>Ga0335084_10002401_pt1 | contig 18033 bp, 19 predicted proteins | sample Lox_Sample_44_FD_206721 | JGI IMG/M metagenome (GOLD analysis project Ga0335084, IMG submission 206721) | Soil microbial communities from Loxahatchee National Wildlife Refuge, Florida, United States - Lox_Sample_4.4 | ecosystem: Environmental > Terrestrial > Soil > Wetlands | place: USA...
GGGGCGCCCATCTGTCCGCGCGCGCGTCCCGCTGGCACAGCGTTGCGACTCGGCTCAAGCGCGGCTTTGCCGTGATTGGCAGGTTTGTCAATCCCACACGCCACTTGAGCGCCAACCCCCAAGAGCTATACCCACGCGCAACGTCTGCTTCTCGGTCGGCGCGTTTGGGATTCGACCGACAGCTATGGGGCCGGCTGCGTGAGTAGCCGGACCGGAGCAGCGGTCATTCGGTCGAGGTGTGGCGCAGCACTGTGCCCAGTCACAGCGTGAACGCGCGAACGTCAGCAGCACCCTCAGGACCGGTCGGCCGCGCCGCACGCGGTCACGATCGTCAATAACTCCGATGTGTCCGACACCGCAAGCCCGACGGTCGCGGTCGACGGACAGCAGCCGCTGCACAGTCGCCGTCCGGGTGCCGATCTCAGGCGCCTGGGCTCGTTCGGTGCGAGCAACCGCGATCCATCCGTCGTAGCAGCTCGTCCTGTCGGGTCGCCCAAGATCGTTCTCGCTCGTGTGGGCAGCGCCGCTGGACCAAATGGCAGCGTCGGGCTGACCGACGCGCGGCTACTTGACGGTCGCTGTCCGTGCGAATCTACTGTCGCGCCGAGGGATCGTCCGCATCACGGCGCAAGAGCATGGCTGTGCCGGACCGATGCCACTTCGCGGCAAGTGGAGCTGAGCGTGACAACTCCGAACGACCAAGCGAGGCAGGCGATTCAGGCTGGCCACGCCGCGTGGGCAGCCTGGCGTGCGCAACAACCCACCCTCCGCACAGACCTCAGCGGGATGGCACTGCAGTTGGAGCCCGGCGCATGGGACCTTTCCAACTGCGTCCTCACGGGGTGCACGATCTCGTGCGATCTGGCGCACGAGCTCGACGTTCGAGGGTCCGACCTCACCGGCGCCAAGATCGGGCGCGGCACAACCATCGCCGCGCTGCGCGTGAGCAAGGATTCAGTGCTCACCAACACGCGGTTTGAGGAAGTCACGCTGCGGCACGCGGATTTCACGCCCGTGGCGCTCCAGGGAACGTCGTTCTTTCACAGCACGTTGCAGTGGGTTCGGTTCGGGGCCCAGTTGAGCGACGTGAGGTTCGGTCGCGCTTCTCTGTCTAGCGTCGATCTGAGGGACAGCCAACTGCTGGGCTGCAGCCTGGCCTCGATACGGGCCACCGACTGCGACTTCGACAACGCCAAACTGCACGCCATCGTCGGCGGAGCGGGCACCACCCTGGAATCGGCCGCCCTGCGCCGGTGTTCATGTGTCGACACCGATTTCGCCGGTTGTTCGTTGAAGAACGCGGTGTTCCAGGACACCGACTTGCGCCGTGCCGCGAACCTCACCCTGGACGAGACCGTGCTGCTCGGCTCCCCGATGTCCGCCGGCGCCAAGGACGACTGGTCGACCTTGCGCCGGAGCTACACCGGCGCGAACATGGTCTTCAATGTGATCGCCATGATCATCTTCTTCACCCCGTTCATCTTTCAGGCGCTGTACTGGTCCGGATTCAACCAGGTGCAGCTCGGACTGCTGCGTGGCCTCACCCTCGCTGAGTCAGAGCTGAGCAAGATCCCGGTCGACGAAGTACAGCGCAAAGCGATCACCGTACTGAAGAACTCGATCGACCCGCAGTTCGAGCGCTGCCTGCAGCCGACAAACCGCTCCCGCAACGTAGACCATCCGTGGTGCCGGCCCGTCTGGCAGATCCTGATCGGGATGCACGAAGGGACCTTCTCGGTCGCCCTCAGTTTGGTACTGATCGTCTACAACATTGCACGCCTGACGCTCACCTGGTTTGTCGCACCGTTGCGCGACGAGGAGGTGCGGACCTGGCACGCACCGCGGCACAGCGCCTATGCGTGGATGATCCCTTTGCACATGGTGGTCAAGACCTTGGTGTGGGTTGCGATCGCTGCAGCCTTCGTCCATCTCGGGCCCCGGCTGTTCTCCCCGGTGTGGTTGCCGGGGATGTCAAGTATGACTTGACATCAGACAAGAAACGGTTTACATTGGCGCTGTCTAGAAATCAGTTCGTGCATGCCGGGCTCGCCTCGGTGTACTTTGGCGCGAGCGGGGCCGGCATTCCGGCCTCGCAGGTCGGTCGATGCCAGCGGTTGCTCGATGCAGTTGCGGCGGCGACCAAGCCGGATGACACCAATCTCCCTGGCTACGGCTACAAGCATTCGGGGCGCAAGCATTCAGTGGACGTGAACGGCAGCAGCAGAATCTCATACGAATGGCGCAACGGCCAAGCCACGGATATCGACTATGTCTGACGACACGATGCTTAGGCCCCCGGCGCACCCCGGGGTGATCCTGCGGGAGGACGTGCTTCCCGCTATGGAAGTCACGCAACAGCAGCTGGCGGACGCGCTGCGCCTGTCACGGCAGACCGTCAATGCCATCCTCTCGGCCAGAAGCCCCATCACGGCAGAAACTGCAGTGAAGCTTGGGACGTTGCTCGGCAATTCACCGCAGTTCTGGATGAACCTGCAGTCTGCCTACGACCTGTGGTACGCCCGCCAGCAGATGGATGTGAGCGTTCTGCAGGAACTCGGCAACCTGCACCAGTGGTACGCCGGTGATCGCCTCTGACCTCGGCAAGGTCGGACACGCGTCGCCCACCTCGCAAGCTCGGCGGACTGGGAAGGTCCTCGACCAGTTGAATCCGCCGTCGGGTGCATGAGTAGCGGGACCGGGAGGCGGTCATTCGGTCGAGGTGCGGCGCGGGACTGTGCCCGGTGACCCCGTGAATGGCAGCAGCATGCTCAGGAGGGTCGGCCACGCCGCGCGGGGTCACTATTCTCCCAATGAATATGGCCTTCGCGACAGGGAGATGCACTGCTGCATACCTGGCGAAGAACATGGGACCCAGTCCGCGCTGCGAGCCTGGCCGGGTGAGTGCATCCAACAACGTCTGGTCCAGCTCGACCTGCCAACCAAAGCTGAGTGTATGCACAAGAAACGCCCGTGATCCAGCGGTTTGAGTGCTGGAGCGCCGGAACGCCGCCGACGCTGCAGATACAGACGCAGAGCCCGCGGCCGATTAGTACACGCCTCGACTCTAGGCTCAGAGTCGAGCTGTGCGGCCGATGATTCTTGACTGAAATCTGTCGCAGCAGTGGCCGCCGCTGGACAAGCTATACGCCTAGGGCGTATAGTGTCGCATGCTCACGGTCGTCGAGACCTTGCTGTTCCAACGCCAGTGGCCTCTCTACTGGACTGAAGAAGAACGCGGGGACTTCGCGACCTTCATTGCCGAGCATCCAACCGCCGGAGATGTTGTGCCCGAGTCCGGTGGCATTCGCAAGGTGCGCTGGCGCCGCGCCGGTTCGGGCAAGTCTGGCGGTGTGCGAGTCATCTACTTCACCCGCACCGCTGCCGGCGAGGTGGTTCTGCTTACGCTATACGCGAAGAGCAAGACCGATAACCTCACCGGCCCGAAGCTCAAGGAGATCCGTCGTGCCCTCGAAGAGTAAACCCCTTACCAAGGCTCAGCTGGCTGCCTACGAGGCCAAGCGTGATCTGGCGGCCGAGTTGCTGCAGTCTGTTCGCGAAATGAAAACCGGGAACACGCGTGTTGTGTCTTCGCCAGTCATCGAGGCTCGGCAGAAGACCGGGCTTTCCCAGTCGCAGTTCGCGGCCTTGCTTGGCGTATCAGTGCGCACGTTGCAAGGGTGGGAGCAGGGGCGCAAGCAGCCGAGCGGTGCGGCTCGCACGCTACTGGCAATCGCGAGTGTCAATCCAAAGGCCGTCCTAGCTGTCGCTACAAAGTAGTGCTGCAGCGGCCCAACCCTTCGTTGCACCCGACATGCGGCTACAGTGCTTCGCTACCCGTCCGTAGGGGTGACAACTAAAGAAAGCAGCCCAAACCGGAGCACCTGACCTCGGCGTCCTGCCCGATACCGGCAAGCCGCATGCGTCTGTAGGCGTCCCTGGTCCGCGCAGAATTGGCTTGACATCTCATGGTGGTTCCGCCATATTGCCGGCACGACAGATGAGGTGCTGAAACTCGTCGACTGGATCGGCTCAAGCTACAAGGACTTCCGGGCCTTTCCTGACGAGGTTCAGGACCACATGGGCTATGCGCTCCACAAGGCCCAAACCGGGGCCAAGCATGAGGACGCCAAGCCGCTCAAGGGCTTCGGCGGTGCTGGCGTGCTCGAAATCGTGTCGGACCATGTGGGCGACACCTACCGGGCGGTCTATACGGTGAAGTTCGCGACCGCGATCTATGTGCTGCACGCCTTCCAGAAGAAGTCAAAGACGGGCATCAAAACGCCGGCGAGCGATCTGGAGCTGATCGCGCGTCGGCTCAAAGTGGCGGAGGCTGATTACGTGGCGAAGCTTGCGAAAGGAAAGAAATCATGAAGGACGACACTAGCATCAAGCGTGGCAGCAAGAACCTGTTCAAGGATCTCGGCTATGCCGATCCTGAGACCCATCTGCTGAAGGCTGGCCTCGTCACCCGGATCGGCGACATCATTGCCGAGACCAAGCTGACCCAGGCCGAAGCCGCGGAACGGATGGGGCTCAGTCAGCCGGATGTCTCACGCCTGTTGCGCGGGAATTTCCGGGAAGTGTCAGTCGAGCGGCTCATGCGCATGCTGACCAAGCTCGGCTATGACGTGGACATCGTCGTCCGCAGCGCCGGCAAGACCAAGCGCGCCGGCGAAACCTTGCATCTGCATGCGCAGCCCGGTTGATGACAGAAGCCGACGACAACAGCGCAACGAGCGTCGAGCAGCAAGAGACGGTCAACGTATTGGAGCGTTTGCTCGGTCGCGCGATTGCGGACCGCTACGTCGATCTCTGCCGCTTCGCATCGGGAGTTGTGCTCCGCAAATATTCCATCGGCCCCTCGGCGACCCAAGGCCTAGCCATGGGCCAGGTCGCCGTGGCACGATGACGCTGGATGATCCCGGTGTCGGCTTTGCACTTGCGTGCAATCCTCAAAGAGTGGATCGCCCACTACGACGGCGCACGGCCACACAGCGCGCTGGGTCCGGGCGTGCCGGGCCCTCCGGGCGGAATCTTCGACATTCCACATTCCACTCACCATCATCGAATGCCGGCAGGCGAACTCGTGCGTTCAAGAGCCGTACTGGGCGGCCTCCATCACGAGTACTACCTGGCGAACGTGGGTGCTGCGGTCGCCGCCATAGGTCAGCAATCGGCCGGATGAGATTCTTGCGGAGCACAGGTCTTTCTGCGGCATTGTGACCTGCCACGCGGGGACTTGCCTGCCAACAGCGGCCGCGGTCCCGTGTCGGTACGCTGACAACCCAGTCCGAGATTAGTTTCTTCAAGGTCTCCGACGACGCGCCGCCATCAACGGGTCGGGACAGTTGAAAGGACCAGCTCGGCGATCACAACCTCCCAGCGGTCCGTCCTGACCGCCGCCAGGAATTCAGGTGGCGTCTGATCCCGCGTGCGAACCATGATCCCGGTCACACTCGCGGCAATCGGGCCGGCCACAGCCTGAAGCTCGGTCCTGGCGGCCAGCCGACCCACCACGTGGCCCTTGAGTGTCTTGATGTGGCGATCCTCGACGATGACCGGGTCGCCCGGAGCCAGTTCCGCGATCCAACGATGAACCGCATTCGAGGGTTCCTGTCGCCCAGCGAACCCGATATCGACCTCGGCCGGCCCGAGGGTGACGTGCTGGCGATCAAGATCAGTCCGGTGCTCTGGCCGGGTTGATGGCAGGAGGTCACTGACCCCATCGACCGTGCCAAGGTCGACCAGGTAGGGGTTTCGTCCGCCCTCGGCCCGCATCAACGTGAGCGTCTCGCGGGCGCGCGTCATCGCGACATACAGGAGACGCCGCTCGTCTTCGCCGTTCCACCGCCAATCGGCGCAGTCCATCACGACCACGTGCCCAAACTCCAGCCCCTTGGCGCTGTGCGCCGTCATCAGCTTGAGCGCAGCCGGTTGGTGCCCGCGCCTCGCATCGGCGTCAGCCTCGTAGAGCGCGTCGGTGACCTCCGATGCGGGGAGGCGATCGGTGCCCGCCGATTCGGCGAACTCGTCTACGGCTGCAGCGAGGTCTTCCCAGTAGGGATTGGCTGGTTGGCGCCGGAGCTGTCGCGCAAGCCAACGGCGAAGGGCTGGCATCGACAGGAGGTCTGACCTGCGCGACCTGAGGAGATCCGCCGTGTGTCGACCCTCACGCGAATTCAGCAACGACAACTGGGCCCGCGCTCCGTCTCGCCTGACCATTTCGTAGCGGACGTCCTCCAGGTCGCACAGCGCGCGCAGCGGCTCCAGCGATCGGTGCGTGCGTGCAAGCACGGCGATCGTGCCCAGCGCAACGGAAGGATCCGAACGACGGATCCGTGCAATCTCATCAAACACGACTTGAGCTTGCCGGTTCGCGTCAGCAGGCGCGGTGATCAGGCGTACCTTTCCTTGCCCTAAAGCGTCGAGCTGGGTCCAACGGCCGCCCGCGGGTTCCAAGGCTCTTTTCGAGTCGATACGGATCGGGTGGTCCACCTTCATCCGGTCCGTCGCGCGTTGAATCACGTGATTGGCGGCAGCGATGATGTTCTGCGTCGAGCGGAAGTTCTCGACCAGGTAGGTGACTTCCCCGCTGTAGTCCGTCTGAAACCTTCGGATGAACTCGACGCTGGCGCCCTTGAAGCTATAGATGTTCTGGTCGTCATCACCGACGGCCATGATGCTGAGCTTGGCCTCGGAGTCCGACTGAGTCCGGCCGACCAGCGCACTGACCAATGCGTACTGCTGTTCGTCGATGTCCTGGTACTCGTCGACGAATATGTACTGGTAGCTCTGCAGCAGCCGGTCCCTTGCCTCGTCGGCGTCCGAGAACGCCGCCGACTTGCCCTCCAACAGGTCGATCGCGTCCTGCAGCAGCGCCTCGAAGTCAACGGCCTCTGCATGCCCATCAGCGGCAGCCAGGCTGGTGCCGGTCAGCCGCAAGGCCATGGCGTGGTAGGTGAGCACGGTGACGCCACGCGCGTCGTCGCCCACGAGCGCCACCAAGCGGCGGCGCAACTCAACCGCCGCGCTGCGATTGAACGCCAGCGCGATGATCCTCTCCGGCGCCACACGGCGCACGCGCAAGAGGTACGCAATGCGGTGCACGATGACGCGTGTCTTGCCGGACCCCGGACCGGCCAGGACCAGGTGGTTTCCGAGTTCGGGCTTCTCGACGAGCGACTGTTGCACCGGGTGCTGCAGATCGTCGACGATGCGGCGGAATGACTCGTCCGTGGTGGCCAGCTCGAGCAGGTCGGTGCGGCCCTTGAAGAACTCGCGCACGAACCGTTTGCGAGGCCACGTGAAGTAGGCGTCGACCAGGCGCTGCGCCGCCGGCGCATCCTCAACACCCAGCCTCGCGTATTCGTGCATGACATGGGTCTGCAGCGTGCGCTCGCGGTAGTAGTCCTGCAGCGGTGCGAAGTCATCCTTGGTGAACCGCCTCTTGAGCGCGGTCGCATCGGTTTGGATCGTCATCGCCGAACGGAACACGGAGCGTCCCTTGTCGAGCTCGACGACACCGTTCTCATGCAGGTACAGCAGCGCATGTTCGAGCGCGACGGCGGGCTCGCGCAAGGTGCCGCGCAGCTCGAGGTCGGCATCCATCGCATCGAGCAGATCCCGTGCCTTGCACTCGACGATGAGGCTCGTTTCGCGCGCGCCCGGGGGCAGGCTGGCCAGCAGCCGCGCCAGAACCACCTGCGCCACCGCGCGACGTCGCTCGCAGATCGTGCGGACCTGTGACCAAGGCCGGTGCAGAACGACCCTGAGGCTGTCGGGGCCGATGCCTCGCATCTGCAGCATGCTGCGCTTCTCGGTGCCGGAGCCGAAGTTCTCCGCGAGGGAGCGCAAACAGTTGCGCACGGCCTGTGGGCCGACTCTCGTGTCGCGGTCGGGCAGCTCCATGCGGCGCCGCAGCTCGGTGCACAGGGGGCGGATGCTCAAATGCTGTGCAGCTTCATCCGCGTCGGCGTCTGGCGCCAGTTCGGACATCAGATCGAGCAGGTCTCGTTCGAGGCGATCCAGATGCTGCAATGCGATGTCCGACGCACCCTTGACCCCCTTGGACACCCGCACCGACAGCCCCAGGTCGTTGGTAAGGATGCCCAGCGCCTCGAGCTGGTGCAGGATCCGAAAGCACTCCTCAGCCGGGATGCCGGCGTCCAGCATCAGTTCGTCGGTGCTGATGCCCTCCGGGTTGAGGTTTCGAAAGAGCGCGGTCGCCACGGCCGCGTAGCGCTGCATCATCGCCGCCGGCAGTCCTGCGGCGTTGATGCGCGCGAGGGCTTCCTCCAGCGAGGCCACCCTCAGGCTCGCGGGAAACACCCGGCTGTTGTTCTCGTTGCGCTTCAAGAATCCGCTGCGCTCGAGCCACGCGACGGCCGTCGTCACCTTGGTCGTGGCGTCCGCGGCTTCGATATCGATCGCCGTGCCTTCACTCTCGGCGAGGAGTTCCTTCGCCGAGACCACGATCTCCTGACTTTTGAGCCGTTGCACGCGGGATCGGATCGTCTTGAGCAAGCCGACGAAGTCGCGCGGCGTCAGCTGCGAAGACGCGCAGAGGCGGAATTGCGTCTCGACGTCCTCCTGGTCGAAAAGCAGGACGCATCGTGCGGCGTCGCCGTCCCGACCTGCTCGGCCCGCCTCCTGCAGGTAGTTCTCCAGCGAGCCTGGAATATCGGCGTGGATCACGACCCGGATGTCGGGCTTGTCGACACCCATGCCGAAGGCGTTGGTCGCCGCGATGACGGCGAGCTCACCTTGCATGAAGCGCTGCTGGATGTCCTTCTTCAGCTCCGGGACCAGTCCACCATGGAAACAGCCGCAGGGCGTGCCGGCGGCCGAGACCAATTCGGCCATCGTCTGGGCCGTCTTGCGCGTGGCGCAGAAGATGACCCCGGCACCGCCGTGCGCGAGTTCGTGCCGTAGCAGCTCGACGATGCGTTGTGCCTTCTGCGCTCGGCTGGCAGGGACGACCAGGTAGGACAGGTTGTCACGCTCGTGGCCACCCAGGAAGCGCTCCAGCTCGATGCCCAGCTCCTCACGAAAGTGCGCGCACAGGTCATCGATGACGTCGGGCTTGGCGGTGGCGGTGAAGCAGGCCACGGGCGCGCGCTGGTCGGTGAAATGCTCGCGGATGAAGCGCGAGACGTAGAGGTAGTCGGTGCGGAAGTCGTGTCCCCACTTCGACAGGCAGTGCGCCTCGTCGAAAACCCAGGTCGCGATCTCGCGGTACCGAATGGCATCGGTGAACGTGCGGCTGCGAAACTGCTCGGGTGACACGAGCACGATGCCGGCATCGCCGAGCCTGACCTTGTGCAGCGCCGCCCGTCGTTCCAGCGGGGTGAGCAGGCCGTTTATGGTGACCGCGCACTGGACACCGGCGATCACCAGGTTGTCGACCTGGTCCTTCATCAAGGACTGCAATGGCGAGACGATCACGGTCAGTTGCCCCGCGCGCGTGTAATGCACCAGGGCCGGCAGCTGGTAGCAGATGGACTTGCCGCCGCCCGTGGGCAGCACCGCCAGCAGGCTCTTGCGTTCAAGCCCGCCAAGAACGATCGCGCGCTGCAACGGGGAGCCGTCCGCAGCCGCCGGTTTGGGGCGGAAGGCTTGCCACTGAAAATGCGCCTGCAGCAGTGACTCCGGATCGTGCTGCGTGCGGCAGTATTGGCATCCGCGCTGCTGGCAATCGTGTTCGCGCAGCTCGCCGATCAGGGCCCGGGCTTCGGGGATTTCCTTGTGGACCCAGATCGGGAGCACCGAATTGCCCCCGCAGACCCGGATCCAGCCGAGTGCCAGCGCGAGCGACAGGCCGTGCTCGTGGCTGCTCGTTGCATCGGCATCGGCGAACCGGGCCAGACGGGTGTCGCAGCAGATCGACTGGAAACGCCGGCCGGCCAGTTGTGCCGCTTCAGTCGCTGTTGGTGCCGATGTGCCGCGGATGCGGGTGAGCAACCTGTCCAATGGCGCATCGCCTCGAAGCAGGAAATGCAGCAGCGACATCCACTCGGGGTCGTCTTCCTGCATTGCCGCCAGCGCCACGATTTCGTCGTGCAAAAGCTCGAGCGCCAGGCGCGCGTCCTTGACCGGGTCGTTCCTCGAGTCGGAAAGTAGCTTGTAGCCTTTGACCAGCCGGTGGTACGGATTCGTCGGAAAGGCGATCGCCGAGAGCTCGAGCGTGTCGATGACGGGGAGATCCAGGGCGGTGAGCCGCGGGTATTGACGCCGCAACTGGGGCAGATCGTGTCGACGCAGGTTGTGGCCGACCAGCAGCCGGGCTCCAGCGGCTGCGGCATCGATCCGCCTAGCAACCTCCTCGGCGCTCATCCGGCCGGTCGTGAGGCTGACAGCCGCCTCGGTGTCGGACCTCACCGCACCGACTTTGAAGATGCGATTGTTGTCAGCGGGATTGGTCTCGATGTCGATCGAGATCGCGGCAGTGTCCAGCAGCATTTGTCTGGACCCAGCGGAGGACGGTGTGCTGAGATCAGTGATCACGTCGCGCGTTTGCTATCGCCTTCAGCATGGGCTGGGGACCTCGGTCCTGGTTTGAGGCCCCGAAACACGGCCCGCCAGATTCTGAACGCAATCCTCGGCCGAATTAGGCGCGACCTACGGACAACGGATGTCTACCCTCTGACCGAACCCGCGCGTGACGGAGGAAGTCAATGGCCGCGCTGTCCGTGCGCTCAAGCGAAGCGATCAGGCCCAGAGACCGCCCCTTCAAGGTCAGCATCGACCGTGGCCTGCAACTGCGCGTGGCCCCCGATGGCCGCCGCACCCTGCTGGTCCGCTACACCGTCAAGGGTTCCAGGGACGAGCGCCAGTACAGCCTGCCGCACGACTACGGCGAGGGCCCCGGCCAGATCAAGCTGGCCGACGCCAAAGCAGAAGCCGCCCGCATCCGCGCGCTGGCGCGCAACGGCATCGACTGGCTCGAGCAGGAAGCCGCCCGACTGCGTGCGTGTCAACACCGGATCACATTTCCCCATTTCCGCCGGAGTAAATTTCCCCACCCTGTGGCGGTTCCGGTGCTCAGCCGGGTTGTGATGCGGCGCTCTCCTTTCGAGGCCGGCCGGGCCGGCGTTTGAGCTCGACGGCCGGCGTGGGCTCGCGCAGCGGGCGGCCGCGAAGGTGTTCTGGGATGAGATCGGCATGCTCGCGCAGCCGGTACGAGTTGCCCTCGCCTTCGCCCAGGCCTTGCGCGAATATGCCGAGCGCAAGCGTCGCTCCAAGGACGGCCTGGCCCTCAAGGCCCGCACCCAGGCCGACTACCTGGGCATGATCACCCCCGGACGGATCGGACTCGATGGCCGGCGCTTCGCCGACGGCGAACTGGTGCCGCTGGCCGCCCTGAACCTGGCGGACATCACCGCCGCAGCCATCCGCCAGACCTACGAGCGCTGCGCCAGGAAGTCCCCACGGCGGTAGCTGCCGAGAAGGCGCAGCTTTGTATCGCACAGGCGAGGTCGCTCGACCAACTTGACGAAGCGTTCGAAGGCATGGCGCGCTACCGCCCGGACGTGCTCGTGGTCGAGCAATGTGGAACTTATTCCCTGCACGCGGACCGGATCGGCGCGCTCGCCTCTCGCCATCGCTTACCAGCGATCGGGCGGCGGACGGTCGTCCGTCGCGGCCGGTCTGTTAATGAGCTATGGTCCTGACCTTATCGATCTTGCGCGCAAGGCCGTCCACCAAGCCGACCGCATCCTCAACGGCGCCAATCCCGGCGACTTGCCGTTCGAGCGCCCAACGAAGTTCGAGCTTGTGATCAACCTGAAGACCGCCAAGGCGCTGGGCCTGACGATCCCGCCGTCAGTGCTGTTGCGGGCCACCGAAGTGATCACGTGAACAGGGCGTGAACACTCGTCGCTCTGAGTGATTCTGTCTTCCAGTCTGCCGGCTATACGACTGCTGCGGGTCCGAAAGCGCCCTTCGCATCGTAGGTGCGAAGGTTCAGCGCTGTGGAGGAGTTGCAATGTCCGCTTGCGGCCTTCGGCCGACTAAACCTCCCTCCCTACGCTTAGAAGCACCCCCTCTGCTTCCACGCCAATGAATCGACGCGGTCTACCCTTCGCCGTCCTGCGCGCGGCCAGCTGCTTAGTGGTCCCTTTGCCGGGCGGCTGTTGGCGAAGGGCGGCCCGAGCGGGATTGCGTCCGCTGGTCTGGGCTGAGAGCTTGCTTACGCTGCATGCCGCGGTCGGTCCGCGCCCAACCCCGAAAGGCCATCTATTCAGTTCGTGCGCGTCAGCAGCACCAGCACGTTGGTGCCGTCGTCCGGGTTCACGCCCGCCAGGATGAGCAACCGACCCCCGTTGGCCACTGTCAAGGTCTGGCCGAAGGCCACCAGCTTTCCGCCTGAATACGACCAGGTCGCGCTGTTGCTGGTCCCTGCGGTGACGAATGGGCTGAGCACACGCGTGACGACGTTGAGCTGGTGGCCGCGCTCACCGGTGTCGTCGGCCGAGGTGACGGTGCCGTCGGCGGCAAAGGTCAACGTGGCACTGGCGACGTAGGTCGCCACGTAGGCCGCGGTGCCGCCGCCGAGCTGGGTCTGCAGGCGGTTCAGCGTGTACGTGCCGACGAAGTCCGTCGCGGTGAGATTGCTACCTTCGAGCTTCGACACGCGTGCGGCCAGGCTGTTGATGGCGGTGGCCAGCGCCTGGAAGTTCGCGTTGACATCGGCGGCGCGCGCGGGTTGGCCCGCCGCGAACGTGTTGGGCACCGTGACCTGTGCCGAAGCGGCGCCGCTGAAGACGATGGCGGCCAGCGTGCTGGCCAGTGCGAGAGCTCGCAACATGATTCCCTCCGGAAGTGCTGGTTCGGGTCTTGGCGTTATTGCCAAGTGACGTTGTCCCACGTGGCCTGCGGGGAGTCCCAGGTCAGGGGCGGTCCGGCCGCCGGTGGGTTGTTCGAGTCGCCCCCGCCACCACCGCAGCTGCCGAGGACTGCGGCAAGTCCGATGGCCAGGAAGACGGCTACCCAGGTGCGGTGCACCCGGCTTCTACGTCGCCGGTCAGGCGGCGAATGTGCGACGCAAGACTGCTTCCAATCCATGGACAACCTCCAAGGGTTGTGGACGAAGAAGAACTGCGAGAGAGAGGAGCGGGCAGCCCGCAAGCCCGCGATGCGCAGGATACGCCTCGCTCTCCATTCCGCTTCCCCCAAAACAGGGGATGCGTCTAAATGGCGGACGCGCCGCCGGCCCGCATCAGCCTACGCACCTCTTCCGTCCAACGCAGCCACTGCACGCGACGGTCAGCTCGCAAATCACCGGCTCGGCCAAGCCGCGGCGCCTCCCCAAGCGGTGTCTAGCTGCGGGTCCGAGCGACGGCTATGCGGCAGCGAGATCAGAACAGCGAACGACTCTTGTGGGTCGGGATATGACCTACCCCTTCTCGAGTCCGCTGCCGAAGGGCGGGCCTTGAAGCCGCGTCTTCAAGGAACTGCCGTTCGTCACCGAGCGTAGTCGACCCAAAGCTGAGATCCAAAACGCCCGGAACAGCGCCCCAGAGCGGTCGCTCGTGCGCCGCACCTAGCTAGGGCCGTTGAGTCAGAGGTGCTGGCACGCTTGGCACCAGAAAAAGACCAGCGTTGACCACCCGGTCCGCTCGAACCAAGATTGAAGGTGGAATGATCACGCCCAATGCCGATGCGGTCCGTTCGTTGATGATCAACTCGAACTTTGTGGACTGTTCAATGGGAAGATCCTCGGGCTTCGCACCCTTCAGCAGTTTGTCGACGTACCGCGCCGCCTGCGTACCCAGCTCTTGAGCATTGATGCCGTAAGCCATGAGCAACCCCGCATTGGCATAGATGGCCGGCCCAGCAATCCCCGGCATTCGATTCATGACTGTGCGCATGACAATGTACGGCGCGATCGCTGTCAAATACGGGTTGTCGTCTACTACTATCGCCTTTGCCTCCTTATTCTGAAAGCGACTGAAGGCCGCCTCTAAGTCGTCCTTACTTCCAATGGCCTCGAAAACGACCTGGTGTACGCCTTGCTCTTTCGCAGCGACCTCCATTCGTTCCTGCTGTGCGACCCAGTTTGGCATTGACGACGAACTGCTGTGACTAAGATGGGCAATACAGATGGGCTTGCCGATCGCTTCAGTTAGAAGCTGCAGGCGCTTAACACCAAGCTCCCACCCGAAAACCGAATTCCCAGTAATGTTGCTGCCGGGTCGCGCCAGGTTTGTTGAGATGCCATCGGCGACAGCATCTGAGGAACCAAACATAACTATCGGGACGGTACTGGTCGCCCGACGTGCGGCCAGTGCACCGAGTGTCCCGCTTGCCGCGATGATCACGTCCACGTGCTCCTTGACCAGCTCTCCAGCCAAGTACTCGAGTGACTGAGACGCGTCACTGGCTATTCGTTCGACGAAGACGACATTTCGCCCCTCCTCGTAGCCGAGCCTCTGAAGCTCCCGGACGAACTGAAGCCAATTGAGGTAGATGGCCGCGTTTCTCAGCGCTCGTGGATCCAACGCCGGCGACGGAAGATACGACAGACCAGGGGTAGAGGCCCCGGGCGAAATGTTGGGGCGTTGAGCCGTCACGACCCCCACGCCAGGGATGCCGACGCCCAAGACGCCTATGCGCCAGACTTTGGGAATCTGTTCCGCTCCCAGAGCAACAGACCCTGAGACGAAGGCACCACAGAGAAGTTGGACACAGGTCGATGGCAGCACGACCAACGCGCTGCGTCGTGTTGTCATCAGGGTGCCCTCCTGTCCCGCCGCGGGTGGTCACTTTGCTCCCCGTGTCGAAGTACGTCAACACTGCAGGTTTTCAGGCGAGTGCTGGGAAGTTAGTGCACCGATTCCCAGAGCTGACCCACACCCGGGTGGCTGCTCAGCCTGTGCGAGTTCGGGAGATTGTGGTGAATTTGAGCTGCATCTTGAGCTCCGGCGCCACCGGGTTTGCCGATGTGGCCGCTCGCCAGCTCGACCCGGCTGTTCCGCGGCGCGACGTGTCGGCAGATGCCCTTAAACAGCCTGGCCGCGTTCACGCCCCGTTGGTGATCAGGCGCTTTCGGTGCGCCCGACTGTGGGCGCCTTCACCGACTCCCTGCGACACCTCAGGGTCGCGCATTGAACTGGATGGCCTGGCGCGGCAACCCACCCGCCAACATCGGCCCACCGACATCGGGCCGCAGAGGCACGCATGAACATCACTTCAGCCACCTCGGCGAACCTGGCGAGCCACGTCGCGATCGACAGTGAGACGACCGCCGCGTCGCAGCACGTTGCCACCAACATGAGCCCCGACTCGGCGCTGCAGCGCCAAGGGATCATCATCATTGGCGGACACGAGCCGTCCGGGGGATTCCACCCGGCCGTCAGCGGCCTTGCCACCGCAGGAACGCCGTTCGCCTCGAAGTTCGCCGATCCACTCGTCTGGACGCTGCACATCGGTTCCGCTACGGCGGGCGCATCGAGCGAGCCGACCAAGCAACCGCTTGGCGCAGGGAGCGCGCTCGACACGGTGGCCCTCAACCCGCAGCCGCTTCCGCCGAAGCAGGCGCTCGGCGCACCGCAGCCGGATGACGGCAAGACTGGTGTCGTGTCGACCGACTGGCGGGGGACCGCTCAGCAGGCGGTGCAGGAAGTGGCCGACGAGCAGGCCGCCCAGGAATACTTGAACAACATCTTGAGCGGTGCCCCTCAACAGCAGGGAAGCTCGGAGCAGCAACAATTCCAGGCATTGGGCGACATCATCACTGGCCAGGGGCAATCCACGACAGGAGGCCCGCCGGGGATAGGAGTGCCAGACCCGGGGTCTGCAGAGCGGCAACAACTCCAGGCATTGGGCGACATGGTCACTGGCCGCGGACAATCCACGCCTGGAGACTCGCCGGCGCAGGCGTTGCCAGACTCGAACACCGCATGGTTCGGGCTCGTGACCGACACGGGTTCGAAGGCGGAGGACTCGGGTCCGCACAAGCCCATCCTGCATTCGCGCTAACGCATCGCAAACGCGCGATGTCGTCGTGCGGGAGCGACGGAGCGACGAGCCGGACGCTCGAACTCGCCACAGGCGGACCGCGATCAAGCGAAGGGCGATCTCTCGCTGCGTGCCATCGCCATGGCGAACAGACCTTCAGACTGAGTGGAGTCAGTCACGTTCGCTGACCCAACGACGGCGGCCGCTGAAACCTGCCGTTCGCCGGTCGCCGATGTGGATGACCGCTGGGCCTTCGTCAACCGTCACGCACAGTGACAGCCGGTCGATGCGCCGCGAACGACTCTTTGCGTACCGGCTGATCGGCTGTACGCGACCCATAGCGGACCTTACAACGCACTAGAAGCAGACGGAGCGCTCCAATACGCCGCGCGCAATCGTTGGCTCGCGACCTCACCGGTATCTTCTCGCGGTAGGGTGGCGTAGAAGACGATCCGGCGTGGCACGTCCACCTCCGCAACGCGTTCACGCAGCCATCCCTGCACCTGCTCAGCCGTGAGCGTGCCGTCGCTGACCTCGACGGCGGCCAGAAGCTCCACGCCGTTTCCGGGGCCCGGCACTTCGAACACGGCACAGTCAGCGACGCCGGACATCGTGATGAGCACCGCCTCGACGGGACTGCGAGTCACTGCTGCCCTCCGATCCGAATGAGGTCGCTGATCGGCACGTAGCGCTGGCCGTCGAAGCGGCGCATCTGCAAGGTCTTGACCAACCGGTAGTCGTCGGGGCCGGTGCTCACCAGCGCGCCGGGCAGCGACAGCGGGAGCTGCACGTCTTTCAGAGTCGTCGCCTGGCGCAGCAGATTTTCGCGTGTCAGATCGTCGCCGCAGGCGCGCAGCACCTGCACCATGAGCACGGCCTGGTTGTAGCCCGCGCTGTTGAGGTTGTCGTCGGGATCGCCCTCCGGGTAGTACTTCTTCATGAACGCGCGGTAGTCGGTCATGCCGGGATCGTCGTTCCACTGCGGGTCAACCGGGTCCTTGCCACCGACCGCCGTGATCACGCCGATCGACCTGTCAACTCCGGCGGGCACCAGCACCGAGCGGATCGGGGACCCCGGAGCGACGAGGTAGTGCAGCGGCTTCCATCCGATCTCGTACACCTTGCGGATCGCCATCGCGGCGAACTTGGGTGACGAGACGTTGAACAGCACATCGGCGCCCGAGGCCTTGAGCGTCACGACCTGAGAGTCCACCGTCGGATCGGACACCTCGTACGAGGCCTGCGCCACGATCTGGCCGCTGCGCGCGCCCATGGCCTCCTTGAAGCCGGCCAGGTAGTCCTTGCCGAAGTCGTCGTTCTGGAACAGCACGGCGATCTTGGCCTCTGGTTTCGTCGCGAGGATGTGCCGGGCATAGACCTGTGCCTCGAGCGAGTAGTTGGCGATGTATGCGAGCGTCCACGGATGCCCCTTGGGGTCGGTGAACTTGCTGGCGCCGGCGTTGACCAACAGGTGCGGAACACGGTGCTCATTGACGTATTTGTGCACCGCGCTGTTGCTGGCCGTGCCGACCATGCCGAACAACAACAGCACCTGGTCCTGCTCGATCAGCCGGCGGACCATCTCCATCGTCTTCGGCGGGCTGTAGCTGTCGTCGAGGCTGATCAGGCGGATCTGTCGGCCGTTGATGCCACCCTCGTCGTTGATCTTCCTGAAATACGCGGCATGGACGCGGCCGATCGTTCCGTATGCCGACGCAGGGCCGCTGTACGGCATGGTCTGGCCGATCCGGATCTCGGTGTCGCTGGCGCCGGGGCCGTAGCGCTTCTGCGCGATCGTCGACGGCGCGGCCAGAGTCAATGCAAGGCCCGCGACCAGGGTCGCGACGAGGTGCCCGATGTGAAGCATGTGAGTCCCCTCGTTGGCACCGACGGCTCGTCGGTCTCGTCACTGTGCGCCGCGACGATCCGGATGTCCCTAAGTCGGCGGCCGGTGGACCTAAAAAGTTGCTAAACAGCCCGGCACCAGCGCAAGATGGGCCGCCTCGCGGTCGACACTGGAGGCGCGATGCGAGACGCAGAAGTCCGGCACCGGCTGATTGCAATCCTGGCGGCAGA
>Ga0335084_10002402_pt1 | contig 18032 bp, 20 predicted proteins | sample Lox_Sample_44_FD_206721 | JGI IMG/M metagenome (GOLD analysis project Ga0335084, IMG submission 206721) | Soil microbial communities from Loxahatchee National Wildlife Refuge, Florida, United States - Lox_Sample_4.4 | ecosystem: Environmental > Terrestrial > Soil > Wetlands | place: USA...
TAACACGGGGAAGGATGAGGGGTGACGTTGTGACGAATAAGTCACAACTTTTTGTCACGCCATCGAGTTTGTGAGATGGCCGGACAACGCAGCAGATGGCCATTTTTCAGCAACCTGAATATACAGCAGAAGAAGGAGTAAATAAATGGCATCGAAGAGTGTGATCGAAAAACTATGGGAGGTCAACCCAGAAGCGGAGATATGGTGGGATTCCTCTCCCATCATCTACGACAACTGGCGCGCCAAGATGATTCAAAGGTCCTCCAATAAGGATGAAATGAGGACGTGGCTGGACCGCCTCTATCATAAAGACAATCCTCCCGAGAAAAACATCTTCCGGGGCGTCACCACCAACCCACCCTTGTCTTACAATGCGATTAAAGACGACCCCGAATATTGGAGCCGCTGGGTCGACCAGCTCATCGCCAAAGATCGGTGCACGGACACAGAGGTTGTTTTTTGGAATACGTACAAGGATATCGTGAAAAAGGGCGCGGAGATGTATCTCCCGATCTTTAAGGCCTCTCGTTTCAAACACGGATACATCTCGGGACAGGTTGACCCTCGTATCCGGCACGACGTGGGCAGAATGGTTGCTCAAGGGGTCGAGCTTCACTCTCTTTCACCCAATGTAATGATTAAGGCCCCCGGAACGAGAGAAGGCTATGAGGTGATCCGGCAGTTGACCGCCAAAGGGATTCCGACCAATAACACCCTGGCTTTCGTCATTCCCCAGTTCATCGCGTGCATGCAGGCCGTGGTCGCAGGCTTGAAAGAAGCCCGGGCCAAAGGGGTTGACCTCTCCGAGTGGCGCTCGGTCATTACGGCGATGAGCGCCCGGTACGGAACGCTGGGTGATCTGCAGAAAGAGGCAGCGGAAAGAAATATTGACTTGAACGAAGCCGAGGTGCGTTGGGCCGAAATTGCCATTTTCAAGAAGGCCTGCCGCCTGGTGAAGGAGAATCCCGATTATCCGGGCAAGATGCTCCTCTGTTCCATGAGGATGAGCCCCAAGGTAGACGGCGTGGTTCGCTCCTGGCACGTTGAAAAAGCAGCCGGAGCGAACATCGTCTACACCTGCCCGCCTCCTTATCTGGAAGGCCTTCTCGAAACCGGTCGTCACCTTGAATTTCGAAACGAGATCGATGAACCTGTCCCGAAAGAAGTGATGGAGAAGCTCCTGAAGATTCCTTATTTTAAAAGGGGGTATGCAGAGGACGGTTACACCCTCGATGAATTCAACACCCATCCGGCTTTGGTAGCCACAGCGAAAGAGTTCTCAGGGGCAACCCAATCGATGGTCGATTTCGTCTCCCAGCGCGTCGCTCAATACTGCGGCTGATCCCACAACATTGAGTTAGGAGCCTATTGTGGATGCTGGAAGGAAAGGAACCGGTCGAAGTTTACGCTCGCGCCGTCGATAAAGCTCTCGGGAGATGGGGAACAAAAGACTCCACCTTCGCGATATTCACCTTCAACGACGGCACCCTTTGGAGCATGAATATCAGCTGGGCCTTGCCCATTGTCCGGCCGGGAGCCGTTTACGGAATCGAGGTTGGAATTGTGGGCACAAAAGGAGTGATCGACATTGAGGATACCCATCGTGACGTGATGATCGCTTCCGAACTGCCTCAATGGGCTGGGTATAGACCCGCGGGCTACAAACCCGATTTTGAACGTCATGTCGACTTTCTCACCAGCTACCCACCTGGAGACATCGCCCTCAACCAGACATGGGGACCTATCCGAGAGGAGACCAATGCCTGGTTTGCCCGCCTCTACACCGGACTTGAAACGCCTCACGCCACTGCCGAGGACGGACACCGCAATCTTGTTTTGACCATGGCTATGGATCTGTCAGCAGAGCGTGCCTCGGCTTTAAAGCTCCCTATTGACTTAGACGAGTTTTGTCGATAAATAAGAGGAGTTTTAAGGAGATAAATTTCCCCCTACTCTTTCCCTCTCCCCTGAGAGATTGTGTCGAATTCACAGAGGCAAAGATTTGGGCGAAGATGGGCGGGGTGATGGGGAATCGGGCCAGCAGGAAGAAGAACCGGGGCAGCATCACGCTGAAAATGCAGGACGGGAAAGGAGTGAATTTATGAAAAAGCAATGGGGAAGAGGAGGGTTGTTTTTCTTTGCTCTGATGGCGGCTTTCTTCGTCTGCGCTCAAGTCATTCACGCTCAAGAGTTTCCAACAAAACCCATCACTTTAGTCATCCCGTTTGGAGCCGGAGGAGCAAGCGATCTGACGGCTCGGGCATTTGTCGGTGCCGCACCGGAATCCCTCGGACAGCCCATGATCATCCAGCTCAAGCCCGGGGGAGGAGGAGCGATCGCTTCGGATCTCGTCGCCAAAGCATCCCCCGACGGTTACACCTTGTTGATGGGCGGGCCTGGACCGAACACAACCCTGCCGGCCATTGAAGGGCGCTCGAGAGGACCGGATGATTTTGCAGCGGTGTGTCGGATTAATTATTCGGCCATGCTAACACTCGTCCCGGCAAGTGCCCCTTACAAAACCATGAAGGAGTTAATCCAGTATGCAAAGGCCCATCCCGGCCAGCTGAAATTCGGCCATGCGGGGATCTGGGGAGGACCTGACCTCTTATGGAAACAGATTCAACTGAAAGCAGGCATCACAGCCAAAATCATACCCTATGACGGTGGTGCGGAGGCCCTCGTCGCACTCTTGGGAGGCCACATTGACCTCAGCTGTCTGGCGCCCACCCAGAGCATACCCCACCTCAAGGCAGGAAGGCTCCGGGCTTTATCCGTCTCAGACTCGACGCGAGATCCCGATTTGCCGCAAGTTCCCACGCTGCGAGAAGAGGGGGTTGACGTCGTGAACCTTCTGTGGAAGGGAGTGATGGCTCCAAAGGCAACGCCCCGTCCGGTCGTCGACAAGCTGGCGTCCGCCTTTAAGAAAATGCTGGAAGACCCCTCCTCCGTCGCAATGATCAAGAACCTGGGAGACAATTTCCATTATTTAGGCCGGGACGAACTCAGTAAATTTTGGAGAGAAGAGTACGAGGCTCATAAGGAGCTCGGGAAAGCTTTCAAAAAAAACAATTGACCCTCTGGAGTCCCTATGAAAAACAGAAGCGATGCCGTGGGAAGCCTCTTCCTCTTCTTACTGGGCTTGGGAGCCATTATCGGGGCGATCCGCCTTAAAGTGGGTTCGCCGACCGAGCCTCAGCCTGGCTTCTTTCCTTTCCTGGGAGGTCTTTCCCTGGTGATTTTCTCGACGGTCATTTTTATCAAGGGATGGGTGGAACAGGGCCAGGAGAAAGTGGCGTTTGGAGAAATTGGACGCCCCGCCCTGTTGCTTGTCGTGATGATCGCGCTCGTGGCGGTTTTGGACAGCGTCGGCTATGTCATCGGCACTTTCATTGCTTCCGTGCTCATTCTTCGCATCTTGAATGCGAAGTCGTGGCGGACACTCCTCCTCACAAGTTTTTGCCTATCCATTGGAACCTACATCCTCTTCGATAAACTTTTAGGGATCGATCTCCCGGTGGGTTTCTTGGTCCGGCTGGGTCTGTAAAATAGGAGACAGGGATGGATTTCCTCGTCAATCTGATTCAGGGCTTCTCCGTCGCGCTCAGTCCTTGGAATCTCGTGTTTGCAGCCGTCGGCGCAATCATTGGAACAGCTATCGGAGTCCTGCCTGGCCTCGGCCCGCCAGCCACGGTCGCACTGCTCTTACCCGTCACGTATAAAATGGACCCTGCCTCTGCAATCATCATGCTTGCAGGGATTTTTTATGGGGCCATGTATGGCGGGTCGACCACTTCCATTCTTCTGAATATCCCCGGCGAAGCGGCTTCCGTCGTGACATGTCTCGACGGCTATAAAATGGCAAGAAACGGACGGGCCGGCCCTGCATTAGGCATATCCGCCATAGGTTCCTTTATTGCCGGAACCGTCAGTGTGTTTGGGATGTCGTTGGTCGCGCCCTCCTTGGCCTCTTTCGCACTCAAGTTTGGGCCACCGGAGTATTTCTCCCTCGTCCTCCTCGGCTTGATGATGGCCGTTTATCTTTCTGAAGAGTCCATTATCAAAGGGCTTGCCATGGCCGCTTTCGGCCTTCTGCTTGGCACCGTCGGGATTGATCCTGTCCATGGCGCGACCCGGTTTGCCTTCGGGATCTCCCGTTTACTCGACGGGTTTGATTTCGTCGTGGTGGCCATGGGGCTTTTCGGGATCTCAGAAGTCCTCATCAACCTGGAGGCTCCTGAAATCAGAGATATCTTCAAAACTTCTCTTAAAGGACTCCTTCCCACAAGGGACGATTGGCGAAGGTGTTGGGCATCGGTGGTCAGGGGGTCTTTCCTCGGCTTTTTCATTGGAGTGCTTCCAGGCGGCGGCGCCATTATCAGTTCCTTCATTTCCTACGCCGTTGAGAAAAGAGTCTCCAAACATCCGGAACAATTTGGCAAAGGAGCGATTGAGGGGGTCGCTGGGCCGGAGTCGGCGAACAATGCAGCCTCCACGTCGTCCTTCATCCCCCTTCTCACGCTGGGAATCCCGGGAAATGCGACGATCGCGATGATTTTTGTGGCTCTTATGATTCATGGAATACGGCCGGGACCTCTCTTGCTTCAGGAGTATCCGAACCTTTTTTGGGGAGTGATTGCTTCCATGTATATTGGAAATATCATGCTTTTAGCCCTGAACCTCCCTCTCATCGGCATGTGGGTACGGCTGCTCAAAGTTCCCTACCACTACCTGGCAGTGGTCGTCGTCATCATCTGCGTCATCGGGGCCTATAGTGTCAAGAGCGCTGTCTTTGATGTTGGAACCATGGTGGCATTCGGAGTCATGGGATACCTGATGCGCAAGGGAGGCTTTCCCCCAGCCCCCTTAATCCTGGCAATGATTCTGGGCCCCATCCTCGAAAGATCTCTGCAACAGTCGTTGATCTCTTCCGGAGGAGATCCTTCCATATTTATCCAGAAGCCCATATCGGCAGCCTTGTTGTGTGTGGCGGCATTTTTAATCCTGACACCGATCATAAAACGACTTTGGAGACGAAAAAATGTGAATGAATCTGCATGATGGAATTGTATCATTCTTCAAATTTGAATAGGTGAATGAGGAGGAAAAACACGATGGCGAAGCTTGAACCGAGGATTATCAACACCGACAAAGTGGACAAGGACACGAAATATGAGCCTCCCCTTATGATCGCGTGGGGAATCGACGAATCCACCACCGGAACAAAGACGATCACCATGGGAAGGACCATCATCCCACCAGGGGGAAGGAATCAGCGCCATTACCATGCCAACTGTGATGCGGCTTTTTTTGTCCGAAAGGGAACGATCAAAGTCTTCATCGGCGAGGAGAAAAAAGAATACATCGTCCCGGAGAACCATATCGTCTTTTCCCCGGCAGGAGGAATCCACGGTTTATTGAACATGAGCAACACGGAGACCGCAGAGCTCATTTTCACGTACGGAAACTGTCCGAGCAAACAAGCTGCGGGGACGGTTTACATGGAGGATCCCTGGGTGAAATAGTCCAGAGGAACTCCCCCCTCGAACGAGAGAACCGCGATGCAGAAATGACCGTAATAAATAGTCTCTTCAATTCTCAAGTGAGGAGTCAACATGGCAAAAACGTTAAAAGATAAAATCAACGAATACAAAAAAGACCTTGCTCAATACTCACGCCTTTCCTATGACCGGGGATTGGTCGCAGCCAGAGGCGGAAATCTCAGCATCCGGATCCCCGGGACGGAACGCGTCTTGATCACGCCCAGCGGGATCTCTCTGAGGGACATCACCCCGGAGATCATCATCGAGGTCGACATCCAGGGTAATCTTTTAAAGGGAAAAAAGAATTTGAAGCCCTCCAAAGAGACCCCTTTCCATACCTCCATCTACCGGATAAGAAAGGATGTGATGGCGATCGCCCATGTTCATCCTCCCTTTTCCACAGCCCTGTCCTTGAAGGACAAACCGTTTCCGCTTCTGACCGCTCCTGGAATGGTCAATCTGGTGAAGGTCCCTCTTGTCGAATTTGCTTTGATGGGGACGAAGGAATTGTGTGACTACGTCTCGGAAGCGGCAAAGCAAAATATGGAGGTGAAGACGTTATTGTTGAAAGGCCATGGCATTATTGGCATGGGACCTGATCTTGCGAGCGCCTATTACATTGCGGACTTAGTAGAGGATTGTGCAAAGGTGGCTCTTCTTTCATCGATCTAATCTGTTCGTTGGACATCATTCCGATACTTCGTTGTCTGCCTTCCATTTCGGATTGGCTAGCACCACTGAAGTGACCACCTGTCTCTCTGGAATCTTCCAGTACTTTTTCAGCAGTCGCTCGGTCTCCGAACGAGAGAGAAGGCGATATCCGTTCTTCTCGTAGAATCGAATGGCCCAGGTTGCATCGGTCCACGTACCGACCAGGATCGGCTTGTCGGTCCTCTGTTCCAGATGGCGAAGCAATTCTCTCCCAATGCCCCGGTTTTGACTTTTCGTGCGAACGTAGGCATGTCTGATGAGATAGACATCGCCCTTGTCTTGAAGTCCCATGACCCCCATCAGATTTCCTGCTGTTTCATACCCCCAGAATTCGACGCCGTCGTCTATTTCATGCTTCAATTCTTCAACCGACATGTACGGCTCATGCCACCGGTCAGCAGGGATCACCCCCTTGTACGCCCGTGTCGCGTCATTGATGATTTCGTAGATTATAGAAATGTCCTGTTCAGTGCATTTACGAATCATGTTCTTCTCGACCCCGCTAATAAGTGCCTCGACGTAAGGCTCCGGTGCAGACTTATTCTAAAGGCCCCCTGCTCATCGAATACATCTTCCCGGGACAGAGGCCGCCCCTCATCTTCGTGGTAACAGATAGCATGGTAACACCCGTGGCACAACGCTTCAACGTGGACCATCGCCGGATGCCAAGGAACCTCAGCCCGGATACAATAAATTTCATCGCATGACTTTTCACGGTTCACCAGGCTTAGATCTTTCTTATCTTATTTTTATATTGACACATGTAATTACTTTGCATATAAATATTTTGTATGCGAAACTGTTTATGAGAAGACTAGACATGCCGAAGAAGATCGTTCCCGATATCGCAATCTCGGAGATCATGCAGTCTCTCCGCAGAATCCTCAAGGCGATTCACGACTATTCCTCTGAGGTTTCGGATAAATTCGGAATTACGGGCCCCCAACTATGGGCCCTGAATACCATTTTCAAGAATACGGGTCTTCCTCTTGGTGAACTGAGTAAAAAAATGTATTTGCGTCCAAGCACCATCACAGGCTTAGTCGATCGATTGGAAAAAAGGGGCTACGTAGCAAGAGTGAGAGATCAAAGAGATAGAAGAGTGATAAAGATCCTGTTGACGTCAAAGGGGAAAAGGTTGGCTGAGAGAGGGTCTAATCCTATCCAGGGGAAAATGATCTATGGATTAACGGGCTTAACTGATGGCGAGCTTCGTTCAATTTATGGTTCGATTCAAAAATTAGTTGAGATCATGGAAGCTAAAAACGTGAAAGCCACCTTCTTTTTTGATAAGGAATAATATCTGGATGCAATTTTGCTTATGAACCCTTAGATCAGATTTATAATTTCCAGACCCCCACTTACTAATTTAAATTCAGAGTAATTGAGAACGTATGTTTTGAAAAAGGAGTGATGAAATGAAGCGTCTTAAGATGATTTTCTTTTTTCTGAGTCTTCTCTTGATCTGGAATTCCTCGATCGCGACTGCTCAGTTTTTGGAAGCAGGGGTTCGAAAATTAGAGAATCCTGAATCCGCTCCCGATTTTACGTTGAAGGACCTCAAGGGCCAGAAGATCTCTCTGAAAGAACTGAGGGGATAAATTGTCGTTCTGAACTTCTTTTCGATCTGGTGTTCCGTTTGCGAGAAACAGGCTTCTTCTTTCGATAAATTGGATGAAGAAATCAAAGATAGAGACATCGTTTTTCTCCATCTGGCCGTCGGAGGAAGAGAAAAAGAATTGTTGGAATACAAAAACAAATTCAACATCTCCATACCCATTCTCATCGATAAAAAAGGATCGGTTGCTAAAGCTTATAAAGTTCGGAGCCATCACGAGACTTTCTTTATTACCCGTGACGGAAAGATCTTCGGCAAAACATTCGCACAAAAAGATTGGACATCGCCAGAGATGAAGAACTTTATTCACTATCTCTTAGCGCAGAAGAAATGAATTAAATTTCATCAGTCTTCAACTTTTCTACTAAAGTTTCTTGTCTGAGGTGGGTAGCAAGTACGTCCCATGGTTGGGTGATCTCATCAATGCTTAAGAAATTTCTTCAAACCTTTTCCCCTGTTCGAATGAAATGGATATGGCGTTGGATCCTCCTTGGCACCTTGATCGGAGTGGTATCCGGCCTTGGCGCCTTAATATTCAATTTTCTCATTCTGCGAGGAACTCAATTTTTTATGAAAGACCTTGTAGCATTCCTCCTTCCGAAAGAGCTTCAAGGAGTTTCCCTTCTCACCGTTCCTCTGGACCGGTGGATGGTCCTGTGGATTCCCGCTTTTGGAGGATTGCTCTCTGGGCTCATCGTCTTTCGCTTTGCTCCTGAAGCCGAAGGACACGGAACCGACGCTATGATAGACAGCTTCCACAGGAAGAAAGGGGTCGTTAGGATCAGGGTGCCCATCGTCAAAACCATTGCCTCGGCCATTACCATCGGCTCGGGAGGGTCAGCGGGAAAAGAGGGACCCATTGCCCAAATTGGGTCGGGCTTTGCCTCGTTTTTAGGCTCCTTATTAAAAATAGATAGCCGAGACCGTCGCATTATGTTGCTGGCGGGAGCAGCGGGAGGCATCAGCGCAATTTTTAAAGCTCCACTCGGAGCCTCGCTCTTCGCGACGGAGGTCCTTTATCGGGAACCTGAGTTTGAATTTGAAGCAATTATTCCTTCAATCATTTCATCGATTGTGGCCTATGCGGTTTTTACTCTTGTTAACGGATGGGACACTCTTTTCCGTATCCCACACCTCGCTCCCGTCATTTTACCGAGTGAACTCCTAATTTATGGAATATTTGGAGTTTTATCTGCTGGAGTTGGATTTTTCTACATCCATGTTTTCTACGGAATGAGAGACCGCCTTTTCAAAAGACTCAATTTTCCAAGATCTCTTAAGCCGGCACTGGGAGGGCTCTTGGTTGGAGGAATAGCCTTCTTTCTCCCTCAGGTTTTGGGAGGAGGTTATGAATGGATTCAATCAGCCATTGATGGGAAGTTGACGATCGGGCTGATGGTGTTACTTGTTTTTGCCAAAATATTTGCCACCTCCTTTACCATTAGTTCCGGCGGAAGCGGCGGGGTTTTTGCCCCTTCTCTCTTCATCGGTGCCATGCTCGGCGGTTTTTATGGGAACCTTTGCTCAAAACTATTCCCCCAGTTCTCTATTAACCCGAGCGTCTTCGTATTGGTTGGAATGGGCGGCTTTTTCGCTGGCGTGGCAAAAGTACCGATCGCCTCACTGATTATGGTGGCTGAGATGACCGGTGGCTATGCACTGATCGTTCCCCTGATGATCGTTTCTGTCATTTCCTACCTTTTACTGGGCGAGACCTCCCTGTATGAGAAACAGGTCCCGACGAGGGTTGATTCTCCAGCCCATACCGGAGATTTCGCCGTCGATATCCTTGAACACATTTCCGTAAGAGACGCTCTTCCTCCCGGCCGGAGGGTGGAGAGCATCCTGGAACGTATGCCCTTTGAGGAAATTATGCAGCACATTGCTAATTCAGATCAACACAATTTTCCTGTGCTGGATGATAAGGGAGATTTAAAAGGGATTCTTTCACTGACGGACATGCGAAAGGTCATGCTGGAAAAAGAGCTACACCAACTTGTCATCGCAAGAGATATCGCTACGGCAGGGGTTTTGACTGTGACACCTAGGGACAGCCTCAAAACCGCCTTGAGAAAGATGACCGAAGCGGAGATTCGTGAGTTGCCCGTGGTCAGCGACGAGAATTCCAGAAGAGTTGTTTCGATGCTTAGCCGGAAGGACATCATTCGAACTTATCATGATGAAATGGAGAGAATAAAGGGCTGAGGCCTAAGAGCTAAAATGAGACGAGACGTTCCTGCAGGCCGTCTTCACAAACTTTTGACATTTGAATCAGATTTTATTATACGTATGCCGTAAGTTGACAAATAGAATGGTTGATTGGGGTCCGGCGATATTTTTTATGTATCGCCGGAGGTTAAAGAACTGGATAGTCGGGCCGCTATTCGAAGAGCAGAATCTCGGGTAGCGGCTTTTTTTTAGGATCAAGATTATGATTCAAGGGACCCGGATGAAATTCCCGGGGGGAGAACCATAAATCTTTCTGGCCTGCATTTACGGAGAATTTCACGAGGTAACCCTTAAACGGGGAAAGGAGGGATCTCATGGTTCAAGATGAGAAGATAAGAGAAGCGCAAGAAGTACTCGATTGGGCGATCATGCAGGGAAATGGAAGCATTAAGTGCAAGGTTATTAATTACAAGTATAACAGCTACCGGGTTCAGTTTTTTACAAAGGATCAGAAATTGATCATGCCCGTTCAAATTGATGAACAAGACGTAAAAGAAACCAGGCCCAAAGAGAATGTGATCTCCGACAGGCTTAAGACTCTGCTCAAGAATTTGGAGGCCTATTCTTGAGTCGCCCGGGTCGATCAGGCGAAACAGTTCGGAAAGAACACCGCTAACCCAGTTTCCATTGTCTCCGATCAGTGGCATGTCTAGAAAGTTGGGATGGAGGGCACTCAGTCAATATCCCACTGCCACCTGCATTTTTTCCAATCGATTCTCCTTTGAGAAGAAAAAAGAAGCAGAAGCCGTGCCTGTTTCTGTCGGGTAGGTCAATGGGTTCCCCTCTTTTTCAGGCTTACCCAAGACTTGGATAACATCATCGCGCGGACTGCCTATTTTCAACCCCCACTTGAACAGAAATCGCTTGTCCGTGACCGTCAGCTCAAAAAACAGATCGCGCGGAGGAACTTCCATCACGTGATAGATTCTGAGGGATAAGCCCGCATAGTCCAGCGTATGGATTTCATCCATTTGCCCCTCGACATGGTTATTCTTGTGAATCTCGACCCGCTCGTTCACCGGTTTTCCTAACCTCTGCTTTATCTCATCGATACTCCTCCCGGGGATGAAATTCAACCCGGAGTCAATCCACTCAGCTACCTTCTCCTCCGTAGCGGTCAATGAAGTGGGGGGGGCGACCTCCGCTCGAGTTGAGTTCTTCTTCGATTTTCTGTATGCCAATCTCAGACAAGTGCCAATATCCGGAATTCAACCCCATTTCTCTCGTGAATTCCAGCCGGGCAAGATCATGCTTCCCTTTCACCCGGTGGCATTCTCCGAGTTGATAATGTGCCCCTGGATAGGCATAAAAGAGCTTCACCGCTGTCTCATAAGCCTGAATGGCTTGATCATATTCTTTCAGATTCTTGTGGGCCTGGCCGAGACTGTAGTAGACATCCGCGTCGCCGTAATCTCGTCTGATCGCCTCGAGGAACAGCCTCTTGGCTTCTTCATAGTGCATGCGGTCATAATGGACCAGACCCAGGCTGTAATAGGAGTGGCCGAACTTCGGGTTTACCTTGATCGCCTTTTCGTGAAATGCTTTTGCGGCCTCGAGATTTCCCAACCGCCTGTAGGTGATGCCTATGTTGTTGTAAGGCCTTACCCGCCCAGGAGAAAGTTCGATCTCGTTTTGCCAGGTGCGAATCGCCTCCTCGAGCCTCCCCTGAGCGGATTGCGTCAGCCCTTTGACATGCAATTCCTCAGCAAGTTTCTCCCTTTCCTTCTTGGATAAAACCCCATCTTGGGAACGTTCCTTCACGGGCAAAAGGCTGCACCCAAAAAGAAGCTGCAAGACCAGAGCCAGAGCCGTTAAAGTAGGAGTGAGTCTTCCGGTGGATTGGCTTCTCATCTTAAGGAGGACCTTTTTCATGGAACCACCTTCACAGTTCGATCTTAAACAGATAGGCGAAATCCTCTTTGTCGCTCATCGCCACGGGCTGACTTCTCCAAAGCTTCACATAGATGGATGTCCTTGCGTTCTTCTCCCGCAGCTTTATCGTCGCTCTCACGTCATAGGGGCTGATATTGTTCTTCTTGAGGTGGCCCACATGGTAAAATTCATGTCCGGAGTAGATCGATCTCAGAAAAGAGATTTCAGATCGAGGATAATTCATATCAATATTGATGGATTTCGACGAATCGATACAGGCATACTTAAACCCTGCGTCATAGGCGTTGACGAACCAGAGACGGATGATCCCTTGGAATTCGCCGTAATAATCAAATACATAGTAGAACCACTTTTCTGCAGACTGCCCTCGATACGTTTCCGTAATCTTGCCATAGGAATACTCGACGGAGTCTACATTGCAATACGGGAGAAATGCATTGACCTTGTTTCCGGCGCTGATGACGACAAGCAAACAGGGGTTGCTCACAAAAAACTGTGTATCGTGGACCCAGTCCGCTCTTTCGTCAATTTGATTGTAGATGGAAGGAGCAGGAATATACTTTTCAGAGAAGATTTTGAGCATCTTGGAGTCGCTTACCTTGGCCTGCCGAAGAGAAAAAATCGCATCTTTCGACAGCTTATGGAGAGGAGTAATCGGGTTAACGGTAATTCTCTGAGTCCCTTGATAATAGTCTTCCCGTGCCGGAGCACACGACACCGCGAGAACCAAAAAACATATACATAGAAAGCCGGTAACTTTTTTTTTCATTATTCTTCCCCGTGCCACAAGAAAAGTAGTGGGTCAGGCCTCCTTCAGCCTGAGGGTGATGAACCGCCCACTCTGGCGATTAACACAAACGCGGTAATTCTTTTTCCAACACCTCTGATTTTCTCCTCACTCACCCCCATCGGGGGAGAAGAGAGGGGTGACGGGTGCGTTTTTGTCCCGAGCTAACTCGATTTATCTCCTCCGGAGCCCAGTGTCTTAAGTGGCTTCGGTTATGCCTTTTCCTATAGATTGAGACACTTAAAGAATAATTTCATAGTCTTTGGCATTTATGAAATTACTTTGGGTTGCGCCATAAATATCGTTAGAGGCAATTGAATGAAGAATTTGCAAAAATGATGCCATCTCCTAATGTGATTTACTTGATCACCGGCGAAACAATGAATCCCAACTCTCCTCCTCCGATTTTATAATTGCAGGAGCGGCAGCCCCATGCTATCCTCTGTTCCATGTCGAAGGAGAAGAATTGCAATAACCGAATTACCTGTTCCTGGAATCTTTAAGGAGGAAAAGACCGTTGGGACAAGAGACTTTCCTTTATCAATTGAATGAAAGGCCGCCCCTTCACAAGAATCTAATTTATGGCCTCCAATGGGTCATGACATCGATTCCAAGTGTGGTCTTTTTTTCTACTTTGTGCGGAGTGGCCCTGGGGCTTGATCCCGAAGCACAGATCAGCTTCTCACAACGCCTGTTGATCGCCTCGGGCCTGATGACCGTGTTTCAAAGTTTTGTCGGCCACCGGTACCCCGTGCTGGAGGGGCCTTCTTCGGCCATTTTAGTCACCTTTATGGTCCTGGCTCCTCATGGCGGACTTCCCGTGATTGAAGGCGGGATGATTTTCGGCGGTCTTTTTCTGATACTCATTGGAATATTTAAGTGGCTTAAATGGCTTTCTTCTCTTTTCACGCCCCGCGTAGTGGGAGTAATCTTAGTCCTGGTGGCTCTCACCCTGATCTCCTTCATTTATCCCCTGCTCATCGGTATCAGCAAAACGGCGCCCTTTGGAGAGGTGAGCATTTTCGGATCCTCTCTTCTCATCATCCTCCTCGTTTCTTTCATGTCTCACCGGTTAAAAGGATTCCTGCAGACCACCTCCATGCTGACCGGAATCTTATTCGGCCTGGTCCTTTTTTTTCTTAAGGGAGAAATATCTTTCAGTCTGGTCAGCCAGTCAAGTTGGTTTGCCCTGCCCTCGCCTCTCCTAGGCGTATGGCCAAGATTCTCCTTGCCGGCCATCCTCGCCATCGTCTGTACCTATTTGGCGGTCATGGTAAACTCATTGGGAAGTATCCAGGGAATTTCTGAAGTGGTAGGGACCGAGGGGCTGGAAAATCGGATCCATCGGGGCATCGGCATGACCGGTGTCGGTGGGGTGATCGCAGGATTTCTAGGGGTCTCAGGCCTCGTGAGCCTCTCCATCAGTCCTGGAATCGTCCTGGTGACGCGGGTGGCCAGTCGTTACACGCTCACGATGAGTGGAGTGATCATGATCCTTTGTGCTTTCATCCCGAAGCTCTGGGCCGTTCTTACCGCCGTTCCTCCTTCCGTGATCGGTTCCGTTCTCTTCGTTGTCCTCTCTTCCCAGCTCCTGGTGGGGATTAATGTGATGTTGGCAAGAAAAGGGACAATCGAACGGAGGGAATACTTCACGGTAGGGATTCCGATCCTGATGGGGGCAATGATCTCCATCATGCCCAAACAGTTCTTCCAACTTTTCCCGAACATCATCGCATCTCTGGTCGGAAATGGTCTGGTTATGGGCATCCTTTTTTCCCTGCTCCTCGAGCACGTCCTCTTTCGCCAGCGAAAAGAAAACCGCTGAAGAAGTTAACCTTGCCAGTTCAATGAACTCGCCAATTGGATTAAACCGCTGGTTCCTCAAATGCTTTTTTTTGCTTCCGGTTCTCACAAAGCTATAAAGCCGTTGCCTAAAACGAGACCAGGGGCTATACTTGTCTTCGGTAACTCAAGTTTTTTCTCTGCCTTACGTAAGTCGAGAGGAGCACGCGTGGAAAAAGCAGCAGCCAATGGTATACACATCGAGTACGAAACGTTTGGGGACTCGGCGGCCCGGCCCCTCCTTTTGATTGGAGGACTTGCCGACCAGTTGATTCATTGGGACGATGAACTTTGCAGAGACCTCTCGGAGCGGGGTCATTATGTCATCCGGTTCGATAACAGAGATGCGGGTCTTTCCACGAAATTCGATCAGGAAGGAGTACCGGACCTCGGGGCTCTCGCAAGAGGGGAAAAGGGCCCACCCTACACCCTGGAGGATATGGCCGACGATGCAGTAGGTCTTCTGGACGCCCTTGATGTTCGCAAAGCGCATATCTGTGGCGCGTCGATGGGAGGGATGATCGCCCAAACCATTGCAATCCGCTACCCCTCCCGTATCCTAAGCCTGATCTCGATCTACTCCACCACCGGGAACAGGGATCTCCCACCACCGAAGCCTGAAATGATGGAACGACTCCGAGCCCCCGCTCCTCCGGTACGTGAAGCCTACATCAAGTACATGGTGGACCTCTTCAAAGCGATGGCAGGACCTGGGTTTGCCTTCGACGAAGCCTGGACGAGGATGATCACCGCGAGAGCCTACGACCGCTCCTTCTCTCCTCAGGGAACCATGCGCCAGATCGCTGCCATCATGACCCAGACAGACAGGAAAAAGGCCCTGGCTTCAGTGACCGTACCCACCCTCGTTATACATGGGACCGACGATCCCGTCGTGCCAATGGAGGCCGGTAAGGATACCGCTGAAGCCATACCGGGATCTCGACTGATGCTGATTGAGGGTATGGGCCACGACCTCCCTCATGCGGGGGCATGGCCGAGGATCGTCGAAGCAATTGCCGCCCATACGCTGAGGGCGATCGCATAGGGCCTGCTCCCTAAGCAGGTCTCCTCTAATATTTGGGTCCCGTTACGGTATTTCTAATCGAGTTTAGCGCCATCCTCTCGACACATTTTCAAGGCCCTAAAAATTAGGGTCTGAAGATCAGATGGAGCCGTTTCTTGTTGGTATTCCCGGAGTTGAACATGGCAAGATATCTGGCTATCAAGGAGGGGGGAACTTTTGGTGCTTGCAGGTGGGGGTGAAAACCCCCTTTTATCGGATGGGGAGGATGAAAACCTGTCCCTTGTCACTCTAATCCCACTCCGAAACCTTCTTGTCCCGGTCCTCACAGGAGGTCTTGACAAAACCCCCCATATTCGTGATTTTTTCTTCTTGACGCACCGCTCCCTTCTTTGTATATTCAACTCATTCTAAAGCGAGTTCTTATCAAAGAAACAAAATCAAATTATCAAATCAAAATCAGAAACATATGCACAAGCTAGTGGAAGCCATGGCCAACATGAAAGAACAGGAGGCTCTTGCGATCGTCGACGAGCTCCTTGCCCAAGGTGAGGCCCCCCAGAAGATCCTGGACCTTTCTTCCGAGGCCATGCAGGTGGTGGGAGACCGCTACCAGAAGGGCACCTACTTCCTGCCGGAGCTCGTCATGAGCGGCGAGATGCTGCACAAGATTGGCGAGGTCTTGAAGCCCAAGCTGGCCGCCAAACAAGCAGAGTCCAAGAAGCTGGGCACTGTGGTCTTGGGCACGGTGCGGGGCGACATCCACGACATCGGTAAAGACGTCGTAGGCTTCATGCTGGAAGTGAACGGCTTTGAGGTGCACGACCTAGGCATCGACCAGCCGGAAGAGAACTTCGTAGCCGCGGTAAGAGACCACAAGCCCCAGGTGCTGGCCCTCTCCGGCTTCCTCAGCGTGGCCTTTGACTCTATGAAGTCCACCATCGAGCAGATAGAAGCCGCCGGGCTTCGCAAAGACCTCAAGGTCATCATCGGCGGCGGGCAGATAGACGACACCGTGCGCAAATACACCGGGGCGGACGCCTACGGGGACGACGCCATGGCTGCTGTGGCTTTTGCCAAAGAAGCGGTGGGGGTGAGGTAGATGGATTCCTTCGAGAAGCTGGACAGGGCGATAGCCCTCAAGCCCACGCCGGAGGTCCCCGTCTATCCCCACATAATCACTTTCGCCGGGCGGTGCGCCGGCATCACTCAGGCCGAGCTCTTCAGCAGCAACAAGGCCTGGCTGGCGGCCTGCGACAAGACCTTCGCGAAAGTCGGCAAGCCGGACGTGGTCTTTCCGATGAACCCATTCGACACTGCCTATGTCGAGTCGATGAAAGTCAAGCTTCCCGGCCGGGAGCTGGGCCCCGATGAGCCCTTCCAGTTCGTGGAAGAAGAGATCATGCGGGCCTCTGACTATGACGTGATCTTGGAGAAGGGCTGGAACGCCTGGAACACCGAGTTCATGAAGGCCATCCAGTCGCCGCCATGGCACGGCTGGCTCGGCAGCTTCAAGGTCCTCTGGGGCTTCATCAAGGCCGGCATGAACACCGGCAAGAACATCAAGCACTGGCAGCAGCAGGGGATGCCGGTGATGTTCCATACCGGGATCGCCCCGCCGTTCGACATCTTCTCCCTCAGCCGCTCTCTGCGCCCCTTCTACCGGGATCTCTTCGACATGCCCGAGAAGGTCAAGAAGGCCGTCGATGTCGGCACCGAGGCCATGATCAAGCTGGGCATCGCAAACGCCAGACGGGCCAAGGGGAATCGTGTCGCCATCTTCGCGATGCGCTCGAGCGCCAGCTTCCTATCGCCCAAGCTTTTCGACGAGGTTTCGTTCCCCTCCATCAAGCGTATGGTGGAGGGCTACCACGCGGCCGGTCTTATCTCGGTGCTCCACTGCGACGGCAACTGGGACCTGATGATCCCTCGATTCAAGGAGCTTCCGAGGGCAAGCTGCATCGTCGAGCTCGACGGCGCCACCAACATCCGCAAGGCCCGGGAGGTCTTAGCCGACCACTTGTGTATCAAGGGCGACGTGCGCGCGTCCATGCTCTCTCTCGGCAAGAAGGAAGAGGTGGAGGCCTACTGCCGGGAGCTGATCGAGTTCATGGGGCACGACGGAGGCTTCATCCTGGGCTCCGGCTGTGAAGTGCCCATCACCGCGAAACTGGAGAACGTGGCGGCCTTGATAGCCGCCGCGCATGTTGCGCCTTAAGATCCAGGTGTACCCATACCGCCGTGGCGGGAAAGTTCAGTTAGCGTCTTGGTGAACGGGTTCAGAAACAGGGCTTCCCTGCTCATTACCATGGCTTTGCCCACAGCAGCTTGAGGCGGTTTGAAGCCTCCCCCTGCAGGGCGGCTCCGAAGGACCTATACCCTCTATCT
>Ga0335084_10002403_pt1 | contig 18031 bp, 14 predicted proteins | sample Lox_Sample_44_FD_206721 | JGI IMG/M metagenome (GOLD analysis project Ga0335084, IMG submission 206721) | Soil microbial communities from Loxahatchee National Wildlife Refuge, Florida, United States - Lox_Sample_4.4 | ecosystem: Environmental > Terrestrial > Soil > Wetlands | place: USA...
ATCTCCGCGGCGGGAGGCGGCGACTCCGGCTTCAGGCTGATGTCGAGTTTGAAAATCAGATCATCATGGCCGTCCGGCGTGAAAGCCAGAACGCCGCAGCCTATCCGGCCCGGCCTCTCGCGGTCGGAACGATTCAAGGCGGGGATGAGCGTCGCAGCCGCATTTCTCGCCAGAAAACCAGGTAACCACTGCGGATAGTCACGCGCTAAAATGGTCCGGATTTTTTCCTTCTCCGCATCGCCGTATCCACCGGGAGCGGACTCCGGGCGTGGAAACAGAAAGTACTCTTCCCCATCCTGTGCATACCGGGCGAGAGGCCGCGATTTCAGGAGAATATCCGTCTCATATAAAGTTTTGTCAGGCAGATATACATAGTCAGCCTGTTTCGGGATCTCGGAGAGGAACTTGTCCCGAGGATAAAGATGCGTCCTCGGCCACGTGATCCCGGTCCCGGCAAAATACGACAACAGGAATCGAGTGCTGCTTCTCTGGAATTTCGAATCATCGACGAGTTCGGCTTCCAATGCAACTGGCCGGTGCACGAGCCGCTGGAAGTTTTGCGCCAGTGCTCGCGCGAACACTACTTCGCGAACATCGTCCTGGCGCTCCGGGTTCCGTACCGCCGCCTTCAACTCGCCGTAAGACGTGCTCCCGGACCACAAGGTCAGGAACACCAGAAAGCCGGTCACTAATACCGATCTCCATCGGCTCGGCTTCTTCGCCGCCCAATCGCCCAAAGCCGCTGCCCCACCGCATAGGATCAGCAGCACGAAAGGAGCGCTCGTGACCACGTACCGGGTATCGACATGGAAAAAACAGATGGTAGTAGAACAGAGAAGCAGTAGAACCAGCCACGTCAGCACCAGGCGCCGCCCGATCCAAACACGGCTTAAAACAAACCCCGCCAGCAGCACCAGCCACACGGGATTGAAGAACTCTCGCTCTTTGTAAAAAAGCGCGATGAATTTCGGAATGTTCACTCCCAGCCGCGCTCGAAACGCCGCCGGGTTGCGCGCGATGGCCCGAACCAGGCTGCCATGGTTGGACTCGAACTTTCCATACAGCCGTTCCGCTTTGGCGAACCCTTCGTCTTCATCGCCGTAAACAGGATCGTCCCACTTCACGATCCAGGCCTCCCCGGTATAAAAGGTGGACAAGGCCGAAGCGCCCCAAATGCCGTAATGCGCCTTCGCCCAGGTCTGATAAATAACCGCCGGGACGAACAGCATTCCGAATCCCAGAATCGCCGACGAACAATTCACCAGGCTGCGGAATTCCGGCTTTTTGGCATACGCGGCGTAGAGTAGGACGCACATCGTGACTGCGAACAATAACAATGTTTCCCATCGCGCCAGATAGAGGAGTCCCCAGCAGAGTCCTACAGCCAGCAGCCAGAGCCGCCTCTGCTCCCCGAATGCCTTTACCGTGAGCAGCAGAGCAGGCCCCGCGACCAACAGAAATGCCACATGCGAAATGCTGTGTACATGACCCACCAGGCGGCTGGTCAGCGCACCCGTAGTCACGATGAACACACAGCCCAGGTTCGCCGCCTTCGTTCCCCACAACGACCTCACCGTATAAAAGCTGGTGACCAGAAACGTGGTCAGCGAAACCGCATAGATCACCCGATAAATCAGGCGCGGATCCGCGGTAAAGAGTTCGACCAGCGCGCATAGCAATCCGCCCAGCGGCGGCCTCCAGATCGCCGGCGGATCCAGAGGCGACCAGCTCAGGCCGTAGCCCCGGAGCAGGTTCCGCCCCATAATCATTTCCACGGCATTCCATTGGACCCTGGGGAGCAATCCACCCCAGATCCAGAAAAGGATCCCCCCGCCAATTGACCACAGCGCCACATTAAAACGGCGAATGTATGCGAAGCGCTTCGCGATCTCACCCTTGAGGCGTGTGACCGTCTCGATCGTCTCCTGTAGGCGAGTCTCGATCTCTGATTTTGACTGGCCGTGGTCGCCTTTCCCGCCCGTCTTTGGCGGCGGCGTCATTTTGACAGTGATGACGGCGGCTCGTGCGGCCAACGCCACTCCGGCCGGAAACGCGAGCAGGTAAAACAGAAAAAGCCGTAAGTCCCTGCCCACCTTGGGAACATCCCATAACTTCACCAGCATCGCCTGCGGCTGGCTGAATTCGCGCAAATCGATCGTCTTCACCGGGGGCGCGTCCGGTGGAGGCTCGTACATCCAGACATGCTTGGGCGTCCATGGCGCCGGGGTCGCGCTTCCTCTCAGCCATGTCTGAAACAAACGCGCGTTAAATTCCACCGGGTTCCAAACGGAGTCCCCCGCCAGCCATTCAAGCGTATTCTGGCCGGCTTTCATCGTCGCGAAGTGCACTTGGCCGTAATAAAAAAATGCGCCCAGAAAAGCAGCCATCGCGCCGATGCCTGCGAGCGCCGCGATCGGAATCCCTCGCCGCCACTGAAAAGACGGATAAGCCGCGCCCAGAACGACTAACAGGGGAGCGATCGTTGAGTGCATGTACCGCGCCCCCCACACCTCATCGGCCGGAGCGCGTAACAGCGCCAATTGGGCTGCTATACAGCCCACCAGCAGAAGCGAAAAAATCGCGATCTTGCGATGTGTCCGCAGCACCTGCGGGAACACCACCAGCGTCAGCAGCAGTATCGGCGCGTAAACAAAAATTCCCTTGTTCGGCGAACCGAACACCCCGATCCAATTCACCAGGTACATGAACGGAGAATCGATGAACAGGATCCGGAGCGTCGTCACACCTCCCGGTCTTGCCGCCCAGAAAGGGATCCGTCCTGCGGCCGAAGCCGCCCATATAATCCCGATTGTGAGGACCACCGACAGCAGTTCCGCCCGCCGGCTGCGCCAGTCCTCATGGAATTGCACGTATACCAGCCACAAGATGGCCGGACCCAGCACGATCCCCGTCGATTTGAGGCTGACCGCGAGGCCGCACACCACGGCAAAGCACATCAACCGCCGCCAACCGCGGATCGGACCGCACGCCAGACCCAGATAACTGGCCAGCAAAACAAAAAAGGCTTGTTTCGTTTCGAGGCCGATATACGCATACGGCCAGAGCATGGTCCCGAACGCTCCCGCAAACGTCAGGACCAGCGCCATCCCCGGCGAGGTCACTTTTCTCAGCCACAGGAACAATAGAGCCACCAGTCCCGCGGTCGCCAGGACGGGCTCGAAAGACATGATGAAATCGGGAGAAACAACAAACTTCCCGACCGCCACGAAGGGTACATCGAAAAGCACCGGCAGCGGACCGTGTCGCGACCAGATCACCGGTGGCGCGGGAACGCCTTTCCGTAAGGCGTCCAGCCTGGTGAGCATCCGGTCGGCCACCCCGACTTCCTCGGTTGTGTATCCCATGCCCTGGATCGAGCCCGGAGAAAGAGCGGTATAAATCGCCGCCACTCCGAGAAACAGCAATAGTGCGGCCCACGCATAGTCGGGAACGGATTTCATCCGGCGCACTAAGTCTTGGTATCGAAGCATGCTCGTCCAGCGCAGGCGACACCCAGCCCAGTTCGGATTATTTTACGGCGCGTAGGACGGCACGCGTCGGCCGCACCATGGATTCTTCCGAATCCTGGTACATCTCTTCAATCGCGTGCAACGCCGCCTGGGCCTCTCTCGGACCAGGCACAGGCTGTCGTCCCAGCCGGATGTCTTCCACGAATGCCATGAATTCCGATTTCCAGGAATCGTCGGCCATGGGATACTCCCACACCGTCGTTTCCGGAGGTCCCATCTCGGCGGACATGCGGTAATACGTCAGGCGCTCCACTCCATAGCTGCCGCCCAGGCCCGAAATCTCCAGCTTCCCGTACTTCCCGTAAATCTCGAAGCTGAAGATATTCTTCCACTCAGTCCAACTGGCATGCAGAAACGCCGTCTGCCCCTCGGTGCTCTCGAGCAACAGGAACGCGTTGTCTTCCACCGGCATGTCCCAAAAATACGTGCGTGCGCTGCCGCGTACGGACGCGATGTCGCCGAGAAACCATCGCGAAAGGTCCACCAGGTGAACCGCCTGGTCCATCGCCTCGCCGCCGCCCGATTTCTCGGGATCGGCGCGCCATTCACTCTCGTAACCCGGCCGGCCGCCGTGTCCATAGCGCCCGCGCACGAACATCATGGGCCCCAGTTCGCCGCTCTCGAAAATCTCGCGGGCTTTCTGAAACGTCCGATGATACCGGTGATTGAATCCCACGCGCACCAGCGCACCCGTCTGCGCCGCTGCATGAATCACTGGCTCGAGTTCGTCGGCTCGCCGTGCTCCCGGTTTTTCGATTAAAACGTGCTTGCCGAACCGCGCCGCTTCCGTCGCGATCCTCGCCAGCATGTCATGCGTCGTGGCGATGATCACGAGATCAATGTCGGACCGCCGGACTACTTTCTTCCAGTCCGTTTCCGGTTCGCAGCAACCGATCTTATCCGCCAGCGACGCAGCTCGCGCCGGATCAATATCGCAGCAGGCCAATAAACGGCATCCCGCCAACATGGTTGCGCGTTTTTGGCCGATCGATCCGCACCCGATGATCGCGGCCCGCAGATATTGGTTTGGCAAGAACGCATTTTATCATCTGGATTCCGCAAACCCGTGCAAAATCCGCTGTTCGGCCCGCCACACTTTAGGGTTTTGACGCACATAACCGATCACGGCAAATTCGAGTTACGGGGTGGCTGAATCGGTGGAACCGCCTTATGTACACTTAGATGTACACTAGAAGCGTGAAGGATCTGAGCATCACTGAATTCCGCCGCCGGTGCCTCTCTCTCCTGGAAGACCTTCCTCCAGGGGGCTTGATCGTCAGCAAGCGCGGCCGGCCAGTGGCTCGCATCACCCCGGTGCGGCCGCCCCGCAAAGGCCGGAGAGTGGATCTGCCTTTACTCAAAGGCAAAGGCCGGCCGGGCCCGCTGTGTCCGAACACAGAAACACCCCATGACCTCGTTTTTGATTGACATCAATGTGTGGCTGGCCATGACCTGGGATCAGCATCCGCAACATGCCAGCGCGGCCCAATGGTATGGCTCCACTGAGGCCGAGGCATTATGGTTCTGCCGTTTTACGATGCTGGGCTTTCTTCGTCTTTTGACCAACACGCAGGTAATGGGCGGTAGCGTTGTTACGATCGCAGGCGCGCTGGATCTCTACGACGAGTGGAGACAGGATCCGCGTATTGAACTAGCGCCGGAGCCGCCGGGAATCGAGCCCCTGCTCCGCCGGGCGCTGGCAAAGTTCAATGCTCAGGTGGCTACCAAGGCAATCGCAGATAGCTATCTCGTAGCTTTTGCCGAAGCCGCCGGAGCCCACCTCGTCACCTTCGATCGAGGTCTGGCTCACGCAGGGCGCTCGCGGCGGCTTCCAGTGACGTTGCTGAAGCCGCAATAGCGCCGATCTTTGATCGTGGAAGCGCCGCATCCGGTTATGGATTCTGAACAGGGCCGCTAAATGCGCGCCGAATGGTCGACCAAGTACAATGTGGTTCTCCATGCGCGGCTTCCTGGTTCGTACCACGGTGCTCCTGACGGTTGCCCTGTTCGCCACGCTCGGAGCCTCGGTCCTGGGCCCCCTGTTTTCTCCCCGCGCCTCAACCATTCCATTTGGAGGCGAGGCCAGCACAGATCAGTTTTTGGGAATTCTGGCTGTTCCTCATCCAGCGGCAAAACTCGAAGAAACCTTCCGGCGCTGGAGTAATGACAAGGCTTTCCTGTTTATTGCTCCAGCCAATCAACCGTTCTGGAGGCAGACTTACTACACCTTCGCATACCTCGCCTACCCAAGAACTGTTTCCGCGGTGGTTTGCTCTGCTAATCCCGCCGAGCGGGATGAGATCCACAGGGAGTCGACGCCCAATATCGATGGCCTGATTTTCTTCGATGTGCCGCCTGGCGCCTTGCGCGCCGGCGCCCAGCAAATCGGCCCCATATTGTACATCGCGCCCTATCACGGTTCACCCATATGGAAGTCCTTCTGTCCCTGATCGCCCTGCTCATCGCATTTGCGGGCGGTTTGGGGTCGGCCTTGTTGTTGACGCCGGTGAAACCACCGCGCGGATGGTGGGAACTCTCGGGTACTGCCCTCGTTTTTGGCGCCGGGATCGTATCGCTGTCTTCGTTCTGCCTGGGCTTTTTCGTTCAGGGTGCAGTCTTACGTTGGATCATCACATCGGCCTGCATTACGCTTCTTCTTTTTGGCTGGCGTTATCATCGGGAACCGCTCCTGGTCAGGCTTGACACGATCCAGGCCATCACGGCTGCAATCGTGGTTGTACAGGTCGGGCTCGTAACCTGGCTCTCGTTTTATCGCTTCCACCTGGGATGGGATGGCCTGTTCAATTGGGAATCAAAAGCGCGAATTGCATTCTTCAACCACGGTGCGATGCCGCTCTCGTTTTATACCGGCCGTCTCGACTTCTTCCATAACGGTTACCCGCTATTTTTTCCGCTCTTAGAATCCTGGATCTACGGTTGGGTGGGAAACGTCAACCAGACCCTGATCAAATTGATCGGACCGTATTTTTACCTCGCTTCCGTTCTGCTCGCGATCGCCGCGGTGAGTCGCCTTTCGAAATTCCGGTGGGCTGGTGTGCTTGCTGCGGTCCTGCTGGGATTGACACCCGCGCTGATCGCCGGCGAGGGTAGCGCCTCCTCCGGCTATGCCGACTTCACACTCGCGGCCGTGTCGCTCTGTGCCGTTGTCCATTGCGCTGTCTATTGGCAAACTGGCGCTATCGAAGCTGCACGACTCACGGGCGCAAGCGCCATGTTCCTGCCTTTCATCAAAACCGAGGGGTATATTTCTCTGCTTTTGATTGCCTTGGCGGTGATCCCCAAAGTGGTTCGTGATCGGAGCTGGAAAATCGGCCTTTGGCTGCTCGGACCCGGGTTGGCGACATGGCTGGGCTGGACCGTCTTCCTGAGGCTTACACACTCTTTTCCCGAACACGATTTCCGCCCTCTCACCGTGCATAATTTCCTCGCCGGCGTCCCCCGCGTCCCCGATATCGTGAGGTGGAGCTTTCAAGAGCTGGTGGCATGGAGCCACTGGAGCTTGCTATGGCCCCTCGCCATCGCTGCGATCATTGTGATGGTGTTCCGCAACCCAATGCCGGACTGGTATCCGTGGGCCGTTAATATTGTTGTTCCGCTGGCTCTCTTTCCGGCGACTTATATCCTGAGCGGCTGGGAGCCGGTGGAGCCACATTTGAAATCGTCGCTGTGGCGCTTATGGCTTCATAGCGCGCCGACCGCCGTTGTCGTATCGGCTGCGCTGTTGGCCAGGCTTGCCGCAATCGAGAACCGGAAGGCGACCGTCTCCTCGATTCAGGCGCCGGCTCTTGGCCGCGTTAAACGTCCAACGTACGATTCCAGCGGGCAGCGCATCCGCTACTAGCCGCGTTCCTAGAATTTCCCCCGAACATACCAGTCCATCAGCCACGGCGCAAAAAACTCCATGCTCGTAAACGCCCAGCCGATCTTCGGAACATACACGGTGCGCTTGTTGTGCTCGATTCCGTGCGCGACCGCTTCGGCCACCTGGTCAGGGCTGACCACTCGCCGGATGTCCTCCACCCGCTCGGGCGCCTTGCCTGCCAGCACGTGCTCGCGAAATCCCGTATCCACGATACCTGGACAGACCTTGATCACGCGCACGCCGTCCCGCCCCAGTTCCCGGCGCAGTGAATCGTCGACACAGTGCAACGCCCACTTCGTCGCGCAGTACATCACCGCCCAGGGCAGCGACACCTTCCCGCCTACCGATCCGATGTTGACGATTACGCCGGACTTGCGCCGGCGCATCTCGGGAATCACCAACTGCGCCAGCGCCAGAGCCGAGAACACGTTGATATCGAAAATGCGCTTGGATATTTCCGTGTCTACCTCGGAGGGGTATCCATACTGCCCTACCCCGGCGTTGTTGATCAGCATGTCGACTCGGCCGAATCGTGCCACCGTTCGTTCGACAACCCTTTGCCGCAACTCGGCGGAGGTGATATCGCCGGCGGTGATGAGCGCGGGCCCGGCGTCGTCATCCTGAAAATTCGGCGATGGCAACGCCGTTAGTGAGAGTTTCGCGCCCTTGGCGGCAAGCACCTTGGCGCAGCTCGCGCCGATGCCTTCCGACGCGCCGGTAATCAGTATGACTTTCTGGCCCCAGTCCATGCGCGTTCAGGAAAGCCCCAGATACTCCCGCGCAATGCGCCGCTCTTCGTCAGACGCCTTGGGATCGTTCGCAATCGCCTGCTGCTCTTCCCGGAATCGCCGCTCTTCCTCTTCCCGCGCCGCCTCCTCGCGCTGGGCGGCCTCTCTGCGGCGGGCTTCGGTCTCGCGATACTGGCGGAACGATTCGCCTTCGAAACATCGCGGGACCGCGGTCTTCAGGAATCCCATGGGCGACTTTACCGTTCCCATGCGGAACATCAGATCGGCTTTCAGGCGCACGAAGTAGGCGAGTTCGTCGGCCGAAGCATCGGGAGCTTTCTGACGGCACGCGCCCACCAGATCGGCGGCCGAGGCGTCATCGACACCGGGCAGATACTCGCGGAGGGCTCGCACGACCGCACCCACACCGGTATCCCCTTCGACCCCGGTATCCCTTTCGACCCCCGGACCCCTTTCAGCGGGTGGCACAGACCATCGTTTTTCGTGGTCTGTGGGCTCCGCCACCCTCACCGGAGCCTTCCGCACCGTCCACGCCGGATCCATCGGCAGATCCGCCGGCGGGGAAACGAACTCCACCCCGCGCGTGCGCGTGATCCACTCCATACCCGCCGCACGCCGCCGCTCCAGGATCGATTTGTAAGAGAACACGCGGTACGTCCGGCCGATGCTTTCGCGGCTGTTTTCGTCGGAGAGTTGCTCGAGCGCCAGCTTGTCGATCAGGCTCTGGCAATTCCGCTTGGTGTTCCGCGGCGTCATCCGCGCCATCTTGGCCATGGCTTTCCAGCCGATGGTGACCAGCTTGGTTTCTTTGGTCTCTTGCCGCGCATACTTCGAATTCCACAGCGCCTGGTACAGCATCTCCTCGCCGGAGGAATGTCCATCCTGCGCCAGCACGGCTCGCCGGACATGTCGTTGGGCGACGGCCGGTCTCACAGGCTTGGGTTGGGGCAGGGGAGTCGCGGCGCTATGCCCGGTATCCCTTTCGACCCCCGGATCCCTTGCGATCTCCGGGGCCTTTTCAACCTCCGGCTCCCTTTCAATCCCCGGAGCCTTTTGCTTTCGCCCTCCAACCAGACGCGGTCCCTGGCCGATTGACCGGATGCCCGGCCCCTGAATGTCATCTACCAGCGCCTGCAAATGCGGCACTTCTTCCCGCGGCTCCAGGATGCTCACGAACCCGCTCATCCCGGGACCGGACAGGATCTCGTCTATGCTGATCGGCTCGAGAACTAACTTAGGCCGAGATTTCTTCTTTGGCTTTGTATCTCGGCTCGACATGCAACAGCTCCATCAGCTTGGCGGACGCCGCTCGGTAATCGTCCGCCGCCTTGCAGTGCGGATCCATGTCCACCAGGAACTTGCGCGCTCGTTCGGCTTTGGGAACCGTGCCGTCGGTCCGGATCGGCGGTAGCACCGGTGTGCCGTACTTCTCCGACATGGCCTCCAGAGCTTTCAGCGTCAGGCTGGTGAGGTTGAAGCGCCGGTCGATCATGGTCGGCAGCAGACCCGCCACTTTGATTTCCACTTTGAACAGCTCGGTGAGCATCTTGCTCGTCTCGATGCACGCCGCGGCGCCCTGCAGGCTCAGCATGTCCATGGCGACCGGGATCAGCAGGCTCTTGGCGTACATGATCGAGCAGGTCTGCACCAGGTTGATGGAAGGCGACACGTCGATCAACACCGCGTCGTAAGCGTCCTCGATCATGCCGAAGATGCGCACAAACGCCAATTCCCCCGCTGTCATGCCCAGGAGCGCCACCTCGGCCTTCGTCGTCTCGCGGTTGCTGCACAACACGTCGATGTTCTCCGAGGCCCGCCACACGCACTCCTCGAAGGCATGGTTGTGCACCACGAACTCGTACAGGTACTTCTTGGGCTTGGCCCCCAGAACCAGCCCCAGTGAGCCCTGCGGGTCCGTGTCGATCATCAGCACCTTCAGCCCGCTGTCGGCCAGGTGCCGCGCGATCGTGTGCGTTGTAGTGGTCTTGGAGACGCCCCCTCGCTGATTGCAGACGACTAACCGGATCATGATGCGCGCTCCCTCAGAAACCGGCGGATGCGTTCGATGTCTTTTTCGGTCCAGAGGCGATATCCCGTCGCCGGATTGCGCTCCGGTTCGGTAATTAGTCCGCGACGCAACCAGTTCAGCACCGTTTGCTTAGTGACCCCGAGTAGTTCCGCTACTTCTGCAGATTTAAAGTATTGAATTTTGCGTGCCCGTGCTTTCGGCATCACTCCTAGATCGTAAGCCGTATTTATAGCTTGAGTCAATCAAAAACTATATAAACTGTATAACTACCGGCGCCACTCGATTATGCAGAGTAAATAACGCTGTTTTGTCCGTCGTCGTCGTCAATTTGCCTCTAAGTCATCTGAACGACGACGACGACCACATACTCGTGCCTGACTATCTTAATTACTATAAGGGGTGGTCAAAAGGGACCCTGTATCCCCTATCCCTTTTAGCCCCCGTATCCCCTATCCCTTTCGACCCCCGCGGGGCGCCCCTTTCGACTACCCCACGGGTATCCCTTTCGACTACCGGGGGTGGGTATCCCTTTCGGGTTTGCCAATCCTTCCCAAGAATCTTTAGCCACGGATGGACACGGATTCACACGGATAAAGAGAGCGGTTTTCATCCGTGTGCATCCGTGGCTGATTAAGGAAGTGTATGCGCCGGGCAAAAAAAAGCCCCGGCTCACGCCGGGGCGAATTCTAACGCCAAATTCTGCTCTCTCACCCTGAATGCGCAAAGCGCAGGGGAAAAGAGCCAAGGTTTTTCGCTATTTCGCTTCCCAGACGAACTTGCCCGTCTTGTCGATGTAGCCCACCTTCGTCCCGATCTGGACCTGCGCCAGACCGTTGTAGAAGCGGTCCACTTTGTCGTACCGGTCCGGAATCGCCAGCTTGCTGTCGGCGGTGATGTAACCCCATTTCCCGCTGCCCGTCTGGACTGGCGCCAGGCCCTCCTGGAACGGCTGAGCATTGTTGAACCGCCCGGAAATGGCCAGTTCGCCCTTCTTGTTGACGAATCCCCAACGCACACCATTGGTGGTTTGCACTTCCACCGGAGCCAGTCCTTCGACGAACTCTTCGGCGGTGGTGTATTGCGGCGGGATCACCACCTTCCCCGCCGGATCGATATATTTGACCAGTTCGCCGAACGAGCGGACCGCGGCCAGCCCCTCGCTAAACGGTGTTGCGCTGTCAAACAGCGCCGGGATGACCATGTCGCCCTTGGTGTTGATGTAGCCGAAATTGGCGGAGGTTCCCGCCGCCACGGCCGCCGTGGCCAAGCCTTCGGAAAATTTGCTTGGCGCGACATATTTCGGCTCGATCACCATCTTGCCGGTGGTGTCGATGAAGCCCCACTTCAGGTCTTTGAACGTCAAAACGGCCGCGTATCCCTCCGAAAACGGCTCGGCCAGTTTGTATTCCTGGGGGATCACCATCTTGCCGGTTTCGTCAATGAAGCCGACCTTGCCGGCCCGGACGGTCTGAACGGCCGCCCGCCCGTGCGAAAAGCGCGCCGCGCCGGTGAACTGCGGCTTGATCACCACCTTGCCTTCGTTGTCGATGTATCCCCACTTCTCGTCCACCAGGATGGGATACAGGTGAACGTCGGCGCGGACTTTGGGCGGTTCTTTGACCGCCGCGCCTCCACCTTCGGCCGCCGCTGTGGTTTGTCCGCTAACGGAATCTACCTTGCGGCCGCATGAACAGAGCAGCGCCATAGAAAGAGAAAAAATAGCGAGTTTATGCATGTTGGTTGTTCCCCGTGGGTCAGGCCTTCCGGCCTGGCGCCGGCATTCGCCGGTGCGCGATGAGTTAACGCGGAATGCTCATTCTACTACGATGCGGCGCTTCTACTGCGCGGACGCGTCCACGCAGATCCCCACGCCGTCGTAGGACGCCGTCCGTCCGATCGATACCGTCAGGTTGGAACGTACCGCGCCGCTGCAGGATCCCATTGGGAGCTGCCCGGAAACCGTGAACTTCACCTCATATATCCCAACGGACCCCGGCTTCAGCCGCGCCGTCGTCGCCGCCGGAGCCGGATCCGGCACATCGGGCGCCGCATTCGACCGCGGGGACATGGCGATCAAAACGCCGTCCACCGTTGGTCCCCAGTCCGGCGATGCCGCGCCTGTAGCCACCTTCTCGACGGCCCATCCCAGCCCCACCATCGCCACGGTCAACTGTTCGCCCGGTAGCGCCTGATTGCGCATCGAAACCAGGCTCCCGTCCGAGTGCGTGACCACCGGAACGCAATCGCCCGGCGGCAGGTTGGCCGCGATATCGCAGGAATTCAACACGTGAACGCGGTCCATCACCGGGTTCAGGAACAGCGAATTCGCTGCCGTCCCGTTGTAGCGGATATCCAGGCGCGCCAGGTTTGGCGGCAGGATGGTTCCCGGAACATTGGGTATGAGCTCGAAAGGAATCTGCACGGTCACCAGCGTGACAGTGTCGCACACGACCGTGCCGAGATTCGAGCACGACTCGGAATCCACCACGGAAACGATCGGCGCGTCCATGGGATCGCCGAAGCTTTGCCGCAGCAAGGCGGAAAATCCCGCGAGCGTTGTTGGCAACGGCGGAGACGCTTTTACCGGATCGGCCGGCGTCTTTCCCGGGATGCGCACGAAAACCGTGATCACCTGTCCCGGCGCCACATCCACCGGACGCGGTGCACCGTATCCCGCGCCCAGCACAACTCCCTGGTTCTGGCCCTGAAGTCCCCAGGGCAGCACACAAACAATCGCCGCCGCCCAAATTCCCCGCATGGATTTACTCTAGCGCCGCTTCGCGCCTCGAAGGAACCGCCTCAGTTCAAAAACGCCCGCACGATAAACACCGCCATCTCCTGCCGCGTGAGCGTATTGTTCACGCAGAACAACGTGGGCGTGCACCCGCTCGTGATTCCCAGCTCGAACAGCTTCTGCACGAACGGAAATTGCATCGACGCCGGCGGCACATCGGTGAAGACCTGCTGCTGCGGATACGTAAAGGTGTCGCCGAAGACCGACGCCATCTTGCCGCGGATAATCAACACTGCCGCCTGGCCGCGGGTCACCGGATCGCCGGGACAAAACGTGGTGGGCGTGCATCCCTGTGTGATTCCCAGGTCGCGCAGCTTCTGGATGTAGGAGAAGAAAGGATATGTCGAGGGCACATCGGTGAAATACGGCGTAGCCGTAAACGTAAAGTTATCGCCGTACAGAGAGCGGATGATGAACGCGGCCAGTTGCCCGCGCGACACCGGATCGGTCGGGCAGTATTGGGTCGCCGTGCATCCGAGCGTTACCTGCCACGTCGCCAGCACGTTGATGTAATCGGCGAAAAAATTGCCAGGCTGGACATCCGTAAATGACCCCGTCGGCGTCCACGGGAAATATCCCACCCAGGTTCCCCACGAACTGGTGGTCTTGCCATATTCGCCGGAGGTCCACAACCCGCCGGTCACCGGATCCACCGTGCCGCCGGAATAATCGCCCCATGGCTCCGGGCTCGGCCCGATGAGGTAGGGGCTTTCCCCCGCTTTCAGCCGCAAGAGCGAAGGATAAGTCAGCGATCCGTCCGCCGCCGTGGTCGTGCCGGTAACCACGTTGTCCGTGGGGAAAAGCGTTCCCGAAGGCGTGCTGGCAGGAACGTCGAATCCAGGGTAAAACGCATTGCTGTTCCGCAAGCGGCCCTGCGAGGCAAGAAGCATGGTCTTGGTATCGATGAGGTCGAAAGCCACGGTTGTTGCCTGATCCGTATATCCGCTGTCCCGCGCCGTGTAGAGAAATCCGTTGCGATAGATCGCTTTCAACGTTCGGCTGTCGCCGCTGTCGAGCGTGGCGAACGAGCCGAGCTGAGGCGCCGGCGCCGGATATGTATAAGGCAGAACTCCGTGGATCGTGCAGCGCGTCACCCTGAGAGGGAGTGCCAGAGGATCCTCGATCTTCCACACGGTCAGATAATTGGCCGGCACTGAGAACGTTGTCGAGTTGACCAGCATGGAGGAGTTCACTGCCGCCGGTTTTCCGCGCTGATGCGCGGGTACCAGCGAATCGGCTTTCGAGCCGTCCGGCGTTCCGTTATTCAGGTTGGCGATATCGGTCCAGTGCAGCGTCGAGGTGGCCGGATTGTACAGCTCCGTTTTCAGCAGCAGCCGGATCTTCGAACCCTGAAAGCGCCCGAGCGTGTCGAACATGTTGCCGGAAAGATAGACCGCGGCATTGTCGAACCCCAGCCTCCACGAGTCGGCCCACAATCCGGTGGGTGTGATGCCCTCGAGGCCGCCATTCAGCGCCCAGATTTTCCAGCCGCTGTCGAAGCTCGCGCCGTTGGAGATCGAGACCAAAAGATACGACGTTTGAAAATTGCCGCTGCGCGAGGCCGCGAGGAAAAGATAGCGGCCGTGCATCTGGTCGTAGCGGATCCACGGATCGAAGATCAGGCAGCCGCCGGTGGGACACAACGTAGGCAGCAGCGGAGCAAACCAGGTGTTGAAATCCACCTGCGATTTGAGCGCGCCTGCTTTGGTGAACGCCGCAATGGTGGAGTTCACCACCATGATGGCGTCGCTCGGGCCTACCGCCAGGTCGGGCGACGGCAGCGAGATCTGGTTGCCCGCCGGGATTTGGATTCCTTCCCAGTTAATGGTGGGCGTGCCCGTGATCGGCGCTCGCGCCGCCGGTCCGCCGCCCGGAGTTCGCTGGGCGGTTCCCATGATTTCCAGCGCCGGCGGCGCCGAAAAACTCGGCTGCGAGTAGGCTGCGATGGCCGCCTTCTTCGCGGCGTATTCTGCGCTCGAAACCGTCGGCAATGTGGGTTGGACGCCGCTCACCTGCACCGCCGCAGGGGCCCGCGGCGCCGGATTCTGCGGGTAATTGACGGTGATGATGGTCTGCCCGGAACTGACCCGCAGCTCGGTATCCACCGCGCAATTATCCGGAGGCGGCTGAACGACTTGTGCGCGGAGTGGGCTCTGACTTAGAGCGAGACAGATAAGCAGGAGAAATAGAATGATAAACCGTGGATAGGATTGGCGCATTGGGATGAACGGACATTTTAACGCGCATCCAGCAGCCAACCGGCTTAACTCGGGCCATTAGTCACGGCGCCGGCCGTCGCCGTCGCGCGGAGAAAGCACGACTGCGGAGCTTAGCTCTCTTTGCCGCCGTTCCCGCCATTTCCTCCGTAGCCCTTGAGGATCAGGTCGGCAATCCGGTCTAATTTTGCATCTAACCCATGCATCGCCGCTTCATGCTGTTGGAGCCATTCACGGTGTTGAGCGATCGCCCGCGTATCGGATTCCAGCCACTCTTCGTGATCAACCAACATGCGCGCGTGACGCTCCTGGACGGCTGCTGTTACGGCGGCTGCTTCCTGGAGTTGCTTGAGGATCTGTTCTAGACCGGGCACGTGTGCATTTCTCCTGCCGCTGCAACGGCTCACACAATCCCATGATGACAGAAATGCTGTTTCGTTAAAGCCGTGCGTGCAGGTAGGCTCGCTTTATCGGTGACGGCTTACCCGCCAACTCCCGCCGGTTGCGCCTGCGGGATCATCGCGGCCTTATATGCGGCGGCCACGCGGCCGATCGGACCCTGGTCCACCATGCGGCCGTGGTCCAGCCAGATCGCGCGGTCGCAGAGTTCCATCAGGGTCGCGGTCGAGTGCGAAACGCACAAAATCGTCTTCCCGGAGTTGCGGAATTCCAGGATGCGCTTGCGGCACTTGTCCACAAACGCCATATCGCCGACGCCCAGGACCTCGTCGATGATCAGAACGTCGGGGTCCACGCACACCGCTACCGAAAACGCCAGGCGCATGCTCATGCCGCTTGAATAGGTGCGCAGCGGCTCGTCGATGAAATCGCGCAGCTCGGCGAAGTCCACGATCTCGTCGAACTTCTGGCTTACCTGCTTGCGCGACAGACCCAGGATCGCGGCGTTGATGCGTACGTTCTCCGCGCCCGTTAGGTCGGGGTGAAATCCAGCGCCTAAATCCAGCAGCGCGGCGATGCGGCCGTTCACTTCCACGCGGCCACGGTCCGGGCGGCAGAGGTTAGTGGTCAGGTTCAGCAGCGTGCTTTTGCCGGCGCCGTTATGGCCGATCACGGCCACGCTCTCGCCGTGATTCACGGTCAACGAGATCTCGCGCAGTGCGTAAAACCGTTCGGGGTGCTCGTTGCGGATCCAGTGCATGATCCGCTCGCGGATGAGCATCTGTCCAGCGTGCCGAGCGAACGATTTCCAGACGTCCGCGAAAATGATCGCCGGCCGGCCGTCAGATATGCTCATAAAACCTCGGTTTCATGCGGCGGAAGACGATCAGTCCGGCCAGGAAAAACGTTAACGAAACGGCCGTCATTTTCAACAGTGTCCAGGCGGCGGGCGCTTCGGCGTTGAGCAGGATCTTGCGCAGCGAGACCACCAGCGCGGCTACCGGATTGACGTCCATGATGGGAACGTAGCGCTTGGCGATCTTATCGGACGAATAGAAGATCGGAATCAGCCAGAAGAGCACCAGGTTGGCCGATTCCACCACGTAGCGCAGGTCGCGGACGAAGACGTTGATCGCCGACGACATCAGGGCCAGGCCGCACACGAACAGGATGTTCAGGGTCCACACAGCCGGCAGCCAGAGCCACTGCACGTTGAATCCTTTGCCGGAGAGAATCGCGATGGAAAGCAGCAGCAGGATCTGAACACTCAGGTGGATGCAGCAAGCCAGAACGGCCGTAATGGGCGTCACTTCGCGGGGCAGCGGCACGCGCTTGATCAGCGGCGCGTTGTCCACAATCGAAGTGGTTCCGGTGAGCCAAGCCACGGTAAAGAAATTGTAGGGAACCAGGCCGCACAACACGAAGAGCGGAAAATGCGGGATGTCGGGCTGAGGGAAGACCTTGGTCCAGATGAAAGTCAGCACTCCCATCATGACCAGCGGATTCAGCAGCGACCACAACACGCCCAGGGACATGTTGCGATAGCGGATTTTAAAATCCTTGATGACCAGATTTTGGATTAAGTACAGATAGTCGCCACGCCACATCGTTTGGGCTCTGGGGATATAGACGCGGAAACTTACAGTATAGCCGATGGAATGTTTCAAAAACCGATCACAGACACAAAATACGATGACCTGTGCTACTCCCTGTTAAGCTGTTGGCATTGAATGCGCGTTACCATTGACGCCGTTCCGCTTCTGGTGCGGAGCGCCGGGGTCAAAAACTACCTTTATTACTGGATCCAATCCCTTCGGCAGCAAGCCCGCGACGTGGACATCCAATTATTTCCTCTCCTGGGTGAACCGCACCGGCTCAACCACGAGGGATCGATGGCCGACGCATTCACCACGCGCCTGCGGCTCGGCCTGCTGTTCCTGCTCAATCGCTTTCCGAACGAAATCGCCGGCTGGATGGATCCAGAAGCCGACGTCTTTCACACCTGCAAGCTGCTGAACCCGCCGCGCCGCGCCAAACTCACAGCCACCATCCACGACCTCACCTGCTGGCTGTTGCCCGAAACACACCTGCCCGCCAATGTTGCGGCCGACAAGCTGTTCGCCGACCAGATCCTGCGCCGCGCGGACGGCATCATCGCCGTTTCCGAAGCCACGCGCGACGACGCGGTCCGGATTCTGAAACTGCCGCCCGAGCGTTTCCGCGTGATTCATCACGGCGTGGCGGACATGTATTTCCAGGTCAAACCCGAAGACGCCGCCGCGGCGCGATCACGGCTTGGATTGAAGCGGCCCTATGTGTTGTTCGTGGGCTCGATCGAGCCGCGCAAAAACGTGGACCTGCTGTTGAACGCTTTCGACAAACTGCCGCTCTCCATTCGCATGGAGTTCGAGCTGGTGCTGGCCGGTCCGCC
>Ga0335084_10002408_pt1 | contig 18020 bp, 16 predicted proteins | sample Lox_Sample_44_FD_206721 | JGI IMG/M metagenome (GOLD analysis project Ga0335084, IMG submission 206721) | Soil microbial communities from Loxahatchee National Wildlife Refuge, Florida, United States - Lox_Sample_4.4 | ecosystem: Environmental > Terrestrial > Soil > Wetlands | place: USA...
ATCTCGCGTGAAGCGCCGCCGATGCAAGTGCTGATTCCCACGCCGCTGCGTTCGTACACGAACGAACAGCGGATGGTCGAAGCGAGCGGCGCGACGCTCGCGGCGCTGCTCGACGATCTCGACCGGCGCTACCCCGGCATCCGCTTTCGCATGATCAACGAACAGGAACGGATGCGGCCGCACATCCGGTTCTTCGTCAACGGCGACCAGGTGTTCGATCTTGCGCAGTCACTGCAGCCGCACGACGAGGTCTTCATCGTGCAGGCGCTCAGCGGCGGATGACGGCAAGCGCCTGCCTACAGCCTGATCCGCGGCAGGCGCGAAGCGATCGCAGCGCCGATTGCCGCGACCACGGCGGCGGCGATGAAGCCGGTACGAAACGCGCTCTCGATGCGCGCCGTATCGGCCGCGGTGTGGGTGCCGATTGCGGCGTCGAGATCGAGCCCGCGCAACAGCGCGAACACGAGTGCGCCGAACAGCGCGGTGCCGAGCGCCGCGCCGACCGAGCGAGAGAGTGAGACGGTCGCCGCCGCGGCGCCGAGCCGCGTGCGTCCCGCGAGGGTTTGCAGGACCAGCTGTGCACACGGCATCACGGTGCCGAACCCGACGCCCACGGTGAACCCGAGCGCGGCGAGCCGAGGAGCAGCCGGCGTGACGAGGCCAAGACCGAGCAGCGCAAGCGCCGACAGCGATAGACCGAACTTCGGCATCGGTGTCGGCCGCGCAGTGCGCGCGACGATGCGGCCGGTGATGGTGGAGCCGGTGACCATGCCGAGCGTCACCGGCAACAGCAGCAGGCCGGCTTCTTTCGCCTGTGCTCCGGCACCGAGCTGAAGGTACATCGGCAGGAAAAAAATGCAGGCGAAGAAACATGAAGCGAAGCAGAGCACTGTGCCGATCATCTTCGTTGCGCCCGGTTCGCGCAGCAACTCGACCGGCAGGAATGCGGCTGCGGTTCGCTGTTCCACGCGCACCAGCGCCCACGACAACGCCGCCGCGGCGCCGAACAGAAGCACGCTCGGTACGGACCACCACGCGAAGCGATGGCCGGCGAAGCTGAGCCACAGCAGCCAGCACACCGCGGCGCTTGCGAAAAGAAGCAGGCCGCGCACGTCCGTGAGCGATGCGAGGGTCGGATGGGGCTCGCCATGCGGCAGGCGGCTGATGCGCCACGCGGCGAGCAGCGCGAGCGGAAGATTGACGAGAAACAACCAGCGCCAGCTCATGTGCGTCACCACGTAGCCGCCGACCACCGGCCCGGCAAGACTCGCGAGCGTGAAGTTGGCAGCGAAGTAACCCTGAAAGCGCGGGCGTTCGCGCGGGGGCACGAGCTCACCGATCATCGCCTGCGACATCACCATCAAGCCACCGCCGCCGAGTCCTTGCAGGGCGCGGGACAGCACGAGTTGCAGCATCGACTGCGCGGCTCCGCAAGCAGTGGAACCCAGCGCGAAGACTCCGACCGCGACCATGAGCAGCAGCTGGCGTCCGTAACGATCGCCGAGACGACCGTACAGTGGCACCGTCACGGTCGCTGCCATCAGGTACGCGAGTGCGATCCACGTCGTGTCGCGCAGGCCGCCGAGGTCGGCAGCGATGGCCGGGGTCGCCGTGGCGAGCAGGGTCTGGTCGACCGCCGCCAGGAACATCGGCAGCATCACCGCAGCGAAGATGTGCAGGAACTCCCCGAGCGAGACGGTCTTGTCGGGCTTCGATTCGACTTGGGTGTGCGCGGGAGCAGGCGCGCCGGCGATGCCGGCCTGCGGCATGCGGGTGGTTTGATCGGGATTTGCCACGGCGTGTCTGCTGATTGACGGGAGGACCATCGGATCCGGGGCCGCCAGGATCTATCTTGCCATCGGTCGTTGGCGCACGGCTTGCATCGCGCTGCAGCCTGCGCGGTTATGCTCTGCGCAGAAAAAACATCAGGCGGGCCCGCCGCGTGGACCGATCCGGCTCGATAGTTGCCCGTTGGCCCGCCGTCGCGCGCGGCGTTCTGCGCAGCTGCGCGCGTTGCGCTCGCGTTCTCGTCCTGCCGCTCGCGCTGCTGCTCTTCATGCAGTGGCCCTTGCGCGAGCTGGTGCACGCCTACTCGCGTGAAGCGAACGACCTGGCGCAGATCCTGTTCGCGCTCTACGTCGGCGTGGCGGTCGGCGAAGCGATGCGCCAGCGCGGTCATATCGCGGCCGATGCATTGGCACATCGTTTCAGCCCACGCACGCGCACCGTGCTGGCGCGCGCCGGCGCGTTGGTCGTGCTCGTGCCCTGGTGCGCGTACGTGCTGTACGCGGCGGCGCCGCTGGTCTGGAATTCGGTGCGGCATGCCGAGGCCTTCGGCGAGACGCTCAATCCCGGATACTTCGTCATCAAGCTCGCGGTCGCGCTGCTGGCCGTGCTGGTGCTGTTGCAGGCGCTGCTCGAGATCGGATGGCCCGAGTTTGCCGGACCGGAGCAATGAGCTCCGCGGGTCTTTGGATGCTGCTGGCCGCGGCGATCCTGATGATCGCAACCGGGCTTCCCGCGTGGCTGGTGCTCGTGGGCGTTGCATCGATCGGTGCGCTCATCGGAACCGCGGTCGGCGTCGTTCCGGGGGTGCTGTTCGAATCCCTGCCGACGCGCATCGTCGGTCTGCTCGAAAACGATCTGCTGCAAGCGTTGCCGCTCTACGTGCTGATGGGCGCGTTGCTGAATCGGCTCGCCCTGGCGGAAGCGCTGTTTCGCGTGTTGCGGCGGATCGTCGGCGCACCGGTGGCGGCGCTGGTCCTCGGCGCGCTGCTCGCACCGATGAATGGATCCGTGGGCGCCAGTGTGGCAACGCTCGCGCGCACCGTGCACCCGCGCTTGCTGGCGAGCGGATTCGGGACCGCGCGCAGCGGCGCGCTGATTGCGACGGCGGGCACCCTCGGCGTCGTGGTGCCCCCGTCGCTGGTCCTGATCCTGTTCGGCGACGCGGCGATGCGCGCACACACGGAGGCGTTGAACGTGACGCACGCGAGCGTCCGCATCCTGAACACGCAGGATGTCTTTCGCGGCGCGCTCATTCCCGCTGCGCTGATGCTGCTGTTCGCGGCCGCAGTCGCGTTCGTTCAGGGACGTGCGCATCGCGTGACCGATGCCTCTCGAACGCAAGCGCCGACATTGAACGACTGGATCACGGCGGCGATCACGCTGGTCGCTCTGGCCGTGCTGCTTGGTGCGGTCACGCTGGGATACATGTATGCAGTCGAAGCGGCTGCCACCGGCGGCGTCGTGCTTTTCGCGTACGGCCTCATTTCGCGCACGCTCGGCCGCGCGGCGCTTCGCACAGTGCTGCGCGAGACGCTCGTGCTCACCGGTGCGCTGTTTGCGTTGCTGATCGGCGCGACCATGCTGACCCTGGTCATGCGTGCGTTCGAGACCGATCGCTGGCTCGCACAGATCCTCGCCGGCCTTCCCGGAGGACCGCCTGCCACGCTGGCGGCCGGGCTCGCAATCATCGGCCTCGCGGCGCTCGTGCTCGACGCCTTCGAGATGATCTTCGTCATCGTGCCGCTCGCCCTTCCGCCGATGTTGCAGGCCCAGTCCGATGCGAGTTGGGTGGCCGTGCTTGCGTTGTTGATCCTGCAGACGAGTTTTCTCTTGCCGCCGTTCGGCTTTGCGTTGCTGATGACGCGCAATCGGCTTGGCGCCACGCTGTCATTGCATCAACTGGGTCGTGCGGTACTGCCCTTCCTGCTCGCGCAGGTTGCAGTGCTGGCGCTGGTGCTTGCGGCGCCGCGGCTGGTTCATCTCGCTCAACCGCCGGAGATCACGCTGAGGCAGCTCACTCCAGAGGAGATCGAGCGCGAATTGCACCCTGTCGATCCGCGCGGCGACAGCGAGTCGCTGCGCTCTGATCCCGAGCAGTGACGGCTACCCGTGCGGAGCCGGCGTCGCAGGAACCTGCTCCCAGCCACCCGGGCACGTCGCGGCGTACGGGTAGTACTTGTTCGATGCGCGGCAAAAGTACCAGTACTGGGTAGGCGGGGGCGGTGGCGCGCTGCTGACAGGAGGCGTCACGAGGTCGACCGCGGGCGGCTCCCAGGGACTTGGGTACGGATAGACGGGCGCGGGATAGAAGTAGTAAGTGCCGCCGGCTATCCACCACCATCCCATGCGTCCGCTGTGCGGACCGTGATACCAGTGTCCGCCGCGCCAGACGCCCCAGTCATGTTCGTGGAACCTGTGGATGTCGCCGTGCCATGGACCCTCGTGCCGCGGAGCGGCAAATGCCGAGCCCGTAGAGACCGTGGCCGCGGCTGCAAACGCGAGCGCGAGCAGGGTCGTGCGCAGATGAATGGATTGTCTTGTCACTTGTTCGCTCCCAGCGCCGTCAGTTGTGGCGCGTTGTAATGATTGGAGCGCCAGCCGCGCACGGCGGTTCCGGCAGGCACGTTTCTCCTCGTGCTCGTTGGGTAACGATGCGTTACGGGGGACGATCCGCGCCAGCGGAATTACAGGTGTAGAAAATCAGACGCGGATTGCGCGGATCAACGCGGATGAAAGAAGAGATCAGCGTTCATCCGCGTAACCGGCGTCCATCGAGGCTGCGGTGTAGGGCTTGGGTGGTTCGTTTCGTGCGTTCGCGCTGCGCTTCAGGCGGCCAGCATGGCATCCGCCTTGGTGCGGGCGAACTCCTCCAGCTTGCGGGTGTCGGCGTTGAACTTCCGAATGCCTTCGCTCAGCTTCTCGCTCGCCATCGCATCCTCGTTGTGCAGCCAGCGGAACGTCTTCTCGTCCATGTGGACTTGGCTTTCCTCGGATGACCTGGCGGTCTCGACGCTCAAGCATCGCTTTACCTCGCCCTGGACGGTCTCCATCTGCTGGAGCAGATCGGGACTGATCGTCAGCAGATCGCACCCTGCGAGGCGGATGATCTGCTCCACCGTGCGAAAGCTCGCGCCCATCACTTGAGTCGAATAGCCGAATTTCTTGAAGTAGTTGTAGATCCGAGTCACGGAAGAAACGCCTGGATCCTTGTCGGGTGGAATGTCCTCTCCGCCTCGCTCCTTGCGGTACCAGTCATAGATTCGGCCGACGAATGGCGAGATCAAGGTGACACCTGCTTCGGCGCAGGCCACCGCCTGCGCGAAGCTGAACAGGAGCGTCAGATTGCAGTGAATACCCTCGCGCTCGAGTCGCTCCGCGGCGCGGATGCCCTCCCAGGTGCTCGCAATCTTGATGAGTACGCGTTGGCGAGCGATGCCGGCGGTCTCGTACAAGCCAATGAGCCGTTGCGCCTTGCGGACAGTTCCCTCGGTGTCGAAGCTGAGTGTGGCATCGACCTCGGTCGATACGCGGCCCGGGACGATCTTGAGGATTGCGCAGCCGAAGTTGACCATCAGCTTGTCCATGCCGGCCTCGCGCTGAGCTGCCCGCTCGCCAGGGGACCGGAAGGCATACTGGATCGCGTCATCCAAGAGCCCCGCGTATTCGGGCTTGCGCGCCGCCTGGTAGATGAGCGACGGGTTGGTCGTCGCGTCCTGGGGCTTGTACTTGTTGATGGCGTCGATATCACCGGTGTCTGCGACGACGGTGGTATGGCGCTTCAGGGATTCAAGCAGGGTCACGGAGCACCTCGGTCGGTTGACGGCGAGAGCTGTCATCGGGGTGGACGAAAGTCATCTCGCCTGGATAGTCAGTTGCGTTCCGGTCGCTACGCGACGCGCAGCCGCTTCCTTGCAGCCGCGACAATCCGGTCGGGCGTAAAGCCGGATTTCGTCCCTGCACCATCCAGCTTCCGGGAAAAGTGTTCGCTCGTCGATTATGCGCTGCGCAGGCGGCGAAGGCCGCCGACAGCTTGGCGCGCGAAAGCGCGATGCGATCGGCTAGAGGCCGATGTGGTGATGCAAACTGCGATCGTGATTCAGATCCCATGTTCGACCCGGGTCCGGTGGCGTATCACCGAACCGCCCTATCTTGCAGGTCCCGCAAGGCGGTTGCCGCCGTTGTAGCGAGGGATTGTCAATGGACGCCAGTTGCCGTTTCGCGCGTTCTTCAGACGCTTTCCAATCCCATGAACAAGAACGAGCCGATTCTCGCAGCGCCGGTTTCCCGCGTGATCTATCCCTTGCGACACTGAACGCCGCCCGGGTTGAAGCGATCGCTAAACTGCCCGATCGCGTGGTGCATCTGCTCACCCGCATCAACGCCGACCAATGTGTCGCGGAGATGGGCGATCAACTCGCAACCTGGGGCTCCAGGCGATAAGGGCCGTCGAGCCTTCGAAACAATCACCGCAGACCGTTGGAGGGTCTCAGATGGGCAAGCAGGTCGATACACAATCGCGGCAGAACCCTCTCACCGCAGAAGAACTGCGCCTTACCGACGACTGGTGGCGGGCGTGCAATTACCTGTCCGTCGGAATGATTTATCTCCTCGACAATCCGCTGCTCAAGGCGCCGTTGCAGCCCGAGCACGTGAAGCATCGCCTGCTCGGCCATTGGGGTGCGAGTCCGGCGCTCTCCTTCGTGTGGACGCATCTGAATCGCGTGATCAAGCGCGACGACCTCGACGTGATCTTCATGGCCGGGCCGGGCCACGGCGCGCCGGGGGTCCTCGGTCCCGCCTATCTCGAAGGTACCTACTCCGAGATCTATCCGGACAAGAGCGAAGATGCAGAGGGGATGCAGAAGTTCTTCAAACAGTTCTCCTTCCCGGGCCACATCGGGTCCCACGTTACGCCGGAAACACCGGGCTCGATTCACGAGGGCGGCGAGCTCGGCTACAGCCTGTCGCACGCGTACGGTGCGGCGCTCGATAACCCCGACCTCATCGTCGCGTGCGTCGTCGGCGACGGCGAGGCGGAGACCGGCCCGCTCGCGACCGCGTGGCATTCCAACAAGTTCATCAACCCGGTGCGTGACGGCGCCGTGCTGCCGATCCTCAACCTCAACGGCTACAAGATCGCGAACCCGACGATTCTCGCGCGCATCAGCCACGAGGAACTGGAAGCGCTGTTCGTCGGTTACGGCTACAAGCCCTATTTTGTCGAAGGGTCCGAGCCGGCCGAGATGCATCAGAAGATGGCCGCGACGCTTGATGGGATCGTCGCCGAGATCCGCGCCCTGCAAAAGCGAGCGCGCGACACGGGTAAGGCCGAGCGGCCGCGCTGGCCGATGATTGTGCTGCGCACGCCGAAGGGATGGACCGGGCCGAAGGAGATCGCCGGCCACAAGGTCGAAGGCTCATGGCGCTCGCACCAGGTGCCGTTCTCGGATGTCCGCGGCAATCCTGCCAATCTGAAGCTGCTCGACAGCTGGCTGCGCGGCTACAAGCCGGAGACGTTGTTCGACGCGCGCGGCCAGTTGATGCCCAAGTTGAAAGCGCTGGCACCTGTGGGACCCCGGCGCATGAGCGCGAATCCCCATGCCAATGGCGGCTTGCTGCGTAAAGAGCTCAAGATGCCGGATTTCCGCAAGTACGCAGTGGATGTGGCGCGGGCGGGGCAAGTGCTGCACGAAAACACGAAGCCACTGGGTGAATTCCTCCGCGATGTGATGCGCGCGAACATGACGAATTTCCGCGTGTTCGGCCCCGATGAGACCTCCTCGAACCGGCTGCAGGCGATCTATGAGGTGAGCAAGAAGACGTGGATGGCGGACCTGCTGCCCGAGGACGAGGACGGCGGGGAATTGACGCGCGATGGACGCGTCATGGAAATGCTTTCCGAGCACACCCTGGTGGGGTGGCTCGAAGGCTATCTCCTCTCCGGCCGCCACGGTTTCTTCCACACCTATGAGGCCTTCGCGCATGTGGTGGACTCCATGTTCAACCAGCACGCGAAGTGGCTCGATATCTGCAAGAACCACGTGTCGTGGCGCGCCCCGGTCGCTTCGCAGAACATCCTGTTGTCGTCGACTGTGTGGCGACAGGATCACAACGGCTTCTCGCATCAGGACCCCGGCTTCATCGACCTCGTGACCAACAAGAGTCCAACGGTCACCCGCATCTACCTGCCGCCGGATGCCAACACGCTGCTCGCCGTGGCCGACGAGTGCCTGCGCTCGACCAATTGCATCAACGTCATCGTCGCCGACAAGCAGAAGCATCTGCAGTTCACCACCGTTGACGAGGCGATCGTGCACTGCGCGAAGGGCATCGGCATCTGGCCTCGCGCGAGCAACGACGAAGGCGCGGAGCCCGATGTGGTGATGGCCTGCTGCGGGGATGTCGCCACTCAGGAGGCGCTCGCTGCAACGGCCATTCTGCGCGAGCGTCTGCCCGATCTAAAGGTGCGCTTCGTCAACGTGGTGGATCTGTTCAAGATGCAGTCCGCAGGCGAACATCCGCACGGCTCGACCGACCGCGAGTTCGACAGCTTGTTCACCGTCGACCGGCCGATCATCTTCAACTTCCACGGCTACCCGTGGCTCATCCACAAGCTCGCCTACCGCTTCCGCAACCACGACAACCTGCACGTGCGTGGTTACAAGGAGAAGGGAAACATCAACACGCCGCTCGAACTCGCCATCCTCAACCAGGTCGACCGCTTCAACCTGGTGATCGATGTCATCGATCGGGTGGCGAGGCTGCAGACGAAGGCCGCGCACCTCAAGGAGGAAATGAAGAACGCCATCATCGACCATCTCAGCTACGCGCGCACACATGGCACCGACCGTGCGGAGACGGCGAATTGGGTCTGGCCGGGGTGATCGGGTGTTCGTAGTCTGAGATCCCTCGCCCTCTCGGCTCGGGACGACGAGACGCTGCGTCAGGCCTCTTCGTGCCAGGCGCAGCCGTCGCGCCCGATGAGTGCGCTCGACGCGGCAGGGCCCCACGTGCCGGCGGTGTATGGCTTGGGAGGTTCGTTCATCGCGGCCCAGCCGTGCATGATCGGTTCGACCCACATCCACGCCGCTTCCAGTTCATCGCGCCGCATGAACAGCGTCAGGCGGCCGCGGATCACATCCATCAGCAGGCGCTCGTACGCATCGAGCATGCGCGTCTTGAGCTCCTCCTTGAACAGCAGGTCGAGCGAGATTGCCTGCAGCTTCATGCCGTCGCCGGGAGTCTTGGCCTGGAGCTGCAGCATGAGCCCGTCATCGGGCTGGAGGCGGATCACGAGCTGGTTGGCGGCTCCCGGTCCCTCGGGCGCCTCGATGATGTCGTGCGGCACGTTGCGGAAGTTGACGACGATCTCGGCCAGACGATCCTGCAGCCGCTTGCCGGTGCGCAGATAGAACGGAACACCGGCCCAGCGCCAGTTGGCGATCTCCGCCTTGAGCGCGACGAACGTTTCGGTGCGGCTGTTCTGGGCGATGCCGGGCTCGTCGAGATAACCGGGAACCGGCTTGCCGGCGATCGCCCCGGCGCGATATTGACCGCGCACGGTCTTGCCGCGCACGTCCGCCTCGGTGTACGGCGTGAGCGCCCGCAGGACCTGCAGCTTGGCATCGCGCACCGAGTCCGGGCCGATCGAGGTCGGCGGCTCCATCGCCACGATGCAAAGCAACTGCAACAGGTGGTTCTGCACCATGTCGCGCAAGGCGCCGGTGTGGTCGTAGAAATCGCCGCGACCTTCGACACCCACTTCCTCGGCGATTGTGATCTGCACATCGTGCACCCACGCACGCGACCATAGCGGCTCGAACATCGTGTTGCCGAAGCGCAGCGCGAGCAGGTTCTGCACGCTTTCCTTGCCGAGGTAGTGATCGATCCGGTAGATGCGCTCCTCGGGGAAGTCCTGCGCTACCGCGCGGCTGATCTCCTGCGATGACGCAAGATCGCTGCCGAGCGGTTTTTCGAGCACCACGCGCGACTCGGGCGTCACCGCACCCGCGGCCGCGAGGTTGTGGCAGATGCCGGCGAACAGTTTCGGTGTCGTCGCGAGAAAGTAGACGCGGGTGCGCCCCGCGGGACTCTGCGCCAGCATGCTCGCGAGCGGCTTGAACGATTCGGCGTCCGACCCGTCCACCGGCACGTATTCGAGACTTCGCAGGAATGCTTCGCAGGCCGGCTCATCGAGTTGCGCGGGGTCGACGTTTTCACGGAGATGCCGGCGCGCCAGCGCGCGGAAGTCATCCGCGGACATTGCCTGGCGTGCGGTGCCGATCAGCCGGGCATCGTGCGCGATGTCCTTGTCGCGGAAGCGCATGTAGAGGGCCGGCAGCAGCTTGCGTCCCGCCAGATCGCCCGTGGCACCAAACAGAATGAGATCGAATGTGAGACCGGACACTTCAACGCCCTTCCCGTTTTGGCTGGCTTGCCGGCGCGACGAATACGGCCGGTCGGGGGGCGTGAGCTTACGGCAGCTACTGCGGCGCGCAAAACCAGCGCGGCAAGCTGTCGCTCAGGGATTGCGTTGCAGGAAGCGAGGGATCGGCAAGGTGTCGAGCAGCTGGCCGAGACGCGTGCCGATCGCAGGACGCGCAGGTTCCGCGCGCGTGACGGCGGGCTGCGGCCGCGCCGGATGAGGAGGTGCTGCGGGTCGTGGTCTTTGCGGCACCGAGGCCAGCACGGGCCTCGTGACACCAAGCGGCTTGACCGGAGGCGGCTCCAACGCCGCGACAGGCGGCGCAGGTTGCTCGGGCTTCGGCGCCGTCGCCGCACCGGGCTGTGGATTGAGGACGGGATCGAGCCACTCGAGGATCGGACGCCACTGCGCGAGATCGGCGCGCACCTGCGTGGAAGGAACATCGAACAGCGTCAGGCCGTTTTCGATCAGGCGCACGTACGCCTGTGTCTCGCGCAGCACTCCGATGAACGGCAGGTCCAGTGTCTTCGCCCATGCGCCGAGCACTTCATTCGCCCTGGTGCGCGCATCGAGGCGCATGCCGATGGCCGCAACCTTGCAACGGCCGTTCGCGACGCGCGGCAACGTCCTGAGTTCGGCATAACACTCGGCGGCCGATTCGCGATCGAACACCGAGTTGCACACGGGCATCAGGATCGCATCCGCATTCATGACGATCCGCGCGAGCTCGAACCCGCGCATGCCGCCCGGTGTGTCGAGCACGACGTGCGTAACGCCGCCCGGCACGCGCAGCACGTTCTTGGGATCGATCGCCCAGCCCTGAATCGAGCCGCTGTCGGGAAGGCTGCGTGCGCCGCGCAGCCTGAGCCACGTCTGAGTCGACTGCTGGCGGTCGACGTCGCCCAGCATCACGCGCTTGCCGGTCGTCGCGCAATACGCCGCCAGGTGCGTTGCCAGCGTGCTCTTGCCGCTGCCGCCCTTGCGGTTGATGACTGCGATGACTGGCATGAAGTGGGTTGCTTTGCGAGCGCTGTCGAGGCGGCTGCGCACCGTTTAATCCGATCGTCTGATTACACCATCAAAGGATGTCGGGGGCATGCGCGAAAAAAAGCAGGAAGGCGGGGCATCTATTCGGCGGATCGGCCAGAATGCGGCTATGCAGGCTGTCAAAGCCCTGGTGTTCGACGTGTTCGGCACCCTCGTCGACTGGCGCACGTCGATCGCGCGCGAGGCGCGGGCGACCCTGGAACCGCGCGGCGTAAGGATCGACTGGAACGCGTTCGCCGATGCCTGGCGCGACCAGTACCAGCCGGCGATGGAACTGGTTCGCAGCGGCAAGCTTCCCTTCAGCAAGCTCGATGCGCTGCACCGGCGCAACCTGGATGTCGTCGTCGAGCAGTTCGGCCTGCGCGACGTCGATGAAGCGACCCGCGTCCACCTGACACTTGCCTGGCATCGCCTCGATGCATGGCCGGACGTCACCGCCGGGCTTGTGCGCCTGCGCACCCGCTATCGCCTTGCTCCATGTTCCAACGGCAACATTTCGCTGATGGTGGATCTGGCGCGCCGCAACGGATTTGTCTGGGACGCCATTCTTGGCGCGGAAATTGCGCGCGACTACAAGCCCAAGCCCGTGGTCTATCTCTCCGCTGCAGCGGCGTTCGATTGCGTTCCGGCTGAAACGATGATGGTCGCCGCGCATTCATCGGATCTGGCCGCCGCGGCTGCAGTCGGCCTGCGCACCGCATTCATTGCGCGGCCCGATGAACACGGACCGGGCACCGGCGAGTCTGCTGCCACCGTACCGGTCGATGTCTCGGCAAGCGGACTGACCGAGCTCGCTGAAAAGATGGGCTGCTAGCAGCGGTCAGACTTGCATCGATCCTTCGGTCACGATCACCGCCGCGCCCCCGACGCGCACGGCGCTGACCTGGCCGCCCGCACGATCGATATCGAGCGCCAGCTCGCTCGGGCGGCCCATCTCGACGCCCTGGTTCAGGCGGTAGCGCAGCGTGCTCTCGCCGCGCGGTGCGCGACCTGCGAGCCAGCCGGCGAACGCGGCGGCCGCGGAGCCCGTCGCCGGATCCTCGACGATGGTCTGGTGCGGCACGAAGCTGCGCACGCGCCAGGTCTCGGCGGCTTCGCGCGCGACGGGGTAGAGCGCCTGCGTCGCGTAGTCGGCGAGCGCGCGCCTCACGATCGCATCGTTGGGCACGCAGCGCGCGAGCGCCGCCAGGTCGGCGACAGGAACGACCAGGAACGGCAGGCCGCACGACCAGCACTCGGCACCCTCGAGCACATCCTTTTGCTCGAGCGACAGCATCGAGGCCAGGGCCTCGCGCGACGGCGCCGCCGCTGCCGGCTGTTTCGGCAGCTGCGCGACCGTGAGCGTGCAGCGCGTGACGCGCTCGCCAGCGCGCTCGATGCGCACCGGCACCGGGCCCACCCCTTCCTCGAAAACGATGTCGCGCGTCTCGCGCGCGATCGTGCCGAGCGTCGCGAGCACGAACGCGGTGCCGACGGTCGGATGGCCGGCGAACGGAAGCTCTCGCACCGGCGTGAAGATGCGCACGCGCGCGGTGTTGCGCGGGTCGTCGGGCGGCAGCACGAACGTCGTCTCGGAAAAGTTGAACTCGCGGGCGATCAGCTGCATCTGCTCGTCGCTGAGTCCGCGCGCATCGGGCAGGACCGCGAGCGGATTGCCACCGAAGCGACGGTCGGTGAACACATCGCAGGTCACGAACTTGAAGCTGCGTTCCGTCATTTCTTCGCTCCGATGCCGCGGCCGAACGCGATCGTGGCAACGACGCCAAGCGCGAACAGCCAGGTGATTGTCGACACGCGCTCGCCGAACAGCAGCGCCGCGAACCCGATGGTGAAAAACGCCTGCAGCAGTTGCACCTGGCCGACGCGCGCGATGCCGCCCAGCGCGAGCCCGTTGTACCAGGCAAAGAAGCCGACGACCTGCGAGATCACGGTCACGTACGCGAACGCGCCCCACGCGGCAGCGCCGGCATGCGGCGGGTTCAGCCATGCGAGCGCAAGCGCAATCGGCAAGGTCACGGGTAGCGCAAGCACGAGCGCCCACAGGATCGCCGCGACACCACCCATGCGCGCGGTCAGCCGTGCGCCCGCAACGTAGCCGATTGCGCCGGCGAACACCGCACCGAGCATCGCCACGTTTCCATACGAAAGAAGCGATCCGGCTGCGCTGCCATCGCGCAGCGCGAACGCGATGACCAGCGCCGAGCCGATCGCGGCACAGATCCAGAAGCGCACGGATTGGCGCTCCTTGAAGAGCAGCGCCGCGAGCAACGCGGTCGCGAAGGGAAGCAGTCCGACGATGATCGCGCCGTGGTTGGCCGGGATGTGGCGCAGCGCCAGCGACGACAGCAGTGGAAAGCCGATCACGATGCCGAGCGCACTCCATGCAAGCAGCACGAGATCGGCGCGCGTCGGCCGGGGCGCGCGCGTCGCTGCGAGCCAGGCGGCTGCGAGAAGCCCCGCGATCGCCATGCGTCCGAATGCCAGGAACCACGGATCGAGCTCGGCGACCGCGAAACGCGTCATCGGCAGCGTTAGGCTGAACGCAAGGACCCCCAGCAAGCCGAGCAGCAGGCCCACCGACTCCGGTGAGCGCAAACCGGCGCCGATGCCGCCCGGCGCTGCGAGCGAGGTGGCGGCCGTCTTCATTGCAACGGTTGATCGAGCACGGTGTCGGTTGGCGGTCGTGCACGCAACGACGCGTACCAGCGTTCCACGTGTGGCCAGCTGCCGTGCGTGCGTGGCAGGTTGAACCAGCGATGCGCTTCGCAGCCGAGCGGAATGTCGGCCATCGTGAACCGATCGCCGCAGAGATATGCGCGGTCCGCGAGATGTCGATCGAGCATCGCGAGCAGACGCTCGGTCGCCGCGATCGAACGTTCGAGCAATTGCGCGTCGCATTTCTCGGCGGGCGTGCGCACGAGTTGGATGAACGCGTCGCGCCCGGCGGGGTTGAAGGTGGTCTGCTGCCAGTCCATCCAGCGCTCGGCATCGGCGCGTGCCTGCAACGGCTCGGGATATAGCGTGCCCGGCGCGTGCTTCGCACAGAGATAGCGCACGATCACGTTGGACTCCCACAGCGTGAACTCGCCATCCTCGAGCAGCGGCACGAGCCCATTCGGGTTGTGCTGCCGGTACTGGGGCGTAGCGACCACACCAAAGGAGCCGCCGGCTTCGAGGCGTTCGTAGTCGAGGTCGAGTTCGCGCAACGTCCACGCGACCTTGCGCACGTTGATCGAGCTCATGCGACCCCAGAGCCGCAGCATCGGCTCAGCCTTGCGATTCGCGCAGCAGCTCACCAAGCATCGCGATGCCGGTGCGGATGCGCGCAGGCGGGACGGTGACGAAGCTCAGGCGCAAGCAGTTGCGCTTCGGCTCGCCTGCGAAGAATGGCTCTCCCGGGACAAACGCGATGCGGCGTTCGATCGCCCGTGCAAGCAGCATCGTGGTGTCGACCACGGCGCCGTTGATCGTGTCGGGGAGCTCGACCCAGATGAACATGCCGCCGGAAGGCCGAGTCCACAGCGCGTCACGCGGGAAGTGCTGTTCGAGCGCTTCCAGCATCACCGCGCACTGCGCGGCGTAACGCGCGCGGATCGCCGGCAGGTGTTCCGCCATCAGCGTGCTGTTCAACACCTCGAAGGCGGCGCGCTGCGACAAGGTCGCCGTGTGCAGGTCGGTCGCCTGCTTCAGGCGGATCAGGATTTCGATCATCGCGCGCGGGGCGACGACGAAGCCGATGCGCAGGCCCGGTGAGAGGATCTTCGAAAACGAACCCAGGCGGATCGTGCGCTCGGGTGCGAACGCGCGCAGGCTCTGCGGCGGCTGCTCGCGGTACCAGAGCTCGCCGTAGGGATCGTCTTCGACCAGCCAGAAGTCGTGCTCGCGCGCGGCGGCGGCGAGCAACAGCCTGCGCTCCGCGGTCAAGGTGCGGCCGCTCGGGTTCTGGAAGTTCGGCATCACGTAGGCGAAACGTGCGCCGCGTGCGAGCTCCGCATCGATGGCCTGCGGCAGCAGGCCGTCGGCGTCGGTCGGAATGTTGCGAAACTCGGGTGCTAACAAGCCGAAAGCCTGCAACGCGCCGAGATAGGAGGGCGACTCGACGAGGATGGGTGCGCCTTCGTCGATGAACGCCTTGGCGACGAGGTCGAGTCCTTGCTGCGACCCCGAGACGACGAGAACTTCGTCCGCCTCCGTCGGAATGCCGCGCGCCGTTTCGCGCGCAGCGATCCACTCGCGCAGTGCCGGGTGACCCTCGGTCGTGCTGTACTGGAGCGACGCCGGTCCGACTTCGCGCAACACGCGATCGAATCCGTCGCGCAGCGCCTCGACCGGAAACGTCTCCGGCGCCGGCAGCCCGCCCGCAAACGAAATCACGTCCGCCTGCAACGTGACCTTCAGGATCTCGCGAATCGCGGAACTGCGCGCGTCGCGCGCCCGCTGCGCCAGCGGCATGAACAACGTTCCCTCATGCGGAGCATTCACTCAGGGTTCTCCAAGAGCGGGGTCAGATTCCAAAATGGGGTCAGGTACCAATTTCAGCGCAGCAGCATCCACAGCGCGGTAATCGCAAGGCTCAGGCCCATCACGACATTGAACGCGCGCAGGCGCGAGCCTTGTGCAAGCCACGCACGCAGCGATGCGCCGAGTGCCGCCCACACGACGAGGCTCGCGAACGCGGTCACGGCGAAGATCGCGGCCGCCAGAGCGCCGCGCACGAACGGACCGTCGCCCGCCATGAACGCGCCTGCAGTCGCGGCCGCGAGCATCCACGCCTTCGGATTCAGATACTGGAACAGAGCAGCTTGCGAAAACGACAGCGGCAACGCGAACGGCCCCGACGCGAGCGCATTCGACTCGCTCGCACGCATCAACGACCACGCGAGCCAGAGCAGGTACGCCGTGCCGAGCCAGCGGATCGCCTCGGCCGCGACCGGATGCGTCAACAGCACGGCGGCAACGCCGCCCGCAGCGGCGAGCAGCATCGATGCGAATCCGAACGGCACGCCGAGGATGTGCGGAACGGCGGCACGCATTCCGAAGTTCGCGCCCGTCAGCGTTGCGATCGCATTGTTCGGACCCGGCGTGAACGAGCCGACCAGCGCGAACACGACGAGAGCGACGACCTGATCGGCGTCCATCGAACTGCGGACCTCTCAGAGCGTTCCGCCGAGCACGCGCGCGAACACGTCGGTATCGACGTTGCCGCCCGAGAGAAGAAGTCCGATGCGCTTGCCCGCGATGGCCGGCAAGCGCTGCAACGCTGCCGCGCACGACGCCGCGCCTGCACCTTCGGCGACGTTGTGCGTGCTGGCGAAGATCAGGCGCATCGCCTCGGCCACTTCGGCATCGGTCACCTGCACGACTTCATCGACGTTGGCGCGGATCACATCGAGCGGCGCCTGATCCGGAAGGCGACACGCGAGTCCATCGGCGAGCAGCGTCGTGACCGCCGCCTCGACGATGCGCCCGGCCGCGAACGAAAGGGCGTAGCACGGAGCTTGCGTCGAGACGACACCGACGATGCGCGTCGCCAGGCCCAGCGCGTTGCGCACGGCCACGCAGGCGTTGATGCTCGAACCCTGGCCGATCGGGACGAACACCACGTCGAGCGCCGGCGCCGCGCGAAAGAACTCGAGCCACAGCGTCGCCACCCCGCGCACGAGATCGTCATGAAACGCCGGAACGAAATGCGCGCCGCGTGCGCTTGCGTGGCGTGCCGCCTCCTCGCGCGCCGCCTGGAAATCGGTGCCGTGTTCGATCAGTTCGACGCCGAGCGCACGCATCGCAGCGTTCTTCTCGACGCTGTTGCCGTAGGGGACGTAGATCGTCGCGCTGATGCCGTTCAGGCGCGCCGCGTAGGCGATCGACTGTCCGTGGTTGCCGCGCGTTGCGGCAACGAGCGCGCGGCACTGCGGCTCCCGGCGTTTCAGTTCGTCGACGTAAACCACTCCGCCGCGCAGCTTGAACGCGCCGGCCGGCGTGTGGTTCTCGTGCTTGACCCATGCTTCGGCGCCGAGGCGCTGCGCCAGCAGCGGCCAGCAGTATTGCGGCGTCGGAGGCACGTGGCGGTGGACCAGCGCGGCGGCGGATTCGATGGCAGCAAGCGAGGGAAGCATGTCCGGCCCGACGATGTGAAGGCCGCCACTTTACGCCGGAAGTGCAGTACAGTGGCAGTACAGTTTCCTTGATAATCCAACCAACTGGCCTGCCTGAATCGGCATGCCACTTCACGATGCCGCTCGACGCACCGACCACGCTTGCGCCGCTGCCAGCAGCGAGAACGCTTGCCGACCAGCTCGCTGCACGCGTCGCGTTGCGCATCCAGCAACATGCCTTGAAACCGGGAACGCGGCTTCCCTCGATTCGCGCGTTCGCCGTAGCCGAGGCGGTGAGCCGTTCGACGGTGGTCGATGCCTACGATCGCCTGATTGCAGCGGGACATATCGAATCGCGCCGCGGCTCCGGCTTCTACGTGTGCGCTGAGCGCGCACCGAAGACCACTCACGCACCGGCGCAGCCCGCGCTCTCGGGGGGCACGCTCGATGTGGTCTGGCTTCTGCGCAGCATGCTGCGCCAGGCTCCGGCCACCGATCATCCCGGCGCAGGACTGCTGCCGCCTGCATGGCTCGACGAGGAACTGGTCGGCGCAGCGGTGCGCGCAGTCGGACGCGCGCGCGGCGACGGGCTGCTTTCATACGGTGTTCCGCACGGCCACCTGCCGCTGCGCGAACAACTGGCGCGCCGTCTCACGCAATTCGAT
>Ga0335084_10002409_pt1 | contig 18015 bp, 17 predicted proteins | sample Lox_Sample_44_FD_206721 | JGI IMG/M metagenome (GOLD analysis project Ga0335084, IMG submission 206721) | Soil microbial communities from Loxahatchee National Wildlife Refuge, Florida, United States - Lox_Sample_4.4 | ecosystem: Environmental > Terrestrial > Soil > Wetlands | place: USA...
TCAGTATGCAGTGGCTCAGAACTTGCACTCGCAGGCGTTCTCACCTGGTGGAGGCTCAGCATGAAGCTGCCGCAGCGTTGGTTTGCACTCGCTTTTGTTTTGCCGGTGTTGATTTGTGCCGCAGATGAAGGGACTTCGATCGGCGATGCGACACCCGCCGCCCACGCATCGGGCGCGGATTCGGCTCTGGCGCAGTTCGAAAGCTCGCTCAGCTACAAGACCGGCACCATCAATCTCGCCGACGGCTTCGCCACTTTTGCGTTGTCCGAGCGCTTCCGCTTCCTCGAAGCGCAGGACGCCCGGCGTCTGCTGGTGCAGGCCTGGGGCAACCCGCCCGACGCCGTAAGCGACGTGCTCGGCATGATCGTGCGCGCCGACTCCAGTCCGCTTTCGCAGGACGGATGGGGTGTGGTGGTGACCTACAGGAAGGAAGGCTACGTCAAGGACGACGATGCGGCATCGATCGACTATGACAAGTTGTTGAAGGAGATGCAGGCGGGAGCCGAGGAGGAGAACCAACAGCGTAGCCAAAAGGGCTACGCGACGGTCAAGATCGCCGGCTGGGCCGAGCGGCCGTTCTATGATGCAGCCGCGCATAAGCTCTACTGGGCGAGAGAGCTGCACTTCAGCGACGCGCCCGAGCCAACCCTCAACTATGATATCCGCGTGCTCGGGCGGCGCGGTGTACTCTCGCTCAACGCCGTAGCCGGCATGAAGCAGCTGCAGGAGATCAAGAGCGACATGCGTGAAGTGCTGTCGTTCACCGAGTTCAGCGCGGGCCACCGCTACAGCGAGTTCAACGGTTCGACCGACCAGGTCGCCGCGTATGGCATTGCGGCTCTCGTCGCGGGCGGCGTGGCGGCGAAGATGGGGTTGTTTGCCAAGCTGGGCATCCTGTTGCTGAGCTTGAAGAAAGGCCTTGTGTTCATTCTCGCAGGTGCGGGTGCGTTGGTGGCCAAGCTGTTCAAGCGCGGCGATTCGCAGAGCTGACACCGGTCGAGCGATGTTCGTCAACGGCGGGCCAGCTGGCTGAAAGGCATACATGAGAGCGTTATTGAGATCAATTCCCTCACTGCTGATTCTGACGCTGCTTGCGGCCTGTGCCGTGCAAAAGCCGCGGCCGCCTTCGGCGCCCGTGCCTCCGCCCACGACCGGGCCGACGCCGTCCTCGATTACGGTAAACGGATACGAGCAGAAGATCGTCGAGGCGACCAATGCTTTCAGAGCCCAGAATGGGCTTAACCCGCTCAAGCCGAAAGTACAGCTCATCGTCGTTGCGCAGAACCACGCACGTAACATGGCCCGGCAGGACAAGTTTGGCGACAGCGATCGAAACGGGCACATTCTCGATGGGCACAACTTCGAGTATCGCATCGAGGCAAGCGGTTACAGCTTCGAACGCGCCGCGGAGAACGTTGGCTATCAACGCGTGCGTGGCGACCCGGTAGCTGCAATGATGGAAGGCTGGAAGGACTCCCCGGGACATCGCCGCAACATGCTGACCCCGGACATTACCGAGATCGGCGTGGGCGCCGCACAAGGCAAATCGGGCCGCTGGTACTTCGTTCAGGTTTTCGGGCGTCCCCAGCCGCTGGCCAAGCAGACGATGCTCGACGAATAGCCTGCGTCGCCGCGCAGCTACGTGTTACCGCAACTCATGCCGGTGGTGTATGCTTGATACACATGAAACGGGGGGGCGCCGAACCTCCTCGAACTTGTATTCACTCTCCACGCCACTACTGTGATCCGCCCTCTCCTCGTTTGGCTGCTGGTTCCATTGACGCTCGGCGCAGGCTCGATGCTGATCGACCGCGGGCTGCGTGCTGCGGCAGCAACGCCGTCGGGCGCAACTCCCGAGCCGGAGACGCCAGTGCTCGAGGTTCCTGCGCCACCCGTGGTGATCGAGGGCGAGCTGCCGCACCTGGAGCCAACGCCTGAAGACCTGATTCAGCACCTGCGCGACTCGCTCAAGGCGCCGCCGAGCTTCCTCTACTCCGAGCGCAGACTATCTGACGACACTATCGAGGCCACCACTCGCTTTGGGCGCTTCTGCTCACCGCCGGTGCCTGGGCAACCCATTGCCGGTGTCGGCGGGGACGTGCGGCTCTTCGACCGCTGTGCGTCGTTCTAGCCTCGTTACCTCTTCAGAATCTTTTCCAGCGCATCGCGCAATCGGGGTGGCAGTGGCGTAGGTCGCCCCGTCGCCCGATCCACGTAGACGTGCACAAAGTGGCCCTGGGCCGAGGCGCTGTCTGTGCCGTTGCGGAAGATGCCGATTTCGTAACGCACGCTGCTGTTGCCGAGCTTCGCGACGCGCACGCCCGCATCGATGATGTCAGGGAACGCGATCGGGGCGAAGTAATGGCATGCCGTTTCCACCACGAGCCCGATCACCTGGCTTTGCTCGATATCGAGCACGCCCTGCGCGATCAGGTAGTGATTCACGGCGGTATCGAAGTAGGAGTAGTACACCACGTTGTTCACGTGGCGGTAGACATCGTTGTCCATCCAGCGCGTGGGGATGGTCAGGAAATGCGAATAGCCGCTGCGCGCGTCGGGGGCGGGCTTGCTCATGTTTCCTTTCTGCGAATGCCGATCTGTACGGCGGGCCCGCTTCCCAGACGGACCTGTTTCCAGTTGATCGACAGCAAGCCGGCGCCGGCGATCACCAGCATGCCGAGGAGGGAACCAGGATCGGGAAACTCCCCGAAAGTGATCCACGCCAGCAGCGTGGACCACACCAGCTGCGTGTAGATGAAGGGCGCCAGCGCAGAAGGCGAAGCACGCTCCACCGCCTGGATCATCAGGAAGTGGCCCAAGCCACCGAGAGCGCCGATAGCGATCATGATACCGAGCTGCGGCAGCGTCGGCGTCTGCCATGCGAAAGGCACTGCCAGCGTCGTCACTACCGAGCCGACCAGGGCGGTGTAAAAGAGGCTGGTGAACGGATTTTCGCGCCCGGCCAGTTTGCGCGTCATGATCTGGTACAGCGCGAACACCAACGCGCTCATCAGCGGAAATACGACCGCGAAACTCAACAATCCCCCGCCGGGACGGATGATCACGAGCACGCCGAGAAAGCCCATCGTCACCGCGATCCATTGTCGGCTCGTAACCCGCTCGCCCAGCATTGGTCCGGAGAGTGAGGCGACCAGCACCGGCGCGACGAAGCCGATCGCGGCCGCTTCCGCGAGCGGCAGATAGGTGAGCGCCAGGTAGAAAAAACCGGTGCTCGCCACCAGCGCGAGGCCGCGCAGTACCTGGAGCACCGGCCGATGCGTCCGCACCAGCGCGAGGCCCAATCTCGGTGCGAGCAGAGCGATCATGAACGCGAAATGCACCGTATAGCGCGCCCAGATGAGCGGCGGCAGGGGATAGGAGGAGCGCAGCATGTATTTTGCGAGCGTGTCCATCGAGGAGAACAGAAACACTGCGAACATGATGAGCAGAATGCCGTGCAGCAGGCGCGGATGCGGGGGGGTCATGCCGGGCGCGATACCCCCGGCATCACGGAAAGCGCCGCGGATCCGGCGAAGCGGGCGGCCCCGCCCAGGGCCTCTTCGATGCGCAGCGTCTCATTCCACTTTGCCATCCTCTCGGAGCGTGCGAACGAGCCGACCTTGAGCTGTCCGGCATTCCAGCCCACGGCCAGATGTACGATGGTGACATCCTCGGTTTCACCCGAGCGGGCGGAAACGATGGTTCCGAATCCGGCTCGGCGACCGGCCTCCAGCGCCGCTTTGGTTTCAGTGATCGTTCCGGCCTGATTGGGTTTGATCAGCACCGCGTTGCACGCGCGCTGCGCAGCCGCCTCGTCCACCAGCGTGGCATTGGTAACCAGATAGTCGTCGCCGATGATCTGCACACGTTGCCCCATCGCGGCGGTGAAGCGGGCCATGCCCACGGCATCGTCCTCGGCCATCGGATCCTCGACCGACACGATCGGAAAGCGCTCGATCCAGCGGCTCAGCACTTCGGCCAGTCCGTCGCTGTCGAATTCCCGGCCCTCGAGCCCGAAGCGATAACGCCCATTACGCCCGAACTCCGAAGCCGCAATGTCGAGTGAAATGGCGATTTCATCGCCTGCAGCATAACCGGAGCGTTCGATGGCAAGCACGAGCATTTCGAGCGCTTCTTCATTGCTGGTGAAGGCAGGCCAGAAACCGCCTTCATCGGCCACCCCCTGCAGCAGGCCGCGCTCCTGCATGAGCTTGCCGGCGGCGAGGTACACCTCGGCGGTCATGGCGAGCGCTTCGTCGAAGCTCGCCGCGGTGAGGGCCATGACCATGAAATCCTGAATGTCGACGCGCCGTCCGGCATGGGCGCCACCACCGAAGATCTGAATCTCCGGCAGCGGTATGCGCATCGGGCCGCCCGCAGCCAGATAGCGATACAGCGGTGCACCGGCGGCGTTCGCCGCTGCATGCAGCACCGCCATCGACACCGCGATCATGGCGTTGCCGCCCAGGCGCGACTTGGTCGGCGTCGCGTCGAGCTCGATCAGCGCGCGGTCGATTGCGCTCTGCTTCGTCGCATCGCGGCCGATGAGCGCGGGGGCAATCAGATGGTTTACGTTGGCGACGGCGCGCTTCACATCGAAGCCGCCAAGCGCTTGACCGCCATCGCGTAGATCCTGGGCTTCTCGCGACCCGCGCGAGGCGCCCGCCGGTGCGATTGCGCGTCCTGCCGCGCCGCATGCCAGCGTCACTTCGGCCTCCACCGTTGGACGTCCGCGCGAATCCCAGACGCGCCGCGCTTTCATCCCTGCAATGGTGGTATCAGCCATCGGCCAGAAAGATCAGTGAAGTTGCGCCCGGGGCGCGACCGTGGCTTGCCAGCTCGCGACGATGTCGCCAAGGTGTCTCGCGGGCTCGAGCAAGAATCGCCGGGCGACAACACGCACCAGCTCGCGCTGATGCTTTTCCGTAATGTATTCCACTGGCGATTTGCCATCGACGCGTGCGAGCAGCAATCCCGGCAGCAGATGCGCCGTGCGCGCCTCGAGCTGGGCTTGCGGTTCCCAGGTGACGCCTTCGAGGTAGGCGCGGGCGAGCGCGTCGAAGCACGCGAGATAAGCGGCGGTGGATTGCGGGCGCCACACGCACTTCAACAGCATGTGATTCAGACAGAACGCGAGATCGAACGCCGGATCGCCATACCAGGCGCATTCGGCGTCGAGAAATACCGGGCCATGCGCTCCGCAAAGAATGTTCTTCGGACTCACGTCGCCGTGCACCAGCGCGAGCTTGGTACTCCCGGTGACTTCGATCAGATGCTCGAGCGCCGAAGCGAGATCAGGATGCGCCCGCGCCGTGGCGGCGAGATAAGGCTCTAAGCGGATCGGGAAGAAGATATGGTCGGTCGCAAACTGGCGCGCGAGATCGGCGCGGTTCGCAGTGTGCGCATGTATGGATGCGATACGGGTTCCGACCAGAGCTGCGAACGCGGGCTGCGCTCGACCTTCCAGCAATTGCGCTTTCCACACCGGGTAGTGCTCGGGATCGAGATACGACATGGCGAACGTGCCGGACTGCGCATCTTCACCCAGCACGTGCGGCACCGCGGTCGGCTCGATCGACGCCGCGACTTTCATCCAGGCTACCTCCCAGCGATTGCGTTCCACCGGCGCTTGCCAGTCGGCCTGCACTTTGAGCTTGGGCAGCGCGCGCTTCAGGCAGATCGACCCGCTTGGCAGATCGACGCGCACGATGTCCGAGGACACGCCGCCGGCGAGCGGCACCAGCGGCGGCGCTGGCGCATCGGGCGCAGTGAGACCCATCCGGTTGAGCGCCGCGGCGAATGCTCGCTGGCTGGCGCCGTCGGCTGCGTTTGGTGGCATGTGCGGTGCGTCGACGGGTGTATGCTGCTCGAGGTGCGCTGCGCGTAACGAACACATGGAAGCGAAGCAGCTCGCTTAAACTGTAGCATATTCGTCACCTCGTATCGTCGTTCACTCAAGATGCGGTTTGTGCTTGCCCTGGACCAGGGGACGACCAGCTCGCGCGCAGTCCTGTTCGACGCTGCCGGTGAGGTACGCGCGCTGGCGCAGCGCGAAACGACGCAGCTCTTCCCCCGGCCTGGATGGGTCGAGCAAGACCCGCGCGAAATCTGGCGCACGCAGCTGGAATGTGCACAAGAGGCGCTCACCGCCGCAAATGTGGGCGCTCGAGACATCGCAGCGATCGGCATCACCAATCAGCGCGAGACCACGATCGTCTGGGATCGCGACACCGGAGAGCCCCTGTACAACGCGATCGTCTGGCAGGACCGGCGTACGGCCCAGATGTGCGACAAGCTCAAAGCCGAAGGCCTGCAGGCTCTGTTCCAGGGCCGCACCGGACTGGTCCTGGACCCTTACTTCTCCGGGACCAAGCTGCGCTGGATCCTGGACCAGGTCGCGGACGCACGCAAACGAGCAGAGACCGGCAAGCTTTGCTTCGGCACCGTCGACAGCTGGCTCATCTGGCAGCTGACTGGAGGCGCAGAGCATATCACCGACGCGACCAATGCCGCGCGCACCCTGCTGTTCAATGTGCACAGCACCGATTGGGACGACAAGCTGCTGGGCCTGCTCGGCGTGCCGCGCAGTGTGCTGCCCAGAGTAGTCGGCTGTTCCGAGGTGTCCGCCCACACGCTGCCGCCCTTGCTCGGCGCCGCAATTCCGATTGCCGGCATTGCCGGCGACCAGCAGGCGGCATTGTTCGGTCAGCGATGCGTCGCACCGGGCATGGTGAAGAACACCTACGGCACCGGTTGTTTCATGCTCATGAATACCGGAGAGCGTCCGGTCGCCTCGACTCAGGGCCTCATCACGACGGTGGCATGGCGGCTGGGGACGCACAAGAGTTACGCGCTCGAAGGCAGCATCTTCGTCGCGGGCGCTGCAATCCAGTGGTTGCGCGATGGGCTGGGGCTGATCCGCAAGTCAAGTGATGTCGACGCACTGGCTGCACGCGTCCCCGACAACGGCGGTGTGTTCCTCGTACCCGCATTCGCAGGCCTGGGCGCGCCGCACTGGGATCCGTATGCGCGAGGCGCAGTGGTCGGGTTGACGCAGGGTTCCACGGCGGCGCATCTTGCTCGTGCGACGCTGGAATCGATCGCCTACCAGACGGCGGACATTCTCGACGCGATGCAGGCCGACTCCAGGATCGCGCTCAAGGAACTGCGTGTGGATGGTGGCGCCACCCGCAGCGACCTGTTGATGCAGTTCCAGGCCGATGTCCTGGATGTTCCCGTTATCCGGCCGCGGCTCCTGGAGTCGACCGCGATGGGCGCCGCTTACCTGGCCGGCCTGGCGGTGGGTTACTGGTCGGATGCCGCTCAACTCGATGCGCAATGGAAACCGGAGCGGGTATTCGAGCCGGATATGGCATCCGGCGAGCGCGAAAGACTGAAGGCAATGTGGCGTCAAGCCGTTACCCGATCTAAGGGGTGGGCTGGAGCGGAGTGAAACGCGTGCCGGGACATTGCCAATACTCACCAAGCGAGTCGGTAACGATTGACAAGGGACTGATTTTATTAGTAGTGTAACGATCTTATCGGCTGGAAGTGGCTGATTCCCTGCACCACGAGATCATGGCCAAGATCGCGATCTTCAACCAGAAAGGCGGTGTCGGGAAAACCACGACGTCGCTCAATCTGTCTGCGGCACTGATGCACCGCGGACAGACGCCGCTCGCCATCGACCTCGACCCTCAGGCCCATCTGTCTGCTATCACCGGTACCGCAGTCAACAACGCAGAAGACAGCATCTTCAGCTTCTATGAGACGCAAAAGCGCCTGTCTGACCTGATTCGCGATGGGCGCGGCGGCTGGCCGGTTATTCCCGCCCACGTCGAGCTCTCCAAGGTCGATTCCCAGTATGGCAAGGGTCCCCAGGTGTTGAACCGCCTCAATCAGGGGATCATCAAGGAAAACCTCAACACCGGGCGCCCGATACTGATCGATTGCTGTCCGCTGCTCGGCGTGTTGAGCCTGAATGCCATCTTCGCATGCGACCGATTGCTGATCCCGGTATCGGCGGACTGGCTCGCCGTGAAGGGCGTGCTGCAGGTGGAGAAAACCCTGAAGGCATTGGAACACGTGTTCAAGCGCCGGATCGCGCGGCGATATGTCGTCACGCGTTTCGATTCCCGCCGACGCATGTCGCACGAGATCTATCGCCAGGTCCAGGAGCGTTATGGCGACGAGCTATGCAAGGCGCGTATCTCGGAGAACGTGAGTCTCGCGGAAAGTCCAGCCTCGAACGAGGATGTGTTTACGCATGCTCCGGGCAGCAGAGGAGCGCAGGACTACGATGCGTTGCTGGATGAATTGATCGAGACGGGTTTCTTGCAGTAGCGGAACAATCGAGACTTAGGCTGGACCTGCTTCTACTCTAGTGGCAACTCCTCGCGTGTGGCCTTGCACCACAATCGCGCCGAAGCGAAATCAGGATGCCTTCTCTTTATCCTGCCGCGAGATCAGAGAAATGATTCCGTCCATGTCAAATGCTTCGTCCCGTCCCGCCTGTTGCACCGACTTCGACTCGAGAATTTCGCAATGGCGGTAGATCTGATTGAGTTTGCGCTCGGCATCGGCCTGATCTTTCCCGGGAATCAGCAGATTGTCGACGACCAGCCCGCTGCGCGTGCGGATTTTGAAGCCAAACTTGGTCATTGGTCGACTCCCCTGATGACTTGCCTGCAACATTCTACTCCCCCGGCGGCTAAAGGTCGCTGTATCAAGATGTTTACGGCCACTTTTACGATGACTTGAGAACGATGCGCGCTAATGTCCTTGTGAAGCACGAAGCAAAGGTCATGCTCTCCAGTGCATCCCGGTAGTGTATCTACAAAGAGACATGTCTTGAACAAGAGACTGAGCCGGGCTTTCTGATTGCCGTTGCCGCAATCAATTCGGTGACATTTCAGCGCAACGTGACTGTCATGAGGGGCTCGCCTACAGATCCGCGAACGTTTACCCGCATGCGTGCCGGTAGGATAATGCCTGGCGCAACTACGATACGGAGACCTGCAATGAGTGCTGTCCTAGCGAAAACCGGGGCCGACATCGAGAGCCTGCTCGGTGCGGAAGCTGCCAATCTACTCAGCTATGTTTGCAAAGGGATTCCCAAGGAGTCACTGCATCTGCCGGGGCCTGACTTCGTCGATCGCGTCGTGGCGATGAGCGACCGTCCGGTGCCGGTGCTGCGCAACCTGCAGCAGTTGTTCAACCATGGGCGGCTGGCTGGTACCGGCTACCTTTCCATCCTCCCGGTGGATCAGGGCATCGAGCATAGTGCCGGAGCCTCGTTCGCGAAGAATCCACCGATGTTCGATCCGGAATCCATCGTCAAGCTGGCAATCGAGGGTGGCTGCAACGCCGTGGCGTCGACGCTGGGTGTGCTCGGGGCTTGCGCACGCAAGTACGCGCACAAGATTCCGTTCCTGCTCAAGTTCAATCACAACGAGTTTCTGACTTATCCGAACAAGTACGATCAGATCGCATTCGCCAGCGTCAAGCAGGCGCGCGAAATGGGTGCGGTGGCGGTGGGAGCGACGATTTACTTCGGTTCCGCCGAGTCTTCCCGCCAGATCGTTGAAGTCGCCCAGGCGTTTCAAGCGGCCCACGAGATGGGCATGGCGACGGTGCTGTGGTGCTACCTGCGCAACAGCGCATTCAAGAAAGACAAGGATTATCACCTGTCCGCCGATTTGACCGGCCAGGCCAACCATCTCGGCGTCACCATTGAGGCCGATATCATCAAGCAGAAGCTGCCGGAGAATAACGGCGGCTACAACGTACTCAACACCAAGGAAAATCCCTACGGCAAGACCGACAAGCGCATCTACACTGAGCTCGCGAGCGATCATCCGATCGATCTCACCCGCTATCAGGTCGCCAACTGCTACATGGGACGCGCGGGGTTGATCAACTCCGGTGGCGCTTCAGGTGAGAATGACTTCGCGGAAGCGGTGCGCACCGCCGTCATCAACAAACGCGCCGGCGGGATGGGTCTGATCTCGGGACGCAAGGCGTTCCAGCGACCCATGGCGGAGGGCGTCAAACTCCTCAATGCCATCCAGGATGTCTATCTCGACAAGCGTGTGACGGTGGCCTGACGGCAGCGGAGTGGTCTCGGAATGTCGCTCCGGTCCTGGGGGCTCATGCTGTCGCTGGGCGGTTTGCTCATGCCCAGCCTCACGGCCGCCTCTGCGCCCAGCAGCGATGAAGAGGCGCTCGTGACTCTGCACCAGCAGATCATCGATCTGATCGGCGAGCCGCGCTGTGAAAACATCGTGCATTGCCGGCTGCTCGCGCTCGGCTCACGGCCTTGCGGCGGCGCTGCGGAGTACCTCGCGTACTCGAGCATCGTCGGCAGACGTGACGTGCTCGAGGCGAAGGCGTACGAGTACGGCTTTTTGCAGGAAGAGGTCAATCGAGCACGCGCAGTGAGCGGTAGCTGCGAAGTGCTTACTCAACCGCGGGTTGCGTGCGTCAACGGCCGCTGCACGCTTAACTCGGATCGACGCTAGCGCGATGCGGGCTAGACGCAAAGCACTGGCGACTCAGCTCATCCCGAGTCTGGGGGTGTCCGACATCGATCGGTCGGTCGGGTTCTATCGGCAGTTCTTCGGGTTTCGCGTCGTCGACTCGTATGAGGTGGAGGGCCACATGGCATGGTGCTGGATGCGGGTTGGCAATGCCAATCTGATGCTGCAGCAATTGAGCGCCGAGCAGCAGATCACGCTCAATCCCGCCATCGGGCAAAGCTGGGTCCTCTACATCCGCCCTGACAACCTGGGCAAGCTGCATGCGCGTCTCTCGGAGAGCGGGTTCCCGGTCAGCGAGATCGCCCGGACGTCATACGGAGCCACCGAGTTTTTCGTGTCCGATCCCGACGGCTATGAGCTGTGGGTCTCCGTTCCCGTCGGTCACGGCGATGACGACGAAGAGGAAGAAGAGACCGAAGAAAACGAAGACGACGACTACGATGACGAGGACGACGAAGAAGAGGAAGAGGAGTGGAAGGTTCGTCCCTGAGCCGCCTCAGGCATGTTTAACTTTGCGACTCGTTTCAGAGCCGATCTCCGCGTAACGCCGCGACCTGCGCACGCACCGTCTCCGGAGTAGCGGCATAAGCCGGAATCGGCGCGCCGACATTGAGCTCGATCACCGCGAACAAACGGCGCGGCGCTTTGAAAAACGCCGGCCCGTCCTTGCGGCTGAACAGGCTGCCCCACAGCCCGCGTAATGCCATCGGAATCACCGGTACCGGATTCGCGTCCACGATCTGCTTGATCCCTTTCTTGAAAGGCCCGAGCTCGCCATCTCTGGTGATGTTTCCCTCGGGAAAGATCGCGACCAGATCTCCATCAGCGAGTGCACGCGACACTTCGGCGTAGGCGGCTTCGAGCATCGCCGGATTTTCCTTGTACGGCGCGATCGGGATCGCCTTGGCGGTGCGGAACACGAAGCTCAAAATCGGTATTCGGAAGATCTTGTGATCCATGACGAAGCGGATCGGGCGCGGGCTCCCCGCCAGAATCACCACGGCATCGACGAAGCTCACGTGATTGCACGTGAGCAGAGCCGGGCCCTGCTCGGGGATATGCTCGAGACCGGTCTTGCGCAGGCGATAGATCGAGTGGATCAGCATCCACGCGAGGAAGCGCATGAGGAATTCGGGCACCAGCAGGTAGATGTAGAGCGCCACAGCCGCGTTCAGCACGGCGGCGGCGAGAAACAGCTGCGGAATGGTGCCACCCGCCTGCAGCATGAAGGCGCCGAACAGCGCCGCAACGACCATGAAGAGCGCGTTCAAAATATTGTTCGCGGCGATGACGCGCGACACGTGCGCCGGATCCGAGCGTAACTGGACCAGCGAATAGAGCGGCACGATATAGAAGCCGCCGAATGCGCCGATCAGCACCAGGTCGGCGATGATGCGCCAGCTTCCCGGCATGGCCAGGAACGCAGCCAGGCTCTCAGGTGCAATCGTGCCTTTGGCCGGGCTTGCGAAGCACAAGTCCAGAATGAACAGGGTCAAGCCGATCGAGCCGAACGGCACCAGCCCGATCTCGACCTTGTGGCCAGAAAGCCATTCGCACAGCAGCGAGCCGAGCCCGACCCCGATCGCGAACACCGCGAGCAGCAACGTCACCATCGTCTCGTGGCCGCCGAGATGACTCCTGGCATAGTCGGGAAACTGCGCCAGCATCATCGCGCCCACAAACCAGTACCAGGAAATCCCGAGCACCGAGAGGAACACCGCACGATTGCCGCGCGCATACTGAATCGTGCGCCAGGTGACCGGAATCGGATTCCAGTTGACCCGCAGGCCCGGATCGGGGGCCGGTGCGCGCGGCACCGAACGGCTCGCCAGATAGCCGGCGATCGCAACCAGCAGCGTCGCAGCGGGCACCAGAGTGCTCGCTCCTTCCGGACGCGCCATCAACACGCCGGCGATGATCGTGCCGAACAGAATGGCGACGAACGTGCCCGACTCCACCAGCGCGTTGCCCCCCACCAGCTCGCGCTCGTGAAGCTGCTGCGGCAGGATTGCATACTTCACCGGGCCGAACATGCTCGAATGCATCCCGAGCATGAACAGTGCAACGAACAGTAGAACCACGTGATGCGTCACGAATCCCACTGTGCCCACCAGTGCGATCGCGATCTCGAACAGCTTCACCAGCCGGATGATGCGCGAGCGCTCGTACTTGTCGGCCAGCTGGCCGGCGGTAGCTGAGAACAGAAAGAAGGGCAGGATGAATATCCCGCCCGCCAGGTTCACCAGGATCCCCGGGTCGAGGCTCGAGGCCTGCGCCGCCTGAAAGGTGAGCAGCAGGACCATCGCGTTCTTGAACAGATTGTCGTTGAGCGCGCCCAGAAACTGGGTAATAAAGAACGGCAGAAAGCGCCGGGTGCGCAGAAGCTCGAACTGATTGCTGGCTTCGTTCGGCGGGGTGGGGTTGGATGACATGATGGCGTTCGAGGTTGGCTGCCGGCGATCAGAGCAAACATCATGCGCGAAGCATGCGGCCGCCGGAATGATTCGGGCGGCCGCATACCGTCAATTGCCCACAGACGCCCTTAGAGCAGCGGCACCAGCAGCAGAGCGACGATGTTGATGATCTTGATGAGCGGATTGACCGCCGGACCGGCGGTGTCCTTGTAGGGATCGCCCACCGTGTCGCCGGTCACAGCGGCCTTGTGCGTCTCCGAGCCCTTGCCGCCGTAGTGTCCGTCTTCGATGTACTTTTTGGCGTTGTCCCAGGCGCCGCCCCCGGTCGTCATGGAGATCGCGACGAACAGACCGGTGACGATGGTGCCGATCAAAAGGCCGCCGAGCGCGCGAATGCCTCCTCCGGGCCCCATCAGCCAGTTCATCAGAACCACGAGCACGATCGGCACCAGCACGGGAAGCAGTGACGGTACGATCATCTCTTTGATCGCCGCGCGTGTCAGCATGTCTACCGCCCGCGAGTAATCCGGCTTGGCCGTTCCTTCCATGATCCCGGCGATCTCTTTGAACTGCCGGCGCACTTCGTTCACCACCGCACCGGCGGCGCGACCAACGGCCTCCATGGCCATCGCACCGAACAGGTACGGCACCAGGCCGCCGATGAACAACCCGATGATGACGGCCGGGTCGGCCAGCTCGAATCCCTTCACCACGGCGTCGGGGCCGAGTTTGTTCATCGCCTCCAGGTTGTGCGTGTAATCGGCGAACAGGACCAGCGCGGCGAGACCCGCCGAGCCGATCGCGTAACCTTTGGTGACGGCCTTGGTCGTGTTGCCCACCGCATCCAGCGGATCGGTCACGGCGCGGATGGCGGGCGGCAGCTCTGCCATCTCGGCGATGCCACCGGCATTGTCGGTGATCGGTCCGTACGCATCCAGCGCAACGATCATCCCGGTCATCGACAGCATGGCGGTCGCCGCGACCGCGATGCCGTACAGGCCGGCGAGATAGTACGCTGCCCAGATGGAAACGCAGACGGCGATTACCGGCAGCGCAGTGGCTTTCATCGAAATGCCGAGACCGGCGATGATATTGGTGGCGTGGCCGGTCTGCGATGCGGCCGCGATGTGGCGCACCGGTCCGTACTCGGTGGCGGTGTAGTACTCGGTGATGACCACCATCGCCGCGGTGAGCGCCAGTCCAACCAGGGTAGCGCCATAGATCGGCAGCCAGCCCGGGCCCATGAGCCATTGCGTGACGGGCAAGAAGGCGATCGCGGCCAGCACGCCTGACCAGATCACGCCCTTGTAGAGCGCGTTCATGATCTTGGCGCCTTCGGTGGCTTTGACGAAGAACGTGCCGATGATCGAGGCGATGATCGATACCCCGCCGAGCACCAGCGGATAGATGACAGCGCTGACCGCCATGTCGCGCATGACCAGGCCGCCGAGCAGCATGGTCGCTACGATGGTCACTGCGTAGGTTTCGAACAGGTCCGCCGCCATGCCGGCGCAGTCACCGACGTTGTCGCCGACATTGTCGGCGATAACGGCCGGGTTGCGTGGATCATCTTCGGGAATGCCGGCTTCTACCTTGCCCACGAGGTCGGCACCCACGTCCGCACCTTTGGTGAAGATGCCGCCGCCCAGACGCGCGAAGATGGAGATGAGCGAGCCGCCGAAGGCCAGGCCGACCAGCGCATGCAGCGCGACGTCAGCGTTGCCCGACAGCGCAAGCGCGATCCAGAAATAGCCCGCAACACCGAGCAGGGCAAGGCCTACCACCAGCATGCCGGTGATCGCGCCGCCGCGGAAGGCGACCTGCAGTGCCGCATTGATGCCCTGTGCCGCCGCATCAGCGGTACGCACGTTGGCGCGCACTGACACCGACATACCGATGTAGCCGGTAGCGCCGGACAGCACGGCCCCGATCAGAAATCCGACTCCCGTATACCAGTTGATGAAGATACCCAGCACAATGAACAGCACGACGCCAACGATGGCGATGGTCATGTACTGGCGATTGAGATAGGCCTTGGCACCGGTTTGTATCGCGGCGGCGATCTCCTGCATGCGCTGGTTGCCGGCTGGTCTGCCGATAATCCAGGAGATCGAGATGGCGCCATAGATGAGCGCAATGATCGCGCAACCGATGGCGATGAGAAGTCCGGTGATCATGAATCCCCCTGTAAAGGTGTTTTGCTTGGAACGACATCATGAGCGCAGCCGCAGCCTGATATCACAGACTGCGGCCTTGCCGTGTACGCGGCGCATGGCGCCTGGGTTTGCGCCTCCCAGCATGCGACGAGCGGAAAAGCCAAATCGATACCGCGGGCAAATGACCCGCGATTTTACCGGATTTCGCGGCGCCTGCGGCTGCGCGCCGCGTAAAGCGCCTCTCAAACTTTGAAGTCGCTGGACAGCTTCTTCGGCACGGCGACGTTCTTCAACTGGACGTACGCGGGCAGACCATTCTTGAACGGCGGGAAGTCCTCGCCCTGAATCAGAGGCGACAGGTATGCGCGACACTTGGCCGTGATGTGGAAGCCGTCTTCGGTGATGTAGTCGCGCGGCATGAACCGCTCCTGATTTGCCACGTCCTTGAGTGCGGCCGCACCGATCGCCCACTTGTACGGTTTCGCCGACTTGCGCTCGATGGTCGGCATCACCGCATTGCGGCCTTTGAGCGCCATCTCGACGGCCGCCTTGCCTACGGCATAAGCCTGGGCGACGTCGGTTTTGGAAGCGATATGGCGCGCGGCGCGTTGCAGGTAATCGGCGACCGCCCAGTGATATTTGTACTGAAGCTTCTCGCGCACCAGGTTAGCGATCACCGGTGCAACGCCACCGAGCTGTGCATGGCCGAAGGCGTCGCGCAAGCCCGACTCGGACAGGAATTTCCCGTCAGAGGTCTTGAGGCCTTCCGACACGCCGATAACGCAATAGCCGTGCTGCTTGACCGTCTCTTCGACACGGGCGATGAAGCGGTCTTGATCGAAAGGAATCTCGGGGAACAGCAGGAGGTGGGGACCATCGCCTTCGCGCTCGGCGGCGAGCCCGCAGGCCGCGGTGATCCAGCCAGCGTGCCGTCCCATCACCTCGAGCACGAACACCTTGGTGGAAGTCTTGGCCATCGAGGCGACGTCGTAGCTCGCTTCGCGGATGCTGGTGGCGACGTACTTCGCCACCGAGCCGAAGCCGGGGCAGCAATCGGTGAGCGGCAGATCGTTGTCCACCGTCTTGGGCACGTGCACGCACGCGATCGGATAGCCCATCTGTTCGGACAGCGTCGAGACCTTGAGACAGGTGTCGGCCGAGTCGCCGCCGCCGTTGTAGAAGAAATAACCGATGTTGTGCGCCTTGAACACTTCGATCAGACGCTCGTACTGCGCGCGATTTTCCTCCAGGCTCTTCAGCTTGTAGCGCGCCGAGCCGAATGCGCCCGAAGGCGTATAGCGCAAGCCCGCGATCGCGGCTGCCGATTCTTTGCTGGTGTCGATCAAATCCTCGGTGAGTGCGCCGAGGATGCCGTTGCGCCCGGCGTAGAGCTTGCCGATGCGGTCCTTGTGCTTGCGCGCGGTTTCGATCACTCCGCACGCTGAAGCGTTGATCACCGCGGTCACACCGCCCGACTGCGCATAGAACGCGTTTTTCTTTGCCATAGGTCAAAGGTCCCTCAAGTGAAGCTGTGCGTGCGATCGAAGCGGCGGCGTCTCAAGCGTTCAGCGCAGCGAACAGTCGATCGCGAATCTGGTCGACACCGCCGGTGCCAGAAATGCGACGGTACTTGGGCGCGTGTCCGTTGCCCTTGGCCGCCCAGCGCGAGTAATACTCGACCAGTTGCTTGGTCTGGTCGTGATAGACCTGCAGCCGCTTGCGCACCGTTTCTTCCTTATCGTCGTCGCGCTGAATCAGATCTTCGCCGGTCGCATCGTCCTTGCCCGTGACCTTGGGTGGATTGAACTGCACGTGATAGGTCCGCCCTGATCCAGGGTGTACGCGACGCCCGGACAGGCGCTTGATGATCTCGGCATCGTCTACATCAATCTCTACGACGTAGTCGATATCGACGCCGGCATCGCGCATGGCATCGGCCTGCGGGATGGTGCGCGGAAAGCCGTCGAACAGAAAGCCGCGGGCACACTCGGGCTGCTTGATGCGCTCCTTCACCAGCCCGATGATGACATCGTCGGGCACCAGAGCGCCGGCATCCATGAACTGCTTCGCCTGCAAGCCGAGCGGGGTGCCGGCTTTGACTGCAGCGCGCAGCATATCGCCGGTGGAGATCTGCGGGATGCCGAACTTCTGCGTGAGGGCCGCGGCCTGTGTGCCTTTACCGGCGCCTGGCGCGCCCAGCAGTATCAATCTCATGTTTGTGACGTCCTCGGCAGAAGGCCAGCGGGTTGCGGAGTAACCAGATACGGATTATAAGTTCAGCCGCCGACTGCGAACAGGCGGCGCACGGCTTCCAGGTCCGCCGGCGTATCCACCCCGGCCTCGGGCGCATGCTCGGTGATCGCCACGGCGATCCGCAAGCCGTGCCACAGCGCGCGCAACTGCTCGAGCGCCTCGAAACGTTCGATGGCCGGAATCTCCAGTGCCGCGTACTGCTTTAAGAACCCGCAGCGGTATCCGTAGATGCCGATGTGCCGGTAGATGGGAAGCCCTTCCGGAATGACGTTACGCTCGTGCGCAAACGCATCACGCGCCCAGGGGATCGTCGCGCGGCTGAAGTAAAGTGCGTGCTGTTTCGCATCCAGCACTACCTTCACGACATTGGGATGGAACAAATCCTCAGGTCGATGCAAAGCGTGGCAGGCGGTCGACATGGCCGCTTCACGGTCTGAGCTCAGCGCCTGCGCGACCTTGCGGATCAGCTCCGGTGCGATCCGCGGTTCGTCGCCTTGCACGTTCACAACGATGTTGGCGTCTTCCCAGCCGAGCCTGGTCGCAACCTCGGCAATGCGGTCGGTGCCCGACGCATGCCCGGCATCGGTCATCATCACGTGATGTCCGTGGGCCTGCACCGCCTGGAGAATGCGCTCGTCGTCGGTCGCCACCCAG
>Ga0335084_10002410_pt1 | contig 18015 bp, 16 predicted proteins | sample Lox_Sample_44_FD_206721 | JGI IMG/M metagenome (GOLD analysis project Ga0335084, IMG submission 206721) | Soil microbial communities from Loxahatchee National Wildlife Refuge, Florida, United States - Lox_Sample_4.4 | ecosystem: Environmental > Terrestrial > Soil > Wetlands | place: USA...
GTCGCAGCGGTGAAAGCTGGCCGTTGCGTTCGGCCTCGGTGATCGCGGCGCCGAGCCGCTCGCGCTGGCTGGCGACCCAGCCGGGCACCGCCTCCGTCGCCATGGGCCGGCTGATGAAATAGCCCTGCGCGTAATCGCAGCCCATGCGCATCAGTTGCGCCCAGGTCTCGGGAGTTTCGATGCCCTCGGCCACGATCTTGAGGCCGAGGATGTGCCCCAGCTCGATGGTCGAGCGCACGATGGCCTGGTTGGCCGGGTTACGGTCGAGGTCGCGCACGAAGCTCCGATCGATCTTCAGCTCGTCCACCGGCAATGCGGTGAGCTGCGCCAGCGAGGAATGGCCGGTGCCGAAATCGTCGATCGCGAAGCGCACACCGACCGCGCGCAGCTGCTTCATCACGCGCGCGGCCTGCACCGGCTCACGCATGATGGCGCTTTCGGTGACTTCCAGCAGCAGCGCCGCCGGCGGCAGCCCATGCTCCTGCAGCAGCGTCAGCACACGCACCGGCAGCGCCGGTTCCGTCAGGTCGCTGGCCGAGAGATTCACCGCCGCCTCGAGCTCCAGGCCGTCCCGTCGCCACTGGCCCAGCTGTTGCAGCGCGGCCTGCAGCACCCAGCGCGACAGGTCGCCGATCAGCGAGGCGCGTTCGGCCAGCGGCACGAACTCGGCCGGCGGGATCTCGCCGAGTGTCGGATGCCGCCAGCGCACCAGCACCTCCATCAGGCGCGGATCGCGGTTGCTCATCAGCACCAGCGGCTGCCAGTTCAGCCGCAATTCGCCCGCGCCGATGGCACGCCGCAGATCGGCGACCAGCATGACGCGGCGCTGGTGCTCCAGTTCGTGCGACACACGGAAGCACACGCAGTCCTGGTCGCTTTCCTTGGCCTCGACCAGCGCCACGTTGCACTGGCGCAGCAGGTCGTCGGCGCCGACTTCCGGCCGCAGCGTGGCGATGCCGCAACGGAGACCCAGGCACAGCAGCACGCCGTCGACGCTCATGCCGCCGCGCAATTCGGCGATCAGGCCGCGCACCGTCGCCTCGGCCGCACCTTCCGTCTGCGGCAGCGCGATCGCGAACAGGTCCGCGCCCAGGCGCGCGCAGGCATGGTCCTCACCGGCCAGCTGCCGCAGGCGCTCCGCCAGCTGGCAGAGTGCGCGGTCGCCGGCCTGGCTGCCCAGCGACGCGTTCACGTCGCGAAACCGCACCACGTCGCAGAACACCAGCGACAGCGGCGCGTCGCTGGACTCGCGTTGCTCCAGCCACTGCTGCAGCGCGCGGCGATTGGCGAGCCCGGTGAGCGTGTCGCGTGTCGCGCGGAGGTACAGCTGCTGCTCGCGCTCGCGGATGCCTTCCTGCATGAGGTTGAAGGTGCGCGCCACCGCCTGGAATTCCTCGCCGCCCCGCGCGGGGGCCTGCCAGCCATAGTCGCCGCGCGCGATGCGCTGTGCGGCCGCGACCAGTGCAGCCAGCGGCCGCACGATCCCGCGGCCGAGCAGCACGCCGAAGGCCGTGGCCACCAGCAGCGTGGCCGCCACGATGAACGTGATGCGCAGCCACATGCGGCCGAACGCCCCCATCGTGGTTTCGACGGAGCGTCGCACGACGATGGCGATCCTGCCGTCGCTGCGCGGCAGGGTGGCGCTCAGCGTCAGCTGGTCGGCCTCGCGCAGCACCTTGCCGGAGGGCGGGTGCAGCGGATCCACGATGGCGAAACGGACGTCGGCGATGGCCAGCCGCTTCAGCTGCTGCAGCAGCGAGTCGTCGAGCGCGTAGGCCAGCGCCACCCAGCCCACATGCTGCGGCGAGTTGATCTCGGCAAACACCAGCTGGCTGGGCTGGCCGGCGACGGCGGCGTAGCCGACGCGTTGCACCTGGGCGCCCTCGTCGGGCAGCCAGGCGCGCGCGCCGGAGAGCGCCGGATCGCCGGTCAGGAAGCGGCCGCTGGCGTCGAACACCGCGCTGCGGTCCGCGCCGAGCCGCGCGTTGGCGAGGTTGTCGAGCGCCGACCGGATGGTGGGCACGTTGCCGGTGCCGAGCACTTCCAGGAAGGTGAAATTGCGACCGAACACGGCCGCCGCGTTCTCGTAGCGCTCGCGCCAGCGGTCGCGCAACCGCTCCTGCAGCACGTCATGCGCCGCCACCATGTCCTGCACCGACTGCTCGATCGACGTCTGGCGCAGCGACACCAGTATCAATGCCAGCGTCACACCCTGCGCCAACGTCACCAGCGCCACGATCAAAATGAGGATTCGATTCTTGAAGCTGCGCAAACGCTGACGCTCTAATGGGCCGCTATGCATGCTATGAGTGGCCGGAGCCTCGCCAGTGTGATGGCGCGCACGCTTCTGCTGGTGCTGCCGCTGGCAGCGGTGGCGACGGAGCTGCGCGTCACAGTCGCGCTGGCGGACGGCACGCCGCTGGCGGACGCCGTGGTCGTCGCTGACCCGGCCAGCTCCGCCGCGGTCGACGCGCGCGCGCGCCGGCCGCGGGCCGTGATGGACCAGCGCAACCTGCAGTTCGTGCCGGAAATCCTGGTGATCCGCACCGGCACCAGCGTCGAGTTTCCCAACAGCGACCAGGTGCTGCACCAGGTGTACTCGTTCTCGGGCGCCAAGAAATTCCAGCTGTCGCTGTATGCCGGACGCCAGCACGATCCGGTCGTGTTCGACAAGCCGGGCCTGGTGGTGCTCGGCTGCAACATCCACGACAACATGATCGGCTACATCTACGTCACCGATTCGCCCTGGTTCGGCCGCAGCGACGCGCACGGCGCCGTCAGCCTCGACCTGCCCGACGGCAGTTACACGGTGAGCGTCCAGCACCCACGCATCACCGACGCGCCGGAGTCGCTCCGTACCGCGCTGACCGTCGCCGCCGTGCCGCTCACGCATGCGTTCCGGCTGCAGCGGCCGCTGAAGGCCGCGCCGCGCGCGCATGGCCACGACAAGCGCTGGGAGGATTACTGACATGCGCCGCCGTGCGTCGCTGACAGCACTCGCGGGCATGCTGCTGCTCGGCACGGCGCGCGCGGCGGAACAGTCCGTCGAGCTCAGTCTCGACCTGCGACTGGTCGATACCGCGACCGCGCAGGCGAGCTTCCTGTACAACGGCGGCGGCAAGCTGCGCTTCGACGATGCCCACGACGGCCTGCGCCTCGGCGGCCTCCGCCTTGGCTATCGCGGCCACTTCGCCGACACCTGGCACCTGTACGCCGACGCGTATGCCTACGGCGATCATGACGTCCACGCCATCGACCTCACCGAACTGCACCTGGACTGGCGGCCGGTGCCCGGCTCGGCGCTGCGCCACACAGTGAAGCTGGGTGCGTTCTATCCCGCCATCTCGCTCGAGCACCGCATGCGCGGCTGGCGCTCGCCCTATTCACTGACGCCCTCGGCGATCAACGGCTGGGTGGGCGAGGAGCTGCGCACCATCGGTGTCGAGTACGACCTGGAATGGCTGGGACAGCAGCGCGGCCGCGCGTGGAACCTCGGCCTCGACGCCGCCGCTTTCGGCTGGAACGATCCCGCCGGCGTGATCGTGGCAAGGCGCGGCTGGGCGTTCAGCGACCGGCAGACCACGCTGTTCGGCCGGCTGGGCCAGCCCGGCAGCGGTTCGCCGTTCGGTCCCGGCCACGGCCCGAGCGACGGCCGCGTGCTGTTCTATCGCGACCTCGACCATCGCGCCGGCTACTACGCCGGTTTCAGCGCGGACCGCCATGGCATTCTGGAAGTGCGCGCGCTGCACTACGACAATCGTGCCGATCCCACGCGCCAGGCGCCCGAGATCAACGACGGCGCGTGGGACACCGTGTTCAACAGCATCGGCCTGCGCTGGACGCCGGATGCGCATTGGACCGCCCAGTGGCAGCGGCTGCAGGGCCACACGACGATCAATGCCGGCGGCGCGCCCATCGCCAGCACCTGGGCCTTCGCCGCCGACTACTGGCTGGCCAGTGTCCAGGCCGGACGCCACCGGCTGACGGCGCGCACCGACCGCTTCTGGATGCAGCAGCGGACCAGCAGCTTCTTCTTCTACAACCACGACGACGGGCACGCGCTGCTGCTGGCGTGGAGCTTCGAGATCAATCCGCGCCTGAGCGTGATCGCGGAGTCACTGCGCGTCGGCTCCACGCTGGAATTCCGCCGGCTGATCGGCGCGCCGGAGGACGCGGTGGAACGCCAGCACCAGCTCGGACTGCGGTTCGAACTCTAGGGCCGCTTCAGGCCAGCCGCTGGCGCAGGTAGTCGTCGAAACTGCCGCTGACGCTCGCGTCCTTGCGCGCCTGCAGGTCCAGCGATTCCTCGGCCTGCGCGCCCAGCTCCGCCTGGCGCGCTGCATCGACGGGCGCGGCCAGCGTGGCCGCGCGCGCGGCCGCCGAGCGCCGCAGTGTCTGCGCCGCGAACGACTGCCCCTGCTCCTGCATGTCGCGCAGCAGCCGCGCGGCGGGCAGCTCCTGCGGCACCAGCAACCGCTGGCGCTGCTGTTCGAGCGCGCGCACGTAGGGCCGCGCGGCCAGACCGGCATCGAGCAGTTCGCACACGCCCTGCATGTGCTCGAGCAGCACATAGGCGCGATCGACGACGCGCGCGCCGCGCGCGCCGTCGCCCAGCATCAGCGCCGGGTCGCGGCCACGGCGCGCCACCTCGAGATAGTTGTGGTCGAGCAGCTCCTGCTCGCTGCCGCCGATCGGCGGCGCGTCCATCAGCAGCAGCGTCACCACGAACGCTTCCATGAAGTCGAGCTGCGCAACACTCACGCTCTCGGGCCCGTCGGCGCCGAGATCGAGCGCGCGCACCTCGACATATTCGACACCGGCACGCGCCAGCGCCTGCCCGGTGAGCTCGCCCGCGTGCAGCACGCGCTTCGGCCGGATGCTGCTGTAGTACTCGTTCTCGATCTGCAGCACGTTGGCCGACAGCTGGCGGTACTCGCCGTCGACCTTCACGCCGATCGCGGCGAACGGCGGATGCGGCGTGTGCACCGCCTGCCGCAGGTCACGCAGGTATTCCTCGAGGCTGTTGACCGAAACCGACACCGCCGCCTGGTTGCGGTTGCGATAGCCGATGTCGCTCATGCGCAGCGTGGTGGCGTGCTCGCCGTACAGCGTGTCGGCGCGCCAGGGCCTGAGGTCGCCCGCGCCGCGCCCCTGCAGAAAGCTCCGGCACAGCGCCGGCGAGGCGCCGAACAGCAGCGACACCAGCCAGCCGTGGCGCCGGAAGTTGCGCAACAGCCCGAAGTAGGCCGCCGACACGAAGGCGGCATCGGCGCGCGGCGCTTCGCGCACCTCCGCCAGGACCGGCCAGAAGGAGGCCGGCAGCGAGTAGTTGAAGTGGATGCCGGCGATGGCCTGCATCATGCCGCCGTAGCGGTTCAGCAGCCCGCGGCGATACACCTCCTTGAAGTGCCCTTCGTGCGAGCGGCCGTAGCGGGCGATGGGCACCTCGGCATCGCCGGACAGCTCACACGGCATCGACGCCGCCCACAGCAGCTCGTCGCCGATGCGGCCGTAGACGAACTGCTGCAGGTCGCCCAGGTACTTCACCAGCGCGGCGTTGTCGCGGAACGTGGGCGTCACCAGCTCGATCAGCGATTCGGAATAATCGGTGGTGATGTGCGGATGACAGAGCGTCGAGCCGAGCGCGCGCGGGTGCGGCGTCTGTGCCAGAGCGCCGTCCGGAGTGACGCGCAGCGCCTCCTTTTCCAGGCCGCGCAGCCCGTGTTGCACGGCGCCCGGTACGCGCGCGTTCACCAGCCGCGCCAGCTGCCGCTCGAACCACCGATCGATTGCTGACGGCCTCATGACAGCGTGGCATTCTACGCACCCAACTGGTGCTTCGCCCGCGGCTTTGGCCGCCCTGGAGGTCATATGCTTATCGGTTCTGCGCCGCGGCGCGTGGCGGTGATCGGCAGTACACGCACGCCGTTCGCGCGCGCCTACACGGCCTACGCGGAGGCGAGCAACCAGCAGCTGCTCGTCTCTGCGCTACGCGCGCTGGTCGACAAGTACGGACTGCGGGGCCAGCGCCTCGGTGACGTGATCGCCGGCGCGACCATCAAGCACTCCGCGGACTTCAACCTGGTGCGCGAGTCGCTGCAATCCGCCGGACTCGATCCGCAGACACCCGGTCTCGACCTGCAACGCGCCTGCGGCACCAGCCTCGAGGCCGCGGTGCTGATCGCCAACAAGATCGCTCTCGGCCAGATCGACGCTGGCATCGCGGCCGGCGTCGAGTGCATGAGCGACCCACCGGTGGTATTCCCGGCATCGTACCGCCGCCTGCTGCTGCGCGCGTTCCGCGCGCGCAGCTTCGGCGGGCGTCTCCGCGCCTGGGCCGGCGTGCGGCCACGTCACTTCAAGCCGGTGCTGCCGGCGGTGGTGGAGCCGCGCACTGGCCTGTCGATGGGACAGAGCTGCGAGCTGATGGTCAAGACCTGGGGCATTGCGCGCGCCGAGCAGGACGAAATCGCGCTCGCCAGCCATCGCAACGCCGCCGCCGCCTGGCAGGCGGGATTCATGGACGACCTGGTCGCGGGCGACCAGTACGCGCAGCGCGACAACAACGTGCGTGCCGATGGCTCGCTCGAGAAGCTCGCGGCACTGCGCACGGTGTTCGCGCGCGACGGCCAGGGCACGCTCACCGCCGGCAACAGTACGCCGCTCACCGATGGCGCCGCTGCGCTGCTGCTCGCCTCCGAGGACTGGGCGCGCGCGCGCAAGCTGCCGATCCTCGCCTGGTTCCGCGCCGGCAAGACCTGGGCCGTGGACTACGCCTCGGGCCACGAGGGCCTGCTGATGGCGCCGGCCTACTCGGTGTCCGACCTGCTGCGCGACACCGGCCTCGCGTTGCAGGACTTCGACTACTACGAGATCCACGAGGCCTTCGCCGCGGTGCCGCTGTGCCTGATGAAGGCCTGGGAGTCGGCCGAGTACTGTCGCGAACGGCTGGGGCGCGACGCGCCGCTCGGCCGCATCGACCGCAGCCGTCTCAACGTGAAAGGCGGCAGCGTCGCGATCGGTCATCCGTTCGCGGCCACCGGCGCGCGCATACTCGGCGTGCTGGCGAAGCTGCTGGCGAACGATTCGCAGGCGAAACGCGGCCTCGCATCGGCCTGCACCGCCGGCGGCATGGGCGTGAGCGCGATTCTGGAACGGGCATAGGGGCGGCAGACATGAAACGCGAGAACTATTCTTCGGGCTCGACCTGGGAGCCTATCGTCGGCTACTCGCGCGCGGTGCGCGTCGGCGACTACCTGCACGTCTCCGGCACCACCGGCGGCGGCCCCGACGGCAAGCTGGTCGGGGTCGGCGATGTGTATGCGCAGACGGTGCAGACGCTGCGCAACATCGAATCGGCGCTGGCCAAGGCTGGCGCGCGCCTCGACCAGGTGGTGCGCACGCGTATCTTCTGCACCAACATCGCCGAGTGGGAGAAGATCGGGCGCGCCCACGGCGAATTCTTCAGGACCATACGCCCGGCCACCACCATGGTCGAGGTGCGCGCACTGATCGCACCGGAGATCCTGGTGGAGATCGAGGCCGACGCCTTTCTCGGCGGCGGCTGAACCACGGGCGCGGACGCGGCCTATGGGAGCGTGGGACAAGCTGATGGCGCGCGACGGCCACACGTTCAACGCGTGGCTGGCGCCGCCGCCCGGCCAGCCGCGCGGCGCGGTGGTGATCCTGCAGGAGATCTTCGGCGCCAACGCGCATATCCGCGCGGTCACCGACCAGTATGCCGCGGCCGGCTTCGTCGCGATCGCGCCGGCGCTCTACGACCGCATCGGCAGCCGCATCGAGACCGGCTACGCCCCCGCGGAACGTGAACGCGCGCGCGGCTACATGCTGCAGGTGAAACGCGAGGACGCGCTGAAGGACATCGCCGCCTGCGTCAATGTCGTGCGGCACGCCGGCAAGGTGGCGCTGGTGGGCTACTGCTGGGGCGGCACGCTCGCCTGGGTGGGCGCGCGCACCTTGCCGGTGCATGCGGCGGTGGGCTACTACGTGAGCCGCATCGGCGAGAACCTCGACGGCGTGCCCAGATGCCCGATGATCCTGCACTTCGGCGAACGCGATGCGATGATCCCGCTGGCGGACGTCGAGCGTGCGCGCGCGCTGTTCCCGGCCGGCGAATTCCACGTCTATCCGGCCGGCCACGGCTTCAATTGCGACCAGCGCGACAGCTACGACGCCGCGTGCGCGGCGCTCGCCTGGCAGCGCACGCAGGACTTCCTCGCCCGCCATGTCGGCTGAGGCCTCACCCCTGACCGGCGTGCTGCTGGTCAACACCGGCACCCCCGCCGCGCCCGATGCCGGCGCCGTGCGCCGCTTCCTGCGGCCGTTCCTGTCCGATCCGCGCGTGGTCGAACTGCCGCGCTGGCTCTGGCTGCCGCTGCTCAACGGCGTGATCCTGCCGGTGCGCAGCCCGCGCAGCGCCGCCAACTACCGGAAGGTCTGGCTGCCCGGCGGCTCGCCGCTCGCAGTGCATTCGGTGGCGCTCGCCGCCGCGCTGCAGGTGGAACTGGAGCAGATCGCGGTCTCGCCGCAGCGCGTGGCCGCGGGCTTTCTCTATTCGGAACCGCGCGTGGCCGGCGCCTTGCAGGCGCTGTGCGCGGCCGGGTGCACGCGCCTCGTGGTACTGCCGCTCTACCCGCAGTACAGCGGCACCACCACTGCCGCGGTCTACGACCAGGTTGGTGCCGCCATGCGCGGCCTGCGCAGCCTCCCGGAGCTGCTGCTGGTGCGCGACTACCACACCGATCCGCGCTATCTCGCGGCGCTCGCCGCCAGCGTGCGCGCCCACTGGCAGCAGCATGGCCGCGGCGAGCACCTGCTGATGTCCTTCCACGGCATCCCGGTGAGCTGCGTGAAGCGCGGCGACCCCTATGAGACCCAGTGCCGTGCGACGGCGGCGGCGCTGGCCGCGGCGCTCGGTCTCGATGCCGCCAGCTGGACGCTCAGCTTCCAGTCGCGCTTCGGCAGGGCGCGCTGGCTCGAGCCCGCCACCGACCGCACGCTGGCCTGGCTCGGCAAGCGCGGCGTCGGCAAGCTGGATGTCATCTGTCCCGGCTTCGCAGTGGACTGCCTGGAGACACTCGAGGAGATCGCCATCGGTGGCTCCGAGAGCTTCCGCCACGCCGGCGGTGGCGAGCTGCGCTACATCGCCGCGCTCAATGGCAGCGCCGAGCATGCGCGCGCGCTGGCACAGATCGCGTTGCGCCACTGAACCGCGGGTCTGCTGCGACTCCACCAATGCTCGGCCGCTTCCTCGAACTCAGCCTGGCCACCGCGGATATCGCGGCATCGGTCGACTTCTACGAGCGCCTCGGCTTCACCCAGCTGCCCTGCAACGACGCCTGGCCGCACGCCTATTGCGCCCTGACGGACGGGCGGCTGTGCCTCGGCCTGCATCGCTACGAGTCGCCCGCCACCAGCCTGTGCTTCGTGCACAGCGGCCTGCTGGCGCATGCCGACCGTCTCGAGACCGGCGGCCTGCGCAGCAGCGAACGCCATCTGGGCTTCGAGGAATTCCACCACGTCCGCTACGCCGCACCTGATGGACAGACGCTCACGCTGCTGGAGGCGCGCACCTGCTCGCCGCCCGCACCGCGTGCGGCCCCACCCTGCGGCTGGTGGTCGGCGTGGTCGGTGCCCAGCCGCGACTTCGCCGCCAGCGCCGCCTACTGGGAGCGGCTCGATTTCATCGCGCACGAGGTGGAAGCGCTGCCCATCGAGCACCAGCCGCTCTCAACGGACCATCTGAACCTCGCGCTGCACCGGCCGGAAGACTTGCGCTGGCCGGCGCTGGTGTTCGCCAGCGATCGGATGGAGGAGATCGTGTCGGGGCTGCAGGCGCGCGAGTTCGACACGCGCCGTGGCCTACCCGCGGGCCTCGAGCCGCGCTGCAACGGCCTGCTGGCTGCGCCGGAAGGCACGCGGTTGCTGCTGCTGCAGGACGACTACGGCTGAACGCGCCGCGCGACGAGATGGCAGTGTGTCTCGATCGCATCGGCGGTGCGCAGCGCGCCCAGCGCCACGCTGAACGGGATCAGTCCCAGTGCCGTCTGCAGCAGCGTGAAGTCGCTGTCCGCCACCAGCGTATCCCCGTCGCGCCGCCAGTGCACCGTCACTGGTGCCGTGCTGGTGCGATCGCGCACCGTGAACCGTAGCTCCACTGACGCGTCGCCCGGGGCGGTCGGAGTGATCGCCCCGGACGTCACGTGGATCTCGGGAAAGTCCGCCGCCTGCAGCAGGCGCTCACCTAGCATGTTGGCGCGCGTGCCCGCGCGCGCTGCCTCGGTGAGCTCGGTGCGGTAGTCGGGCCCGGCGGCGGCGCGCAGCGCCGGCTCGTCCACCGACAGCTCGCCGACCGGGAACTGCAACGCGAAGCGCGAGCCTTCGACCGGTTCGGCCAGGCTGACCGTGCCGCGCAGCCTCCGCACGGCGATGACGTGATTGTGCCCCATGGCGGCCAGCGGGCCCTCGCGCCGCACGCGGAGCAGCACCTGTGACTGCGCGGCGTCGATGGTGAAGTCGGCCGCCGCAGGCGTGGCGGCGGCTGGCGGCGGCGGCACGGCCACCGCGCCCCGCTCCGGGTGCGGCGCGGTCCGGCAACCGGCGAGCGCCAGCGCCATGGCTACCGCGATCGCCACGGCGCGGTGCAGCAGCATCGTCAGCTCGTGCCGCGCAGCTGGTCGACGATCGCCGGATTCTCGAGCGTCGACACATCCTGCGTGATCGGCTCGCCACGCGCGATGGCGCGCAGCAGGCGGCGCATGATCTTGCCCGAGCGGGTCTTCGGCAGGTTGTCGGCGAAGCGGATGTCGTCGGGCTTGGCGATCGGCCCGAGCTCGTTGGCCACCCACTCGCGCAGCTCCTTCACGATCTGGCTGGTGTCGCCGGTCGGCCGCGGGCCGCGGCACACCACGAATGCGAACACCGACTCGCCCTTGATGTCGTGCGGCTTGCCGACCACCGCCGCCTCGGCCACCCGAGGATTCGACACCAGCGCCGACTCGATCTCCATCGTGCCGAGTCGATGGCCCGAGACCTTCAGCACGTCGTCGATGCGGCCCATGATCCAGAAGTAGCCGTCCTGGTCGCGGTGCGCGCTGTCGCCGGCGACGTAATAGCGATGCTGGAACTTCTCCCAGTAGGCCTCGAGATAGCGGTCGTTGTTGCGCCAGATGGTGCGCAGCATGGAAGGCCACGGCTTGCGGATCACGAGATAGCCGCCGGCGTCCGCCGCGGTGACCTCGTCACCATGGTCGTTGACGATGGCCGCGTCGATGCCCGGCAGCGGCAGCGTGCACGAGCCGGGCTTGGTGGCCGTGACGCCGGGCAACGGCGACATCATGATGCAGCCGGTCTCGGTCTGCCACCAGGTGTCGACGATCGGACAGCGCTCCTTGCCGATCACGCGGTGGTACCACATCCAGGCCTCGGGATTGATCGGCTCGCCCACACTGCCCAGCAGCCGGAGCTTCGACAGGTCATAGCCGTCGGGAATGTGGTCGCCGAGCTTCATCAGCGCGCGCAGCGCGGTGGGCGCAGTGTAGAAGATGGTCACGCCGTGCTGCTGGCAGACCTTCCAGAAGCGGCCCGCGTCCGGCACCGTCGGCGCGCCCTCGTACATCACGAGGGTGGCGCCCGCCGCCAGCGGGCCATAGGCGACATAGGTGTGGCCGGTGACCCAGCCCACGTCGGCGGTGCACCAGAACACGTCGTCGTCGCGCAGGTCGAACACCCACTGGCTCGACAGCTTGGCGCCAAGCAGGTAGCCCGCGCTCGCGTGCTGGATCCCCTTGGGCTTGCCGGTGCTGCCGGAGGTGTAGAGCAGGAACAGCGGGTGTTCGCCGCCCACGTACACCGGCTCGCATTGCGCGCTCTGCTGCTGCACCAGCTCGTGCCACCACAGGTCGCGGCCGGCGCGCATCTGCACCACGTTGCCGGCCCGCCTCAGCACCAGCACCGTTTCAATCGACGGGCAGGCGCCCTCGAGCGCCTTGTCGACCGCGGCTTTCAATTCCACGACAGTCGCGCCGCGCGTGCCGCCGTCCGCCGTGATCACCAGGCGCGCGCCGGCGTCCTCGATGCGGTCGCGCAGCGAATGGAAGGCGAAGCCGCCGAACACCACGGAGTGCACGGCGCCGATGCGCGCGCAGGCCTGCATCGCGATGACCGCCTCGGGCACCATCGGCATGTAGATGACCACGCGGTCGCCGCTCTGGATGCCCAGCGACTTGAGCGCGTTCGCCAGGCGGCAGATCTCCGTGTGCAGCTCGCGGTAACTGAGCCGCCGCACGTCGCCGGGCTCGCCCTCGAAGATGATCGCGGTCTTGTCGGCGCGTTGCGTCAGGTGTACGTCGATGCAATTGACGTTTACGTTCAGCTTCCCGTCAGGAAACCACTGGTAATTTGGCGCCGAGCTTGCGTCGAGCGTCACGGAGAAAGGCTGATGCCACTGCAGATGTTCGCGGGCCAGACCCGCCCAGAAGCCCTCATGGTCGGCAGCGGCCCGGCGCCGCAGCTCGGCCACGTCCGCGGCCTGGAGGCGCGCGCGGCTGCTGAACGCTGGCGCGGGCACGAACTTGCGCTGTTCGTGCAGCACGGACTGAATGTCTTCTGGTTGCACCGCGGTCCCCCGAAAGTGTCTGCGCCGGCGAGAATAGCGCAGGTATCGCGCTACAATATTCCAAGCTCCCTTTCCGGGTGAAACAATAAGGTGGTTTATGAGTGAGTTCCTGTCGCGTCGCTCCGCGTTGCAGTCCTTGATGACGGCGGGCACGGCCCTGGGCGTCATGGCGGTCATCCCGGCCGGGCCGGTCGCGGCTGCCGCGAGCGACAAGGCCAAGGCCCCGGCGGCGCCCGCCATGCCGCACGTCACGCCGCAGGACCCTACCGCGGTCGCGCTGTCCTATTTCGAGGACTCCGGCAAGGTCGATGCGAAGAAGTTCCCGACCTACAAGGCCGGCCAGCAGTGCAGCAATTGCCTGCAGAGCAAGGGCGCGGCCGGCGATGCCTGGCTCGCCTGCAACCTGTTCCCGGGCAAGATGGTCGCTGCCAAAGGCTGGTGCAAGGTCTACGTCAAGCGGCCCTGAGCCCGGCGATGCGCTCGGCCTGGCGCGGCAGCATCAGGCCGAATCCCTGCCGCGAGCAGAAGGCGCCGAGGGCGTCGAGATCCGGTGCACGGCGCAGCAGGTCGTGGTGCTGCGCCGCCACCGGCACCTCGCAGCAGATGCGCGTCAGCGCGCGCGCGCGGAATGCCGTGTCGCGATGTGCCGCCAGCCGCTCCGGCAGTCTGGGCGCGCCGCGCACCGGCAACGTGGCGGTGGCGGGCAGGTTGGCGTAGATGGCCTCGAGCGAATCGAAGGCGTTCAGCAGCGCCGCGGCCGTCTTGGGACCCACGCCCGGCACGCCCGGAATGTTGTCGACGCTGTCGCCGGTGAGCGCCAGGTAGTCCGCCATGCGCGGCGGCGCGACGCCGAAGCGCCCGGCCAGATCGTCATAGCGGTATTCGTTCGCATCGCTGTAGTCCCAGTACACGTCGCCCGGTCCCAGCAGCTGCGACAGATCCTTGTCGCGCGATACGACGGTGACCCGCAGCCCCGCGGCGCGCGCGCGCGCCGCGAGCGTACCGATCAGGTCGTCGGCCTCGAAGCGCGCATGCGCGAACTCGGCGACGCCAAGATGCCGGCAATACTCGCGGCACAACGCGAACTGCCGCTTGAGTTCCGCGGGCGCCGGTTCGCGATTGGCCTTGTAGGCGGGGAACAGCTCCTGGCGGAATCCCCCGTCGAGGCTTTCGTCGAAGGCGACCGCGAGGTATTCGGGCCGGCGGCGCTCGATCAGGTCGCCGAGGAAGCGCGCAAAGCCGAACAGCGCATGCGTGGGATTGCCGTCGCCGTCCCGCATGTCCGGCGGCAGCGAGAACCAGGCCCTGAATACGTATACCGAAGCATCGACGAGGTAGACCACGCGTGCGGCTCGACCAGCGGCCCTAGCCCAGCCAGCGCTGGATGCGGTCGTGCAGCGGGCTGCTGCGCGGAAAATGCGCCAGCAGATATTCCATCTGGTCGGCCAGCACGCGCCGGCCCTTGAGGAAGATGTACTCGGCGTAGGTCGGCTGGAACGGCACGGCGATGAGCTGCATCTTGGACTGCTCGGGCGTGCGCCAGGCCTTGCGGTTGTTGCAGCTCCGGCAGGCCGCGACCACGTTGGTCCACACATCGTGCCCGCCCTGGCTGAACGGGCGCACGTGATCGCGCGACAGCTCGCGCGCCGGGAAACGCCCGCCGCAGTACATGCACAGATGCGCATCGCGGCGGAACAGCGTCTCGTTGTTGAGCGGCGGCACGTAGTCGTGGCGCGTGTTGCCCGGATTGCCGGTGTGTCCCACGGTCGCGACGATCGAACTCACCTCGACGATGGTGCGATTGCCGGTGAGTGCGTTGAATCCGCCGCGCAGACGGTACAGCAGCGTGCCGCAGGTGTAGGCCACCTGGCGCTGGTGATACAGGCGGGCCGCCTCGCGGTAGTCGATCCACTCCACCGGCATGCCCGAGACATCGGTGCGCAGGACCATCTGCGCCAGCCCGTGCGCAGCGGTATGAACTACCAAACGCAGATCGTCCGCGCCATCCATGACTGTAAGATATGACAGCATTGTGCGAGAATTCAACGTGGCGTTGCTGCGGCGACGCCTGCCAAGACCAGTAACGATCCCAGGACATCCTGCATGCCAGTAGTCATCGGCGCCCTCGCTGAAACAGACGCCGGTGAAGCGCGCGTCAGCCTGACCCCGGAAATCGCCGGCAAGCTCGCGGCCGCGGGCGCCAGGGTGATGCTCGAGCGCGGTGCCGGCGTGCGCGCGCAGTTTCCCGATGCCCTGTACCGGAACGTCGAATGGTCCGATGCCGCCAGCGTCCTGGCGCAGGCCGACGTGCTGCTGACGGTGCTGCCGCCGACGCCGGCGCAGATCGCGGCGCTCCGGCCCGGCGCGGTGGTGGTCGGCTACATGCAGGCGCACGTGAAGCTGGCCGAGGTGCGCGCCATGCAGGAACGGCGCATCACCAGCTTCGCGATGGAATTCGTGCCGCGCATCTCGCGCGCGCAGTCGATGGACGCGCTGTCCTCGCAGGCCGCGATCGCCGGCTACAAGGCGGTGCTGATCGCCGCCAACACGCTCGACCGCTTCCTGCCGATGCTGACCACCGCCGCCGGCACGATCCGCCCGGCGACGGTGCTGGTGATCGGCGTCGGCGTCGCCGGGCTGCAGGCCATCGCCACCGCCAAGCGCCTGGGCGCGGTGGTCGAGGCCTACGACGTGCGCAGCGCCACCAAGGAGCAGGTGAAGTCGCTGGGCGCCAGGTTCATCGAGACCGGCGTGTCGGCCGAAGGTGCCGGCGGCTATGCGCGCGAGCTGACCGACGCGGAAAAGGCGCAGCAGCAGGAAGTGCTGGACGGCCGCATCGCGGCGGCCGACGCGGTCATCACCACGGCGTCGGTGCCCGGGCGCAAGGCGCCGCGCATCGTGTCGCGCGCCGCGGTGGAACGCATGAAGGCCGGCGCGGTGGTGGTCGACATCGCGGCCGAGTCGGGCGGCAACTGCGAACTCACGCGCGCCGGCGAGACGGTGCAGCACAACGGCGTGAAGATCGTCGGCCCGGTGAACCTGGCCAGCTCGCTCGCCTACCACGCCAGCGAGATGTACTCGCGCAACCTCTACAACCTGCTGCGGCCGGCGATCGACAAGAGCGGGTCGCTGGCGATCGACTGGAGCGATGAAGTCTTTGCACAGTCGTGCCTGACGCACGACGGCGCCATCAAGCACGAAGCGACGCGCAAGGCAATCGAGGGCGGATCATGATCGTCACCATCACGGGCATCGTCGCCCTGTACATCTTCATGCTGGCCGCTTTCGCCGGCTACGAGGTCATCGCCAAGGTGCCGGTGATCCTGCATACGCCGCTGATGTCCGGCTCCAACTTCGTGCACGGTATCGTGCTGGTCGGCGCGATGATCGCGCTCGGCAACGCGACCACCACGCTCGAGAAGGTGATCGGCGCGCTCGGCGTGTTCATGGCGGCCGGCAACGCCGCAGGCGGCTATGTCGTCACCGAGCGCATGCTCGAGATGTTCAGGTCGAGCGGCGGCAAGGCCCGGCAGGGGAGCCATTGATGGAAGCTTCCGCGCTGGGCGCCGAGGGCCGGCACTGGGTGATCCAGGTCAGCTACCTGCTGACCGCGTTCCTGTTCATCATGGGCCTGAAGCGCATGAGCTCGCCGGTCACGGCGCGCAGCGGCATCGTCTGGGCCGGCGCCGGCATGCTGGTGGCCACGCTGTTCACCTTCCTGTATCCGGGCATGACCAACTTCGAGTGGATGCTGCCGGCGATCATCGCCGGCACCGCGCTCGCGTGGTGGACCGGCAAGAAGGTCGCGATGACCGACATGCCGCAGATGATCGCGCTGTACAACGGCTTCGGCGGCGGTGCCGCGGCGGCGATTGCCGCCGTCGAACTGTATCGCGGCGAGGCCATGAGCACGATCATGTCGACGCTGGCGATCGTCGGCGCGCTGATCGGCGCAGTGTCGTTCAGCGGCTCGCTGATCGCCTTTGGCAAGCTGCAGGGGCTGATCAAGCGCTCGTTCCGCTTCGGCGGCCAGAACGTGGTCAACCTGCTGGTGATCCTCGCCACCGTCGCCATCGGCGCGCTGCTGGTCGCCGGCCAGCTGCACGGCGCGCTGCACGTGACGGCGTTCTTCCTGCTGGCGCTGCTGTTCGGCGTGATGATGACACTGCCCATCGGCGGCGCCGACATGCCGGTGGTCATCTCGCTGTACAACGCCTTCACCGGCCTGGCGGTCGCGTTCGAGGGCTTCGTGATGCAGAACGCGGCGATGATCATCGCCGGCACCGTGGTCGGCTCCGCCGGCACGCTGCTCACGCAGCTGATGGCGAAGGCGATGAACCGCTCGCTCGGCAACGTGTTGTTCTCGGGCTTCGGCGACAGCGGCGGCGCGGCCGCCGGCGGCCCGGTCACCGGCAGCATGAAGCCGATCGAGGCCTCCGACGTCGGCGTGATGATGGCCTTCGCGCAGAAGGTGATCGTGGTGCCAGGCTACGGCATGGCGGTGGCGCAGGCACAGCACAAGGTGTGGGAACTGTGCCAGCTGCTGATCGACCGCGGCGTGACGGTCAAGTTCGCGATCCATCCGGTCGCGGGCCGCATGCCCGGCCACATGAACGTGCTGCTGGCCGAGGCCGGCGTGCCGTACGACCTGATCGCCGACCTCGACGAGATCAACGCCGAGTTCGACACCGCCGACGTGGCGCTGATCATCGGCGCCAACGACGTGGTGAACCCGGTCGCGCGCACCGACAAGTCGAGCCCGATCTACGGCATGCCGATCCTGAACGCCGACAAGGCGAAGAACTGCATCGTGATCAAGCGCGGCCAGGGCGCCGGTTTTTCAGGTATCGAGAACGCGCTGTTCTTCCTCGACAACACGCGCATGCTGTACGGCGACGGTCAGGCTGCCGCGGCGCAGCTCATACAGGCGGTGAAGTCGGTCTGACGGTCACCGCGTCCAGGCACGCCATCCGACACGCGTCGCGTCGCTCACGGCCAGGGTGGACAGACAGTGCAGAAACGCAGAATCTGGCTGATCGCCTGCCTCGTGCTCGCGCTGGCCGTCGCGGCGGTCCTGCTGCTGCGCGGTGCGGGCGGCGACGCCTCGCTGCGCATCGAATCCGCCGTGGCGCCCGATGCCGACGACCAGCCGCTGCCGTTGCGCATCTGGTATCCCGCGCAGCCGGCCGCTGCGGCGGGTAGCGCAGCGCAGACGCTGCCGCTGATCGTCATCTCGCACGGCACCGGCGGCTCGGCCATGGGCCACGAGGACACCGCCCGCGCCCTGGCGCGAGCCGGTTTCGTGGTCGTGGCGGTCCAGCACACGGGTGACAACTACCGGGACCACAGCTACGTGAGGCAGGGCTTGCATCTGACCG
>Ga0335084_10002411_pt1 | contig 18003 bp, 16 predicted proteins | sample Lox_Sample_44_FD_206721 | JGI IMG/M metagenome (GOLD analysis project Ga0335084, IMG submission 206721) | Soil microbial communities from Loxahatchee National Wildlife Refuge, Florida, United States - Lox_Sample_4.4 | ecosystem: Environmental > Terrestrial > Soil > Wetlands | place: USA...
CGTACGGCCGGCCGGGCGATGCGGTGCGCGTGTACGAGATCAACCCACAGGTCGTGGACCTCGCGCTGACGGAGTTCACCTATCTCGGCGACACGAAGGCGCAGCTCGACGTGATCCTCGGCGATGCACGCCTCTCGCTCGAGTCCGAGCCGCCACAGGCGTTCGACGTCCTCGCGGTGGACGCGTTCTCGAGCGACTCGATCCCGGTGCACCTCCTCACCGCTGAGGCGTTCCAGACGTACTTCCGTCACCTCAAGCCCGGCGGCATTCTCGCGGTGCACATCTCGAACCGGTATCTCGACCTGAAGCCGGTGCTGAAGGAGGCGGCGGAGACGCTCGGGAAGGAGGTGCGCCTCGTGGACGACGACTCGAACGACGAGAAAGGCACCTACGGCACCACGTGGGTGCTCTTCGCCGATTCGGCGGCGGCGTTCGAGCAGCCGCCGCTCGCCGGCGCGGTCGAGGCGCTCACCGCCGAGCGCTCGATCCGGCTCTGGACCGACGACTACAGCGATCTCTACGGAATACTGAAGTGAGCGGTGGCGCTATGCCGCCTGTCCGCGCTCCAGCCGGAACGCCGGGTCCCAGCCGAGCTCGCGGCGCGCTCGCGCGATCGACACGAAGCCCGAGTCCTCGGCGAGGTTGAAGACGCCGGGCCGCGCGCGGCCGATCGCGAGAAGCGCGGCGCGCGCCGCGGCGTCGACGTGGAGCGGCGCATCGCCCGCCGGCGCGTCGCGCCCGGTGCCCGGCCCGTACAGCTGGCCGTAGCGCAGCACGACGCCCTCGAGCGGCGGCGAGCCGAGCACGAGCCCCTCGAGCGTCGCGACGCCCTGGACCGTGACCGCGCGCGTGCCTTCGGTACCGAGATCGAGCGGCGCGTCCTCGGCGTAGGGCCGCGGCCCGGGCGCGTAGGCCCAGGCGATGCTCTGCGCGACGAGGCGCCGCGCGCCAGCGGCGAGCGCAGCCGCGACGAGATTTCGCGTCCCCTCGCTCCTGATGCGCGCATTGCGCGCGAGCGCTTCCGCGAGACGGCTCGGATCGAGGCCCGGCGGCAGATCGGTGAGCTGATGGATGACCGTCGCCGGGCGGACCGCGGTCATCTCGTTTGCGAGTCCCCGCGCATCGAACGCGTCGACGACGACCGGGACGACCCCCTGTGCCTCGAGCGCCCCCGCCTTCTCCTTCGAGCGTGTCGTCCCGAACACCTCGTAGCCTGCACCGAGGAGGAGCGGCGCGAGCCGCCGGCCGATCGCGCCGGCCGCACCCGCGAGAAAGACCCGGTGGCGGTTCAACGTTGTGTCCTCCTTGCCGGTTTGCCGATGCTCGGTGCCCCCGCGCTCCGCGGCGAGCTGGCTGCGCGGCGCGCCGAGATCGGCGCTACGCTTATATATCCTGAATAGCGGCGCTCTGCGCTGGAGATCTACATATGAAGAACCCCGCCCGCTTCCGAGCCTTCCTCGCCTCGTTCAGCGCGCTAGTGGAGGCCGCCGCCGGGGACGAGCGGCGGATCTTCCGCGAGGGCGCACCGCTCCTCTCCGAGCTCGTGCGTCACGACGACTGGCTCCCCGACGAGTTCGCCGAGGAAGCCCCGGGCGCCTATCGGCAGTATCTCCTGTACTGCGACCCGCGCGAGCGCTTCTCGGTGGTCTCGTTCGTGTGGGGGCCGCGCGTGAAGACGCCGATCCACGACCACACGGTGTGGGGCATGGTCGCAGTGATGCGCGGCGCCGAGAACTGCTACGAGTACGATGTGCCGCGGCCCGGGGCGCCGATGGCGCCGCGGGCGCAGCACCGGTGCGAGCCGGGCGACGTCGACAAGGTCTCGCCGACGGTGGGCGACGTGCATGTGGTCGAAAACGCGCTCGGCGAGCGCGCCTCGGTCAGCATCCACGTCTACGGCGGGAACATCGGCGCGGTGGAGCGGCACGTCTTCGACGCCGCCACCGGCGCGACGAAGCCGTTCGTGTCCGGCTACTCCAAGCCGACGCTGCCCAACTTCTGGGACCGGAGCGGCGAGTCAGGCGGCTGATGCCGCCCGCCGCCGCGGGCCCGCGCCGAGCAGCGCCCGCCCGAGCAGCGGATGGGCGTTGAATCGTGCCGCGTACTCGCTCTCGCTCCGGCCACCTTTCGCGCGCACGATCCGGGTGAGCGAACGCCGGTTCGCCGCGCTCCAACGGGAAACACCGGGGAGCGTGAGGATAAGCGGGCTCCATCTCTCCCACGCTAGCCGCTCGCCCGGCGTCCAGCCGTCGAGCGAACGCAGGCCCAAGAGCCGCATCGCGTCGCGGCCCGCCTCCTGCAGGGCCTGTGCGCGCTCTCCGCGCGCGGCGAGGCGATCCGCGATGCGTATGCCGATCGCCGCGAGCCGCGGCAGCGGCACCGGGTGTCGCGGATCGACGTCGATCACGAGATGGCCCTCCGCGAGCTTGCGCAGCGTCGCGGCGCTCGACCGGTGGCGCGGATTTGCCTGGAGGCGCGCGAGCTCGCCGCGCGTGACCCGCTTCACGGCCGCCGTCCGCGGCCGGAAGCCGAGCTTGTAGTAGAACCACCACGCGCCGGACTCGATGCCGTCCTCGTTGTCCTTGCCGAGCTGGTACGGATCGAGGGTGAACGATTCGGCGCCGAGCACGTGGTGCAGCATCGCGAGCATGCGCGCCACGGTATAGGCCGCCTCGCCGCCGCGGAAGGTCGCGAACGCGTGGTACGACAGCGCCGCCGAGCGCCCGGCGAGATCGACCTGGAGGTATGCGATCGGCACGCCGTTCCGCAGCGTGAGCGAGCCGTAGGTCGCAGGCACGACGGCGCGCCGCTCGGGCACGACCCCGTTCAGCGTGAAGGCGAGCCCGTCGCCGTCGTCGACGAGCCACGCGTCGCGTGCGTCGCCGTAGGCGAAACCGTCGATGTCCCGCTCGCGTGTCGCCATCGCTGCGCGCCCGAGCTCGACGGCGCACCGCCCGGCCCGGAGCGAGAGCGGTTTGACAGCGCGCGGCGCGCGGCGCAGCTCCGCGCGGAGATCCGGGCGCCCGCGATGCAGCGGCGGGTCGGGGAATGCGATCGGCGCGAAACCGAGCTTCGCGTGCGTGCGGGCCGGCGTGTCCGGGCCGGGTACGAGTTCGAAGCTCGCGTCGATCGCGTCGAAGAACGCCTCGCGCGTGAACGTGTCGCCCGGCATCGATGCGACGCGCCGCACGAGGAACGCGCCGTCGGCCTCGCGGCGTCCGCGCAGGCGGTCGACCGCCGCGTATCCCGGAAGGTCGAGCTCGCGAAGTGCCGCGCTCTCCGCCGGCGTCACGAGCAGCGGCAACGCGCGTGCGATCGCGTCCTCGGCGTCGGCGTCGTCGCGGTCGAGCAGCAGGCGATCGGGCGAGCGCCCCGCCAGCCAGAGCGCGCTGGGCCAGAAGAATCGGAAGCGGATCGCAGTCCCGGCGATCCCGCTGTCCACGAGCGCCGCGCGGTGGCGGCGCAGGTCGGCTCGGTCGGGGAACCGCTCGAGGATGTGCTCGACGGCGGCGAGCACGATCGCATCGCCCGGATACGCGCGCATGAAGCAGAGCGCCTCGTGCAGGCGCTCCACCTGAGGCGGGGTGCGGAGGTTCGTGCGGTCCAGGCGGGCGAGGAGGATGAGCTTCGCTTCAGCGGTACCGGCGCCGAACCGGTCCTTGCTGCGCTCGAGTGTCACGAGGTCGCGGGCCGCCATTCTCGTTGTTGTTTCGTTCTTCTCATCCTCGCGCGCGATGCTAGCACGCAGCCGGTGGCGGCCGGCTCCGCTCGCTTGCGAGCGCTAGGCCATGGACGAGCTCGCGCTGCAGAGCGGCTGCGGCTTGCTGCTCGATCTGCACAACCTGTCCGTCAACAGCTCTACGGCGTCTATCTCGACTCGCACGCGGGCGCGCGTGCCCGGAGGCGGTGTGGCGCCTGCTTGCCCGCGCCGCCCCGCGCTGCCCCAGCCTCGCCTGCGTCACCTTCGGATTCCACGAGTCGTACGACCCGCGGCTCGGCGAAGCCGGGCTCCTCGCCGAGCTCGGGCGCATCCGCCGGACGCTGCGGGAAGCAACGGAGGTTCCGCCGTGTCGCTCGAAGAGTTCCAGCGCGCCTTTGCCGATCTGATCGCGTCGCCGCAGGCTTGCGTCGAGGCGCGCCGACGGCCGGCCGAGGCGTTCGCCGGGTACTCGCTCACGGCGCGCAAGGCCGAGCGCCTGCGGGCGATCGTGATGGACGACGGCATGGCCGCGAACTGCACGCTCTGCCGGGTGAACCGGCTCGTTCCGGTGTACGGCGTGATGCCGCTTACCTGAAGACTGCTCGACCCCGACGGCGACCTTTCCGCGCTCGAGCCGCTGGCGCGACCGATCGCACTGCTGCTCGATGCGACCGGCGAATCGCTCGAGGTGGCGGTCTTGCAGGCGCCCCGCCCCGCATCATCCTAGGGCGCGGCGACCGCGCCGCGGTCGATCACGAACACGCGGTCGAGCAGCCCCTTCGCATGCGTGAGGCTCGACTCGGAGAGGATGACCGAGAGCCCTTCGCGCCTTAGCCCGGCGATCACCTCCGCGAGCCGGCGGGCGAGCACCGGCGCGACCCCTTCGAACGGCTCGTCGAGCAAGAGGAGCTTCGTCCCTGGGACGAGCGCCCGCGCCAGCGCGACCAGCTTCTGCTGTCCGCCCGAGAGCTGCAGCGCCTTGCGGTCGCGGAACGCGCGGACCTCCGGGATGGCCTCGTACACCCGCGCGAGCCGTGCACCCGCATCGGGCAGGCGCGCGGACCACGCCGGCAGCAGCACGTTCTCCTCGACCGAGAGTCCGGGCACCAGCCGGCGGTCCTCGGGCATGTAGCCGATGCCGAGCGACACCCGCCGGTGCGTGGGGACGCGCTCGAGCGGGACGCCGTCGAACTCGACTGCGCCGCCGCGGAACGGCAGGAGACCCATGATCGTGCGCATGAGGGTCGTCTTGCCGGCGCCGTTGCGCCCGATCAGGCCGGCGAACTCGCCGCTCGCGACCTCGAGACTCACCTCGCGCAGGATGCCGACGGAGCCGATCGCAACCGAGAGCGCATTCACTCTAAGCATGGGCTTCGCCGATCACGTAGCGCCGCACTTCGGCGTCGGCGAGCACCGCCGCCGGCTCGCCGTCGGCGATGATCCGGCCGTCGGCGAACGCGAGCACGCGCCGCGCGTAGCGCCCGACGATGTCCATGTCGTGCTCGACGAAGAGCACGGTCACGCCGCGCGCCGCACCCATCACCAGGTCCATGATCGTGAACTTCTCGTCGGCCGAGACGCCGCTCGTCGGCTCGTCGAGGAGCAGGACTCGCGGCCTCACGACGAGCGCCATCGCCACGTCGAGGAGCTTGCGCACGCCTTCGGGCAGCAGACCCGCCGGCCGATCGCGATATGCCGCGAGGCCGAACCGCTCGAGCATCTCGTCGGTGGCCGGACCGACATGCGCCGGGCGCAGCTCCGAATGCGCCCAGGCGTGCGCCGCCGCGGCGACGATGCCGACCGCGACCAGCAGGTTTTCGCGCACGCTCAGGGTGTTGAAGAGCTGCGGGATCTGGAACGAGCGGGAGACCCCGAGCTGCGTGACCCGACGCGGCTTGAGCGCGGTGAGCTCCGCGCCATCGCAGCGGATCGAGCCCGAGGAGGGCTTGAGGTAACCGGTGACCATGTTGATGAACGTTGTCTTGCCGGCGCCGTTCGCGCCGATCAGCCCGACGACCGACTCCGGCGCCACCGACACGTTCAGATCGGCGGCCGCCACGACCGCGCCGAAGCTGCGGTAGACGCCGGACGCGACGAGGATCGGGTTCACACGCCCGCCCTCCGCCGCGTGACGAGCGACCAGAGCCCCGCCGGGAGAAACAGGATGAGGAGGAGCATGACGATGCCGAGCGTCATCTGCCACACGTTCGGTGCGTACTGGTTGGCGAGCGTGCGCACCGCCTCGAAGACGCCGGCCGCCAGGAACGGCGCCGCCACGTTGCCGGTGCCGCCGAGCACCGCGATGAACACGAACTCGCCGGAGGTCGTCCAGTACGTCGTCTCGGGATCGACGTGTCCGACCGCCAGCGCGGCGAGCGCGCCGCCGAGTCCGCCGAGCGCGCCGGCGGCAACGTAGTTCGCGTAGACGACGCGGAACACCGATGCCCCCAGATACTCGACGCGGAGCTCGTTATCGCGGATCGCGGTCGCGAGCCGCCCGTAGTGCGAGCCGAGGTACCGGTGCACGGCGAGCCCGGCGGCGAGGACCGCGATCACTGCGGCGACGTAGAACACCCGTCCGCCCACGCCGTCCGCGAGCGCGAAGCCGGCGAAGGACCTGGCGTGGAGATTGAAGCCGTCGGTCGACCCGAGCGTCGAGCTCTTTACCAGGAGCCCGTAGAGGATCATCGAGAACGCGAGCGAGAGCATCGCGAAGAAGATCTCGCGGTAGCGCGCGAGCAGGAGGCCGATCGCCGCCGCGATGGCTGCCGCGGCGACGATCGCCGCGACGATCATGACGAGTCCGTCGAGCACGCCGCCCCGGGCGCCGAGCAGCGCCGCCGCGTAGGCGCCCAGCCCGAAATAGAGTCCCTGCCCGAACGACACGAGGCCGGCGCGCATGAGCAGCAGGAGGCCGAGCACGACGAGGCCCTTGGTGAGCGCGAGCGTGAGCAGGAAGACGAGCCACTGCGGCGCCACCGGGGTGGCCGCGAGGAGGCACCCGCACGCAGCGGCGAGCACGAGCGGCGTGCGATCGCGGCTCATATCTTGCGCGCCTCGGGGGCGGCGAAGAGACCCTTCGGCCGCGCGATCAGGACGAGCGCCATCACGAGGTAGATCGTGAAGAGTTCGGCCTCCGGCCAGTAGCGCACCATGATCGAGCGGACGATGCCCACCATCAGCGCGCCGAGCGCCGCGCCGCCGAGGCTGCCGAGGCCGCCGATGACCACCACCGCGAACGACAGCACGATCACCTCCACGCCGATGCCCGGCGAGACGGCGATGGTGGGCGCAGTGAGCGCGCCGCCGGCCGCCGCGAGCGTGGCGCCGATGGTGAAGGTGTAGAGATAGGTGCGGTCGACGTTGATGCCCATCGCGGCGCTGACCTCGCGGTCATGGATGACCGCGAGGAGCAGCTTTCCGGATCGCGTCCGGTAGAGGCCCCACGCGACCGCGAGCCCGAGCGCGACCGCCGCGCCGATCAGGATCAGGTTGTAGACCGGATAGGCGAGCTCGCCGATGAGGAAGTTACCCGGTAGCGCATACGGCTCGGAAACCATGAGCGACTCCACGCCCCAGACGAGTTTGATCGCGTCCTCGAGGATGAGGAACACCGCGTAGGTGACGAGGAGGAGCACTACCTCGTCCTTGCCGTACACGAGCCGCAGCAGTCCGCGCTCGAGGAGCGGCCCCATGACGAGTCCGACGGCAAGCGCCGCGACGGCGAGGAGCGCGTAGCTCGCGACCGCCGGGTGACCTCCCGCGAGCCACGCGCCGACCATGGAGGCCCCGGCGTACGCGCCGAGCGCGTACAGCGACCCGTGGGCGATGTTGAGGATCTTCATCACGCCGTAGATCAGCGTGAGCCCCGCGGCCATCAGGAACAGCCACGAGGAGTACACGACGCCGTCGAAGAGGACGGCGGCGAGGTCAGTCATCGCGCGCTACGCGGGAGGAAGGAGGGGAAGGGAGAAGGGCGAAGGGTGGCGCGGTCGCCTCACCCGCGCCACCCCCCCCGGAACGGCTACTTCGCCTTGAAGCCCGACTTGATCCAGGCCTCGCTCTTCACGCCGTCGGGCGGCGTCGTCTGCTCGGGCGGATACTGCTTGACGTCCACCAGCGTGAGCTCGCCGCCCACGCTCTTCGCAACGCCGTAGGCGACGCCCTGCACCGCCTGGTGCCCCTTGCCGAGCGCCATGCGCACCGTCCCGCCGGGCGCTTCGAACGTCAGGTTCTCGAGCGCACCGATGATCTGCTCCTGATTCGGCGTCGCGGCGCCCGCCTTCTGCGCCTTCTCGTACGCCGTCTTCACGCCGAGGATCGCCTGCGCCATCTTGTATGCGGCGTAGTTCGGCGGCACGCCGTAGCGCTCCTGGAAGGTCGCGCGGAACCACTTGTCGAGCTCGGTGCCCGGCGAGAACGGCCCGAACGGGCCGCGCGCGCCGATGATCGTGCCGTCGGGGATCTTGGTGCCGAGGCGGTTGATCGCCGGTTCGCCGGCGGCGAGCAGCACGAGGTGCTTCTGGAAGAGGCCGCGCGGGGCGCCCTGCAGCACCAGCCCTTCGAGGTCGCCGCCCCAGAAGCTCGAGTGGATCACTTCGGCGTTGCTCGAGAGCAGGGTGGAGATCTCGGCGCCGAACTGGCCGGCGAAGAGCTTCGGCATCTGCGAGGTCTTGACTTCGACGTCCGGCTTGAGCGCCTTCATCGCCGCCTCGAAGTCGTTCCAGGAATCCTGGCCCCACGCGTAGTTCTGGTTGATGCCGGCGAAGGATTTGACGCCGGGCCGGCGGTCGAGCACGTAGCGCGCGAGCGCGACCGCGTCGCCGGTCGCGGTGGCGCCGGTGCGGAACACGTACCGGTAGCTCGCATCCTCGAAGATGCGCGGCGTGCCGCAGTCGAAGAGGACGGTGAGCCTCTTCAGCTCCTCGGCCACCGGCGCGACGGCGAGGCAGTCGCCGCTCGAGATGTAGCCGATGACGAGATCGACGCGCTGGGCGAGGTTGCGCAGCTCCTGCACCTGCTTCTGCGGCCCGCCGGCCTCGTCGATCAGCACGAGCTCGACGGGCGCGCCGCCGAAGCCCTTCGCCGAGTGCGCGCCGGGGACGCGTCCGGCGTTCAGCGATTCGGCCATGACCTCGGCCGCGTTCCGCGCCGGCACGCCGAACGGCCCGGCGGCGGGCCCCGAGAGGAAGGTGACGATGCCGATCTTGACCGGGGCCTGCGCCCACGCGTTCGTGGCAGCGAACGCCGCCGCGGCAGCGGCCAGAAGATGCACGAACGATCGCCTCATGGCTCCTCCTTCCAGGTAGCGGGGGTGGTGCGGGAGCGGGGATGGTACTGCCGGCGACGTACTGCGCGCCAGTGCCACCCGCGACCGGGCTACGCGCGAGGCCGGTGTGCTGGGATGCGCGCAGGGGATACGCGCGCGGGCGGCGCTAGCGCGTCAGCACGACGTTCGTGGCGACGCTCTCGACCGGATAGCCCTTCGTCACCCACTCCGGGAAGCCGCCGCGGAACCAGTACACCTGGGTGAAACCCTGGGCGCGCGCGGTGACGCACGACTTGTAGCTCTTCCAGCACTCTGCGCCGTTGCAGGCGAAGATCACCGGCGCGTTCTTGTCGGCGAGCCCGGAGAGATCGAACTGGTCGCGCTTCCCGTCGAAGCCGACCTCCTTGGTGCTCTTCTCGCCGTAGGGCAGCCATTTCGCACCCCGGATGTGCTTGTCGCGGTACTCCTCCTCGATGCGCGTGTCGAAGATCGGTATGCCCTTGCGCATCATCTCGGCGACCTCCTCGGCGCTCACGATCTTCACGCCGTCGAGTACGCGCGGCGTGAAGTAGCCGAGGGTCGAGACGTAGTCGTACTCCTTGACCGTGATCGGCTGCATCTTGCGCACGTCGAGGCCGGCGAGGTCGACCGAGGCGACCGTCTTCGGGTTCGGGGCGAGGAACGCGGCCTTGATCCGGTCCTTGACCGCGCGGTCGAGGCTCGAGAGCACCGCGACGCCGGTCATCGGCGCACCCTTGGTCTCGAGCAGGATGCGGCCCTTGTTGCGGGCGAGCCACTCCTCGGCGAGCCGCCGATCGGCCACCGCCACGTCGGCGAGCCCGAGCTCGAGCGCGAGCAGCGCCGCCTCGTGGTAGCGGAACTCGCGAATGTCCGCGAAGTACTCCCTGGTCGGGGTGCCGATCGCATTGAGCTCGCCCCGCGCGAGGTAGGTCGCGAGCGAATCGGCGGGCGGCAGCGCGAGCCGCGCCCCGCGCGCCTCGGCCATCGACTTGATGCCGCTCGCCTCCGAGGCGATCAGCACCGCGCGCTCCTCCCCCGGGAACCGGGCCACCGGCTCGTAGCCGTAGCGGATGGCGCTGCCGATGACGTGCGCCGGCCCGATCATGAGGTCGTACCCGCGCGAACGCGTGCGGGCGAGCTCGCGCGTCAGGTCGCGGCCGAAGCTCAGGCGAATGTCGGCGCCGGTCGACGCGCCGACGTAATTCGCGAGCGAGCTGTAGCGATCGACGAACGCCGCGGTGCTGATTTCCTCGCGCGCCTCGCCGGAGATGCTGACTTTGAGCTGTGCAAGAGCGGGTTGAACGGCGGCAAAGCCGGCCGCCGCCGCAGCGGCAACGAGAATGGCACGCATAGCTTCCCTCTAGCGAGCGACGTCGTCTTGTAGGGCTTCCGGGGGCGCCGTGGCGCCGATGTCCGGTCCTGCCGGATCCCCGGTTTTTATCGTGCCTACATTTTAGGCGTTCACGGGCCGGGAATGCCACGACCAATTTGGCAACGGCCGGATTGTGCGGCGCGGGAGGAGAGCGAGTCCTTACCCGAACGAGGGCTCTACTGCTGTATGTTCAAGGTGTGACCGGTCGGTTTGGCGCCGCGGGCTGTGGCGGCCGGCGAGCCCGGCTGCTGCCCAGCGTCGCCAGGCTGCGACACCGGCGACCTCAATAGTCGAGCTTGACCCCGACCGCCTTGATCTTCTTCTCCGAGACCTCTCGATCCTTCTTCAGGAACGCCGCGAACTGCTCGGGCGTGTCCCCGACCGCGTCGAACCCGTACGGCGCCATGAACCGTTCCTGGAACGCCGGGTCGCTCACGACCTTGCGCACGTCGGCCGCGATCTTGGCGATGACCGGCGCCGGCGTCCCGGCCGGGGCGGTGAGGCCGAGATAGAAGCTCGCCTCGGTCGCGAGATAGCCCGCCTCCTTGAAGGTGGGCACTTCGGGCAGCGATTTCGCCCTATTTGCCCCGGAGATCGCGAGGATCTTCATCTTGCCGCTCTTGAGATGCGGCGTGGCGGCGGTCATGCCCGCGAACATCGCGTCGATCGCGCCCGACAGCATGTCGCTTACCGCGGGCGCGATGCCCTTGTAGGGGACGTGCGTCATCTCGAACCCGGCGTCGCGCTTGAAGCCTTCCATCGCGAGATGCGTCGTGCCGCCTGCGCCGGCGGAGCCGTAGTTGTGCGACTTGCCCTCCTTCTTCATGAGTGCGACGAACTCCTTCACGTCGTTCACCGGCAGGTCACCCTTGACGATCAGGACCATGTTGACGTGGACGACCTTGCTGATCGGCGCCAGGTCGCGCACCGGGTCGTAGGGCAGGTTGGCGTAGAGGAACCCGTTGAGCGAGTACGCGGCTTCGGTACCGAGAAGCAGCGTGTAGCCGTCCGCGGGCGACTTGGCCGTCGCCTGCACGGCGATGATCTCGTTCGCGCCCGGGCGGTTCTCGACCACGACCGGCTGACCCCAGAGCGTCGCGAGGCTCTGGGTCAGGCCGCGCGCGACGCCGTCCACCGGTCCGCCGGGCGGATAGGGTACGAGCACCTTCACTGGCTTGGACGGGAAAGTCTGCGCCACCGCGTCGGTGGCGAAGGCCGCAGCGGCGCTCGCAATCGCGAGCCCGCAGAGCAGGGCTGGCAGTCGGGTGAGCATCACGAATCCTCCTTGGTTGAGATCGGTGTAGCGCGAACCGGAGAGAGCGTCTTCGGCTCGCGGGGAACCTGGATGCCGCGGATGCGGTAGAGCGTGCCTTCGAGTAGGTCGGAGAGCGCGGCGGCGCAGCCGCGCACCAGATCGACCTGCTGCGCAGCCGCCGGCGACGGGATGTCCTGGATCGAACCGACGATGCCGATCATGCCGACGAGCGTGTCGCCGTCGCGCAGGATCGGCGCCGCGAGCGTGTTGATGCCGGTGAGGATCTCGTTCGGAGCGTCCTCGTACAGCCGCTCGCGGATGGCCGCAAGGCGCTCCCGCACCACGTCGGGCTCGGTGATCGACTGCGGCGTGAACGCCGCGAGCTTGCGCCGCAGCTGGCGGCTTTGCACCGCCTCGTCGGCGAACGCGAGTACGACGCGCCCCTGGGCGGAACAGTGCGCCGCCGGCCGGTTGCCCGGCTTCACGGTGATGCACACGTTGCGCTCGCTTTCGACCGCGGCGATCACCAGCGCCTCGCCGTTCACCGGCACCGAGAGGAGCGCGGTCAGCCCGGTGAAGTCGCGCAGCCGCCGCAGATGCCCTTCGGCGAGCCGGCGGAGGTCGAACTGCTGGCCCGCCGCCTCGCCGAGCTGGAAGAGCTTCCAGCCGAGCCGGTAGCGCTCGCTCGCCGCGTCCTGCTCGACCAGACCGGCCCGCCGCAGCGAGGTGAGGTAGCGATGCATCCGCGCCTTCGAGTGCTCGAGCTGGCGCGCGAGCTGGGTGACGCCGAGCGGCTGCCGGGCGGCGGCGAGCTCGTCGAGGATCTGCGCCACGACGGCGACCGAGTCGAGCGTGTGGTCGTCCGGTTCGGACGGTTCGCGCTCGGTGCGATCGAGCTGGTCGGCGTTCGCGGGCGACATGCGCTCGGCGGCTAGTTGAGGCCGACGAGCTCGGCGGCGTTCGACGAGACCATCTTTCGCACCGCGGCCTCGGGGTAGCCGAGGTCGAGGACGGTCTCGATCACGTTGCGGAAGCCGTCGACCAGGCGCGGATTGCCGACCTGGCCGAGGTCGGAGCCGAGGATCGTCCGTTCGACCGTGCCGGCCTCGATCATCCCGTCGAGCTCCGGCGGGTCGTAGAACTTGAACTTGGAGCCGGGCACGAACATGCACATCGAGTGCTCGACGTACGCGCCCATGCCGACGAGCTTGCGGATGTCGTCGAGGCTCGCGCCGACCACGTAGGTCGGATGGTTCACCAGCAGCCGCTTGACGCCGCGCCGCTTCGCCTCCTCGAACAGCGGGAAGATCTCGCGGATGTTGAGATGGCCGCCGGAGAGCACGACGTCGTGCTCGGCGATCAGGTCGAGGATCGGAGCCACCTCGGGGACGAGCCGGCCGTTCGCGTCGAGCACCGTCAGCGGCGTCGGCTCGAGCATCTTCTTCCTCGCCTGGGGAAACTTGTCCTTGAAGTGCGCGTCCTTCTTGTGCTCGTTGATGTGGTTCGCCGAGGTGAAGGTCGGCATCCACACCAGCTTCGCGCCGAGCTTGATGCCGTGCTCGACCGCGTAGACGTTCAGTCCGCCCGTCTGGTTGTTGAGCGGCACGCCCGAGAGCAGCGTCACCTTGAGGTGCCTGAAGTGCTTGTTCAGCATCTCGGTGACCGGGGTCGCCGAGTAGTAGTGGTCCTTGATGAGCAGCGCGCGGATGCCGGCCGAGGAGGCCTCCTGCATCGCCTCGTAGTGGTCGAAGTAGCGCGGCATCACCGACGGGCCGCTGTGGCAGTGCAGGTCGATCGCGCCCTGCATCAGCCGGTCGACGACGCCGGGATCGGCGTCGCGCGAGGAACGGGCTTTGGCGGCGGTGGCTTGGGGCATGGGGTCTCCTTGGCGGGGAAGTCGGCCGGGCGGCAGGTCAGCGCTGCGGGACCGGCGCGGCCTCGAACTCGGCGCGCTGGTAGTCGACGAGGTGCCGGTAGTCGTCGCGGAGGGGCGCGAAGACGTCGAGGTTCAGCGCCACTTCGTCGCCGATCGGCTCGACGTAGTGCAGGGTGTTCGGCGGGACGCGCAGCATCGACCCGGGGGTCATGAGGAACACCTCGTCGCCGACGTGGTAGTTGAACTTGCCCTGGATGCAGATCGCGAGCTGCTCAAACGTGTGCTGGTGCGGGTTGACCTTGATGTCCGGCTCGACCCAGTTCATCACCAGCACGACGTTGTCGCCCCGGAACCCGCACCGCTCGATGCCTTTCCGGACGAACTCGCGGGGCAGGGTGTTCCAGTTGTACATCTGCGTCATGGGGCCGGCCCTCCTTATGTTCCGTTAGAAGATACTATGTTTCTCTGATAGAAACATGATATCGCCTCGACCTTTGCGGAGTCAAGCGGAAGACCGTCGTGGCGAGTACTCGCTCACTTTGCGAACGGAACCGGGTTAACTACCTGATTCTTCTACGTAGACGACGCCGTCCCGACGCCCAAGATCGAACGCCGCTTGGATGGCATCGGGGTCGGTGTAATCCCAGGCCGAGACCGGAACCGCGGTCGACGGCTGCACGTAGGTCCGCCCCGGGTGGACCGGCAGCCGCGCGAACCTGCGGGTGAGCAGAACGAGCGTTGGCCCGTCGTCCGCCTCCACCGCCTCGGCAGGAACGTTGTCGGCAATGCCTCCGTCGAGCGCCGGGCGGCCGCCGAGCGTCAATGCCGGCGTGAACGGCGGCGTGCACGAGGATGCGAGGACGAGATCGGCGAGCGCGTCCGGGGTGGCACACGTGCCTACCGGAACGTACTCGGCGACGAAGCCGAGCCGGCGGGCGAGGCGCGGATGCACGGCCGGCCGCGCGGTGTGCTCCAGCGCATCGGCCAGGCCCGCGACCGCGAACGCAGTGCGCTTGCCGAGCCACCGGGGAGCGCGCGTCACCGGCACCAGGATCTCGGGCCCGGTGCGGAGCCGTTCGAGCGCCGCGGTGTCGATGAGCGCGAGCAGCGCGCGACGGTAGATCGCCGCGTGCGGAAACACCGGCCGTCCGTGGAAGACGTTCCCCGGATAGACGTTGCGCGGGTTGGCCGAGATGACCGACTTGAAATATGCGAGTCCCTCGAGCGCGCGGCCGGCGAAGAGCACGCAGGCGATCGCCGCCCCGGCGCTCGTTGCCGCGACGCGCTGCGGCGCAAGGCCGAGCCGGGGCGCCGCTTCGCTCCAGAAGCCCGCCTGCCAGAAGCAGCGGTTCCCGCCGCCTGCGAAAACCGCCGCCGCGCAGTGCGCGTGACCGATTCCGGACAGCTCGGTGTGTCGCGGCGCGTGGCTACCGGACCGGCTTAGCCCATCGGACATATTCGATTCCAGGCGCGCGCAGTTTATCTTGAGCGACGTCGGGCACGATGCCGTTGGCATATGCTCGCGCGGGAGAAGGAGGAGCCACCATGAAAACAGCCGCTTTCGTCGTCGCCACATTCGCCGCCGGCGCGGTCGCGCTCGCCGCCTCGCTCGCAGCCGACCGGCCGGGGCCGGTGGTCGTTGCCCAGGCACCGCCCGCCGCCCCCGCGGCCGCTCCGGCAGCAGCCCCCGCGACGGGCAAGCCGCTGCCCGACAACCCCGGCTTCTACGCCGGCGAGGCCGGCCTCACCCCGTCCGAGCTCGCCGGCCGCGAGATCTGGTACAAGGCGACGGCCGGGAACGCCCGCTTCCACACCTACGTCTTCCAGCAGCGCGTCGGCGTGCTCGTCGACTGGTTCCGGGCGCTCCGGTCCGACGCGCGTGACGACCGGTTCGCCGCCTACGGCCTCATCAACGACCCGGGTTGCTGCACGCCGGGTTCCGAAGGCTGTCCGGCGAAGAGCCTGGACGAGACCTACGGCTTCGACTGGTGTCCGGGCGATCAAGAGCTCCTCCAGTTCGTCGGCCGCGAAGGCTACCGCGACCCGGCGTGCGACTTCCGCGACGCCACGGTCGATCCGAGCGATCCCCACAGCGGGAAGCAGGATCAGCGCCAGTCGTCCTGCGACCTCGCGTTCGGCACCTCGACCGGCGCGCTCGGCTACCGCAAGTTCCCCAACCCGCGCTTCGACCGCGCCCGCTGGCAGAAGCTAAACGGCGGTCTCGCGAGCTGGGAGGGATTCGCGAAGAAGGTGTCTGCCGATCCCAAGTCCGCCGACTCCCGCGTCCGCCGGCTCGCCGACGGCTCGGTCGAGCCGCCATTCCTCATCGGTACCTCCTGCGGCTCGTGCCACATCGCGTTCGACCCGCTGAACCCGCCCGCCGATCCCGCCCATCCCAAGTGGGAGAACATCAAGGGCGCGATGGGCAACCAGTACCTGCGCATCTCCGAGCTGCTCGGCTCCGGCATGCCCTACGACTCGCTCGAGTACCAGATGTACTCGCACGCGCGCCCCGGCACCTCGGACACGTCGGCCATCCCGACCGACCAGGTCTCGAATCCGGGCACGATCAACGCCATCCACAACCTCCACCAGCGTCCCACGTTCAAGGACGAGGACGTCATCAAGTGGCGCAAGGTCGCCGCGTGCCCGGCGACGCCGGCGGCGGACACGAAATGCTGGTGCGAGCCGGGACGCGACGGGAAGTGCTGGCTCCACTCGCGCGCGAAGGAGACGGTCCACCACATCCTGAAGGGCGGGGAGGACTCGATCGGCGCGCTCGAGGCGATCCAGCGCGTGTACTTCAACATCGGTTCGTGCTCCGAGCAATGCTGGCTCAACCACCTCACCGATCTCCGCCAGCTCGACCCGCAGGGACGCAACTTCGGCCAGACGCCGTTCGACATCGGCCAGTGCCGCCGGGACTGCCCGAACTTCCGCGCGATCGAGGACCGGCTGCCGAACATCGCGGCGTTCCTGTTCTCGAAGGAGACGAACGCCACCGACCTCGCCGTCGCGCGCGAGAACGCGCTGAAGGCGAAGAATGCCAAGGCGCACTACACGCAGGACGAGCTCGTCGCCGACCTCGACAAGCAGTTCGGCGGTAAGGGCGCGGTTGCGCGCGGACGCGAGGTCTTCGCCGAGACCTGTGCCCGGTGCCATTCGAGCGTCTCCGTCGAGCAGGGCGGAGCCTTCCGCAACCGCGACTTCCGCGCGCTCGACGACCAGACGGGGCTCCGCCGCGACTGGATGGGCAACGACCAGGCGACGCTAGTGAGCGAGGTCGGGACGAACCGCTGCCGGGCGCTGCACTCGAACCATATGGCTGGCCACATCTGGCAGGAGTACGGCTCCGAGACCCTGCGTGCGCGCAAGCCCGATCCGAACGTGCGCGACCCCGCCGACGGCGGCCGCGGCTACTACCGCAACGTTTCGCTCGTCAGCGTGTGGGCGCATGCGCCGTTCACGCACAACAACGCGCTCGGGCCCGAGATCTGCGGACAGCCGAAGAACCGCGACAACTTCTTCTACCGCTCGACGTACGTCGATCCGGCGACGCGCGAGCTCCTGCCGGCGGACAAGGCGCCGGCGTGCTGGGCCTACGACCCGAGCGTCGACGGCCGGTTCAAGCTCTATGTCGCCTCGATGGAGGAGCTCCTCAACCCGTCGAAGCGGATTCCGAAGATCACCCGGTTCGACGTCGACGTTCCGCTCACGATGGGGCTGCGCACGGTCGAGGACGGGAACGAGAAGCAGGTCGTCGGCCTGACGATCGTGGTGCCGAAGGGCACGAGCTCCGCGGGGCTCGTGAACTTCCAGCACAAGCGCTTCGTCGCCGACCTCGTGCAGCTTCGCCTGCGGCCCGACGCGCTCGACCAGAGCCTCGCCAAGCAGTTCGGCGACGAGGAGGGAAAGAAGATCGCCGCCGACCTCCGTTCGGTCGCGAACGCGCTCCTCAAGCAGCCCGAGCTCGTCGTCGAGACGCTGCGGAAGCACCCGAGGCTGCTAGAGGCCTACAGCTCGTGCACCGCCGAAGTGGAGAACGCCGGGCACCCGTTCGGCGAGTCCCTGCCCGACGCGGACAAGAAGGCGCTGATCGCCTTCCTCGCTACGCTGTAGGAGACGATCATGCTCACGAAACCGCCGTTCTCCCGCACGCGCCTCGCGCTCGTCGCCGCCGCGGCCGCCGCGATCCAGGTCGCCGGCTGCGACGCAATCAACGAGATGCTCCACCCGACGCCGGCGATCGCGTTCGCACCGGCGGGCGAGGGCTACGCGCAGAAGCCCGACTTCGCGATGGTCGAGCACGACTTCCCCCTCAAGATGGACGAGCTCCAGAAGCTCACGCCGGACAACCTGAAGAACTTCACGCAGGAGCAGCTCGATCAGATCTACGCGCGGCTCACCGCCGGGCCGATTCCCGACGGCCCGTTCGACGGCGACCTCGTCTTCCCCAAGGGGGCGAGCGGCGACCGCCGGCTGTCGGAGATCGTCGGCGGGCTGCCCGGCC
>Ga0335084_10002412_pt1 | contig 18002 bp, 19 predicted proteins | sample Lox_Sample_44_FD_206721 | JGI IMG/M metagenome (GOLD analysis project Ga0335084, IMG submission 206721) | Soil microbial communities from Loxahatchee National Wildlife Refuge, Florida, United States - Lox_Sample_4.4 | ecosystem: Environmental > Terrestrial > Soil > Wetlands | place: USA...
CTATGCCGAAACGACGGAAGAAGTGCGCGACGTGGTCAACATCTGCCGCCGCCACCGCGTGCCGATGATCCCGTTCGGCGTCGGCACTTCGCTCGAGGGCCACATCCTCGCGGTCGAAGGCGGCGTCTCGATCGACCTCTCGCGCATGAACAAGGTGCTCGCGGTGCACGAGGCCGACCTCGACGCGGTGGTGCAGGCGGGCGTGACGCGCAAGCAGCTGAACGAATTCATCAAGCACAGCGGGCTGTTCTTCCCGGTCGACCCCGGCGCCGACGCGACGCTCGGCGGCATGGCGGCGACGCGCGCCTCGGGCACCAACGCCGTGCGCTACGGCACGATGCGCGAGAACGTGCTGTCGCTGAAGGTCGTCCTCGCCGACGGCCGCATCATTCAGACGTCCAGAAGGGCGAAAAAATCCGCCGCGGGCTACGACCTCACTCGCCTCTTCGTCGGCTCGGAAGGCACGCTCGGCATCATCACCGAGGTGACGGTGCGCCTGTACCCGGTGCAGGAGGCGATGTCGGCGGCGGTGTGCGCCTTCGACGACGTCGACGGCTGCACCAACACCGTGATCCAGACCATCCAGTCGGGCATCCCGGTGGCGCGCTGCGACATCGTGTGCGAGAAGACGGTGGCGGCGATCAACAAGTTCAAGAAGACCAGTTACCGCGTCGCGCCCACCGTGTTCTTCGAGTTCCACGGCAGCAAGGCGTCGGTCGTGGAGCAGGCGGAAGCGGTGCAGGCGATCGCGAAGGAGCACGGCGGCAAGGACTTCGTCTGGGCGACCAAGCCGGAGGAGCGCACGCAGCTCTGGCAGGCGCGCCACGACGCCTATTTCGCCTGCCTGCAGATCCGGCCCGGCTCGCGCGCGGTGTCGACCGATGTGTGCGTGCCGATCTCGCGCCTCGCCGAGTGCGTGCACGAGACGATGCAGGACGTGAAGGACTACATCGCGCCGGTGCCGCTGCTCGGCCACATCGGCGACGGCAACTTCCACCTCATGTTCCTCGTCGACCCGCAGAAGCCCGCGGAGACCGAGCTCGCCAAGGCCTTCAACAAGCGCCTGATCGAGCGCGCGCTGCGCCTCGAAGGCACCTGCACCGGCGAGCACGGCGTCGGCATGGGCAAGATGGGCTCGCTGCGCCTGGAGCTCGGCGAGGACGCGATGGACGTGATGCGCGACATCAAGCAGCTGTTCGATCCCGACAACCTGATGAATCCCGGAAAGGTCGTGCCGCCGGCCTGAGGAGCGTCGCCATGAAACAGATCCTCGCCCTGTTGTCCGCATGCCTCTGCGCCACGGCAGCCGCGCAGACAGCGGCGCCGGCGGCGGCGCCTGAAAAATCCGCCGCGCCGGTCGCGACGCCGCCGCAGAAGCCGGCGGGCCGCCCGCTCATCCTGCGCCTGGACGAGATCGACGGTCCGCGCATCAGCATCCCGGCGTCGCCGACCGAGAAGCCGCCGGAGAAGGAGCTGCCGACGCTCGGCGGCCAGCCGTCGAAGGCCTGGGAGCGCCCGTCGGAGCGCACCTTCCCGATCGACAGCGAACGCGCGAACCAATTCAAGTGAGCGACCGGCGCCTGAAGGAGCTCGGCATCGTCCTGCCGCCGGTCGGCGCGCCGATCGCGAACTACGTCAACGCGGTGCGCACCGGCAACCTCCTCTTCCTCGCCGGCAAGGGCCCCTCGCCGGTCGACGGCCTGCGCCCGCAGGGCAAGCTCGGCCGCGACTTCACCGTCGAGGACGGCTACAAGCTCGCGCGCACCGTCGGCCTCGCGCTGCTGGCGGTGATGCGCGACGAGCTCGGCAGCCTCGACAAGGTGAAGCGCGTGGTCAAGGTGCTCGGCATGGTCAACGCCACGCCGGAGTTCTACGACCAGCCGAAGGTGATCAACGGCTGCTCGGACCTCTTCGTCGAGGTGTTCGGCGAGCGCGGCAAGCACGCGCGCTCCGCCGTCGGCATGGGCTCGCTCCCCAACGGCATCCCGGTGGAGATCGAGTGCATCGTCGAGGTGGGAAATCGGGGTCAGAGCCCGATTTCCGGAAAGCCAATAAAGAAGCGTCGCCGCAAGTAACCGAAATCGGGCTCTGACCCCGATTTCCCCTAGATCGTCATCACCGTGCGGCGGTAGTACTTCAGCTCCTCGATCGACTCGAGGATGTCGGCAAGCGCCTCGTGCTTGCCTTCCTTGGCGAAGCCCTTGAGGGCCTCGGGCTTCCAACGCCGCACCAGCTCCTTCAGCGTCGAGACGTCGAGGTTGCGGTAGTGGAAATGCGCTTCGAGGCGCGGCATCCAGCGCGCGAGGAAGCGCCGGTCCTGGCAGATCGAGTTGCCGCACATGGGCGAGGCGTTCGCCGGCACGTGGCGCGCGAGGAAGCCGAGCGCCTCGGCTTCGGCCTGGGCCTCGCTCATCGTGGAGGCGCGCACGCGCTCCACCAGGCCGCTTTTCGCGTGCACGCTCTTGTTCCAGGTGTCCATGGACTCGAGCACCGGGTCGGGCTGGTGCACCACCAGCACCGGCCCGCTGGCGACGGTCTCGAGCTGCGCGTCGGTCACCAGCAGGGCGATCTCGATGATCCGGTCGGAGTCGGGCTGCAGCCCGGTCATCTCCATGTCGATCCAGATCAGGTTGTTCTGATCGGCGGCCATGGCTTATTCTACTTTGGCAGTCATGAACGCCTTCACCGGGATCTTCCTCGCCGCGCTCCTCGCCGCGACCGCGACGCGCCTCTGGCTCGCGCTGCGGCAGACGCGCCACGTGCGCGCGCACCGCGGCGCGGTGCCCGGCCTGTTCGCCGAGGCGATCCCGCTCGCCGCGCACCAGAAGGCCGCCGACTACACCGTCGCCAAGACCCGGGTCGGGGTGGCCGACCTGCTGATCGACACGACGCTCGTGCTGCTCCTCACGCTCGGCGGCGGCTTCGAGCTGCTCAGCCGGCTGTGGGCGGCGGCGTTCGCGCCGGGCTCGCTCGCCCACGGCACGACGCTCCTCCTCAGCCTGTTCCTCGTGCAGGCGGCGATCGGCCTGCCGCTCGCGCTCTACCGCACGTTCGTCGTCGAGCAGCGCTTCGGCTTCAATCGCATGACGCTCGCGCTGTTCGTCTCCGACCTGGTCAAGCAAGGTCTTCTCGTCCTCGCGCTCGGCACGCCGCTCATCCTCGGCGTGCTCTGGCTGATGGAGAGAACGGGCAGCCTGTGGTGGCTGTACGCCTGGGCGCTGGTGACCGCGTTTTCGATCGTGCTGCAGATGATCTTTCCGCCGCTCATCCTGCCGCTCTTCAACAAGTTCACGCCGCTCGCCGAGGGCGAGCTGTCCAGGCGCGTCGCGGCGCTCCTCGCGCGCACCGGCTTCCGGTCGAGGGGCCTTTTCGTCATGGACGGCTCGAAGCGCTCGAGCCACGGCAACGCGTTCTTCGCCGGCTTCGGCGCGACCAAGCGCATCGTGCTGTTCGACACGCTCGCCAACCGCCTCGAGCCGCCCGAGGTCGAGGCGGTGCTCGCGCACGAGCTCGGCCACTACAAGCTGCGCCACATCCTGAAGATGATCGCGCTCGGCACCGCGCTGTCGCTCGCCGGCTTCTGGATCCTCGGCCAGCTCGCCGCGCAGCCCTGGTTCTACGCCGGCCTCGGCGTGCAGACGGCGACCACCGCCGCCGCGCTCGCGCTGTTCCTGCTCGCCGCGCCGCCCTTCACCTTCTTCCTGCACCCGGTGATGAGCCGCCTCTCGCGCAAGCACGAGTTCGAGGCCGACGCGTACGCGACGAGCAACGCCGACGCCGCGCAGCTCGCGCAGGCGCTGGTCAAGCTCTACCGCGACAACGCCTCCACCCTGACGCCGGACCCGCTGCACTCGGCGTTCTACGATTCCCATCCCCCGGCCGCGGCACGCATCGCGCGATTGAGGCCCACATGAGCGATCTGGCGAAGAAAAAATGCAAACCGTGCGAGGGAGGCGTTGCCCCGCTTACGCCGCAGCAGGTCAAGCCGATGCTCAAGGGCCTGCAGGGCTGGGCGATCGAAGGCGGCAAGCTCGCCAAGACCTTCGACTTCGCGAACTACTACGAGACGATGGCGTTCGTGAACGCGCTCGCCTGGATCTCGCACCGCGAGGATCATCACCCCGACCTCGCCGTCGGCTACAACAAGTGCCGCGTCGAGTACCTGACGCACGCCATCGGCGGCCTGTCGGAGAACGACTTCATCTGCGCCGCGAAGTGCGACGCGCTGTTCGACCTGTGAAGCGCATCTTCAGCTCGCACAACCTGCAGCTCGCGCATCACAAGAAGAACCTGCTGGTGGCGGAAGGCATCCGCGCGCGGGTGAGGAACGAGATCCTCTCCTCCGCCATGGGCGAGCTGCCGCCCGCCGAGACGCAGGCCGAGGTGTGGGTGGAAGACGCGGACTTCGAGCGCGCGCAGGCGTGCCTGCAGCGCGACGGCGCGGGGCCGGCCTGGACCTGCGCCTGCGGCGAGACGCTGGGGGCGCAGTTCACCCAGTGCTGGAGCTGCGGCGCGTACCGTCCCGCCGCCGCGTGAGCGGCGAGCGCACGCAGCGGCTCCTCGACGCGCCGCTCCTGCCCGCCCTGGCGCGGCTCGCCGCGCCCGGCGTGGTGCTCGCCGCCTTCCAGACCGCGGTGTCGATCGCCGACACGCATTTCGTCGGCCGCCTCGGCACCGACGCGCTCGCCGGGCTCGCGCTCGTCTTCCCGCTGGTGATGCTGCTGCAGATGACCTCCGCCGGCGCGATGGGCGGCGGGGTCTCCTCGGCGCTCGCGCGCGCGCTCGGCGGCGGCCACGAGGCGGCGGCGCGGCGCCTGGTGGCGCACGCCTTCGTCATCGCGCTCGTGGTGGGACTCGCCTTCACGGCCATTTTCCTGTTTTTTGGCAAGCCCCTTTATCGGCTGCTCGGCGGCTCGGACGGCGCGCTCGCGCAGGCGATCGCGTACTCGGACGTGCTCTTCGCCGGCGCCGCGCTGGTCTGGCTCGCCAACACCTTCGCCGCCGCGCTGCGCGGCAGCGGCAACACCGCGCTGCCGGCGGCGGTGCTCGCGGCGACGGCGCTGGCGCAGATCGGGCTCTCCGGCGCGCTGACGCTCGGCTGGGCGCCCTTCCCCGCGCTCGGCATCCGCGGCGCCGCGACCGCCTATGCGAGCGCGTTCGGCCTCGCCGCCGCCGCGATGGGCGTCGCGATCTGGCGCGGCGCGCTGCGGCCGCGCGCCGGCGACTGGCGGCTCGAGTGGCGCCTGTTCCGCGAGATCCTGCGCGTCGGCGCGCTCTCGTCGCTCTCCGCGCTGCAGACGGTGCTCACCGCCGTGGTGCTCACCGGCTGCGTCGGCAGCTTCGGCGTCGCGGCGCTCGCCGGCTACGGCGTCGGCGTGCGCCTCGAGCTGCTGCAGGTGCCGCTCGTCTTCGCCATCGGCCAGGCGCTGGTGGTGCTGGTGGGCGTGAACGTCGGCGCGGGGCGCCGCGAGAGGGCGAAACACATCACCTGGGCGGGAACCGCCGCGGCGATGGCGGTGAGCCTCGCCATCGGCGTCGGTGCCGCGCTGTTTCCCGCCGCCTGGATCGGCCTCTTCAGCGACGACCCGGGCGTGCTGCGGGCCGGCGGCCTGTACCTGCGCGTCGTCGCGCCGTTCTACATCCTCTTCGCCGCGGGCATGGCGCTCTACTTCGCCGCGCAGGGCGCCGGCCGCGTCGGCCTGCCGATCCTCGCCGGCACGGCGCGGCTCGTCGCGGTGGTCGGCGGCGGACTGATCGTGGTCGCGGCCGGCGCGCCGCTCGCCGCGCTCTTCGCCGTGATCGCGCTCGGCATGGCGCTCTACGGCGCGCTCAGCGCCGCGGTGGTGAGGAAGACCGCGTGGTGACGCTCAGAGCAGGCGTGCGACGCCAATCACGATCAGCGTGAAGACCCACACCACGACGGCGCGCCACAGCAGGCCGACCGCGCTGTCGAGGAACGCCGCCTCGGCCGGCTCGCCGACGCCGAGCTCGGGGCGCGGCTGCATGCCGTCCATCTCCTGCACCGGCATGCCGAGGCGCACGCCCATCGCGCCCGCGCCGGCGGCGAGCAGCACGCCCGCGTCCGGGTCGGGCCAGCCGCGCGCCTGCGTGCGCCAGCAGTAGACCGTGTCCTCGAAGTCGCCGACCACCGCGAACGACGCCGCGGTGAGGCGCACCGCCGGCCACTCGAGGACGTGGAAGGCGCGCTGCGCGAAGAAGCCGAAGCCGCCGAGGCCCTTCCAGCGCGCGGCGAGGTAGGCGGCGAGGCGGTAGAGGATGGCGCCGCTCGGCCCGGGCAGCAGCAGGTACCAGAGCAGCACGCCGAAGACGTGGCGGTGCGAGGAGAGCAGCGCCTCCTCGATCGAGAGGCGGATCACCTCCTCGCGCGTGCGCACCACGCCCGAGGCGCCGCGCCAGGCCTCGAGCAGCGAGCGCGCCCGGTCGACGTCGCCCGACTTGACCGCCTCCTGGATGTCGGTGAAGTAATGGCTGAACTGCCGGAAGCCGAGGGTCAGGTAGAGCACCGCGATGTTGAAGGCGAGCGCGAGCAGCCAGCTCACCGCGGCGAGCGCGTAGTGCAGCGCGATGGCGAGCGCGAACGGCGGCAGCACCGCGACCAGCCAGGCGACCACGCCGTGGCGCTTCTCGCCGCCGTTGAAAGCCTGCTCGAGCCAGCCCGCCCACGCGGCGAGGCCGCCGGCAACGGTCTTGCGCTCGCCGAGCGGCCGCCACTGCTCGATGGCCAGCGCGGCGATAATGGCCAGGACGCTCATCGCGATCTGAGCTGTTGCCTCACGTGAGCATTCTATAAAGATTCACCACCATCCCCGCGGTCGCGCCCCAGATCCGCCGTTCTTCATATTGCAGGACGTAATAGGCGACCGTGCGCCCGGCGAGCTCGCGCGTCTCGCGCCGGTGGTTGGCGGGATCGAGCAGGAAGGCGAGCGGCACCTCGAACACCTCGGCGACTTCGCGCGCGTCGGGGACGAGCGCGAGCGGCGGCGCGACCAGGCCGACGACCGGCGTCACGCGGAAGCCGGTGCGCGTCAGGTACTCGGGCATGCGCACGATCACCTCGACGCGCGCCGCGGCGAGGCCGATCTCCTCCTCGGTCTCGCGCAGCGCGGTCGCCTCCGGCGTCGGGTCGGCGGGCTCGGCGCGGCCGCCGGGGAAGCTCACCTGCCCCGAATGCGCGCGCAGGTGCGGCGTGCGCAGGGTGAAGAGCACGGTGAGGCCGCCGGCGTGATCGACCACCGGCACCAGCACCGAGGCGGGAACGACCGCCAGGGCCTGCCGGTTCGCATCGTCGTCGCCGTAGACTGACGACGCCGGCGGGGTGCCGCGCTTCAGCCGCGCCCTGAGCCCGGCGGCGTCCAGGATCACCTAGGGAGAATCAGGGAATCAGGACGACGGAGCCGGTCGTCTTCCTTCCCTCGAGATCGCGGTGGGCCTGCGCGGCGTCGGCGAGCTTGTAGCGCGCCGTGGTCTCGATCTTCACCTTGCCGGATTTCACCACGTTGAACAGGTCGGTCGAGCGCTTGACCAGGTCGGCGCGCGCCGCGATGTAGGTGGCGAGCGTCGGCCGCGTGACGTAGAGCGAGCCCTTCGCTGCGAGGATGCCGAGGTTCTGCGGCGGCACCGCGCCCGAGGCGTTGCCGAAGGACACCAGCAGGCCGCGCGGCGCCAGGCTGTCGAGCGAGCCGTCCCAGGTCGACTTGCCGACCGCGTCGTAGACGACCGGCAGCTTCTTGCCCTTGGTGATCTCCTTCACCTTCTCCACCCAGTTCTCGGTGCTGTAGTTGATGACGTGCTTATAGCCGTGCGCCTTCGCCAGCTTCGCCTTCTCCTCCGAGCCGACGGTGCCGATGGCGGTGGCGCCGAGCTTCTTCAGCCATTGCCCCGCGATCAGGCCGACGCCGCCCGCGGCCGCGTGCCATAGCACCGTCTCGCCCTTCTTCACCTTGTAGGTGGAGTTGATCAGGTAGTGCACGGTCATGCCCTTCAGCATCATCGACGCCGCCTGCTCGTCGCTGATGCCCTTGGGGATCTTCACCATGCGATCGGCGGGCACGACGCGCAGCTCGCAATAGGAGCCCGGCAGGCCGGTGTAGGCCACGCGGTCGCCCTTCTTCAGGTCCTTCACGCCCGGGCCGACGGCGTCGACCACGCCCGCCGCCTCGTTGCCGGCCACCGCCGGCAGCTGCATCGGGTAGAGGCCCGAGCGCTGGTAGGTGTCGACGAAGTTCACGCCGATCGCGGTGTGGCGGATGCGGATCTGTCCCTGGCCGGGCTCGCCGACCGGGACGTCTTCGTACTGGAGAACCTCGGGTCCTCCCTGCTTGTGGAAACGGACGGCCTTTGCCATTGCTCTCTCCTGTGGTGTCTATTTGTCCTTCTTGGGCTGCATAGCCTGAAGCGCGGCGCGCTGCACTTCAAGCCCCTGGATCGAAAACCTCACCATGTTCAGGTTCATGTTGAGCCACGCCTCGATCGAACGCAGGTCGGCGATGCGCTTCTCCACTTCCTGCGGATCGAAGGTCGGCATCGCCATCCCCGGCAGCGGCACGCCGAGCGGGCCCCACAGCCGGCGGAACATCTCGAACGGGTCCTGCGGCGGCTTCTCTTCAGGCATAGGCGGTTTCCTCGTCCGGCTTGAAGAAGTCCCTCACCTCGGCCTCGCGCGTCATGGTGTCCTGGTAGCCGAGGTCGATCAGCGCGCGGCAGAACGATTCCTCGAAGAGGAGGTAGCTCGCGAGGTTGGAGCCCGAGCGGTTGAGCGCGCCGGTCGGCCGCAGGATGAAGCGCACCGTGCCGGGCAGCTCGTGGATGAAGCGCGCGGCGATGCGCTCGAGCGGCTGCGAGGGCGTGATGAAGAGCACCTTCACCGGCCGCAGCTGGAAGGTCGAGTCGGTCAGCTTGTCGGGCGGGATCATGCGCACGGTGCGGTTGATGCGCTCGAGGCGCTCGATGTCGACCATCAGGCTGTCGAGGAAGATCGAGTTCAGAGCGTGGCCGGCGATCTGCGCGAGCGAGGGATAGACGTTGGAGCGCGCGCGCGCCTGGTCGGGCGCCTGGCGGCCGGTGCCGACGATCAGCACGCGATCGGCGCCGAGGTGCAGCGCCGGGCTGACCGGCGCGATCTGGCGCATCGAGCCGTCGCCGAAGTACTCGCGGTGCACCTTCACCGCCGGGAAGATGAAGGGCAGCGCGGCCGAGGCGAGCAGCAGCTCCAGCTTGAGCGGCACCGCGGCGCCGATGCGCTGGTTGCGCTCCCAGCCCTCGAGGCCGGCGCCGCCCTGGAAGAACGACACGCTCTGCCCCGAGGTGTAGCCCGAGGCGGTGACGCACACCGCGTAGAGCGCGCCCGCGTCGATGTGGGTCTGGATCTTGCCGAAGTCGAGATTCCTCTCCAGCATCTCGCGCAGCGGCTGGTTGTCGAGCAGCGACACCGGGTTGCGCCGCGAGATGAGCATCATCGCCGCGAGCCAGCGCGCGCCCGAGCGCATGACGTGCCAGGGGTCGGTGCGGTAGATCTGGTCGCAGCGCATGTGCTCCCAGACCTCCAGCAGGTTGCCGACCGCGCGCGTGAAGTTGTCGGCGAAGACGGCGAGCGTGGCGGCGTTGATCGCGCCGGCCGAGGTGCCGCAGACGATCGGGAACGGGTTCTTCTGCGGGCTGCCGAGCAGGTCCCGGACCGCCTTCACCACGCCGACCTGGTAGGCCGCGCGCGCCCCGCCGCCGGTCAGCACCAGTCCCGCGCGCGACTTCGAGCGCTTGGTCGGGAAGGCGGAGATGGTGGCGGTGCCGGGTTCCACGCTAGAAGAGGCTTTGCCCCATGACTAGAAAAGACTCTGGCCCATGGCGCGCGGCGCGTTCGCGTCGGCCACCACCACCGCGGTCATGTTGACCATGCGCCGCACGGTGGCCGAGGGCGTGACGATGTGCACCGGGCGCGCCGCGCCGAGCAGCATCGGGCCGATCGTGACGCCGCCGCCGGCGGCGGTCTTCAGCAGGTTGAACGAGATGTTGGCCGCGTCGAGCGTCGGCAGGATGAGCAGGTTCGCCTCGCCTTTCAGCCGGGTGCGCGGGAAGACGCGCAGGCGGATCTCCTCGGAGAGCGCGGCGTCGCCGTGCATCTCGCCGTCGATCTCGAGCTCCGGCGCGCGCTCGCCGATCAGCGCGAGCGCGGCGCGCATCTTGCCCGCCGACGGGCCGCGGCCCGAGCCGAAGCTCGACGCCGAGAGCAGCGCGACTTTCGGCGCCAGGCCGAAGCGGCGGATCTCCTCGGCGGCGAGCAGCGTCATCTCGGCGATCGCCTCGGCGTCCGGGTCGTCGTTCACGTAGGTGTCGCACAGGAACACGGTGCGCGTCGGCAGGATGAGCGCGTTCATCGCCGCGTAGCGGTGCGCGCCGGCGCGCAGGCCGATCACCTGGTCGATGTAGCGCAGGTGCTGCGCGTGCGTGCCGAAGGTGCCGCACAGCATGCCGTCGGCCTCGCCCTTGTGCATCATCATCGCGCCGATCAGCGTGTGGCGCCGGCGCATCTCGGTGCGCGCGTACTCGGGCGAGACGCCCTTGCGCTCGGTGAGCGCGTGATAGGTGGTCCAGTAGTCGCGGTAGCGCGCGTCGAAGTCGGGGTTGACCAGCTCGAACTCCTTGCCCGGGCGCACGCGCAGGCCGAGCCGCTCGAGGCGCTGCTCCACCACCTGCGGACGGCCGATCAGGATCGGTCTTGCCAGGCCCTCGTCGACCACGACCTGCGTCGCGCGCAGCACCCGCTCGTCCTCGCCCTCGGCGTAGACGATGCGCCGCGGCGCGGCCTTCGCCGCCGAGAAGAGCGGCTTCATCAGCAGCCCCGAGCTGTAGACGAACTGCGACAGCGACTGCTCGTAGGCGCCGAGGTCGGCGAGCGGCCGCGTCGCCACGCCGGAATCCATCGCCGCCTTCGCCACCGCCGGCGCGACGCGCGCGATCAGGCGCGGATCGAACGGGCGCGGGATGATGTACTCGGGGCCGAAGCTGATCGACTCGATGCCGTAGGCGAGCGCGACCTGCTCGGAGGTCTCGGCCTGCGCGAGATCGGCGATCGCCTTGGCGGCGGCGAGCTCCATCTCGGTGTTGATGGTGGTCGCGCCGACGTCGAGCGCGCCGCGGAAGATGAACGGGAAGCAGAGGACGTTGTTCACCTGGTTCGGGTAGTCCGAGCGCCCGGTGGCGACGATGCAGTCGGGCCGCGCCTCGCGCGCCTCCTCGGGCCGGATCTCGGGCTCGGGGTTGGCGAGCGCGAGGATGAGCGGCCGCTCGGCCATCTTCTTCACCATCGACGCCTTCAGCACGCCGCCGGCGGACAGGCCGAGGAAGACGTCGGCGCCGGTGATCACCTCGTCGAGCTTGCGCGCGCGCGTCTCGATGGCGAAGCGCTCCTTGTCCGGGTCCATCTCCTCCTTGCGGCCCTTGTAGACCACGCCCTTGATGTCGGTGACGATGATGTTCTCGCGCGGCAGGCCCATCTTCACCAGCAGCTCCAGGCACGCGAGCGCCGCCGCGCCGGCGCCGGAGGCCACCAGCTTCACCTTGCCGACGTCCTTGGCCACGACCTTGAGCCCATTCATCACCGCCGCGGCCACCGTGATCGCGGTGCCGTGCTGATCGTCGTGGAACACCGGGATCTTCATGCGCCGGCGCAGCTCGCGCTCGACGATGAAGCACTCCGGCGCCTTGATGTCCTCCAGGTTGATCGCGCCGAAGGTCGGCTCGAGCGCGGCGACGATGTCGACCAGCTTCTTCGGGTCGCGCTCGTCGATCTCGATGTCGAAGCAGTCGATGCCGGCGAACTTCTTGAACAGCACCGCCTTGCCTTCCATCACCGGCTTGGCGGCGAGCGGGCCGATGGCGCCGAGGCCGAGCACCGCGGTGCCGTTGGTGACCACGGCGATCAGGTTGGCGCGCGAGGTGTACAGCACCGCCGTCCCCGGGTCGCGCACGATCTCGTCGCAGGCCGCGGCGACGCCGGGCGAGTAGGCGAGCGCGAGGTCGCGCTGGTTGGTGATCTGCTTGGTGGCGAGGATCGCGATCTTGCCCGGCGGCGAGCGCCGGTGATACTCGAGCGCGTTCTTCTTCAGTTGCTCATCCACCGAAAAATTATAATCCCTCGCACCATTCGCACCCCCCGCCTCACCGCGCGCCGCGCCGCGGAAATCGAGCCCTTCGAAGTGATGGACGTGCTCGCGCGCGCGCACGCGCTCGAGGCGGCGGGACGCCGCGTGCTGCACCTGGAGATCGGCGAGCCCGACTTCACCGCGCCCGCGCCGGTGGTCGAGGCGGGCATGCGCGCGCTGCGCGACGGGCGCACGGCCTACACCGCGACGCTCGGCCTGCTCTCCCTCCGCGAGCAGATCGCGGCGTTCTACCGCTCGCGCTTTTCCGTGGAAGTTCCGGCGTCGAGAATCGCGATCACCTCGGGGGCCTCGGGTGGCCTGCTCACCGTCGCCGCGCTGTACGTCGGTCCGGGCGATGAAATCCTGGTGCCCGACCCCGGCTATCCCGGCTACCGCCACTTCGTGCGCGCTTTCGAAGGCAAGGCACGCGCGCTGCCGCTCTCGCCGGCGGACGATTTCCAGCCGACCGCGGCGATGATCGAGAAGGCGTGGGGCCGCCGCACCAAGGGCGTGCTGCTCGGCTCGCCGTCGAACCCGACCGGCACGCTGATCTCGGCCGCGGAGCTGGCGCGGATCGCGCGCTTGGTCGCGAAGCGCCGCGGCGTGCTGATCGTCGACGAGATCTACCAGGGGCTGGTCTATGGCGCAGATCCCTCGACCGCGCTCGGGCTGCCGGGCGAGGTGGTGGTGGTGAACAGCTTCTCGAAGTACTTCTGCATGACGGGCTGGCGCCTCGGCTGGGTGGTGCTGCCGCCGCGCGCGGTGCGCGGCTTCGAGAAGCTCGCGCAGCACCTCTTCATCTCCGCGCCGTCGGCCGCGCAGCACGCCGCGCTCGCCGCGTTCCTGCCGGAGAGCCTCGCGATCCTCGAGCAGCGCAGGAGCGAGTTCGCCCGCCGGCGCGACTTCCTCGTTCCAGAGCTGAAGCGCGCCGGCCTCGCCATCCCCGCCGAGCCGCGCGGCGCGTTCTACGTCTACGCCGATTGCGGCGGCGACGCTCGGCGCTGGTGCCTGCGGCTGCTGGAGAAAGAGACGGTGGCGGCGACGCCGGGCATCGATTTCGGCGCCAACCGCACGCGCCGCTTCGTGCGCTTCGCCTACACGCGCGCGATGGCCGACCTGGAGGAAGCCGCCGCGCGGATCAGGCGCTTTGCTGGCGGCGCGCCTTCTGCCTGAGCACCTCGAGGCGCGCCTTCTCGGCAAGCACCTTGGCGGCGTACTGCGTGGTCGGCTCGTCGAGCGCGCCGGCGTACATCTGCAGCGCGGTCTCCACGTCGCCGAAGCGGCGCTGGTACTCGCGCAGGATGCGCGTGCCGACCTGGATGTTGATGTCGGGCTGCAGCAGCGACTGCTCGCCGCCGAAGTGGACGAGCTTCTCCGGGTGGTACTTGCCGATCACCTGCATCAGGCCTTTCGCGCCGACCGTGCTCTCGGCCACCGGGTTGTAGCGCGACTCGATCGCCATCACCGCCAGGATCAGCAGCGGATCGACGTGGTACTGCGCACCGGCGCGGTAGGCCGAGTCGACGAAACCCGCCACGGCCGCGTCGGAGACGCGGTAGCGCCTCGCGATCAGCTCGGTGATGGCGCGCTGCTCGCGCTCGAGAGCCGAGTCGTCGCGCACCTGGATCATGCCGGCGGTGGTCGCCGAAGCTTCGAAGGGCTCGTCGGCGAAGCTGAAGAAGCTCGCGAGCCCGTCGTCGCCTTTCACCGGCAAGGCAAGGTAGATCGCGATGACCGCTGCGCCGAAGAGGGCGAGGCCGCCGCGCAAGGCGGCGTAGGCGTGGGCGACTGCATCGATGGTCGTACGCATCGTCAACCTCCGTGCTTCCCCGCGCTGCCGATGCGGCAAATCCGGCTGTTCGTTGGCAGATGGGGGAAGGGTTCTCGAAAGCGCCTGGACGAGGCCCTCGAGTCGAGCGGAATGCTGCGGTGCAGCGGGACGCATCATATGAACAATCCCTCTACGCTGTCAATCCTTCCTCCTAATAACGCAGCGGCGCCTCGACGCCGTATGAAGCTGTTGTTTCACAAAACATTTTCTTGCTTTGGGAAGCCTCGCGGACCGGCCTAGGTCTCCGATCTTGGGCCGATTGGACCAAGCCGGTCCGCTGAGCTTCGAAGGCCAAGCGCCAAGCTCTCGCCTTGCGCCCTCCCCGGTCTCCGGTTACGGCCGGGAACCGGTGGGAAACGGCCACGCGGCGGCGGGATTCAGCGCGGGTCTCGCGCCGCTCATCCCCGACGGCGATGCCGTCGTTGCCGCGGGGCTGGCCTTTGGTCTGGCGGCTTGGGCGTGCTTTTTCTTGTTCTTGCCTGCCGTCTTCTTACCAGCCTTACCTACTTTTTTTTTACGTGGTGCTTTCTTCTTCTTCTTTTTCTTGCCGCCTTTTTTCGCTTTTTTCTTCGCCATGCTCAATCTCCTTGAAGGTTGATGAACAAACGAAGCCCGGTCATTGCTGGCCGGACTATTCAACCGCCGGCAGGCTGCCGGCGTGCTGAATCGGATTCATGCGCGACGCGACGTCATGGTAGAGGATATCCGGGTCGAGGCGAATACCTCCCTCCCAGGTGACCGTAGACGTTTCGGGATCGACGCTCACCTTCTCGAACTCGCGCACGTCGCGCCAGAGCTGGAATGCGCCGATCTCGAGCAGGTTGCCGAGGAACACGCGGCCTTCCAGGCCGTCCTCGAAGCGCAGCCAGAGCTTGTAATCGTCCTCCGCCTTGCATGCCGTGATCCGCATCGTGTCGTACTCCTCTTGCATGTTGCTCCTCCTCGAAAGCTTGCATCAATCCCAGTTCAGCGCGCCGCCGGTCTGGTACTCGATGACGCGGGTCTCGAAGAAGTTCCTCTCCTTCTTCAAGTCGATCATCTCGCTCATCCACGGGAACGGGTTGGTCGCCCCCGGATAGAGCGCATCCAGGCCGATCTGCTGGCAGCGGCGGTTGGCGATGAAGCGCAGGTACTCCTTGAACATCGGCGCGTTCAGGCCGAGCACGCCGCGCGGCATGGTGTCCTCGGCGTAGCGGTATTCCAGCTCGACCGCCTTGCGGAACAGGCCGTTCAGCTCCTCGCGGAACTGCGCCGTCCACAGGTGGGGGTTTTCCATCTTGATGGTGTTGACCAGATCGATGCCGAAATTGCAGTGCATCGACTCGTCGCGCAGGATGTACATGTACTGCTCGGCGGCGCCGGTCATCTTGTTCTGCCGGCCGAGGGCGAGGATCTGCGCGAAGCCGACGTAGAAGAACAGGCCCTCCATCAGGCAGGAGAACACGATCAGGCTGCGCAGCAGCTTCTGGTCGGCCTCGGGCGTGCCGGTCTTGAACGCCGGGTCGGTCAGGCAGTCGATGAACGGCACCAGGAACTCGTCCTTCTCCCGGATCGACGGAATCTCGTGGTAGGCGTTGAAGATCTCGGACTCGGGCAGGTCGAGGCTCTCGACGATGTACTGGTAGGCGTGGGTGTGGATCGCCTCCTCGAACGCCTGGCGCAGCAGGTACTGGCGGCATTCCGGCGCGGTGATGTGCCGGTAGGTGCCGAGCACGATGTTGTTGGCGGCGAGCGAGTCGGCGGTGACGAAGAAGCCGAGGTTGCGCTTGACGATGCGCCGCTCGTCGTCGGTCAGGCCGCGCGGGTCCTTCCACAGCTGGATGTCGCGGCTCATGTTGATCTCCTGCGGCATCCAGTGGTTGGCGCAGGCGGCGAGGTACTTCTCCCAGGCCCACTTGTACTTGAAGGGCACCAGCTGGTTGACGTCGGCCTTGGAGTTGATGACCTGCTTGTCCTCGACCTTGACGCGGCGGAAGTCGCTCGGCGCCGGCGGCGCCGCGTGCGCTTCGCGCGGCAGCGGCGCGGGGGTGCTCTCCGGCGCCAGGTTCTCGAAGTTGAGCATCGGGCCTATTCGTCCTTGTTGTTGCGCATCGCCTGCGCGAGCAGCAGCGTCCTCAGGCTGGGCGCTTCCTGCACGGCGGCGGGGTGGATGAATTCCGGCCGGTAGTCGCGCGCCAGGGCGGCCAGAGCCGCCTCGCGCTGCGTCTCGGTCGAAAACGACATTTCGTGCGTCGCGATGTACAGATTCCAGTCGGTGCCGGCGATGCGCAGCCACTCCGCATGCCGCTCGTGGCTCTTCAGCAGGCCGGCGGAGAAGTCCTGGGCGTGGCCAAAGTAGATCGCGCGGAAGGTGAGCAGCCGCCAGCCCGGAACCAGCACCGCATAAAGCCCGGCGCTGCGCGGCGGCGACCACAGGGGCGCGAGGAACGGCCCCGCGAACGGCTGGTTGCCGAGGGTGATCAAGTGCGCGCCTTCGCCTTGATTACTGACATGCCTCGCACTCGGGATTGTCGATCGAGCAGAACTTGGGCTCGGCGCCGTCGGCCGCCGGCTGCGCGTCGAGCGTGCTCGCCGCGGCGGCCGGCACGGCGTTCAGCGCGCCGGCCTTGCTGGTCGACTTCTCGGCGTGCGTCGCGCCCATGGCGCGCAGGTAGTAGGTCGTCTTCAGCCCGCGCAGCCAGGCGAGCTTGTAGGTCTCGTCGAGCTTCTTGCCCGAGGCGCCCGGCATGTAGATGTTGAGCGACTGCGACTGGTCGATCCACTTCTGCCGGCGCGCGCCGGCCTCGACCAGCCATTTCGGCTCGATCTCGAAGGCGGTGGCGTACAGCCGGCGCAGGTCCGCCGGCGCGCGGTCGACGCGCGCGAGGTTGCCGTCGAAGTACTTCAGGTCGGCGATCATCACCTCGTCCCACAGGCCGGCCTTCTTCAGGTCGTCGACCAGGTACTCGTTCACCACCGTGAACTCGCCCGACAGGTTCGACTTGACGAACAGGTTCTGGTAGGTCGGCTCGATCGAGGCCGACACGCCGACGATGTTGGCGATGGTCGCGGTCGGCGCGATGGCGATGCAGTTCGAGTTGCGCATGCCGTGCTTGCGCACGCGGCCGCGCAGCGCCTCCCAGTCGAGCGTCGCCGAGCGGTCGACCTCGACGTAGCCGCCGCGCTCGGCGGCGAGCAGGTCGAGCGTGTCCTGCGGCAGCACGCCGCGGTCCCACAGCGAGCCCTGGAAGGACTTGTAGCGGCCGCGCTCCTCGGCCAGCTCGGTGGAAGCCCAGTACGACGCGTAGGCCACCATCTCCATCGAGCGGTCGGCGAACTCGACCGCCTCGGGCGAGGCGTACGACACGCGCATGCGGTGCAGGCAGTCCTGGAAGCCCATGATGCCCAGGCCCACCGGACGGTGACGCAGGTTGCTGTTTCTCGCCTTGTCGACAGCGTAGTAGTTGATGTCGATGACGTTGTCCAGCATCCGCATCGCCGTGGAAATTGTTTTTCTTATTTTTGAGAAATCCAGCCCCTGGTCGGTCATGTGCGCGACCAGATTGACCGAGCCGAGATTGCACACCGCGATCTCGTCCGGGCCGGTATTCAGGGTGATCTCGGTGCACAGGTTCGAGCTGTGCACGACGCCCGCGTGCTGCTGCGGGCTCCTCAGGTTGCAGGGATCCTTGAAGGTGATCCAGGGATGCCCGGTCTCGAAGAGCATCGACAGCATCTTGCGCCAGAGCTGCAGCGCGGGAATCTTCTTGTGCAGCTTGAGCTCGCCGCGCGCCACCTTGTCCTCGTAGCGCAGGTACGCTTCCTCGAACGCCTTGCCGTACTTGTCGTGCAGGTCGCGCACGTCGGAGGGCGAAAACAATGTCCACTCCGCGTTTTCCATGACTCGTTTCATGAACAGGTCCGGGATCCAGTTGGCCGTGTTCATGTCGTGCGTGCGGCGGCGGTCGTCGCCGGTGTTCTTGCGCAGCTCGAGGAACTCCTCGATGTCGAGGTGCCAGGTCTCGAGGTAGGAG
>Ga0335084_10002414_pt1 | contig 17994 bp, 15 predicted proteins | sample Lox_Sample_44_FD_206721 | JGI IMG/M metagenome (GOLD analysis project Ga0335084, IMG submission 206721) | Soil microbial communities from Loxahatchee National Wildlife Refuge, Florida, United States - Lox_Sample_4.4 | ecosystem: Environmental > Terrestrial > Soil > Wetlands | place: USA...
CAGCACCAGGAAGGCGATGAACACGAAGAGAAAGCTCACGTTGAAGGTGACCGCGGACGCCGCCACCAGCATGAAGAACGACAGGAATCCCGCGTCCCGAAGGTCCTTGAGCGAGCGGCGCCGGAACAGCCGCAGCAGGATGAGGAAGAGAAGCAGGTGCACCATGCCGTCGAGCATGTTCTGGGCCAGGTACAAGAGGTCTATCCCGATGGCGAAGGCCGCGGTGACCACCAGCGCCCAGCCGAATGCCGAGCGCACCGGCATGCGGTCGCGCACCTGGTCGATGGCCCAGCTTCCGATGAGGGCCAGGGTGAGGATGATGCCGCCCAGCGGGTCCAGCAGTCCCGCGAGCAGGAGGGCGGCGACGCCGACGCCCACCACGAGATAGGTGACGAGACGAAGCGCGAGGAGCGCGGACATTCAGTCCAGCTCCACGTGGACTTCCTTCAGCGATCGCCGGCCGTGCCGCGCGGACTCACCGTCGCCGGCGGCCGGCGCCCCGGGCTCGTAGAGCGCGAGCGCCGTCAGGATGCGCCGCGCCTGCCCCGGGCCCCGACCGAGCCCTACAAAGAGACCGGGGCCGAGGAGCTCGACTCCCGCGCCCGAGCGCGCCAGATGCACCGCGATCGACGCCGCCTCGGACAGGGCCGCCTCGAGCCTCGCGCCATCACGCGCCCCGTGCCCCATGAGAACGATCCGCGTGTCCTCGGTGGTCTCCGCCTCCATCTCGCGCACGAGCAGCGACTGCGCCTTGGCGCTCGAGCGCCAGTGAATGTGACGCGGGTCGTCGCCCGCGCGATACATGCGCAGGTTGTAGAGGTCGTGACCGCGGCCCCGCCGGCGCACCGCCGAGGTGCCCCCGCCCACGAGGTACCTGAGCGTCTCGGGAGGCAGCGGCCACACCGCGGGAAAGACCAGCACCTCGCGCTCCAGCATGACCCGGCTCGCCTTGAGAAAGAGCCCGAAGGGAAAGCGCGTGGTGAGGCGCACGCCGGCGAGCCGCTTCCGCCCGCGCGCCGGCAGCGTCTCCTCCCAGGTCAGCAGCCGATCCCGCCCCGCCTCGAGGCGCGGCAGATAGATGAAGCGCGTCGGCCCGCCGCGCATCAGAAGCTCCAGGGTGATGGAATACGAGGTGAGCCAGCGCTTGCGATTGGCGAGCACGGCGCCGAAGAGCGCAGGGGTGCCCGCGTAGATCTCCTCGGCCGTCTCGGCCTCGAGGCCCAGGCCCCGCATGGACTGCTCCGAGAGGACGCCGGAGACCACGATCAGGCTGAGCAGGAGCGAGACGAGCAGGTAGAGGAGGTTGTTGCCGGTGTTGATCGCCGCCACGCCGAGTCCGATCACCACGAGCAGGCACCACCAGCCGTCGCGCGTCGGCCAGATCGTGCGGCGGGGCCGGAAGGGCCGCCACCACCACTCGCTCTCCTTCACGTGCGGCGGCAGGACGGGCCACTTCATCTTCATGACGGCGGGGCGACGCTCAGCGCGGAACGGGGACGTCCTGAACGATGGCGCGCAGCACGGTCTCGGCGTCCAGTCCGCCGCCCTGGCCGCCGCGTCCCTTGAGCATCACGCGATGGGCGAGCGCCGGCACCGCGAGGCTCTTCACGTCGTCGGGCACCAGGTAGTCGCGCCCGTCGGTCAGGGCCTGAGCGCGCGCCGCGCGCAGGAGCGCGAGGGATCCGCGGGGGCTCACGCCCAGTGACAGGAGCGTCGAGGAGCGCGTGGCGGCCACCAGCGCCATGATGTAATCGAGGATCGATTCGTCCGCCCTGACGCGCTCGGCCTCTTCCTGGAGCGCCATCACGTCCTCGGCCTGCAGCACGGGTACGAGCGTGTCGAGCACGGGCTGACCGGCGCCGCGCAGCACCGACTTTTCGTCCGGCGCGTCCGGGTAGCCGACGCGGATGCGGAGGAGAAATCGGTCGAGCTGGGACTCGGGCAAGGGATACGTGCCCTCGTGCTCGCGCGGATTCTGCGTCGCCAGCACCATGAAGGGCCGGGGCAGCGCGTAGGTCGAGTGATCCATCGAGACCTGCGCCTCGTTCATGGCCTCGAGCAGGCTCGACTGCGTCTTGGGCGTGGTGCGATTGATCTCGTCCGCGAGCACGATATTGGTGAAGAGCGGGCCCGGCTTGAAGACGAACTCGCTCTTGTCCGGCTCCCAGATGCTGACGCCGATGACATCGGACGGCAGCATGTCCGAGGTGAACTGGATGCGCTGGAAGCCCGCGCCGATGGACCGGGCGAGCGCGGCCGCCAGCGTCGTCTTGCCGACGCCCGGCACGTCCTCGATGAGGAGATGCCCGCGGGCGAGGAGTCCGACCACGGCGAGCCGGATGACTTCGGGCTTGCCGACGAGGGCACGGCCGACGTTCTGCTCGAGCCTGCGAATCAGATCGACGGCGCTCGGCATGGACTTTCACTATACACCGGCGACTCGCCGGATCGAGCATCGCCGCCGCGCCCGGCGCTCACGATGTGAACACGGCCCGCGTCAGGTCGCGGCGCGCCTGGTCGGGGAGCTGAGGCAGATAGTAGTAGAGGGTGCGTGCGGCCCAGCAGGCGTGCTCGTCATCCGCGCGCTTGATCCCGAGCAGCGTGCGGCGAAGCAGGTCGGCGTCCTGTCGCGACATCCGCGACAGGAGCAGCTGCATCGCTCCACTCACGTCGCGGGCGGCCGGGGCCAGGACGTGCTGATCCTTGAGCTCGGCGCTGGCCGCCGCATAGAGCACGTCCATCCAGGCATCGAGCGTTTGCCGATCCGCCTTCTCGAAGCGCCTGACCACGACCGCGGCCACGTCCGCGTTCGAGAGCTTGCCCTTCACGATACGACCGCAGGTGGGGGCGTCGACGTCCGCCAGGATCGATGCCAGCATGCCGGTGGCCGTGGCGAGCGAGTCGTCGTCGAGGCGCGAGACACCGCGGAACCCCAGCTCGTGCGCGATCTCGAGCACCTCGGTGCGGGAGCGGCCGCGTGTCCGCTCCTGCCATTCGGGAAGCGCGGACAGCCGGGCTTCGAAGCTTTCGATGGCGCGCTCCGCCCTGGTCTTGGGAAGAACGGGCGCCGCGAAGCCGCGGAGCGCAGGGGCGACATATGGTGTCGTCACCCCCGTGAGAAGGACGATACCGAGCATCTTGAGCGCTGTGCGCCCGGCGCCGCCTGTCCCGAGCAACAGCCGGAACGTGAATGCGTAGACCGCTCCCAGAGCGATGGCAACGACCGCGTTCCAGATGACGAGGTTCCGCATGCTGGCCCCTTCCGCGGCAAGGGTGCAAGCCACCTGCCAGTTCCACCGCCACACCCGTCCCTGTCCTCGGCCAAGCGATCCCTCTTCTGGGACGGGAGGTTGGCGTGAGCCGGCTCTGCGGTGGGCCGCCGGAGGCGACAGGCCTCGACACCGCGGCTGCCATTCCAGAGCAGTCCCCCGGAATTCCCCTTGACTCCCCCTTTGCACTACGGCATCTTCGCCGCACTCGCGGGCGGCGCCGCCCTCGGCCGCCCGGAGTTGGCCCAGACCTCTTTCCTTCGCTCCCACACGACCGCTCGGAGAAGGAGAGCCCGGATGCCGACCGACGCCCCACGCCCCGCAGGCCGTTCCCGTGTCAGCCGACGCGACTTTCTGAAGCGCGCAGGATGGGGAACCGTCGGCATGACACCCCTCATCGCGGGGGTGACTCGCAGGCGGGCATCGGCACAGACCGCGTCACCCTATCCCGACTGGATGCCGGCCAGCACGAAGCCGCCGAAGCGCGGGAAGCTGATCACGCGCGCTTCGCCCTGGGACCCGCCGGTGCTCGACCCGCGCCTCACCAACTCCGTCGGTCTCTTCCAGATCGCGTCCCTGACCAGCAACCGGCTGGTGCGCTTCCCGTTCTCCGACGAGGCGGCCAATACCACGGACCTCACGATCAAGGGCGATCTCGCCGAATCCTGGCAGAGCAGCCCGGACCATCGCATCTGGACCTTCAAGCTCCGCAAGGGAGTCAAGTGGCAGAACGTGGCGCCGCTGAACGGACGCGAGCTCGTCGCCGCGGATATCAAATACTGCTATGAGGCGTACGCCAAAGACGGCGTGCAGTCGTTCACGTTCCAGGAAATCGAGGGGATGGAGACCCCCGACAAGTACACGCTCCGCATCCATCTGAAAATGCCCAATACGATGTTCCTGCAGAACCTCGCCGAGCCGGTATCCGTCATCTTCCCGCGCGAGGTGCTCGAAGAGGACGGGGATCTCAAGAAGCGGCAGATCGGCACGGGGCCCTACATCCTCAAGGAGCACACCCGCAAGGTCAGGGCGGTGCTCGCCCGGAACCCCGACTACTTCGATCAGGGCCGCCCCTACGTCGACGAGTATCACATCCTCTCGACTCCGGATGCTGCGACCCGCCTCGCCGCGTTCCGCTCGGGGCAGAGCGACATTCTCTTCGCATCGAGCCTGGCCGAAGTCGCCACCCTCAAGAAGACCAATCCGGACGCCATCGTGCAGGAGTACAAGACCGTGCAGGCGGTCTTTGGCCTGGCGCTGGCGCAGGACCGCCCGCCGTACAACGACGTCCGTGTCCGCCGGGCGATCTCCATGGCCATCGACCGTCAGAAACAGGTCGACACCCTGTACGGCGGCCATGCCGTCCTCGGCTGGGGCATCCCGTATTTCTACTTTCAGGACAAGGTGCCCACGGCGGCCCAGCTTGGCCCGTGGTGGCAGTACAAGCCCGCTGAAGCCAAGAAGCTCCTGGGGGAGGCGGGTCACCCCAACGGCTTCGAGACGACGCTCTTCTACTACGAGTACTTCCCCGAGATGAGCTCGCAGGTCCAGCTCGTCCAGCAGGACCTGAAGAAGAACCTGAACATCGAGATCAAGATCAGCAAGCTCGACTACACCACCTTCTACACCCGCTACGCCGAGGGCAAGTGGGACGGGATGGCCTGGGGGTACAAGACGGGGTATGCGACCGGCCTCGACGAGCACACGTACCAATACATGCACTCGAAATCCACGAAGAACTACTGGCGGTTCTCCGACCCGGTCATCGACGAGCTGGTCACGAAGCTGCGGAAGACATCGGACCGCGCCGAGCAGCGCACCCTGACCAAAAAGGTCCTGGATCGCGAACACGACCAGGTCACGCGCATGTGGATGCCCTACGATGGCGGCTTCCTGGTGTGGCAGCCCTATCTGAGGAACACGGGCTCGCTGGCGCTCCGCCGCAACGACGGCTACGGCGCGTCGACGCTCGCGCGCCTGTGGATCGACAAGTAGCCGAGGGCCCGCGACTCCCGCATGTATAAGTACGTCGCGCGCCGACTGGTCCTGTCCATCCCGGTCCTTGTGCTGTCATCGCTGATCGTGTTCGGGCTGATGCGGGTGATGCCCGGCGACGCCCTGACCGCGCTGATGGGCGAGTCGGGCAATGTCAGCGCCAAAGAGCTCCAGAAGCTGCGGAAAGATCTTGGCCTCGACCTCCCCTACTACAAGCAGTACCTCATCTGGGTCTGGCAGATGGTGAGCCTCAATCCGGGTGATTCGATCTTCACGAACGAGCCCATCTCGGTAGCGCTCAAGAAGTCCATCCCGGTCACGCTCGAGCTGGCGGTGCTCGCGATGATCCTGGGGCTGGTCATCGCGATCCCGGTCGGCGTGCTCTCGGCCACCCGGCAGGACAAGCCCGCGGACTACGTGGGGCGGGTCGCCGCCATCTCCGGCCTGTCCATCCCCGACTTCTGGCTCGGGACGCTGGTCATCACGTTCGCCGCGATCTGGTTCCGATGGATCCCTCCATTGGGCTATGCGAGCTTCTGGGACTCGCCGTGGACGAACATCCAGCAATTCCTCCTGCCCGCGGCCGTCCTCGGCTTCCGTCTCTCGTCGGCCACCATGCGCATGACCCGCTCGACGCTGCTCGAGGTCCTTCGCGAAGACTATGTCCGCACGGCGTGGGCCAAGGGCCTCGAAGGGCGAGTCATCGTCTACAAGCATGCGCTCAAGAACGCGATGATCCCCGTCATCACCCTCGTGGGAGGGCAGTTCGGCACTCTCCTCGCCGGTACGGTGATCGTGGAGTGGATCTTCGCGCTGCCGGGAATGGGCCGGTTGACCGTCGAGGCCATCCTGTACCGCGACTATCCCATCGTGCAGACCAATGTCATGCTGGTGGCCCTGACCCTCGTCACCCTGAACCTGCTGGTAGACCTGACCTACGCGTGGCTCGACCCGCGCATCCGCTACCAGTGAAGCCTGGACAGCCGCCATGGCCATAGCCGCCGCGCCCGCGTCCCACTTCGACGAGCCCGTCGCCGTTCAACTGAGCCGCGGGCAGGCCCTGTGGCTCGTGATGAAGCGCAAGCCTCTCGGCATGGCCGCGGGGGCGCTTCTGCTGCTTCTCGTCTTCACAGCGATCTTCGCGAACGTGCTGGCACCCTATGATCCGCTCCTGGCCCAGCCGGAGATCCGCCTTGCTCCGCCGAGCTGGGCGCATCCGTTCGGCACCGACGACATCGGCCGCGACGTTCTGAGCCGCATCATCTACGGCAGCCGGATCTCGCTCTGGGTCGGGCTCGTCGCCGTCGGGATCGGGACGCTCGTGGGCATGATCATCGGCCTCGTCTCCGGCTACTGGGAAGGGCGGCTCGACCTCGTCCTCCAGCGTGTGGTGGATGCCGTCATGACCATCCCCGGGCTGATCCTGGCCCTGGCCATCGTCTCCGTGCTGAAGCCCAACACCACCAACGCGATGCTCGCCATCGCGGTGGTCATCATCCCGGGCAATGCTCGCATCGTCCGGGGCGCGGTGCTCGCTGCGAAGCAGAATCGCTTCGTCGAGGCGGCTCAGGCGATCGGCTGCCGCGACTACCGGATCATCGTCACCCACATCCTGCCCAATGTGACGGCGCCCATCCTCATCATCGCGTCGATCTGGCTGGGCAATGCCATCCTGATCGAGGCGTCCTTGAGCTTCCTCGGCGTGGGGACGCAACCGCCCACGCCGTCGTGGGGACTGATGCTGTCCAGCACGGGCCGCGCCTTCATGGAACAGGCGCCGTGGCTCGCGATCTTTCCGGGCCTCGCCATCAGCCTCTCGGTGTTCGGTTTCAACCTCTTCGGCGACACCCTGCGCGACGCGTGGGACCCCAGACTCCGCGGCAACCGCTAGTCCCGGTCCGGGTTCCTTGAGCCATCCCTTCCGGCCCAGCGACGCCTTCAAGTCGCCGCGGTTCGCCCAGATCCCGACCTTCATGCGCCTGCCCCACCACCGGACGCCGGCCGATCTCGACGTGGCGCTGGTGGGCATTCCCTATGACGGCGGCACGTCGTACCGGCCGGGTGCCCGCTTCGGACCTCGCGAGATCCGCTCGCAATCGTCGCTGATCCGGCCCTGGAACCCGGTGCTGCGGGTCTCGCCCTTCGAGGCATTGCGCATCGCGGACTACGGCGACATCGACATCTCACCGATCTCGATCGAGGCGACCAATGCCATCGTCGAGCGTGAAGTCACCGCCATCCTCGAAGCCGGATGCATGCCGGTCTCGGTAGGCGGCGACCACTCGGTGGTGCTGCCGATCCTCCGCGCCTTGGCCAAGCGCCACGGGCCGGTGGCAGTGGTTCATTTCGACTCGCACCCCGATACATGGGACCAGTACTTCGGCTCACGCTATTTCCACGGCACCATGTTTCGCCGCGCGGTGGAAGAGCGCCTCATCGATCCGCGGCGCACCTTCCAGGTGGCGATCCGCGGCCCCCTCTACGGCCCTGACGACTTCGACTTCCAGGCGGAGCACGGATTCACCGTGCAGCGGGTCGAGGCCGTCAAGGAGCGCGGCGTGGGATGGGCGGTCGAGCAATACGCCCGCCTGCAGGGCAGCAAGGTCTACGTGTCGTTCGACATCGACGCGGTGGATCCGGCCTACGCTCCCGGCACCGGCACGCCCGAAGTGGGCGGCCTCACCTCGTACGAGGCGCTCGCCTTGCTGCGCGGCCTGCGCGGCCTCGACCTCGTCGGCTTCGATCTGGTCGAGGTCGCGCCACAGTTCGACGGCCCGGGGCAGATCACCGCGCTGCTCGCAGCCAACCTGATCTTCGAGTTCCTGTCTCTGGTCGCCCTGAATCGCTGAGCCGGGCCCCGGCGTCGCCTGCTCGCCCCCCTTCCTTCACACTTCTTTACGCTCGGGGCATACGACGTTTACACGCCGGCGTCATGCTCGGCCACCACCCGCACAGGGGACTGAGAGTCTTGGGCGGACTGAGCGCGAGAAAGGATGAGGCGATGCCAGACGGCTCCGGCTCGAAGCGGCGCTTCCTTATCCTCGGAAGCGTCGTGTGTCTCATCCTCGCCGCGACCGGCGGCTCTCTCTATGTGCGGCACCTCAACAGCCGCCAGTCCTTCCGTACGGCGCCGGTGACGCGCGGACCACTCGCCGCTGCCGTCTCGGCCACCGGCACGCTCAACGCCGTCATCACGGTGCAGGTGGGATCGCAGGTGTCCGGCCAGATAAAGGAGATGTTCGTCGACTTCAACTCCGCGGTGAAGAAGGGGCAGGTGATCGCCCGCATCAATCCCGCACTCTTCGAGGCGCAGGTCAACCAGGCCAAGGCGCAGCTCGACGGCGCGCAGGCCATGGTCCTGAACCAGCAAGCGGTGATCGAGAAGACGCGCGCGGACCTGGAAAGCTCCCGCGCCGCCCTCGCGGCCGCACATGCGCAGGCGGTCAAATCGCAGGTGGCGGTAGTGGACGGCAAGCGCAACTTCGGGCGGCAGCACGATCTCCGGGAGCGCAACCTGATCGCGCAGTCGGACGAGGATGCGGCCCAGGTCCAGTACGACTCGGCGGTGGCCCAGTACGAGTCCAGCGTGGCCCAGGAGCGGGCGCAGGGTGCGGCTCTCCGCTCGGCCGAGGGGCAGCTCAAGGTCGCGGAGACCCTCCTGCGGAACCTCGAAGCCCAGGTCGATCAGACCAAGGCTAACCTGGAGCAGGCCAGGCTGAGTCTCGGCTACACGGTGATTCAGGCGCCGGTCGACGGCGTGGTCGTTGCCCGGAACGTGGATATCGGCCAGACGGTGGCGGCGAGCCTGCAGGCCCCGACGCTCTTCGTGATCGCCCAGGATCTGACGAAGATGCAGGTGGACACCAACGTGGACGAGGCCGATGTGGGGCGCCTTCAGGTCGGCCAGCGGGCGACGTTCACGGTGGACGCCTTTCCCGGCCGGACATTCGCGGGGGCGATCACGCAGGTCCGGAAGGCCGCACAGATTCTCCAGAATGTCGTCACGTACGATGTCGTGGTATCGGCGGACAATACCGACCTCAAGCTTCTGCCGGGCATGACGGCCAATATCCGGGTGGTGACCGATCAGCGGGAGAGCGCGCTCCGCGTTCCCAACGCGGCGCTTCGTTTCCGGCCTCCCGGCGTCGAGGCGGACCGGCCATTGCCCGGAGGTAATCCCGCCGGTGGGCAAGTTCCGGGGACCCGGCAGACCCCGGGCGCGGGGGGCCGCGCCGCCGCGGCAAGTGCTCAGACCGGGCGTCTATGGATTCTCTCTCCGGAGGGCAAGCCCACTGTCATCCGGGTGCAGCTCGGCATAAGCGACGGGCAGTCGACCGAGGTGCTGAGCGACGCCATCAAGGAAGGCGAACGAGTCATCGTCGGGGCGGGCAGCGGCGGGGACCAGCCCCCTGGGTCCTCCGGCAGCGGTCAGCGGCTCAGGCTGTAGCGAGGACAGAACGCCGCAGCGGCCGGCCCGCTCAGAGCGAGTCGACCGCCGCGCCTCCGCCTAGCGCAAAGCGGGCAATGCCAGCGTGCCTCCGGAGCCGACCGCGGCGTCCGCGGAGGGAAGGGGCAGCAGAACCACCGGCGCTTTCGTCGCAAGAGCCGCGCGCTGGAGCTGCCTCGCGCGAAAGCGGTCGACGAGCCGCGATCCAGTCGGAGCGGCGAGTGCGACCAGATCCGCATCGAACACCTCGGCTTCGACGGCCAGCTCCGCGCGAAGTCGTCCGAACCGAACGACCAACTCGACCGGCACGCCTTCCATCTCGGAGGCCAGTGCGATCAGTCGATCGAGAGCAGCGTCCGTGATGCGCGCCATCTCGCGATCGGTGTCCGCGACGATGCGGTCCTGCCCGTCCGTGCGCGGCGGCGGCAGCGGGCTGATGTACACGAGGCGGACCATACCGCCGCTCTTCCGGGCGATCCGAGCCGCGCTGAGCGCCGCGGGAGCGCAGTCGGTCGGTGCGCCGGGCGTGATCGGAATCAGAATTCGCTTCGCCATTGTCGTTGCTCCTCCAGCGCGCGGTGCGCGCGAACAAGAAAAAACGCCGTCTGCTGCCTGCAAGTGACGGCGCTCGGTTTGGCCTGCGTTGGCTCTTGTCTCCTGAAGGTTGCAGGCAGCGTGCCAGCTCCTGTGGCGATCAGGAGACACGGAGAGAAACGACGTGATTCGACGGTGTCTTAGCTGGGAACGCAAAGACGGGCGGACACGGATGCCACCGCGAAAGGCGCTATGTCGGCAGGCAGATCAGCGGCGGACGCCTACTTTTCCATCAGCGAGTCATGATGTTCAGCCGCGCGCGCCGCTGGCCTCCGTGGAAACGGGCTGAGCGATGCCGCCACGCGGAGCGCCGGCGGCTGTTGTGCCCCAGAGCACCTCGAAGCCCGCGGGCAGCTCCCGGCTATTGGACGGGGCAAGCCAGAGGCGCAGCAGGAGCCGGTCCCGATCCGGTCCGTTGTCGTCCTCGTACGCCGTGCGCCCGTGATAGACGACATGGTTGTTGAGCAGCTGGAGGTCGCCGGGCCTGAGCTCCATGGTGAAGGCCAGCTCGTCGCACAGCGCGGCGTGCAGGTCCAGTGCTTCGTCCTGGGCCGCGGTGAGGCGCGGGACACCGGGAAGCTTCTGCGCCGCCTCCACGAAGGTCCGGGAGTACTGCGTCGTGAACTTGCCCGCGTGGGTGGCGAAGAGGGGCAGCGCGTAGACCTGGCGCTCGCCGCCGAGCTCCTCGCCCTGGCGGCTGCGCCAATAGTCCTGGCCGAGCAGCGCGTGGAGATCGGGGCGCCGGGCGCGGATGGCCTTGGCCACGCTCACCGCACTCACGATCCGGCTGAGCCCGCCCGCCCGCGCCTGCCGCACGCACAGGAGCGCGACCACGTCGCAGCGGTCGGTGTGGAAGCGCAGCGGGCCGCTCGAGCGCGCCTTCGATCTCGAGGAGCGGCCGAGCGTCGCGTCGGCCGGCGCCTCCTGAACTTCACCATAGAGCCGGTACTCGTCCCGGACGAGGCCGATGAGCTCGCCCTGAGCGTTCTGGTAGCGCGCGCTGCCCAAATGGGCGCCCACGCCCCAGTAGAGATTCTTCAGCTCCTCCAGGGAATAGCGGTCGACGGGGAAGCCCCGCAGAAGCGCGACGCCGCGTCCGTTCTCGAGCTCATCGCGCACGGCCGACAAGTCCCGCGAAAAGGTCGGCAGCGGGAATTCGTCCTGGCCAAAATTCGGCCAGGCGAGGCCGCGTCGCTCGAGGCCGCGGAGCGCGGCGTCCATCTCGGCCACCGCCCGCGGCGGAACGGGCACGATCCAGTCCGTCGACCGCGCCATTTCGCTGCCCAGCCATGCTTCGGGTCCAACCATCGGCTCCAGGTTCGGGGCGCTCACGGTTACTCCTTTCACCCGGCCTTCAAGAATTCGCGCACGATGCGAAGAAATTCGTCCAGCCGGTCGTGGTGGAGCCAGTGCCCGGCCTTGTCGATACCCTTGACCGTCGCGCGACGAAAGGGCTCGACCCGGCCGTCCTCGGCGGGGTTCCCCGACTGGCTCTCCTTCCCGTACAGGAGGAGGGTGGGACAGTCGATCCGGGACCACAAGGCCGCGATGTCCCGGCCGCGCATGTCGTACGGAGGCCAGGCGCGCACGTAGTTGTCGAACTTCCAGGTATAGGTGCCGTCCTCGTTCTGATTGACGCCCTGAGCGGTCAGATGTCGCGCCTGCTCGGCGGAGAGATGCGGGTTCTCCTCCTGCATGCGGCGAAAGGCGTCCTCGATCGAGAGGTAGCGCCTGGGCAACCGGCCAGCCAGGCTGCGCTGCTCGCGGATCCACTCGTCCATGCGCTTGTCGATGGTCTTGCCGCCGCGCTCAGCGAGGACGCGTGGAGGCGGGCCGAGCCCCTCGATGGCCACGAGCCTCGTCACCGACTCGGGATAGATGCCGGAGTAGCGCAGGGCGATATTGCCGCCGAGAGAGTGGGCGATGATGGTCACCGGCGCCAGCCGCTGCTGGTGGATCAGCTGCGCGAGGTCATAGATATAGCCGGCCATCGTGTAGCTGCCGTCCGGCGACCACTGGCTGTCGCCGTGCCCCCGCAGGTCGGGGGCGATGATGTGCCAGTCGTCCCTGAGCGCCTCCGCCGTCCAGTCCCAGTTCCGGCAATGGTCCCGCCCGCCATGGATCAACAACAGCGGAGGCTTCTCCGCATGGCCCCAATCCACGTAGTGAAGCCGTAGGCGCTGGGAGAAGTATGTGTGTGAGGTCGGCCCCGGCATGCTGTCGGTCATGGCGTCGCGCAGAATAGCACGGGGTCAGATCAGCTACTGGCCGCGCTTGATCGAGCGAATCAGCCCGTCGAAGGCCATTCGCTGGGCCTCGAGCGTCGCGCGGGGCCCCGTCGCACGGAAAAACCAGTTCGCGTCCGGGCCCTGAGCAATGGCGCCCAGCAGCATGTAGTTGGGCCGCTCAGCCCCGCTCGGCCCGCTACCCATCCCACCGACATAAGTCCCCGCGACCTCCACGACAAGCACGGGGATGTCGCCCGCCTTGGTCTCCCGAGTCTTGAAGGCGTCCCCTACGGGACCGCCGTCGGCCCGGTGGAACTGCGAGGCCCAGCGGGCTGCGTTGGCTTGGGCGTCACCGCCCTGCCCCGGCCCGAAGTAAAACACCACACATTCCGCGGGACCGCCCGGGCCCTGGATGCGGTACTGGGCGCGCCGCATGGAGGACGCGGGCGCTTCTTCCGTCCAACCGGCCGGCGTTTTCCAGGTGAGCCCCTGGCCCTGCGCCCCGCTCCCCGGAGGCGGCCCAGGGATCGAGGGCGACCCTCCCGATTCCCCCGTGGGCGGGTGCCCCGGAGGGAGAGGGCGCGTCTGCGCACCGCCCGTCCCGGCTCCGCCGGGCACAACCGCCAACGCCGCCAGCACAAGGGCGATCAGCGCGACACGATAGCTGCGCATGGATGCTCCCAATGGCTCGTGGAATTCAAGCCGCTTGCCCAGGATTGACCCCGCCACCCGGACCTCTCAGACACTCACCACCTTGTCGGCGCGCGCCATAGCCTCCATGATGGCCGGCATGCCGCCGACTCTTCCGACTCGCACCTTCTCAACGAGGCCGAAGTATTCGATGCAGGTGCGGCAGCTGACCACGTCCACTGCCTGCGACTCGAACCGGCGCAGATGGTCCAGCACGGGGGACCCTTCGCAGACCAGCTTGACGCCGTCGGTGTAGAAGAGGAGCGCAGCCGGCCGCTCTTCGGCTCCCTCGAGCAGCGTGAGAAAGTTGCCGACCACGCGAAGCTGGAGATCCTCGGGCGCCTGGCCGAGACCGAATCGCATGAAAAGATAGGCCGTCGAGCGAGCACTCATGCGACGCCTTCCCCGGACGAAGTCATCGCGGCCAGCCTATGGTGATTCCGCCCGCCATGCAAGCCCAGGAAGTCGTGGCCATCGCCCGGGCCGGACGAACAAGAGACTTGCGTCCCGCGCCATTCACGGCGAATATCGCGCCTATCTCGTCCACTGGGTAACCTCAGCCTCGCTCGTTCGAGGGATCGACCATGGAAGCAGTACCGGGGCCCGTCAGATTCCGCCAGCTCTTCCGCAACTATGTCAGCCTGGCCGGGGGCATCATCGCGGGGATCGCTCTCATCACGGAAGTCTTCCTGATCCTGATCGACATCCTCGCCCCGACTCACAATCCCTATGTCGGGATCCTCAGCTACATGCTCATGCCGGGCATCATCGTGGCCGGCCTCGGGCTGATGGCGGCGGGGGCCGCGATCCGGTACGTGCGGCTCCGCCACGGCCGCGAGTTCCTCGTGCTGCCGCGCCTTGACCTCAACACTCCCAGGCACCAGTTCCTCCTCGCCGCGTCATTCACCGTCCTTCTCCTGTTCCTCGGGCTGTCCGCCGTCGGCGGGTACCAGGCCTACCATTTCACCGACTCGGTCGGGTTCTGCGGGCAAGCATGCCACGTGGTGATGAATCCCGAGTTCACCGCCTATCAGGAATCCCCGCATGCCCGCGTCGCCTGTGCGTCCTGCCACATCGGACCGGGAGCCGAGTGGTTCGTGCGCTCCAAGCTCTCGGGCACGTATCAGATCTACTCGGTCCTCTTCAAGAAATACCCTCGCCCGATTCCCACGCCCATCCACAACCTGCGGCCGGCCCAGCAGACCTGCGAGCAGTGCCACTGGCCGGCCAAGTTCTGGGGCGAGCAGCTGGCGACGCGGGTGCACTACGCCTCCGACGAGCGCAACACGCGTCGCGAGGTGAACCTCCTGATCAAGACGGGCGGCGGCGCCATCCGGGGTCTCACCGAGGGGATTCACTGGCACATGAATATCTCCACCAAGACCTGGTACATCGCCGCGGACGAGCGACGACAGGTCATCCCCTGGATGCGCGTGGAGCACGCCGACGGCAAGGTCACCGAGTACGCCTCGACGGACCACCCTCTCACCCCCGAGCAGATCAAGAAGAGTGAGATGCGGCGGATGGACTGCGTGGATTGCCACAACCGGCCCAGCCACCGGTACCTGCCGCCGTCACGCGCGGTGGATATCTTCATTGAGTCGGGACGCATTCCCGCCGACCTGCCCTTCATCAAGAAGGTGGCGGTCGAGGCGATGGTGCAGCCCTATGCCACCGACGCGGAGGCCGACGCGGGGATCGAGCGCTACATCCGCGCCTTCTACGAGAAGGAATACCCGGAGGTGGCCAAGGCCTACGACAAGCGCGTGCGGCCCGCCGTCGTGGAGATCAAGCGCGCCTACCACCAGAATTTCTTCCCCGAGATGCGCGTGAACTGGAAGGCCTACCCGGACAACCTCGGCCACAAGGAATTCCCGGGATGCTTCCGCTGTCATGATGGCAAGCACGTGACCAAGGAGGGCCAGCCGCTCAACAGCAGCTGCAACATCTGCCACGAGTTCTTGCAGGCGAGCGCCACGGGCCTTCAGCGTGTGGCGGCGACGCCGGCCTTCGCCCATCCGTGGAAGCTGGGCGGCAAGCACGCCCGGATACAGTGCGACACCTGCCACACGGGAGGGCCTGCCAGGCCGGCGACCTGTAAAGGCTGTCACAAGATCGGCGAGTCGGCAGCGCCGATGGCGAGCCTGACGTGCAACCAGTGCCACAAGAAGGAGCAGGAGGTGCAGCCGCTGGTGGGCTGCACGACGTGCCATGCGGAACGCGCCGGTCTGCACAAGGCAGAGACCCATTCCGGTGCAGGCTGCACGACGTGTCACGTACCGCATGCCTGGGCGCCGGCGCCGCGCGATACCTGTCTCACGTGTCATGACGACAAGGCCCAGCACAATCCCGGCCGGGCTTGCAGCCAGTGCCACGCCTTTCGCGCCAAGGAGGCCGCGGGCGGCCCGCCCGCGATCACCTTCGCTGGGGCTTCGGGATCGCCGGGTCCCGTTACGTTCACGCATGCATCCCACCTCGGCCGCGGGGCCAAGTGCGCCGACTGCCATCCCAGCCTGTTCAAGATGCAAAAGGGGGGCGTGAGCCTGACGATGGACGCCATGGCGGGAGGCAAGGCCTGCGGGGCCTGCCACAACGGCAAGAAGGCCTTCGAGGTAATGGACGGTGACAAGTGCGCCACCTGTCACAAGTCCTGAGCGGGAGCCCGACGGGCTGGCCTTGAGCTCCGGTCAAGCGTTGCGTCGTTTCGGTCAGCGACTGGTGTAGCCAGCGGGTCTCGCTCGAGCCGTTCTGCGCTCCCTGCTGGCTCTCGGCTTGGCACCGCTGCCCAGGGGGGCGGCATCGGGACGCGGTATCCATCGCCCATCAAGCCCCGTCCGAGGTGTGTGCGGCGCGGTGACGTCTGCAGAGGATGACGCAGCTCTGCCCGAGCGCTTATACTTGACTTAGACAACGATATAGATGACTATGGCACCTTGATTGCGCGATAGCCTCGAGGGGGTGCCCGAATGGCCGAGAGCGAATTCGACCAGCGCGTCGCCGCCGTGCGGCGCTTCAACCGCTTCTACACGCGGCAGATCGGCCTGCTGCAGGAGGGCTACCTCAAGAGCCCGTTCTCTCTCAGCGAGGTGCGCGTGCTCTACGAGCTGGCGCACCAGGAGAAGCCGACGGCGGCCGAGCTGAGCCGCGACTTGGGCCTGGATGCGGGCTATCTGAGCCGCGTGCTCCGCGGCTTCGAGAAGCGGCGGCTCATCAGCCGGACACCCTCCGAAACCGACGGCCGCCAGAGCCACCTCGGGCTGACCGCGCGGGGACAGGCCGCCTTCGCCCCCCTCGAGCGGCGCTCCCACCAGGAGATCGGCGAGATCGTGGCCGCCCTGCCTGCGCCCGAGCAGATCCGCCTCGTGGAGGCGATGCACGTCATCGAGAGCATCCTGGGCGCCCGCCCCGAGCAGAAGGTGCCCTATATCCTCCGGCCCCATCAGCCCGGCGACATGGGCTGGGTCGTCCACCGCCACGGCACGCTCTACGCACAGGAATACGGCTGGGACGAGCGCTTCGAGGCCATGGTGGCGGAGATCGTGGCGAAGTTCATTCACAACTACGATCCGAAGAAGGAGCGCTGCTGGATCGCGGAGAAGGACGGCGAGATTGTCGGGTCCGTATTCCTCGTCAAGCAATCCAAGATGGTGGCCAAGCTGCGCCTGCTTCTCGTCGAGCCGAAAGCGCGGGGACTCGGCATCGGCGCCCGCCTCGTCGAGGAGTGCATCCGCTTTGCGCGTCAGGCGGGATACCGGAAGATGACGCTCTGGACCAACAGCATCCTGCGCGCCGCGCGGCACATCTATGAAGAGACCGGGTTCCGGCTGGTGCACGAGGAGCGGCACCGGAGCTTCGGCCACGACCTCGTCGGCGAGACCTGGGAACGGGATCTCTCGTGATCGACCGGCGCGCCGCGGCGGCCGCAGCCACCACCGGGGTGCAGGTCGGCGCCGCCATGGTCGCCACGCGCTTCGTCGTGGATCAGACGGGTCCGGCCTCCTTGGCGCTTCTGCGCTACGTGGTCGGCTTCTGCTGCCTGCTGCCCTTCGTGCTCTGCTCCGGCGAGTGGAAGCGGTTCGACGGGCGCGACTGGCTGCCCATCGGTCTCCTCGGCATCACGCAGTTCGGCATCCTGATCGCGCTGCTCAACTACGGCCTCCGCTTCATCCCCTCGGGCCGCGCCGCGCTGATCTTCGCGACCTTTCCCCTGCTCACCATGGTGATCGCCATCTCGCTGGGCTACGAACGCTTCACGGTGGCGAAGACGCTCGGCGTGCTGCTGACCATCGCGGGAGTGGGCGTGGCCCTCGGCGAGAAGGCTATACAGACGGGCGGCGCTCCGCATCAGTGGCTGGGTGAGATCGCCGTCTTCGCGAGCGCTCTGAGCGGCGCCGCGTGCAGCGTCCTCTACCGGCCCTATCTCCGGAAGTATCCGACGCTGCAGGTGAGCGCCTTCGCCATGCTGGCGTCGGTCGGTTTTCTCGCGGTGCTCGCCCACTTCGAGGGGTTCTTCGCCTCCCTGCCCCGCATCACCGCGCCGGGCTGGGCCGCCATCGCCTTCATTGGATTCAGCAGCGGCGTCGGCTACTACCTCTGGCTCTGGGCGCTCAAGCACGCCAGCGCCACGCGCGTGACGGTCTTCCTCGCCCTGAGCCCGCTCACCGCCGCCGGCCTCGGCGCCCTCATCCTCGGCGAGCCCATCTCGCCGCTGTCCGCGCTGGGGCTCGCCTTCGTCGCCCTCGGCCTCTGGCTCGCTCACCGGCAGAGTCCG
>Ga0335084_10002415_pt1 | contig 17989 bp, 14 predicted proteins | sample Lox_Sample_44_FD_206721 | JGI IMG/M metagenome (GOLD analysis project Ga0335084, IMG submission 206721) | Soil microbial communities from Loxahatchee National Wildlife Refuge, Florida, United States - Lox_Sample_4.4 | ecosystem: Environmental > Terrestrial > Soil > Wetlands | place: USA...
CTTGTCCGGGCGCCAGAGCGCGCAGCGCTTCGCGAGGAGCCGCGAGGCGGCGCGGACTGTCTCGTGGCCGATCTCCTCGGGCGTCGAGGCCTCCGAGATCGCGCCGGTGAATTCGAGCAGCGCCTTCAGATGGTCGGCCTCGCGCCGCTGCGCCTCGTAGAGGCGCGCGTTCTCGAGCGCGACGGAGGCGTGCCCCGCGAGCACCTCGAGCAGGCGGACGTCGTCCTCGTCGAACTGGTCGACGCCGAGCTTCGAGATCACGACCACGCCGATCACGCGCGTGCCGTAGTTCAGCGGCACGGCGAGCAGCGACTCCTCGATCGCGTGCGTGCCGGGGATGATCACGGCGTACTCGCACTCGAGCGTGTTCCCCACGAGCTGCGCCTCCGCGGTCTCGGCCGCCCGGCCCGTCACGCCCTCGCCGATCTTGCTGCGCGGGAAGTCGACCGGCCCGCCGTCGCGTGAGATGAGGTCGCCGCGGAACGCGATGGGGACGATCTCGTCGTCCTCGATCACCATCACGCGGCAGTTGTGGTAGTCGATCAGAAGGCGGAGCTCGTCGGCGATCACCTCGCCGATCTGGCGCACGTCGTTCAGCCGGTTGAGCTTCCCGGCCAGGCCCTGGAGCATCTTCAGGTGCGCGATCGAGCGGACGTCGCGGTTGGCGTCGGAGGAGCCCTCGGGCCGCTCCGAGGCGTCCTCGTCGAAGAGGACGATCTGGTTCTTGCCGCGCGCCTTCGAGGTCATCATCGCGGCTTCGGCACAGGCCACCAGCTCGCGCGGGTTCATCGCGTGCTGCGGGCCCTGCGAGATCCCGACGGAGATCGTGATCTTGCCCGCGGCGCCGAACTCGACCTCGGCCAGCGCGTCCGTGAGGCGCCTCGCCAGGTTGAGGGCGTCGCCCGCGTCGCAGGAGGACATGATCACGCCAAACTCCTCGCCGCCGAGCCGGCAGACGACGTCCGAGCCGCGCAGGCCGCCGCGCAGCAGGTCGGCCAGGTCACGGAGAACCTGGTCGCCGGTGCCGTGGCCGTACATGTCGTTCACGCGCTTGAAGTCGTCGATGTCGAGCATCAGCACCGCGACCGAGTCGCGGGTCCTGCTCGCGCGCGTGAGCTCCGACCGGAGCCGCTCGTGGAAGTAGCGGTGGTTGTAGAGGCCCGTGAGCGAATCGGTCTGCGCCTGGTACTCGAGGCGGGCGCGGATCTGCGCGTTGTCGAGCGCGAGCGCGGCCGCGTCGGCAAACCGGGTCGCGAGCTCGAACTCGTCGTCGCTGAACGCCGCGTCCTCGCCGAGACGGTAGATGTTGAGCACGCCCTTGACGACGTCGCGCGCGATCAGCGGCACGGTGATCAGCGCCTCCGCCTCGTCGGGCGGAGTTCCGGGGACCGTCTTCGTGCGCGGGTCGAGGTGCGCCTGGTTCGTGCGCACCGGCTCGCGGTGGAGGGCGGCCCAGCCCGTGATGCCCTCGCCGAAGTTCGAGCGGCTGTCCATGATCTCGCTCGCCCAGGTGTCACGCGCGAGGACCGGAATGAGCACGGTCTGCGCGTCGTCGGCCTGGTAGATCGAGAGCGTGTCGTGCGGGATCAGCTCGGCGAGCGTGTCCGCGATCCGCTCGAGCAGGTTGTCGAGGCTCTGCTCGGAGAGGATGTGGTGGAAGACGTCTGCCAGCTGGCGGTACGACTGGACGAGGGCCTCGGACCGAGGGGCATCAGGGTCGCCGGGGTAGGCGTCCAGGTCCGGGTCGGGATCTGCAGCCGCGAACAAGTGCCGCATTCGCCATAGTTTCTCGTTATTCCGGCCCCGCGAGGATCCCCCGGAAAGGGGAACCTGAACAGGGGCTCATGCGGCGCTGAAAGCGGTGTTAGAGTCGCCGTTCTCGACCATCGAACGAACGACGGAAGGAGCGTGCCCAGGTGCTAGCGGATTGGACATTCGGAACGGTGTTGTGGGAGATGCTGATCATCTTCGCCTGGATCATCTGGTTCTGGCTCCTGATCACCGTGTTCGCCGACCTCTTCCGCCGGCACGACATCGGCGGCGGGGGGAAGGTGCTGTGGTGCATCTTCGTGATCATCCTGCCCTTCCTGGGCGTGTTCATCTACCTCCTCGTCGAGCACGCGGGCATGGCCGACCGCAACACGCAGCAGATGCAGGCGGCCCAGGCGCAGACGGACGCCTACATCAAGGACGTTGCCGGCAGCGGTGGGCCGGCCGCCGAGATCGAGCGGGCCAAGGGCCTCCTCGACAGCGGCGCCATCTCGCAGGCCGAGTACGACCAGATCAAGTCGAAGGCGCTGAGCGGCTCCGCCTGAGATAAGCACACCTCCGAGCTCGCCCGATCCGCCCGGCGGCGGCCCTTCATGGCCCCTGCTAGGCGGCTTGTTTGGGTTTTCCCGGTAACCGCCGCGTGAACCAGAACGAGAGCACCGCGAGGAGCGCGACTGCGAGCATCGAGACCTTCAACGCGTCGAGCTGCGCGTCGGCGTAGTCGTCGGTGACCGTGGTCGCGTCGGCCGGCGTCAAGCCGGCGTCGCGCAGTGCCTGGTATGCCTGCTCGGTCGTGACGATCGGGATCCCGGTCTCGGTGGCCGACGAGATCTGCGTCTTCACGTCGGAGGGCACGGCGGGGTTCTCCTGGATCCGCGAGTTGAACCCGTTCAGGAGCCCGAGGAGCAGGACGGAGCCGATCAGCGCGGTGCCGAGGGACGCGCCGAGGTTCTGCGCCGTCCCCTGCAGTCCCCCGGCCTCGTTCGTCTCGTCCGGCGGGGCCGAGGACATGATCACGTTGCCGAGCTGCGACATCAGGAGCCCGGCGCCGATCCCGAAGAAGACGAGCGCCACGGCGAAGGCCGTGCCGTTCAGGGCCACGTCGATCGTCCCGACGAGCACGAGCGCTGCGATCGCCATCGCCCCGAGGCCGACCTGGACGACGGCCCGCGGGCCGAACCGCACGGCCACCTTCGGCCCGGTGAGCGCAGCGGCCAGCATCGAGATCGACATCGGGAAGAGCCGCTTCCCCGTCTCGAACGCGTCGAAGCCGAGCACGACCTGGAGGTACACCGGCAGCACGAAGAACGTGCCCATCACGATCAGCTGCTGTGCGCACAGCGAGGAGAGCCCCGCGCGCAGCGTCTCGATCTTCAGCAGCGCGCGGTTGAGGAGCGTGCTCCTGCCTTGCCGCTCGCGGCGCTCCTCCCACAAAAGGAAGCAGCCGAGGACGACGAAGCCGCCGGCGATCAGGAACGGCACCAGCGAGAACCCGAGCGGCGTGATCTCGTGCCCGTTGATCGTCGGCGCGTCGATCGGCCTGATCCAGCCCCAGACGCTGCTCTTCAGGATCCCGAACACGATCAGGCCGAGCGCGGTCGCCGAGAGCGCCGCGCCGCCGTAGTCAAGCTTCGGCGGGTGCTCGGGCTTGGGCGCGTGCTTCATCCGGCGGTGGACGATGAGCACCGCGATCACCACCACGACCTCGCCGACGAAGACGTACCGCCAGCTCCAGGTCGTCGTCACGTAGCCCCCGATCAGCGGGCCGGCCGCGATCGCCGCGCCGGCGGCGCCGCCGATCATCCCGTAGGCGAACGCGCGCGCCTTGCCCTCGTAGTTCGCGGCGGTCAGCGCGGCGATCGCCGGGATCACGAGCACCGCGCCGAGCCCCTCGATACACGACCAGCCGAGCAGCAGCACCGTGAGGTTCGGGCTGAGCGACGTGATCAGCGAGCCGAGCCCGTACACGGCCAGGCCGAGGCCGAAGGCCCGGTCACGGCCCAGGATGTCGCCGAGCTTCGCGCCGACGAGCATGAACGCCGCCATCACGAGCGTGTACAGCGTGATGGCGCTCTGCACGCCGGTGACCGTCGTGTTCAGGTCTTCGACGATCTGCGAGATCGAGACGTTCATCACGCTCGAGTCGAGCACCATGATGAACTGGGCCGAGGCGAGGATCACGAGGGGCAGCCACTTGCGCATCGTGCGACTCTAAGGGCAAGTGGCCGACGGAGAAAGGCTCGCGGCGTGCCCTTGTTCCTCGCCCAGCGGCCGGGCGCCGCCTAGCGCGTGCGTCCTGTAGGGCTGTACAGGCGCCGTGCGCGCTTGACCGACCGTGCCGGGTCGTTTATTCATACTGGACAGTGAGCAGCTCTCAGGGCCAGCGACTCACCGTCGGGTGGATCGGTCTCGGAAACATGGGCTCGGCGATGGCCGAGCGCGTCCTGGACGAGGGCTTCCCGCTCGTCGTGTACAACCGGACGCCCGGGAAGACGGAGGCGCTCGTGGCCCGAGGCGCGGCTCTCGCAGCGACGATCGCGGAGCTCGCCGGGAAGGCGGACGTCGTCTTCACATCGCTCGCCGACGACGATGCGCTCGAGGCCGTCGCAGGTGAGGTCATCTCTGCGGCGCGGCCGGGCACGGTCCTGATCGACGCGAGCACCGTGTCTCCCACCGTTTCCGCACGGGTCGCCGCGCTGGCCGAGGAGGCCTCCGTCGAGTACCTGCGCGCGCCGGTCAGCGGCAACCCGACCGTTGTCCGCGCCGGGAACCTGCGCTTCATGGTCTCGGGCGCGCGCGAGACGCTCGAGCGCGTCGAACCGGTGATCCTCGCGATCGGCCCCGCCATCCACTACGTCGGCGACGGAGAGCAGGCGCGGGTCGTCAAGCTCGCGATCAACCTGATGATCGCCGGCCTCGCGCAGCTGATGTCCGAGGCCCTCGTGCTCGCCGAGGCGTCTGGAGTCTCGCGCGCGGACCTGCTCGAGGTGATGGCGGACTCGGCCGCGGGTGCGCCGTTCGTCAAGTACAAGACGGAGCCCCTGCTGCGCGACGACTACTCGGCGACGTTCACGACTGCGCTGCTGGAGAAGGACATCGATCTCATGCTCGACGCGGCGGCGCAGGCCGAGGTGAGCCTTCCGATGACGCGCGAGCTGAAGACGCTCGTGCACTCGGCGGTCGAGGCCGGCTACGCGGACGACGATCTCATGGCGCTCTTCCTGCACCTTCGGAGCGCTTCCCTCGACCAGGAGGTGGTCCGATGAGAAGCAGGTCCGTGGGCTCGCCCGACGCGACGCGGGCGGTGGACTGGGAGCAGCGCATCGACTTCCCGCGGCTCCGCCAGGACCGCCTGGACCGAGCGAAGGCCGCGCTCGAGGCCTCCGATCTCGGCGCGCTGCTGCTGTTCGACCCGAACAACATCCGCTACGTCACGAGCACGCACATCGGGGAGTGGGCACGCGACAAGAACGCGCGCTTCACGTTCCTCGCGCGCGGCGCCGACCCGATCCTCTGGGACTTCGGCTCCGCCGCGCGCCACCACCAGCTGTTCGCGCCGTGGCTGCCGCCCGAGAACTTCCGCGCCGGCGTCTCGCCGATGCGCGGCGCGATGCCCGTCGAGACCGGGATCCCGGACCGGCTCGGGCAGCGGATCGCGCACGAGATGCGGGAGCACGGGGTCGAGGGCGAGCCGCTCGGGATCGACATGGCCGACCTGCTCACGATCGAGGCGCTCGGCCGCGCCGGGGTGCACGTCACCGACGGGTCCCAGGTCATGCTCGAGGCCCGGAAGATCAAGACCGCGCAGGAGATCGCGCTGCTCGACCAGTCGGCCGGGCTCGTCGACGCCGTCTACGAAGAGATCTACGAGATGCTGCGGCCGGGCGTGTACGAGCACGAGATCGTCGCCCGCGCGCACGAGCTGCTCTTCGAGATGGGCTCGGAGCAGGTCGAGGCCGTGAACGCGGTTTCCGGCGACCGCTGCAACCCGCACCCGCACGTCTTCTCGGACCGGCTCCTGCGGCCGGGGGACCAGGCGTTCTTCGACATCATCCACTCGTTCATGGGCTACCGGACGTGCTACTACCGCACGTTCAACGTCGGCGGCGTCAGCCACTCGCAGCTCGATGCCTACAAGCAGTGCCGCGAGTGGCTGGACAATGCGATCGCGCTCGTCCGGCCGGGCATGACGACCGACAAGATCGCGGAGGTCTGGCCGACCGCGGAGGAGCTCGGCTTCCCGGACGAGGAGACGTGCTTCGGCCTCCAGTTCGGGCACGGGATCGGCGTCGGTCTCTACGAGTCGCCGATGATCTCGCGCGTCCACTCGCTCGAGAGCCCGGTCGAGCTCGAGGAGGGGATGGTGTTCGCGCTCGAGACGTACTGCGCGGCGACCGACGGCCGCTCCGCGGCGAGGATCGAGGAGGAGGTGGTCGTGACCGCGACCGGTTGCGACGTGATCACCCGCTTCCCGGCCGAGGAGCTGCTCGTCGCCGGCCGCACGTACGTGCGCGGGGCGGACCTCGTCGACGAGGGCAGCGCGGGCCAGGAGGGCACGCAGGGGATGGCCGAGGCGGTCGCGTCCTCGGCGGTCGTCGAGCCGGCAGGTGTGCCCCGGTGAGCGACACGGGGACGCACGAGCTCGCCGACGGGCGGCCGGGCTACCGGCTCGTCCGCCGCGAGGACGTCGAGCTCGCCCCAGGCCTGCCCGGCCGCTCGAGCGGCCTCAGCTCGTGCCGCCTCGTCGACGGCACGCTCGGCTCGACGCACATGGCGCTGACGCTGGTCTCGCTCGAGGACGGCCACGTCGACGAGCACCTGCACTCGTTCGAGTCCAGCCTCTACGTGCTCGAGGGCGAGCCGGTGCTCTACCTGGAGGGGCGCGGCGTGACGCTCGAGCCCGGCGCCTGCGCGGCGATTCCCGTGGGAACCCCGCACGCGTTCCGCTCTGCCGAGCGCTCGCTCTGGATCGAGATGGCCGCCCCGCGCCCGCGCGTCGACGGGAGCGACACGTTCTTCCTCGGCCCGGCGCCGGACGCCGAGGCGGTGCCGCTCGACGCCCGCGACCCGCGCAACCACAACCTCTTCCTGCTCCGAGACGGCGAGATGAACCTCGACCTCCTGAAGCGCGGCCAGGCGATGGGCGCGCCGACCGTCTCCGGGAGCATGGCGACCGCCGTCCTCGCGTACAGCGGGATCGCGGTGAAGATGCTCGTCGACCAGCGGCTCGACGCGCAGCTGCACACGATGTTCATGGTCGACTACCAGCCCGGCGCCTGCGCCAACCCGCACGACCACCCGTTCGAGGAGTCGTACTACATGCTCGAGGGCGAGGTCGACGTCGTCGCCGACGGCGATCGCTACACGCTCCGCCCTGGCGACGTCTTCTGGACCGGGACCGGGTGCGTGCACGCGTTCTACGAGACCCGGGCGCAGCCGGTGCGCTGGCTCGAGACCTCGGCGCCCGGGCCGCCGCCGCGCTACTCGTACCGGCACGAGCGCGACTGGGCGTATCTCACCGAGCGCCTCGCGGGAGCGGGTGTGCCGTGAGCCGCGTCGGGGACAAGCCGGCAACCGGGGTCCTCGACGACCTCGAGCTGTACACCGGGATCTACCGCCGGATGCTCCTCATCCGGGGCTTCGAGGACCTCGTCCAGTCACTGTTCCTGGCGGGCGAGGTCTACGGGACGACGCACCTGTACTCGGGGCAGGAGGCCGTGGCGACGGGCGTTGCCAGCCTGCTCGAGGAACGCGACCGCGTGGCCGCGACCTATCGCGGCCACGGGCACGCGCTCGCGCTCGGCGTCGACCCGCAGGCCCTCCTCGACGAGATGCTCGCGCGGGAGACCGGGATCAACGGCGGTCGCGCGGGCTCGATGAACGTGACCTCGCCGGCCGACCGGCTGATCGGCTCGTTCGGGATCGTCGGCGGGAGCATCGCGGCCGCGACCGGGGCCGCGCTCGCGCTGAAGAAGACGACCGGCGGCGTGGCCGTCGCGTACTTCGGCGACGGCACGATGAACCAGGCCTACGTGTTCGAGTGTCTCAACTTCTGCCAGGTGCTGAAGCTGCCGCTCGTGCTCGTGTGCGAGAACAATGGCTACGGCGAGTACACACCGTTCGAGTCGGTGACGGCGGGTGGGATCCGGGCGCGCGCGCAGGTCTTCGGGGTTCCGGCCGAGACGATCGACGGCATGAGCGTCTGGACGGTGCGCGAGGCGGCCTCGCGCGCGCTCGCCTACGTGCGCGGCGGCAACGGCCCGACGTTCATCGAGGCGATCACCTACCGCTTCGTCGGCCACTCGCGGAGCGACCCGGGCGCCTACCGGCCCGAGGGGGAGCTCGACGAGTGGAAGGCGCGCGACCCGATCGTCGTCCTTCGCGCGCAGCTCGAGGCGGAAGGCGTGGAGGCCGCCGGGCTGGAGGGGATCGAGCGGGAGATCGCCGAGGAGCTGGAGCGGATGCGCGAGCGGGGCCTCGCGGCTCCGTTCCCGACCGAGCTGAGCGCGAGCGAGTTCAAGGACTGAGGCGAGTGGCCCGCGAGCTCATGATGCCGAAGCTGTCCGACTCGACGGCCGACGCCGTGATCCTCCGCTGGCTCAAGTCCCCCGGTGATGCGTTCTCGAGGGGCGAGGCGCTGATCGAGGTCGAGACGGACAAGGCGACGGTCGTCTACGAGGCGGAGTCGGACGGGACGCTCGGCTCGATCCTCGTCCCGGAGGGAGGCACTGCCTCGATCGGGGAGCCGATAGCGACGCTTGCCAACGGCGACGGCGCGTCGCCCGCGCCTGCGGCGTCCGAGCGGCCGAACGCGTCGCCGGTCGCGCGGCGCACGGCGGTCGAGCTCGGCGTCTCGCTGCACGGCATCGTCGGCACCGGCGCCGCCGGCCGCATTACGCGAGAGGACGTGGAGCGGGCGGCGGCCGGGTCGAGCTCGACCGCCCCCGCGCCGAAGCCGGCAAGCGGCGGAAAGGGTGACGTCGACGTGGTCGAGCTGACGGCGACCCAGGCGACGATCGCGCGCCGGATGGTCGAGTCGGCCACCACGATCCCGTCGTTCACGGTCTCGGCCGACGTCGACATGTCGCTGATCACCGAGCTGCGGCGGCAGGCGCGCGAGGAACGCGACGACGTGCCGTCGGTGAACGACTTCGTCGTCAAGGCGGCGGCCGGAACGCTGAAGGAGTTTCCACGGTTCAACGCGTCGTACGCCGACGGGAAGATCGAGTGCTACTCGCGGGTCAATGTCGGCGTCGCCGTCGCTACGGACGACGCGCTGCTCGTGCCCGTCGTGCTCGAGGCGGACACGAAGACCCTCGCCGAGATCGCCGCGGACACGCGCAGGCTCGCCGAGGCTGCTCGGAGCCGCACGCTCGCGCCCGAGGGCCTGCGCGACGGCACGTTCACGGTCTCGAACCTCGGCATGCTCGGGATCTCGGCGTTCACCGCGATCATCGACCCGCCCCAGGTCGCGATCCTCGCCGTCGGCGGAACCCGGCGCGCACCGGTCGAGGACGAGAACGGCGGCTTCGTCTTCCGCGACCTGGTGACGGTCACCCTCAGCTGCGACCACCGTGTCGTCTACGGCGCCGACGGCGCGCGGTTCCTGTCCCGGCTACGCGAGCTGCTCGAGCGGCCGCTCACCCTCACGCTCTGATGCCTGCTGTTCCGTTCCGCACCGCGATTCGCGACGCTCTCGACGAGGAGCTCGCCGCCGACGAGCGCGTGATCGTCTTCGGCGAGGACATCGCCGCCGCCGGGGGCGTGTTCGCGACGACGACGGGCCTCTACGAGAAGTACGGCCCGGAGCGCGTCTTCGACACGCCGATCTCCGAGCTGGCGATGACCGGCGCGGCGTTCGGGTCGGCCGTGACCGGCCTGCGGCCGGTGCTCGAGATCATGTTCGGCGACTTCCTGACCCTCGCGATGGACAGCCTCGTGAACCAGTCGAGCAAGTACTGGTTTCTGACCGAGGAGCAGGTGAGCGTGCCGCTCACGATCCGCTCCGTGGTGGGCGGCGGCGCGCGCTTCGGGGCGATCCACTCGCAGATGCCTGTCTCCTGGTTCATGGGCGTGCCGGGACTGAAGATCGCCTGCCCGTCGACGCCCGCCGACGCGAAGGCGCTGCTCAAGGGCGCGATTCGCGACGACAACCCGGTGCTGTTCTTCGAGCACAAGCGGCTGTACACACTCGAGGGCGAGGTCGACGGCGAGGTGGGGAAGCTCGGCGAGGCGGCCGTCGTCCGCGAGGGCAGCGACATAACGATCGTCGCCGCGATGAAAAGTGTTCACGACAGTCTCGAGGCGGCCGAGGCCCTCGAGCAGGACGGCGTGTCGGCTGAGGTGATCGACCTCCGCACCCTCCGACCGTTCGATGCGGGGACGGTCGTCGCATCCGTCGAGAAGACCAACCGGATCGCGGTCGTCGAGGAGGGCCCGCTGACCGGCGGCTGGGCGGGCGAGGTGCTCGCCTCGGTCACCGAGCAGGCCCTCGGGCACCTCGACGACGCCTGGCGCATCGCGACCCCCAACACGCCGATCCCCTACAGCCCGCCGCTCGAGGACGCGTTCCTGCCGGGCGCGCACCGGATCGCCGACGAGATCAGGCGGCGCCTCCGGTGAGCGACACCGCGTCGACCTCGGAGGCTCTCGACCGCGCGTCGGAGGCGTCGAAGGTCGGCAGCCGCCTGCGGACCGAGCGAGAGCGCCTCGGGATGAGCCTGCGCGAGCTCGCGCGCCGCGTGGGGGTCTCGCCAAGCCTCGTCTCGCAGATCGAGCTCGACCGGGTCAACCCGTCGGTCAGCACGCTCTACGCGCTCGTCACCGAGCTCGGCATGACGATGAGCGACGTCTTCGGCGACTTTCCCGGCGACCGGGTCGTGAGGAGGCTGACCGACGACGACGGCGGCCTGGCACTGTGCCCCGAGACACGGCTCGTGCTCAACCTCGCGTCAGGCGTGCGCTGGGAGCGGCTCACGCCACACAGCGACCGCGACGTGGAGTTCCTCTACGTCGTGTATCCGGTGGGCGCAGCGTCGTGCCCCGAGGACGCCCTGATGACGCACGGCGGCAAGGAGTACGGCTACGTCTCGAGCGGGACGCTCGGCGTGCGCGTCGGCTTCGAGGAGTACGAGCTCGGGCCGGGCGGCTCGATCGCGTTCGACTCGTCCTCGCCGCACCGGCTCTGGGCGGTCGGCGAAGAGCCTGTCCACGCGATCTGGGTGGTCATCGGCAGAGAGGCGGACCCGCGCGACACGACGCCTCCGCCTGCTCTCGAGGCTACCGAGTAGTGGAGGCGGCCGGGGCTTCCGCGTCGGCGGCCTGGAGCCGGCCGACGCTCTTCCGGCCCGAGCGCCAGCGCGAGATGAGCACTGGCAGCTGGTAGAGCACGAGCGCGACCAGGATCAGCACGCCGATCGTCATCTCCGCGTACTCGGTCGGCTGCGAGAAGAGCGGCAGGACGTTGTTGATCTCGGTGAGGAAGAGCGCCGCCAGCAGCGCCCCGATGAAAGATCCCCTCCCGCCCGCGAGGCTCGCGCCGCCGAGGACGGCGGCGGCGATGCTGGTGAGCGCGTAGTCGCCGATGATCGGCGAGCCGATCTGAACCTGCGCCGCCTCGTAGAAGCCGGCGAGCGACGCCATCAGCGAGCAGACGACGAACGCGAGGAACACGATGCGCCCGGTCGACATCCCGAGCCGGCGGGCCGAGGTCTCGTCGAGGCCGACCGCCCTGACCGCCATCCCCGTGCGTGAGCGGTACAGCCACAGGTCGCCCAGGATCACGAGCAGGACGACGCCGATGAACGCGACCGGCATGAAGCCGATGCTCCGGTTCAGCTGATCGATCACGTCGCTGTTGATCGGGCCCTCGGGGTGGTCCCGCAGGAGGAGCGACGCGCCCTCGAGGATGCTCAGCGTGCCGAGGGTCGCGATGATCGACGGGAGCTTGAGGACCCGGATCAACGTCGCGTTGAAGATGCCGGTCGCGAGGCCGACGCCGAGGATCGCGAGCGAGCCGAGGAAGAGCGCGAATGTCGTCTCGTCCGGCTTCAGCGTGAACGAGGCCGTGACGACGCACATCGTGATCAGCGCGGCCACGGAGACGTCGAAGCCGCCTACGAGCAGCGCGTTCGTCTGGCCGATCGCGACGAGCGCCAGGGGCATCGTCGCGAGCAGGAGGTTGTTGATGTTGTACTCCGTCAGGAACGCGTCCTGGCGCGCGGCCGTGTACGCGCCGACCGCGACGATCAGCGCCCCGAGCAGGACGAGGGGCATCCAGCCGCGGAACCTCACGAGCCGCCCTTCGCGCCGCCGCCGACGATCGCCTCGACGATCCTGCGTTCCCCGAGCTCGTCCCCGCTGATCTCGTCGACGATCTGCCCGCGCGACATGACGACCACACGGTCGCAGAGGCCGGCCAGCTCGAGCGGATCGCTCGACTTGACGATGAGGGCCACGCCTTCGTTGGCCTTGGCCCTCAGCGCCTCGTAGATGTCGAAGCGCGCGCCCACGTCGACGCCCTGGGTCGGCTCGTCGGCGAGGATCACTTTCACCTCCCCGCGGAGGAAGGGACGCGTGAGCGAAACCTTCTGCTGGTTGCCTCCCGAGAGCGACTGGACCGGCTGCTCGATCGAAACCATCCGGATGCGCAGCCGGCTCGCCATGTCGTCGACCGTGCGCTTCTCGCGCCTCCGGTGCAGGAAGCCCAGGCGCCCGAAGTTCCGCAGCACCTGGATCGTCGTGTTCGCGCGGACGCTGAGGACGGGGAAGAGCGACTCACCGGTCCGGTCGCCGCTCAGGAGGACGATTCCCGCGCGGAGGGCCGCAAGGGGTGACTTCGCGTTCAGCTCCGCCCCGTCGCACGAGGCCTTCCCGGCCGGCCGCTCGACACCCGCGAGGGCCCGCAGGAACTGCACCTGGCCGTTGCCCTCGGCGCCCGCGAGCCCGAGGATCTCGCCCCTCTCGACCTTGAGGTCGATCGGGCCGAAGCGGTCGCCGTGAAGCCCTGCGATGTCGAGCAGCACCTCGGGGGAGCGGCCCTCTCCGTCGTGCTCCGGGAACGCGAGCTGTAGCGGCCGCCCGATCATGTGGGCGACCAGGGCCTCCTCCGTCATCCCGGCCGCCTCGAAGGTGCCCTGCTTGACGCCGTCGCGCAGGACGCTGATGCGACCGGCAATCTCGAGCACCTCTGGCAGGCGGTGGCTGACGTAGACGATTCCGACGCCGGCCCTGCTCCGCTCGAGGACGAGCGCGTGGAGCTGGGCGACCTCCTTCGGCCCGAGAGCGGTCGTCGGCTCGTCGAGTAGGAGCACCTTCGGCTTCGCCAGGAGCGACTTGACGACCTCGAGCAGCTGCCGCTGGGCCAGCGACAGCGTGGCGACCGGCGCCTTTACCGGGACGTCGAGCCCGAACTCCTCCAGGGTCGACGCCGCCCACCGGTCCATTCGCGCGTACGCGGGGCGCTCGTTCCCGGGGACGGCGAGATAGAGGTTCTCCGCGACCGAGAGGTCGAGGACGTGCGAGTAGGTCTGGTACGCGATGCCGAGGCCGAACCTCCGGGCCTCGGCGGGAGAGCCGCGCTTGCGGCGGCGGCCGCCGATCTCGACGGTGCCGCTGTCAGGAGCAAGGAAACCGCTGGCGATCCCGAGCAATGTCGATTTCCCGGACCCGTTCTCCCCGACGAGCGCGTGAATCTCGCCTTCGCGGCAATCCACGCTGACGTCTCGAAGCGCCTGTACCGCTCCGAACGCCTTGGAGACCCCGCGAAGGGACAGCACGACAGGGCGCTCGGGCCCGGGACTCGACATTCGTTCCTTTGACTCAGGATCTACCGCTTTCCGGCTTCCTCCCTACGGATACATCTTGTGCAGGAGCGAGAGCGGCACGAGCGAGGTCGCGGAGGCTTCCTGCGGATAGCCCTTCACGCACTCGGTTCGCTTCGCCTCGCTCTGCAGCTGGATCGGGAACACGATCGTCGGCGGGATCTTCGCGCCCTTGAGCTGCATCATCAGGGCGGTCAGGGCGACCCGGATCTGCGAGTTGCCCGCCGTGTAGTACCAGACCTTCAGCTTCGGGTTGTGCAGCTTCTTCGCCGCGCAGCCCATGCCGACGTCGTCGGTCCGAAGGGTCAGGACGGCGTTGAACGGCTTGCCCGCGGCCTTGTACGCCGCGAACGCGCCCTGCGCCATGCCGAGGCCGTACTCGTAGCTCCAGCCCTTGATGTTGGGATGCGCCGCGAGGATCCCCGAGACGACCTGCTGGACCTTCGACGCGTCCCAGTTCGTGGGCTCGTTGGCCACGACGTGGATGGCGGGGTTGAGCCGCGGCTGCTCGCACTTCTGCCAGCCCGCCGACAGCGGGTTGCCCGGGAAGCCGCCCATGAAGGCGATGTCGCCGGACTTGACGTACGTGTTCATGATCCGGGCGTACGCCTTGCCCAGGTTGCAGACGTTCTCGCCCACGACCGTGGTGTAGTTCTTGCCAGGCCCCGTCACGTAGCCCCAGGCGTAGGTGGCCACCGGGATGTGGGCCTTCCTCGCCTCCTTGAACACCGGGAGCTCCGCGTCGGCGAAGTCCGGATAGGTCACGATCGCGCTGACGTGCTGGGCGATCATCGCCCTGAAGTCGGCGAGAGCCTGGTTCAGGTCGGAGTGGGCGCTCCGGTAGATGATCTTCCCGATCGACTTGTACGTGAGCGCCTGGAGGATGAACTCCATCTTCGAGATGTGGCGATACACGTTCTCGCCGAACGGCTCGACGTAGGCGACGGTCAGCTTGCCTCCCGTCCCGGTCTTGCAACCGTCGTTCTTCCAGCACTTGAGGGCCAGTTGGTAGTTGACCTTGCGGGTGGAGCGGCCGAAGGCGGCGAGCGCGATGTCGCGGGCCATCCTGTGGGCCGGCAGGAGCTTGGCGTTGAAGAGCGTATGGGCGAGGACGCTCTTCGGGGCCTTGTAGACCTCGCCGTACCCGCTCTTCGGAAACGTCTTCTTCGCGGCTGTGGCGTGATTCCGGCTGCTGGTGCCGCCGAGGGCGGCCGCGACGACGACGAGCGCCACCGCGAGCAGCGTCACCCCGAGGCCGAGCCGCCACCGCCTCCCTTCGCTCACCTTTGGTACCTGCATCTCCCTTCCTCCTTTCGGGTTCTCAACCCGTGTCTGCGTCTGCCTGTGGGGCGATGCGAGCAGTGGCCGCCCGCGGCCGCAGGAGGCGGCCGAGGAGCGACGCGATCCTGTCCCCCGAGATCAACATTCCGACGATGATCGCCGCGCCGAAGACCACGAACTGCCATCCGATCGAGAGCCCGAGGATGAGCAGCATCTGGTTCAGCAGCGTCAGCGCGAGCGCGGCCATCCACGTCGAGGTCGCGCTCGCGAGTCCGCCCGCGAGCGACGCGCCGGCGATGACGACGGCTGCGATCGGCGCGAGCAGGTACGAGGCTCCGAACGCCGGGTCGACGCTGATGCGCACGCCCGCGAGCAGCACCGCCGCGGTGGCGTAGAGCAGCCCCGCCGCCGTGTAGGCGAAGACGACGTAGGCGCGGACGTGCACTCCGGCCATCCAGGCGGCTCTCGGGTTAGCGCCCACCGCTTGGAAGCGTCGGCCGAGCGCCGTGTAGCGGAGCAGCAGGGCGACGACGAGGGTGATCGCGGCGCCGGTCCAGAAGACGAGGCTGATGATCCCGACCGGCCTGTTCTGCGCGAAGTCGGAGAGCCGCGAGGGCACCTCGGCCTCGGCCAGGCCCTTGGAGTACCTCAGCCCCTCGGCGACGACGATCTGCCCGACCGCGAGCGTCACGATCAGCGGGTTCAGCTGCAGGATCCCGACGAAGACCCCGTTGACCAGGCCGACCAACACGCCGAGGCCCAGGCAGGCGAGGATGGCGATCCAGAGGCGGCCGTTCGAGTGGTTGCCGACGCCGACGATCAGGTAGCCGCCGAGGAACATCACCCCCGGAGTCGAGAGGTCGATGCCCGCCTGCATGATCACGAGCATCTGGCCGAGGGCCGCGACGGCAAGGACGGTCATGTACGGAAGGACGAAGGCCCAGGACGTGTTCTGTAGCGCGCTGGGCGCGATGAAGGCGGCCACTATGACCAGGATTCCGGTGGCGATCCAGACCGGCAAGAAGCGCGCTCCCACCATCGCCTGGGCGAGCAGGGACGTCATGCGGCGGCCTCCGTGCACCGCAAGGCCCCCGGTGCCTTCGTGCGCGTTCACCCGCTCCTTTGAGGGGTAGCCCCGAACAGGGCTGCATTCTGATCACTTGGGGCGGAAAGTGTCAACCACCGCGGTACGTCGGCCCCTGGATCGGCCGGAGCGTTTACCCCTGCTTCACGCTTGGCCCGCCCCAGCGAGCACGCGTTGACTGCTCGACCGGCGTCCGTTTATGCTCGCTGCACATGCGTCGGCGTGAGACCGCGCATTCCGTATCTGGCAAGCCGAGGAGAGGACGGGCATGAGCTCGCAACGCCTTTTGATTCGCAACGGCTTCGTCGTCTCGATGGATCCCGACGTCGGCGACATCCCGAACGGCGATGTCCTCGTCGAGGACGGCGCGATCGTCGAAGTCGGACGTGGCCTCGAGGTATCCGGGGCCGAGGAGATCGACGCGACCCGCATGATCGTCATGCCGGGCTTCGTCGACACGCACCGGCACACGTGGCAGACCCCGGTTCGAGGTGTGCTCCCGTGCTGCACGCTCGACCATTACTTCGCCGTCATGCTCGGCCAGGTCGGCGGCTTCTACCGCCCGGAGGACGTCCACATCGGCGACTACGCCGGCGCGCTCGAGGCCATGAACGGCGGCGTCACGACGCTGCTCGACTGGTCGCACATCAGCAACACCCCCGATCACTCGGACGCGGCGATTCAGGGCCTGAAGGACGCCGGCATCCGCGCCGTCTACGCCCACGGCATGCCGACGGGCGGCGAGTGGTGGATGCTGAGCGAGCTGAACCATCCCGAGGACATCCGGCGCATCCGGGAGACGTACTTCTCGTCGGACGACGGCCTCCTCACCCTGGCCATGGCCGCGCGCCAGCCCGGCAACGTGAACGCCGACGTCGCGAAGCACGACTGGGCGCTCGCACGGGAGCTCGGGATCCTGATCAGCGTCCACGTTGGCATGCGGCTCCACAACCTGCACTACGAACCCGTGAAGGACATGCACGACCTTGGGCTGATGGGCCCCGACGTCTGCTACATCCACATGACCGACCTCACCGACCAGGAGCTCGACTTCATCGCGGAGACCGGCGGCAAGGCGTCGATCGCTCCTTATGTGGAGATGCTGATGGGCCACGGGCCGCCGCCGACGGGGAAGATGCTCTCCCGTGGCGTCCGCCCGTCGCTCAGCGTCGACGTCGTCTCGAGCGTCCCCGGCGAGATGTTCACGCAGATGCGGACGGCGCTCGCCTACGACCGGATCCTCGAGTTCACCGATACGCCGGACATCGCGTTCGCGCCGACGCTCACCCATCGCGATGTGCTCGAGTTCGCGACGATCGACGGCGCACGGTCGATCGGGCTCGAAGAGAAGGTCGGGTCGCTGACGCCGGGCAAGCAGGCGGACATCGTCCTGCTGAAGACGAACGCGATCAACACCGCGCCGATGATCGACCCGATCGGCACGATCGTCGTCTTCTCCGACACGTCCAACGTCGACTCGGTGTTCGTCGCCGGCCAGGCCGTCAAGCGCAACGGCGAGCTCGTCGGCCACGACCTCGACAAGGTGTTCCAGCAGCTCGACGAGTCGAGGAACCACATCCTGTCGGCGGGCGAGCTGCTGCCCGAGTGGGCGGCGGAGCCGGCCGCGGCCGTGTAGAGCGAATGGCCGCAGGCAGCGTCGTCGTCGTCGGAGGCACGCAGGGCCTCGGCCGAGAGGTCGCCTCGTCGTATGCCGCCGACGGCCGGGACGTGGTCGTGACCGGCAGGGATCAGGCCCGCGCGGAGGCTGCCGCCGGGGAGATCGGCGGCAGCACCCGCGGCCTCGGGTTCGACCTCGCCGACCCGCACACGATCGAGGAGCGCCTGGCGGAGGTCGGCGACGTCGAGTACCTCGTCCTGGCCGCGATCGAGCGGGACACGAACACCGTCGAGGAGTACGACATCGACGCGGCGCTGAGGCTGGCCACCCTCAAGCTCGTCGGCTACACCGAGGTGATCCACACGCTGCTCTCGCGCCTCGGGAACGAGTCCGCGATCCTGATCTTCGGAGGGC
>Ga0335084_10002416_pt1 | contig 17980 bp, 16 predicted proteins | sample Lox_Sample_44_FD_206721 | JGI IMG/M metagenome (GOLD analysis project Ga0335084, IMG submission 206721) | Soil microbial communities from Loxahatchee National Wildlife Refuge, Florida, United States - Lox_Sample_4.4 | ecosystem: Environmental > Terrestrial > Soil > Wetlands | place: USA...
CGGAGCGATCGACGACACGGTGATCGAAGACGGCGTCAAGCTCGACAACCAGATCCAGATCGGGCACAACTGCCGGATCGGCGCCCACACCGCGATCGCCGGCTGCGTCGGCATCGCCGGCTCCACGACGATCGGCCGGCACTGCATGATCGGTGGCGCGGCGATGATCGGCGGGCACCTGTCGATCGCCGACCGCACGATCATCGCCGGCAGCACCGTGGTGACCCGGTCGCTCGGCCGGGCCGACACCTACTCGAGCGTGATCCCGGCCACGGAGGTCCGCGAGTGGCGCCGTACGGTGGCCCTGATGCGCGGCCTCGCGCGCATGTCGGAGAGAATTCGCGAGCTCGAGCGCCGGCTCGCGGGAGCGGAGCGAGAACGATGAACGCAATGGACATCAAGGCAGTGATGGACCACCTGCCGCACCGCTATCCGTTCCTGCTGATCGACCGGGTGCTCGCGCTCGAGCCGGGCAAGCAGATCCTCGCCCTGAAGAACGTGACGATCAACGAGCCGTTCTTTCCCGGACATTTCCCGCACCATCCGGTGATGCCCGGCGTGATGGTGATCGAAGCGCTCGCCCAGGCGGCAGCGATTCTAGCGTTCAGGTCGGGCGAGCGCCGCCCGGACGACAGCACGGTGCTGTACTTCGTCGGCATCGACGAGGCGCGGTTCAAGAGCCCGGTCGAGCCCGGCGATCAGCTGACGCTCCAGGCCCGGATCGAGCGGCACCTCAAGGGCATCTGGAAATTCTCGACCGAGGCGCGCGTGGGCGAGCGGATCGCCGCGGAGGCGAAGATGATGTGCGCGCTGCGCAACGCCTGACACCCCGGCCGAGGATGATTCACCCGACCGCAATCATCCACCCGCAGGCGGCGCTCGGCGCGAACGTGAGCGTCGGTGCGTACTCGATCATCGGCGAGCACGTGGAGATCGGCGACGGCACCGAGATCGGGCCGCACTCGATCGTCGAGGGCCCGACGCGGATCGGCCGCGACAACCGGATCGGCAGCTTCACCGCACTCGGCGGCCCGCCGCAGGACAAGAGCTATCGCGGCGAACCGACCCGCCTCGAGATCGGCGACCGCAACACCATCCGGGAATACTGCACCTTCAACCGCGGGACGATGAAGGATGCGCGCGTCACACGGGTCGGCGACGACAACTGGATCATGGGCTACGTGCACCTCGCCCACGACTGCCAGATCGGGAACAACACCGTGCTCGCGAACAGCACCCAGCTCGCCGGCCACGTGCACATCGGCGACTGGGCGATCCTCGGCGGTTTCACCGGTGTGCACCAGTTCGTGCGCATCGGCGCCCACACGATGATCGGGGGCGGGACGATGCTGCGGCAGGACGTCCCGCCCTACGTCACGGTCGCCGGCAACCCGCCAAAGGCGTTCGGCGTGAACAGCGAAGGGCTGAGGCGGCGCGCGTTCACGCCCGAGACGATCGAGGCGATCCAGGCCGCCTACCGGACGCTGTACCGCGCCGGATTGTCGTTCGCCGACGCACAGACGGAGCTTGCGCAAACGACGGCGGACCGCCCCGAACTCATCGCGCTGGTCGAATTCCTCAAGGCCGCGACGCGCGGCATCGTGCGCTAGAGCGATGGCGAACATCGTGATGGTCGCAGGCGAGGCTTCCGGCGACCTCCTCGGCAGCCGCGTGATCGACACCCTCCGCCGCCGGATCCCGGCGGCGAAGTTCGCCGGCATCGGCGGGCCGCGGATGATCGCCGCCGGGTTCGAGTCGTGGTTTCCCCAGGAGAGGCTCGCGGTCCGCGGCTTCGTCGAGGTGCTGCGCCACCTGCGCGGGATCCTCGCGCTGCGGCGCGAGCTCGCGCGGCGGATCCTCGCCAACCGGCCGCAGCTCTTCCTCGGGATCGACTCCCCAGAGTTCAATCTCGGCCTCGAACGGCGCCTGAAGACCGCTGGCATCCGCACCGCCCACATGGTCAGCCCGCAGGTGTGGGCCTGGCGGTCCGGGCGGGTGCGCAGCATCGGGCAGTCGGTGTCCCAGCTGCTCGTGCTGTTCCCGTTCGAGGAAGCGCTGTACCGCCAGGCCGGCATCGGCGTGACCTACGTCGGCCATCCGCTCGCCGACGAGATCCCGGACCGGATCGACCGCGAGGCGATGCGCGCCGAGCTGCGCCTGCCGGGGCGCGCGAAAGTCATCACCGTGCTGCCGGGGAGCCGCCAGTCCGAGATCGAGATGATGGCCGACGTGTTCATCGAGACGGCGAAGCTGATCGCCCGGACCAGCCCCGACGTGCGATTCCTCGTGCCGCTCGTGACGCGCGAGACGCGCGGGCTCTTCGAGGAGGCGATCTACCGGTGCAACGCGCACGAGCTGCCCCTGACGCTGCTCTTCGGGCATGCGCGTGACGCGCTGGCGGCGTGCGACGTCGCCCTCGCCACCAGTGGTACGGTGACGCTGGAGGCGGCGCTATCGCATCGCCCGATGGTGATCGCCTATCGCGTCGCACCGCTCTCGGCCACGATCGCGCGATGGCTGGTACGCGTGCCGCACATCGGTCTGCCGAACATCCTGTGCGGCGAGGCGGTGGCGCCGGAATTCCTGCAGGACGACGCCACGCCGGAGAACCTCGCCCAGGCAGTCGCGAACCTGCTCGCCGACGAACCCGTGCGCCGGCGGATCGAGCACCGGTTCGAGCGCCTGCACCACGAGCTGCGCCGCGACGCCGCGGAGCGCGCCGCCGACGCGCTGATGCCGCTGCTTGCGCCGGGGGCGGCGTGAAGAGCGCCCGGTGCACCTGCGGCGTCGACGAAGCCGGCCGCGGTCCGCTCGCCGGCCCGGTCTACGCGGCGGCGGTGATCCTCGATCCGGCGCGCCGGATTCGGGGCCTCGAGGACTCGAAACAGCTCGCACCAGCGGTGCGCGTCGAGCTCGCGGAGCGGATCCGGACGCGCGCGCTCGCCTGGGCGGTGGCGAGCGCGTCGGTGGCGGAGATCGATGCGCTGAACATCCTTCAGGCGGCGCTGCTCGCGATGCGTCGGGCCGTTACCGCGCTCGCCGTCGTCCCCGAGCTCGCGCTCATCGACGGCCTGCATTGTCCGCAACTGCCGATCGAGGTCCGCGCGATCGTCGACGGGGACGCCAAGGTGAAAGCGATCTCGGCCGCCTCCATCCTCGCAAAGACCGCGCGCGATGCCGAAATGGTCAGACTTTCCGAGCGCTACCCCCAGTACGGGTTCGAGCGCCACAAGGGCTATCCGACGCCTGAGCATCTCGCGCTCCTGCAGCGCTTCGGACCCTGCGAGGTCTACCGGCGCAGCTTCGCGCCGGTCCGCGCACTGCTCACCGATGGCGAGCAGGCCGCGCTGTTTCCGCTGGACCCGCAGTGAGGCGGCCCGCCTCGTGCACGACCGCGAGGAGCCGCCGCCGTTCGGCGGCCGGGGCGAACAGCGGGCGCCGGGCGGCGACGCCGGCCTTCAGCCGCCGATAGAACGCCGGGTCGGTCCGGGCGCGGTCGATGAGGCGCGCCAAGGCACGCTCGTCCGCGAGCGGGTAGTAGCCTGGATAGTCGCGGCCGAGCATCCCGACGTTGCCGCGGATGCGCGAGGCGATCACCGGCACGCCGGCGCGCGCGGCCTCGCATATCACGTTCGCGCCGCCCTCCATGCGGGAGCTGACCACGAGGAGATGGCTCGCCCGGAGCCACGCGAGCGCGCGCGAGTGTGGAACGCCGCCGATCCAGCGATAGCGCGGATCGGCGCGCGCGAGGCGGGCGGCCTCCTTGGCCATCGCGGGGGCCAGCGCATCGCCTACCTGCAGAATCTCGAGCTCCGTTGCGCCGGGGAGATACCGCAGGGCAAGCGCGGCGCGGAAGGGGTCTTTCTCGTCGCGCAAGTGTCCGAGTACGCACACGCGAAACTCGCGTCGGGGCGGTCGTGCACGACGCGACACCCGCGCCGATTGATAGACCGGACGGACCTTCGGCCGCAGCCGTGGGGCGACCTCGAGCGCCCCCATCTCCTGGAGCGTCACGAGCAGGGTGGCGACCTCGAGCGAACGCTGCGCCCCGGCGTCGAAGCGGATGTCGCGGTACAGGTCGGTACCGGTCAGCACGACGATCAGCGGGCGCTCGGGACACCGCGCGCGAAAGCGGGCAATCGAGTCGGCGCTCTTGCGGGCGTGCAGCCCGATCATCAGGTCGCACTCGGCGCCGTCCCAGGCCGAGACGACCCGGACCCGATGCCCGGCGTCGCGCAGGAACGCGGCGTAGCGCTGCGCCGTGTGGCGATTCCCGGTGCGGGTGCTCGCCGCGGACGGCGTCACGATCGCGATTCTCATCCTCTTTCCCGCTAAACTCTGCCCCCGATGCCGAGCCGTCCGACCGCGGACCTGATCCCGCCCGGAGCGCTCGCGGCAGAGGAGGTGCGCGGGCACCTCGATGCCGCGCGCGAGCGCCTTCGCGTCCTGACCGGCGATCTCGACAGCGAGCGATTGTTGGGCCCGAAGCTCGCCATCGTCAACCCGGTGCTCTGGGAAATCGGCCACGTCGCGTGGTTCCAGGAGCACTGGTGCCTGCGCATGCGCCCCGACGGGACGCTCGGGCCGAGCCGGCTCGACAACGCCGACCGGCTATACGACTCGAGCGCGATCCCGCACGCTGTCCGCTGGGACCTGCCGCTACCTTCGCACGCTGCGACGCGCGCCTATCTCGAGGCCGTGCTCGAGGAGGTGCAGGCGGCGATCGCCCGGCGTCCCGAGGACGGACGGCTGCTCTATTTCGCCGAGCTCGCCGCCTGCCACGAGGACATGCACGGCGAGGCGTTCCACTACACCCGGCAGACGCTTGGCTATCCGTCACCTTCGCTCCCGCCGACGCCGCCGGCACCGGCGGCATCCGGCACCGGCGGCGATGCGGTATTCGAGGGCGGCGTCTTCCGTCTGGGCGCAGCGCCCGGCGCGGGCTTCGTACACGACAACGAAAAGTGGTCGCATCCGGTGGAGGTGGCGCCGTTCCGGATCGCCTGCACGGCAGTCACGAACCGCGAGTTCGCCGCATTCGTCGACGCCGGCGGCTATGCGCGTCGCGAGTGGTGGACGGACGAGGGCTGGATGTGGCGCACCTCACACGCGGCCGAGGCGCCGCAGTACTGGCGGCGGCGGGACGGCGAGTGGAGCGAGCGCCGGTTCGACCGCTGGCAGTCGCTCGCCCCCGACGAACCGGTCGTGCACGTGACCTGGCACGAGGCGCAGGCGTACTGCCGTTTCGCCGGCCGGCGGCTGCCGACGGAGGCGGAGTGGGAGTATGCCGCCTGCGACGGCGAGGACGTCCCGAAGCCGGCAACGCCGTGGCGTTCGCCACGCGTGTCAGCGGCGCACGCAAATCTGGAAGGATCGTCGCCCGCGCCGGTAGCCGCTTACCCGAGCGGCGATACGCGCCGGGGCTGTCGGCAGCTCTTCGGGAACGTGTGGGAGTGGACGGCCTCCACGTTCGGCCCGTATCCCGGCTTCGTGGCCGATCCCTACAAGGAGTACTCGGCGCCGTGGTTCGGGACGCACAAGGTGCTTCGCGGCGGCAGCTTCGCGACGCCGGTCCGGCTGCTGCGCACCACCTGGCGCAATTTCTACACACCGGACCGGTACGACGTCTTCGCCGGATTTCGCACCTGCGCCGCGTGACGAAGCGGATCGCCTCGCGCGAGAACGCGCTGTACAAGAGCCTCGCCAGGCTCGCCGGGTCCTCGCGGGCGCGGCGGGAACGCCGTGCGGCGATCCTGGACGGCCCACACCTCATCGCGGCGTTCCGGGCGAGCGGCGGCACGGCCGAGACCCTGGTGGCAAGCGAAAGCGGGTGCGCGCACGCCGAGATCCGAGCGCTGTTCGACGAGACGCCGGCACGCGCGCGTGCGGTGCTCGCCGACCGGCTCTTCGACTCGCTCGCCCAGGTCGCGACCCCGACCGGCATCCTCGCGGTAGTCACCGTACCGGGGCCGGAAAGCGTGCCCGCGGCGCTCGAGACCTGCCTGCTGCTCGAAGGCATCCAGGATCCCGGCAATCTCGGCTCGGTCCTGCGAACCGCGGCTGCGGCCGGTGTCCGGCAGGTCTTCCTTGCGCCCGGCTGCGTGTTCGCCTGGTCGCCCAAGGTCCTGCGCGCGGGGCAGGGCGCCCATTTCGGCCTGTCGATCCGCGAGGGCGCGCCGCTTGCCGTTCTGGCCGAGGGATTTGCGGGGCAAGTCGTGGCGACCGATCCGCACGCCGACGCCTCGGTGTTCGATCTGGACCTCACCGGGCCGGTGGCGTGGGTGCTCGGCAGCGAGGGTCGGGGCGTATCCACGGCGCTCGCAGCGCTCGCGACCGCGCGTGCGCGGATCCCGATGCCCGGATCGGCCGAATCGCTCAACGTCGCCGCTGCGGCGGCGATCTGCCTGTTCGAGCAGGTGCGTCAGCGCGCGCCGCGCGCCCCTCCGAACTGACGGCAGGATCCAGGCGGAACTCCCCGCGTTCAATAGCCAGCGTGAGGGTGCCGAGCGCGCCGGCGCTCCTAAAACACCCGGCGCTCCAGTTTCACGTCCTGCATGACCTTGGTTGCGATCTCTTCGATCGAGCGCGTAGTGGAGTTGAGCCACGCGACGCCGTACCGGCGCATCATTTTCTCCGCCTGGTCGACCTCGTACCGGCAGTTCTCGAGCCGCGCGTAACGGCTGTCCGGCCGGCGCTCGTTGCGGATCTCGGCGAGCCGCTCCGGCGCGATCGTGAGCCCGTAGAGCTTCTTCAGATGCGGTTCGACCGCACCCGGCAGCGTGCCGCGATCGAAGTCGTCGGGCGTGAGCGGGTAGTTCGCCGCCTTGATGCCGAGCTGGAGCGCCATATAGAGGCAGGTGGGCGTCTTGCCGCTGCGGGAGACGCCGACCAGGATCACGTCGGCCTTGCCGAGATCCTGGTTGCCGAGCCCGTCGTCGTGCGCGAGCGCGAAGTTGATCGCCTCGATCCGGTCGAGGTACTCCTTGTTGTTCGCGACGCCGTGCGAGCGCCCGACGGTGTGCGTGGAGCGGGTGCGAAGTTCGGTCTCCAGCGGATTCAGGAATCCCTCGAAGAAGTCGAGCACCAGCGCGTCCGCGCCCCGCAGCACCGTCCGGATGTCGTCGTTCACCAGCGTGCAGAACACGATCGGGCGGGCGCCCGAGCGTGCCTTCGCCTGTGCGATCCGGGCGAGGCACTCCTCGGCCTTTGCAATCGAGTCGATGAACGGCTCCACGATCTGCTGGAAGTCGATGCCGTCGAACTGGGTCAGCAGGCTGTGGCCGAGGGCCTCCGCGGTGATGCCGGTGCCGTCCGAAACGAAGAACACCGTGCGGCGTGAGTGGGTCATCGTTTCTCCATTCGGATGGTGCGGCGCGACAGGGGCGCCGGTAAAATAGCCACTTCCCGCCCGATCCACAAGCGGAGCGGCGAGAGGAGCGTGCGCGACATGACGGCGAGTAACTACGTGGTGCGGTTCGAAGATCTTCGTCTCGCCGACATCCCCCGCGTAGGGGGCAAGAACGCCTCGCTCGGCGAGATGATCGGCAACCTCGCCGCACGGGGCATTCGCGTGCCCGGCGGGTTCGCCACTACCGCCGCAGCCTACCGCGATTTCCTCGGCGAGGCGGGTCTCGCCGCGCGCATCGAAGCGCGCCTGGCGGGGCTCGACCCCAGCGACGTGGAGGCGCTTGCGCGGTGCGGCGCCGAGATCCGGGGCTGGATCGCGTCGGCGCCGCTGCCGTCCCGACTGGAAACCGAGATCGCGGCGGCCTACCGGGCACTCATGGCGGCGGGCGAGTATCCGGTTGCCGTCCGGTCGAGCGCTACGGCCGAGGACCTTCCGGACGCTTCGTTTGCCGGCCAGCAGGAAACGGTCCTCAACGTGTCCGGACTGGCCGGCGTGCTCGCTGCGATCAGGCACGTCTTCGCGTCGCTCTACAACGATCGCGCGATCTCCTATCGCGTCCACAAGGGATTCACGCACGCCGAAGTCGCCCTGTCGGCCGGCGTGCAGCGCATGGTGCGCAGCGATCTCGCCGCGAGCGGCGTGATGTTCACGCTCGATACCGAATCGGGGTTCAGCGACGTGGTCTTCATCACGGCTTCCCACGGTCTCGGCGAGACCATCGTGCAGGGTGCGGTCAATCCGGACGAGTTCTACGTCCACAAGCCGATGCTCGCCGCGGGCAAGCGCCCGATCATCCGCCGCAGCCTCGGCTCGAAGCTCGTGAAAATGGTGTTCGCGACGGTGGACGGTGGCGCCACGACGACGACGGTCGACGTCACGTCCGCCGATCGGGACCGATTCTCGATCAGCGACGAGGATGCGGTTGAGCTCGCGCGGTTCGCGGTCGAGATCGAGCGCCACTACCGCCGCCCGATGGACATCGAGTGGGGCAAGGACGGCCTGGACGGCAAGCTGTACATCCTGCAGGCGCGCCCCGAGACGGTGAAGTCGCAGGGCGGACGCGAGGGGCAGGAGCACTACAGGCTACGCAGCCGATCGCGCGTCCTCGCCTCGGGCCGCGCGATCGGCCAGAAGATCGGCCTCGGCCCGGTGCGCGTCGTCGCCGATGCGTCGGGGATGTCGCGCGTGCAGGCGGGCGACGTGCTCGTCACCGACATGACCGACCCGAACTGGGAGCCGGTGATGAAGCGCGCGGCGGCGATCGTCACCAACCGGGGCGGGCGGACCTGCCATGCCGCGATCATCGCGCGCGAGCTCGGGATCCCGGCGGTGGTCGGCTGCGGCGATGCGACCCGCAAGCTCGCCGATGGCGCCCTGGTCACCGTCTCGTGCGCCGAGGGCGACACCGGGAACGTCTACGAGGGCCGGCTCGAGGTCGAGGTGACCACCCAGCGCGTGGGCGAGATGCCGCGCATTCCGGTGAAGATCAGCATGAACGTCGGCAACCCGCAGCTCGCTTTCGACCTGCAGCGATTGCCGAACGCGGGGGTCGGGCTCGCGCGGCTCGAGTTCGTGATCAACAACATGATCGGCGTGCACCCGAAGGCGGTACTTGCGTACCCGGACCTCGAGGACGGCCTGCGTCGCGCGGTCGAGTCGGCGGCACGCGGCTATCCGAGCCCGCGGGCGTTCTACGTCGAGAAGCTTGCCGAGGGCGTCGCGACGATCGCCGCCGCCTTCTGGCCCAAGCCGGTGATCGTCCGGCTCTCCGACTTCAAGTCGAACGAGTACCGCAAGCTGATCGGCGGTGCGCGCTACGAGCCGGAGGAAGAGAATCCGATGCTCGGCTTCCGCGGCGCCTCGCGCTATGTCGCCGAATCGTTCCGGGACTGCTTCGCGCTGGAGTGCGAGGCGATGAAACGGGTGCGCGACGAAATGGGCCTCACCAACGTCGAGCTGATGGTCCCGTTCGTGCGCACGGTCGACGAGGCACGGGCGGTCGTTGCCCTGCTCGCTCACCAAGGCCTGAAACGCGGGGGGAACGGTCTGCGCGTCGTGATGATGTGCGAGGTGCCATCGAACGCGCTGCTCGCGGACCAGTTCCTGGAGCACTTCGACGGCTTTTCGATCGGCTCGAACGATCTCACTCAGCTCACGCTCGGCGTCGACCGCGACTCGGAGCTGGTTGCCGCCGCGTTCGACGAGCGTAACCCGGCGGTGGAGCTCCTGCTGCGCATGGCAATCCAGGCGTGCCGCCGCAAGGGCAAGTACGTCGGGATCTGCGGCCAGGGTCCGTCCGACTACCCCGACCTCGCCCGCTGGCTCGTGCAGGAGGGCATCGAAAGCCTGTCGCTCAACCCCGATACGGTCGTGGACACCTGGCTTGCCCTCGCGAAGGCGGCCTGAGGACTCAGACCTTCACGCGCAGCAGCCGCTGCTTCTCGCGGTCCCACTCCCGCTCCTTCTCCGCCGCGCGCTTGTCGTACTGCTTCTTCCCTCGCGCGAGGCCGACCTCGAGCTTGATGCGGCCTTTCGCGTAGTGCAGGTTGATCGGCACGAGCGCGTAGCCGGCGCGCTCGACCTTGCCGATGAGCTTCCGGATCTCCTCGGCCCGCAGCAGGAGCTTGCGGGTGCGAGTCGGGTCGGGCTTGACGTGGGTGGAGGCGGTGGCGAGCGGGCTGACGTGCGCGCCGACGAGAAAGACCTCGCCGCCTTTGAGGATGACGTACGCCTCCTTGAGCTGCGCCCGGCCGGCGCGGATCGCCTTCACCTCCCAGCCCTCGAGCGCGAGGCCAGCCTCGTAGCGTTCCTCGATGAAGTAGTCGTGGAAGGCCTTGCGATTCTCGACGATGCTCACCGGGCGTCCGTTTCGTTGCAAAATGGCCGCGACACCTCGCCGCAGCGAGGTGTCGCCCTGGGATTGGGGATTCGCGAAAGGGGGTGTGCCCCGTTTCGCGGCGTTTCCCTAAACTCCGGGCGATTCTAGCCCGGCCCGCACTGCACTCGTGGTCACCGTCGAACGCCAGGCGATCGTCCCCTACAGCGCACAGCGGATGTATGCGCTGGTCGAGGACATCGAGTCCTATCCGCTCTTCCTCCCCTGGTGCAGCCGCACCGAGGTGGCTTCGCGCAGCGCGCGCCGGGCGCTGGCAACGATCCACGTCGACTTCCGCGGTGTGCAGCAGGCGTTCACGACCGACAACCGGATGCACCCGGGGGAGCGGATCGAGATGGCGCTCGTCCGCGGGCCGTTCAGGGACCTCGCAGGCGAGTGGCGTTTCCGCGCGCTCTCCGCCGCGGGCTGCCGGGTCGAGCTCGCGCTCGCGTATCAGCTCGCGAACCCGCTGCTCGGCCGGGTCGTCGGACCGGTGTTCGACCACATCGCCAACACCTTCGTCGACGCGTTCGTGCGCCGGGCCGAGGCACTTCACGAGTCGCCGTGATGCCGAGGGTCGAGGTGGTCTACGCGCTGCCCGACCGGCAGACGCTCTACGCCCTGGACGTCGAGGCGGGCGCGACCGTGCGCGATGTGATCGAGCGCAGCGGCGTGCTCAGTGCTTTCCCGGAGATCGATCTCGCCCGCAACCGGGTCGGAATCTTCGGCAAGCTCGCCGCGCTGTCGACGCCGGTGTGCGACGACGACCGGGTCGAGATCCTCAGGCCCCTGGAGGCCGATCCCAAGGAGGCGCGCCGGAAGCGAGCGGTACGGGGGAGGTAGGCTACTTGCAGCCCGAAGCGATCTCGCGCTGGAGGCGGGAGATCTCCGACTGGACCCCGGCGTCGTCGAGGAACACGCGCTCGCCGTTCGCGTCGAGCCGCGCGACCCGCGCGCCGGATTGCATGCCGGAGAGCTCGCGTCGGGCGTTGGCACAGCTCTCGGCCTGTTGCTGCTGCTGCTGGGCGAGCTTCTCGTCTTTCTTCGCCTTCTCTTCCGCCTCGATCTGCCGCTGCCGGAAAGCCTGGTCCTGTTCGGCGGCCGTCTTGGGGCCGGTGGATTTCGCGGCGTCGGCGTTCGCGCCCGCCACCGGTGCGCTCGGGACGCTGCTCAGCCGCGAACTCGTGACTTTTTCCGCTTTCCGGCCGTCGGACGGCGGACGGTCGGAGTACTGGACCTTCCCGTCGGGGCCGACGTACTTGTAGAGCTGCTGCGCGGCGGCAGGCAGGGCCGCGATCACCGCCGCTCCGAGCGCGAGGGCGAGAACAAGGGCGAGCCGCACGGGCGTATTCATGACATTGTCCTCACCGGAGCCATCCGGGAACCATAGAGCGTTTGGGGGGCGGCGTCAATCGAGGGCCGGGCCGACGGGAGGCGGTTTTACCGGTGGCACCCTCGCGCGTATAATGCGGGTTTGCGGCGCGCACCATCGGCATGCGAGTGATCACCAAGGCGCTGACCTTCGACGACGTCCTGCTCGTCCCCGACCACTCGACCGTCCTGCCGCGCGACGTTTCCCTCCGGACCCGGGTCTCCCGCAACATCCAGATCAACATCCCGATCGTCTCGGCGGCGATGGACACCGTCACCGAGGCGCGGCTCGCCATCGCGATCGCACAGGAGGGTGGCCTCGGGATCATCCACAAGAACCTCGCCGCGCGGGCCCAGGCGGCGGAAGTGCTGAAAGTGAAGCGCTACGAAGCCGGCGTCGTGCGCGATCCGATCACCATCCCGCCCGACATGTCGGTGCGCGAGGTGAAGGCGCTCCAGGAGTCCCACCGTTTCTCGGGGCTGCCGGTGGTCGAGGGCAAGCGCGTCGTCGGGATCGTCACCAACCGCGATCTGCGGTTCGAGACCAAGCTCGACCAACCGGTCCGCGCGATCATGACCCCGCGCGAGCGCCTCGTCACCGTGCGCGAAGGCGCGACGCTCGACGAAGCGAAGGCGCTCATGCATCGGCACCGTCTCGAGCGGGTGCTGGTGGTGAACGGCAACTTCGAGCTGCGCGGCCTGATCACGGTCAAGGACATCCTGAAGTCGAGCGAGCATCCGAACGCCTGCAAGGACGACCTCGGCAAGCTGCGGGTCGGCGCCGCGGTCGGGGTCGGCGAAGGCACGGACGAGCGGGTCGCAGCGCTGGTCGAGGCCGGCGTCGATTTGCTGGTCGTGGACACGGCCCACGGACACGCGCAGGGCGTGCTCGACCGCGTAAAGTGGGTCAAGACGAACTTCCCGAAGATCGACGTGATCGGCGGCAATGTCGCCACGGCCGCCGGCGCGCGGGCGCTGGTCGATCACGGCGCCGACGGCGTGAAGATCGGCATCGGGCCCGGGTCGATCTGCACGACGCGGATCGTGGCCGGCGTCGGGGTCCCCCAGATCACGGCGATCGTCAACGTCGCCGAGGGGCTCGCCGGGACCAACGTGCCGATGATCGCCGACGGCGGCATCCGCTATTCGGGTGACATCCCGAAGGCGCTCGCGGCGGGCGCGAACTGCGTGATGATCGGCAGCCTGCTCGCCGGCACCGAAGAGTCGCCGGGCGACATCGAGCTCTACCAGGGGCGCTCGTACAAGGCCTACCGGGGCATGGGTTCGCTCTCTGCGATGCAGCAGGGCGCGGCCGACCGCTACTTCCAGGACCCGCTCATGCATGCGGACAAGCTCGTGCCCGAAGGCGTCGAAGGCCGCGTACCCTACAAGGGGTCGGCGGTCGGCGTCATCGGTCAGCTCCTCGGGGGCCTGCAGGCGAGCATGGGCTATACCGGCTGTGCCACGATCGACGACCTGCGCACCCGGGCCCAGTTCGTCGAGATCTCCGGCGCCGGCATGCGCGAGTCGCACGTCCACGACGTGCAGATCGTCAAGGAAGCGCCGAACTACCGGGTCGAGTGAGCCACGACCGCATCCTGATCCTCGATTTCGGTGCGCAGTACTCGCAGTTGATCGCGCGCCGCGTGCGCGAGAGCCACGTCTACTGCGAGCTCCATCCCTACGACGTCACCGACGTTTTCATCCGCGAGTTCTCGCCACGCGGAATCATCCTGTCCGGCGGGCCCGCTTCGGTCTACGAGGACAAGGCCCCGCGCGCGCCCCAGGCGGTCTGGGATCTCGGCGTCCCCGTCCTCGGAATCTGCTACGGCATGCAGACGATGGCCGAGCAGCTCGGCGGCAGGGTCGAGGGCTCGAAGGTGCGCGAGTTCGGTTACGCCGAGGTCCGGGCGCGCGGGCACTCGAAGCTGCTCGAGGGCATCCAGGACCGGGTAAACGGCGAGCGCCATGGCCTCCTCGACGTCTGGATGAGCCACGGCGACAAGGTCATTGAGCTCCCGCCGGGTTTCAAGCTGATGGCGACGAGCGACGCCTGCGCGATCGCCGGCATGGCCGACGAGTCGCGCCGCCTCTACGGCGTCCAGTTCCATCCCGAGGTGACGCACACGAGGCAGGGTGCGGCGATCCTGACCCGCTTCGTGCGCGAGATCTGCGGTGCCCGCGCCGACTGGAACATGCCCGACTACGTCGGCGAGGCGGTCGAACGCATCCGAGCGGAGGTGGGAGAGGACGAGGTGGTCCTCGGCCTGTCGGGCGGGGTCGATTCGTCGGTGGCGGCGGCACTGATCCATCGGGCCGTCGGCGACCGGCTGACATGCATTTTCGTCGACACCGGGCTGCTGCGGCTCAACGAGGCCGAGCAGGTGATGGCGACCTTCGCGCGCCACCTCGGGGTCAAGGTCGACATGGTCGACGCGTGCGAGCGGTTCATGCGCGCGCTTGCCAACGTCGCCGACCCAGAGGGGAAGCGCAAGATCATCGGCCGCGAGTTCGTGCACGTCTTCCAGGAGGAAGCGGCGAAGCTCCCGCAGGCGAAGTGGCTGGCGCAGGGGACGATCTATCCCGACGTGATCGAGTCGGCGGGCGCAAAGAGCAAGAAGGCGCACACGATCAAGTCGCACCACAACGTCGGCGGTCTGCCGGAAACGCTGCACCTCAAGCTACTCGAGCCGCTGCGCGATCTCTTCAAGGACGAAGTTAGGGAGCTCGGTCTCGCCCTCGGTCTGCCGCGCGAGATGGTGTTCCGCCATCCGTTCCCCGGCCCTGGCCTGGGCGTGCGCATCCTCGGCGAAGTAAAGCGCGAGTACGCCGACCTGCTGCGCCGCGCCGACGCCATCTTCATCGACGAGCTGCGCGCGGCCGGCTGGTACGACAAGACGGCGCAGGCATTTGCGGTGTTCCTGCCGGTCCGATCGGTCGGCGTCATGGGCGACGGCCGGACCTACGAGCACGTCGTGAGCCTCCGTGCGGTCGAGACGACCGACTTCATGACCGCGCACGTGGCACCGCTCCCGCACGAGCTCCTCGCGAAGGTCGCGAACCGGATCATCAACGAAGTCCGTGGCATCAATCGGGTCGTCTACGACGTATCGAGCAAGCCGCCGGCGACGATCGAGTGGGAGTAGGTTTCGAGATCCGTCGGGGGCTTTCGAGACCTATCGAAAAGTGGGCCTGACGCGTAGGCAGCACACCTGTCCGCCGGCTCTGACGGCTGGACGGCGCTGGACGACCCGTTCCTGACGTCGCGACTCACGAAAGCGGCCGTTCCTGGTTCACCGGCGCGCAGCCACCGATTGTGCCGGTCATCCTGCCAGCTTCTTCTCCATCGCGGCTACGCGGCCGCTCCACAGCCCCCGATAGGACACGAGTAGGCCGAGAACAATCGGGACCACACCGACAAAGATGAACACCAGGTCGCCCGGCGTGCGCATCCATTCCAGGATGCGCGCGAGCGCGGTGCCTGTGTACTCGAGTGAACGGGCGTGCCAGTAGCCGTTCTGCAGGACGTCCCAGAGCTGCAGGACGCCTGCCGGAAAGAGGCTGAAGGCGATCATCATCGCGAGCCCGACGTTGAGCCCCCAGAAGCCGACCTTCAGGAACTTTTCGACCCGCGGCCATAGCTCATCGGCCGTGACCTCGCGCAGCACGTAGGCCATGAGGCCGACGGCGAGCATCCCGAACACGCCGATGAAGGCGGCGTGGCCGTGGTTGACCGTGAGGAGCGTTCCGACCTCGTAGTAGCTCACGATCGGCATGTTGATCAGGAAGCCGAAGACGCCGGCGCCAACGAAATTCCAGAACCCGACCGCCATCAGGAAAAAGAAAGTCCAGCGGTGCCGGAATGCGGTAGCGCTCTCGCCGCGTGTGAGCCGGTAGAAGTCCCACGCATCCAGCGTGAGAAGCGTGAGCGGCACAACCTCGAGCGCGGAGAACGTCGCGCCGAGTGCCATGGCGAGTTCCGTCTGACCCGTGAAGTACCAGTGGTGCGCGGTGCCGATCAATCCGCCGCCGAAATAGAGTATGGCGTCGAGGTAGATGACGCGGATCGCCGTAATTCGGCGGACCAGGCCGAGTTGGAAGAGGATGATCGAGACAATCACCGTCACGAAGAACTCGAAGAAGCCCTCGACCCAGAGGTGAATGATCCAGAACCGCCACACGTCGACGATCGAGTAGTGTGTCTTCGCACCGAAGAAGAACGCGGGTAGATAGAAGAACGGGATTGCGAAGGCCGCGATCAGGAAGAATACGACGAAGGTCCGCAGCTCGGGGTTGCGGCGAACGGGCTCGACCGCGCGAAGCACCAGCCAGAACCAGAAGAGGAGCCCCGCTGCGAGCAGGATCTGCCAGAACCGCCCGATCTCCAGATACTCCCAGCCCTGATTGCCGATCCAAAACCACAGGTCGCCGAGGAGATTATTGATCCCAACCCACTGGCCGAGTAGGCTGCCGACGACGACCACGACGACAGCCCAGAAGAGCAGATGGACGAGCGGGCGCTGCCCCTTGGGGGCGCCCCCGCCGAGCGCCGAGGCTACGAACAGCGCGCCGGCAACGTACGAAGTCGCGACCCAGAAGATCATCGTTTGCAGGTGCCAGGCGCGCAGCAGATTGCTCGGAAACACAGCCGACAAGTCGAAGCCGTAGAAATCGCCCGGCTCGGCCCGATAGTGCGCAAGCGCGCCGCCGATCAGCACTTGCGCGAGGAAGAGCAGGCCGGCGACCACCATGAACTTCACCGTGGCGGCCTGTGCCGGGGTGATCTGCGTCGGACGAACGCTCGCTGGCCGGGCTGCTTCCGCCGTCGTACCTCCGTGCCAGCCGAGATAGTCGAACTTGCCGAAGGCGAGCAGCACGACCGCGATGCCACCTAGCAGAAACACCAGGCTGATGGCGCTCCACAGCAGGGTGCCACCGGTGTGGTGATTGCCGACCAGCGGGTCATATGGAAAGTTGCTGGTGTACGAGTGGGCGCTGCCAGGCCGTTGGGCGGCCGAGGCCCACGCCGTCCAGACAAAGAACGCGCTGAGCTTGCGCAGCTCATTCGGATCGGTGACGGCGCCTCTCGAAAGCCCGCCATTCTTCGCGGGGTCGGCGAAGTAGTTCGTCCAGTAGGCCACCTGCTCGGTGAACGCCGCCTTGCTGTCGTCAGGCAAGGTTAGCGTGCCCGAAGCCCCGTCGAAGCGGTTGGTCTTGAACGCCGCGGCGACCGCACCGTCAACCGCCGCCTTCTCGTTCTCGCGGAGATTGGCGTACGTCGTCTGAAATCGACTTTGCGCAATCCGCCCCGCAAGGTACAAGGCGAGTCCGTGCAACGTCTGCGCAGAGAAATCCGGCCCAAGATAGCCGCCGTGGCCCCAGATCGTGCCGTTGTCCATCAGGCCGTACCTGAGAAAGACCTCCTGGCCGGCGGCGACGTCCTCGGCGGTGAACACGACCTCCCCGCCAGGCGTGACGGCCTTCACCGGGATCGGGGGCGCGTTCTGGTATGCGCGGAGCGACATCAGGATGAGGACCGCGAAGCCGAAGATCATGACGATGACAACGCTTCGCGGCCACCATGCGGACAACGTTCCGTGAGGTGGAGTGCTTGCGGGCATACGTCCTCCCTCAGGGCGCAATTTGCGGGCGGTGTGCTCCTTACAACTCTAGTGCCATTTGCCGATACCTGCCAAGTTTGAGCAAGCCTTATTGGGTCGTCGCGTCGAGAGAGCCGTTGAACGGCCGCTATGGGCAACCTTACCGAAAAGCCGCCTTTCGCCGGGCGATGCCCGCTGCCCCGGTCACCCGTGTGGCCGCTGTCCAACGCGTGGCGGGCATTCAGCGGTCCGCGGCCGCGCCGAGCGCGACGATGGACGCCACGTTCTCGGTCCCGGGCCTAAGGCGGTGCTCCTGCTCCGCCTGAAAAAGCACTGACCGGATCGGCGTGCCGCTGCGCACGTACAGGGCTCCCACGGCCTTGGGCGCGTAGAAACGAATTTAGCAATCCATTGCCGCACGCGCACTTGGCAATGTTGGATAGTAGCCGGCCCGCCCCGATCATCCTTACTCCTCCGCCTCTCCGGGGCCCTCAAACTTCCTGCGAATCGACGTGATCACACGGTGCGTCGTCTCGATATCGGAAACCTTCAATCCGTCCGCAAGATTGTTGACCCATGGCGCCTGAAGGCGCATCGCATCGTCGAAGCACTTCTTCCCGTCATCCGTAAGCACGACGAGCTGCGCACGTCTGTGATGAGGATTCGAGCGGAATTCGACCAGCCCGTCGGCGGCGAGGTCGTTGACGATCCGTTGGATATTCTGCC
>Ga0335084_10002417_pt1 | contig 17976 bp, 12 predicted proteins | sample Lox_Sample_44_FD_206721 | JGI IMG/M metagenome (GOLD analysis project Ga0335084, IMG submission 206721) | Soil microbial communities from Loxahatchee National Wildlife Refuge, Florida, United States - Lox_Sample_4.4 | ecosystem: Environmental > Terrestrial > Soil > Wetlands | place: USA...
CCGCCCACTACCCGGGGGGCGCTAGGTTCATGCTGTCGGGAAACATGGACACCGACAAGAAGCACTCGCAGCTCAACATGCTGGTCACGCGTGGCAAGCGCGTCGTGGCCGAGTGCGTACTGCGCCGTGACCTGATGAAGCGGATCATGGGCGTCGACACCGGGGAGATGTTCGCCGCGCGCCAGATCTCGGGCGTCGGCGCGTTCCTCGCCGGTTCCGCCAACAACGGCGCACATGCGGCCAACGGACTGACAGCGCTCTTCATCGCGACCGGACAGGACGTCGCCAACGTCGCCGAGTCGCACGCCGGCATTGTCTACAGCCAGCTGCTCCCGGGCGGCGATTATTACTGGTCGATTACGCTGCCTTCCCTGATCGTCGGCACGTACGGCGGGGGCACGGGACTCGCGACGCAGCGTGAATGCCTCGAACTGCTGGGCTGCTATGGCGCCGGCAAGGCCGACAAGTTCGCCGAGATCTGCGCGGCGGTCGTACTTGCCGGCGAGACCTCACTCGCCAGCGCAGTGATCCACGGCGACTGGGTGTCGAGTCACGACCAGCTCGGGCGCAACCGGCCCTAAGGTCCTCTTCTATGAGGCAAAGCGCTGCAACATCGGGCGCTTGAGCGCAGCTTTAGCCAATACGGGCTCAGACGTTCACCTCATCGCGTCCCGAAAGAGCGCGCCAACAGAATTCCCTGGAGTAGCGGCCTGAGGCGCCGTTGCTGCCGCGGGGCGGCCGTGCTGGCAGTCAACGGGCAAGCTGCTGGTCCGATACGTCGACCGGCCGGCGAATGTCCCGCCGCCGCCCGGCCGCCCAACGGGACGAGAGTAACGCCGGCGTTCGTCTATGAGCCCGCGGTGACGCCGTTTTCCTTGACGATCCTACGCCAGCGTTCGATTTCCTTCGCGGTGAAGGCGCTGAACGCGGCCGGCCCCTGGCCCGTGATCGTCATCCCCTGGGCCTCGAGCCGCTCGGCGACCGACGGATCCTTCAGCGCTTTCTGAACCTCGCTGTTCATGCGCTCGATGATCGCGGACGGGGTCTTCGCCGGCGCGATCACGCCCCAGTAAGCCAGCGCCTCGAAGTTGCGGATCCCGGACTCCGCGAGTGTCGGCGTGTTCGGCAGGCTCGGATGGCGCTTGGCGCCCGTGACCGCAATCGGCCGCACCGTGCCGGCCTTCACGTGCGGCAGTACCAGGAAGACGGTGCCGATCCCGAGCGGTGTGTGGCCCGCGACGACGTCGTTCATCAGCGGACCGCCGCCGCGATACGGGATATGTGTCCACGACCAGCCGTCCTGCTTGCCGGCCTGGATCATCGCGAGGTGCCCGAGGCTGCCGGTGCCGATCGAGCCGATCGCGACGCCCTTGATGCTGCGGGCCTCGGCGTTGACGTCTGCGAAGTTCGCGTACTTCGATTTCGCCGAAGCCACGAGCGCCATCGGCGATGTGCCGATCAGCGTCACGTGCGCGAGGCCCGTCATCGTGTCGTACGAAAGGTTGGGGATCAGGCTCGGGTTGGTGCCATGCGTGTCGAAGACGACGCCGAAGGTGTAGCCGTCGGGCGCGGCTTTGGCGACCGCCGCAGTGCCGATCGACCCGGAGGCGCCGCCGATGTTCTCAACGACCACGCTCTGACCGAGCTGCTTGGTGAGCTGCTGCGCCAGCACGCGCGCCACCTGGTCGACGGATCCGCCCGGCGGAAATACCGAGATCAGCCGTATCGGCCGGTCTGGCCATGACTGGGCGTGGGCGACACCGCCCAGCAGCGCGAACGCGCTCGCCGCGATCAGCCGGATCCAGGTATGCATGCATGCCTCCGTTGCGCATCCCGCGCGCCGGCCGCGAGCTTAGAACCTATGCCGAATTCCGCAACGGCCGCGGCGGAGATCTGTCCAGGCGAGAAGGCCTTGCGGCGAAGGGGAGGCTCAGAAGACCGCGCCGCGCGCTTCGATCGGCCAAACGTCGACAACCACGTCGTTGCGCGACACCACGATCACGTCGTGCAGGTTGATGGTTGGATCGATGTGGCCCGGAATCAGCAGCGGCTTGTCGCCCAGGACAAGGTTTGGACCTTCGTTGCCGACGCGGATCAGGATCGTGTGCTCGTCGGACACGCCGCGCACCTGCCAGCCTTCGAACGCCGGCATTGCCGGTCCCGAATCGGTCGAGAAAGCCTTCAGACCCGCGTCGAGAGTCACGCGGTCGCCGCGCGCGCTCATGACCGAGCACAGGATATAAAGCGCCGGCTCGAAGGCCGGCGCGATCGGGTCGAACTCGTTCTTGCCGTAGTCGACATCCATCAGCACGTATGAACCCGGCTGCACTTCGTTGTAGACGCCGCTGCCGGTCTCGTACGGGAACGTGCCGGTGCCGCCGCCGGTGACGACGTCGCAGGTCAGTCCTTCGGCGAGCAGGCCGTCGCGCGCTGCGCCGGCCAGCCCGGCCGCGAGCGTGATCGCCTGGCGCCGCTCGCGGACGGTGCGCCGGTGCTGCGCCGAACCGTAGTAAGCCTGCAGTCCACGGAGCTTGAGGTTCCGGTGCAGCTTCACTTCCCGCGCGAGGTCAACGACGGCTGCGGTATCGGGTACGCCCGCGCGGCCATGGCCGACGTCGAGTTCGATGTAGACGTCGACTTCAGCCGACAGCGCGCGACACGCGGTCGCAAGCTGCCGCACCTGCTTCGCGTCGTCGACACAGACTCCGATCCTTGCTTTCGGATAACGCACCGCGAGCGAGGCCAGGGCCGTCACCTTGCGCTTGCCGATCACTTCGTTGCTGACGAGTATGTCTTCGATGCCGCCTGCCAGGAACACTTCAGCCTCGGAGACTTTCTGGCAGCAGATGCCAACGGCGCCGGCCGCGATCTGGCGACGCGCGATCTCCACGCACTTGTGACTCTTGGCGTGCGGCCGGACGCGCATTCCGCGGACCGTGGAGGAGCGCATCAGGCGCTCGAGGTTGGCCTCGAAACGATCCAGATCCAGCACCAGCGCCGGCGTATCGATCTCGTGCAGCGCATCGCCCACGCGCGCGGGCGTCCAGCGCAGTTTCATTGGCAGGATCATGCAATCTCTCGGACGAGAGCCGGGGCCGAGTCTAGCGGCCGGAGCCGGTCGCTCCCCGCGCCCTACAATCGCGCCTTCGAGTGAAGGCAAACCATTGACGACGCGCGCAAACGCGGCACGCAGGCGACATGAGCATCAAGAGCGACAAATGGATCCGCCGCATGGCGGCGCAGGGCATGATCGAGCCATTCGAGCCCGGCCAGGTGCGCGAGGTCAACGGCCAGCGGATCGTCAGCTACGGCACCTCGAGCTACGGCTACGATATCCGCTGCGCCGACGAATTCAAGATCTTCACCAACATCAACCACACGATCGTCGATCCGAAGGACTTTGATCCGAACTCTTTCGTCGATATCAAGAACGACGTCTGCATCATCCCTCCGAACTCGTTCGCGCTGGCGCGCACCGTCGAGTATTTCCGCATCCCGCGCAGCGTGCTGACAATCTGCCTCGGCAAGAGCACGTACGCGCGCTGCGGGATCATCGTCAACGTGACGCCGCTCGAGCCGGAGTGGGAAGGGCACGTGACGCTGGAGTTCTCGAACACGACGCCGCTGCCGGCGAAGATCTACGCACGCGAGGGCTGCGCCCAGGTGCTGTTCATCGAGAGCGACGAGGTCTGCGAGACCTCCTACAAGGACCGCGGCGGCAAGTACCAGGGCCAGCGCGGGGTCACGCTGCCGCGCACCTGAGCGCGGCGAAGGCGCCGGGCGCGCCTTTAGCGCACGGCGTTGCGCGCGGCGTAGGCCTTGGCAACGCGGGCTTCGGCGTCGGCCACCTCGCGTTCCAGCCCGGCGACGCGCGATTCATAGTCCGGTGACAGGCGCGTGCCGCCGCCGGCCAGTCCCAGCCGCTCGCCTGGCAGCGGTTCACGTCCGAGTTCGAGCCGGCGCTTCGCGACCTGAAGCGCGGTTTCCGCCGCTGCGATCTCCTGCATTGCGGCGTCCAGCGCATTGACCTTCGGCGGCGCGGCGAGTGCAGCACTCGGATCGGGCCCGGTGCCGGGCAGGACGATCGGTTTCGCCGGTGCGCCGCCGCCGACATTCGCCGGCGGCTTGGCCGTGGGCTTGCCTGAGCGCTCTTCGAGCACCTTGCTGCCGGGAGGCGGCGAGTCCGTGAACAGGATGCTGCCTTCGGGCGTCTGAACCTTGTAGATGGTCTGGGCCGCGATCGCGCCGGGAAGCGCGAGACCGAGGACCAGCACTAAGCGCAGCATCAATTTTCTCCGTTGAGCGCATTGACGATAAACGCAGCAACGCGCGAGCAAAGAGTCCGGACGACGCGGTTCCACCCGTCATTCCTGCGCTTCGCGAAGGCAAAACCAGAAAAGATCCGGCCGTACGACGACCGGCGAGGTTATCCACAGATCGGTACGTTTGCGGGTGGCAGAATTCCCGCATGGGCGGTACGCAGTTCGTTCACCTTCGTCTGCACTCGGAGTTCTCGGTCGTCGACGGCATCGTGCGGATCGACGATGCGGTGGCGAAGGCCGCCAGCGACGGGCAGGGCGCACTCGCATTGACCGACGGCGCCAATCTGTTCGGTGCGGTGCGCTTCTATCAGGCGGCGCGCAAGCGCGGCGTCAAACCCATCATCGGCTGCGACGTCTGGATTACGAACGACGCGGAGCGCGACAGCCCGTATCGGCTGCTTCTGCTGGCGCAAGACCACAGCGGCTACCTCAACCTGTGTGCGCTGCTCACGCGCGCATTCCTGGAGAACCAGCACCGCAACCGGGCCGAGGTCCGCCTCGCTTGGCTCGAGGACGAGAACGGCGCACCGGCGGCAGGGCTGATCGCGTTGTCGGGTGCGCGGCTAGGCGAGGTCGGCGCGCAGCTCATGGCGGGCCGGCTCGATGCCGCGACTCTGGCAGCGCAGCGCCTCGCCGCGATCTTCCCGGGCCGCTTCTATCTCGAACTGCAGCGGTCCGGTGAGCCGCGCGACGCAGCCTGCACGCAGGCGATGCTGGCCCTTGCGATCCGGCAGCGGCTACCCGTGGTGGCAACGCACCCGATCCAGTTCCTCCGGCCGGAGGATTTTCGCGCGCACGAAGCACGATTCTGCATCGCCGAGGGCTACACCCTGGCCGATCCGCGGCGGCCCCGTCCGTTCACGCGCGAGCAGTACTTCAAGACCCGCGCTGAAATGGAGCAGCTTTTTGCGGACGTGCCAGCGGCGCTGGCCAACGCCGGCGAGATCGCGCGCCGCTGCAATCTGGTGCTTGAGCTCGGCAAGCCGCAGTTGCCGCGCTACCCGACGCCGCCGGGCGTCACGCTCGACGAGCACTGTCGCGCGCTCGCTTCGGCCGGGCTCGAGCAGCGCCTCCTCGCGCTCTATGCCGACGAAGCGCGGCGCTCGGCGCGGCGCCCGGAGTACGCAACGCGGCTTGATCTCGAGCTGGCGACGATCTCGAAGATGGGATTTTCCGGCTACTTCCTGATCGTTGCCGACTTCATCAACTGGGCGAAGAGCAACGGCATTCCCGTCGGGCCGGGGCGGGGCTCGGGCGCGGGATCGCTGGTCGCGTACTCGCTCGGCATCACCGACCTCGATCCGCTGCGCTACGGGCTCCTGTTCGAACGCTTCCTGAATCCGGAACGCGTGTCGATGCCGGACTTCGACATCGATTTCTGCCAGGACAACCGTGACCGCGTGATCGACTACGTGAAGGCCAAGTACGGCCACGATGCGGTGTCGCAGATCGCGACCTTCGGCACGCTCGGCGCCAAGGCCGTCGTACGCGATGCCGGCCGCGTGCTCGATCTGCCGTACACCAAGTGCGACCAGCTGTCGAAGCTGATCCCGCACAACCCGGCCGATCCGTGGACGCTGGAGCGCGCGCTGAATGAAGAACCGGCCTTCGCCGATGCGGTTGCCACCGACGAGGAGCACCAGCAGCTGATCGCGCTGGCGCGGCCGCTCGAAGGTCTGACCCGCAATGTCGGCATGCACGCCGGCGGCGTGCTCATCGCGCCGGGCAAGCTCACCGATTTCTGTCCGCTGTACTGTGCTCCGGGTGCGCAGGATGCCGCGATCAGCCAGTTCGACAAGGATGACGTCGAAGCGATCGGCCTCGTCAAGTTCGACTTCCTTGGCCTGACGACGCTGACGATCCTCGACCTCACGCTGGAGTTCGTGCGGCGCCTCGATCCCTCATTCACGCTGACCCTGGAGACGCTGCCGCTGGACGACGCGATGACCTACGAGGTCTTCAAGCAGGCGGCGACCGCGGCGATCTTCCAGTTTGAATCGCGCGGCATGCGCGAGCTGCTGAAGCGCGCCAAGCCCGACCGCCTCGAGGACCTGATCGCGCTCAACGCGCTGTACCGCCCGGGGCCGATGGACCTGATCCCGGACTTCATCGAGCGCAAGCACGGGCGCCAGCGCGTCGAATACCTGCATCCGTCGATCGAGCCGATCCTGGCGGAGACCTACGGTGTCATGGTCTATCAGGAGCAGGTGATGCGGATTGCGCAGGTGGTCGGCGGCTATTCGCTCGGCAGCGCCGACCTGCTGCGGCGCGCGATGGGCAAGAAGAAGCCCGAGGAAATGGCCAAACACCGCTCGATCTTCGTCGAGGGTGCAGAGAAGCAAGGCGTTGACGCGAACACCGCCACCGAGCTTTTCAATCTGATGGAGAAGTTCGCCGGCTACGGCTTCAACAAGAGTCATTCGGCGGCGTATGCGGTGGTCGCCTACCAGACCGCGTACTTCAAGGCGCACTATCCGGCGGCCTTCATGGCGGCCAACCTGACCGCGGTCAAGGACGACACAGACAAAGTCAAGGACCTCATCGAGGACTGCAAGGCGCTTGGCCTGACGGTACAGGCGCCCGACATCAATGCGGGCAGCTGGCGCTTCGAGCCGGTCGATGCGAAGACGATCCGCTACGGCCTCGGCGCGATCAAGGGCACCGGCCAGGGTGCGATCGAGGCGATCCTCGCCGCGCGCGCCAGCGGAGGGCCGTTCACGGATCTCTTCGACCTCACGGCGCGGGTCGACAAGCACCTCGTCAACCGGCGCGTGGTCGAGGCACTGGTGCGCGCCGGTGCGCTCGACCGGCTGCATGCTGACCGTGCGGTGCTGCTGGCCACGGTCGGGCGCGCGATCGACGCCGCGGACAGCGCGGCGGCCAGCGCCGGCCAGGCGAGCCTGTTCGGCGGCGGCGATGCTGCGCGCCATGTCGAGTACGTGAAGACCGCGCCGTGGAGCGAGCGCGATAAGCTCTCGAACGAGAAGCTCGCACTCGGCTACTACTTCTCAGGCCACCTGTTCCGCGAATATGCGGCGGAGGCGCGCCAGCTCGCACCGACGCCGCTTGCGGAACTGCGCCAGGCGCGCGACCAGGTGAAACTCACTGGCGTGATTGTCTCGGCCCGCAGCCAGAACACGCGGCGCGGCCGCATGGGTGTCGTCGTGCTCGATGACGGTACGGCGCAGCTCGAGCTGATGGTGTTCTCGGAGCTCTACGACCGCAAGCGCGCACTGCTGAAGGAGGATCAGCTGATCTTCGTGGCCGGCCGCGTCCGCTTCGACGAATTCGCGCAACGCCTTTCGATCTCCGCCGACGACATCATGGATCTAACCGAGGCGCGCGCCAGGGCGGCGGCCCGGCTGCGCATCGAGCTCGACGGCGGCGGAGATACCGCGCGCCTGCGCGAGGCGCTGAGCGCCTACCGTGTCGCCAACGGCAACGGGGGCGGCGCGGGCTGCCGTGTCGTAGTGGCTTACAGCAACGCGACGGGCACCGTCGAAGTTGCGCTCCCCGAGGACTGGCGGGTGCGGCCGGACGATCGCCTGGTCGCGGATCTGTGCGGCCAGACGCGGGTGCTGGGCGCGAAGTTCACTTATGCCCGGTAGCGGCACATGAACACACCGGCGCTCGCGTGTCAGCGGGATGGCGCGATCGTCGCCCGGCGCGCCATTGTCGCCCGCCGCCTGTCCGCTCGCCGTCACCGTTGACCCAACTCTTCATCAGCTACGCACGCGAAGACCGCGAGACGGCGGAGCGGGTCGCGAATGCGCTATCGGCGCTCGGCATCGACGTCTGGTGGGATCGGGACCTGCCGGGCGGATCGCAGTTCGCCGAGGTCCTCGAGCAGCAGCTCACCGAGGCTCGTGTGGTGATCGTGCTGTGGTCAGCCGAATCAGGGCGCTCGAGTTTCGTGCGCGACGAATCGATGCGCGCGCTGGAAGCGGGCAAGCTGCTGCCGGTGCGCATCGAGCCGGTCGTGCCGCCGCTCGGCTTCGGGCAGATCCATGCGCTGGATCTGCTGGACTGGGGCGGAGCCGTGGACGACGCGGCGTTCGTCGACGTGGCGAACGAAGTGCGGCGGCGGCTCGGCCAGCCGGCGACGCCGCGACCGCAGCCACGGCGGCCCTGGTCGCGCGGACCGCGTCGCGCGGTCGCCGTGGCCGCGGGCGCTGTGCTGCTGGCACTCGCGGGGGTCATCGGCTGGAATACGTGGAACTCCAGTGAGTCGAGTCGCTACCTGCGGCTCGGACTGGACGAGCAGTTCGGCCGCGAGCCGAACCTGCAGTCGGCGCGCAACTACTACCTCGACGCGCTCAATCATCGGGCTGACAACGCGCGGGCTCGTTACTACCTTGGCCACGTCTACGCACAGCTCGGCGAGAGCGATCTGGCGCGCGCGGCGTTCGAGCGCGCAGCGCATGATCGCGAAGGTCTCGATGATGCGCAGCTCGCGGATGCGAAGGGACGCGTTCAGGCGCTGACCCCGGCGGACGAGCCGACCGCTGTCGCACGTGCTCCGGAGACTCGTCCGCCCGACTCAGTCCGGTCTCCGCCGCCCACGGAGCTGCCTAACGTCGCCCCGCCACTGCAGCCACCGTCGAAGGTCACCGCGACGCCGACACAGCCACCGGGCCGGCCCAAGCCGGAGCGCGAGCTGCAGGCGCAGGCCGCGACACCGCTACCGGTCGCGCGCATCCCGCGCGTCCCGCCGGGGCCGGACGTGCGGAATCGCGCGACTCTGCTGGTGGATCAGATGTTCTCCGATGGCAGCCAGCAGCGTATCGACGCCACCACGACGCTGGTGACCGATCCGGACCTGATTTCGGACGCGGTTCCGATCGCGGTCGAGACCGCGCTGGATCGCCTGGCGGCCAGCGGCGGCAAGCCGTCGATCGCGCTGCAGTCGGGCATCGTCAACACACTCCTTCTGCTGCAGCAGGCGTTGCCGGCCACCCTGCTCGTCAGCCGTGCCGGCATCGAACGCCTGCTGAAGCTCGCCTCTACGAACGGCAAGACCACGGCGGCGCAGGCCGACAAGGTGCAGGCACTGGTCAATGCTGCCGCCGACGAGCGGCCGGTTGCATTCATCCAGATCGCCAACGAGGCGCAGCGACCGATCGCCGAAGCGCTGGCCGTGCGGCTGCGAGCGGCCGGCTACGACGCGCCGGGCATCGAGCTCGTCGCCGCGCGGGCGCCTGCGCGCAGCGTGGTGCGGGTCCAGGGCAAGAGCGAACGGGGCTTTGCGCGCTGGCTCGCCAAGATCGTCCGCGACGCCGACGGCGAGGCCGTCGCGGTACAGACGCTGCGCAACGCCAACCCGAAGACCGATACCTTCGAGATCTGGTTCGACCGCGACCTGTGTACGCAGCAGCGCACCGTGCCTCAGTGCGCGGGCTAGGCAGTCGAACAAGGGTCCGCAAGCGCGTTCTGGGTTGAGAATGCCCGAATCGAGGGCAAGTCTCTTTTCGACGACATAGGAGCAGTTGAAGGGTACTTCTCACCCAAGTCCGAGAATCCCGCATGGCTCGGACCGTCGGCGATGGTGGTCGAAGGCGAGGAAATTCTCTGCGCGTGTCTTGTCAAGTAGTGGCGCCAGCGTGGCTGCCCGCTCGTCGGCTACGTAATCGGCCGAGCCGACGCGCGGGACGAGGGCTCGCGACCGCAGCGCTGCATGAAACACTGCGGTTGCCTCGGCAGGCGCGGTATCGCGAAGTCCGAGCTTTTATTGCGGAAGGAAACTGGACTTCCGAGCGATAGTTCCTTGCGGCAGGGTTTGAAAAGGCCTGAATGCCTGGTTAGCATCGCAGCACGTCTCCAGCCGTGAACGGCCAACGCCGCCGTCGCGACAAACTGCCGAGTTAGCCCGAATGCGGCCATCCTCCCGAAGTGAGACGACTTCTTTGATTCGCCCTCTAGACGACTTTCGCGGCGGCGGTTAAGCAAAGATCTCGGTACCTGCTCACGACTTTCTTGGCGCCATGACGCTCTCCTGCGCGATGCTGAACCAGAACGTTCGAAGATTCAAAATGAACTCTTGTAACGTCGGAGCGTGACAAACTCGGAGGAAGACTGTTTGTCCACGATTCTTTAGCGCAAACGGGCAACGAGGCTATTCGAAGTTGACGGCGTCGAACGAGATCGGTTGAGCGTTCCAGGCGGTGTTGCACCCGAGCGTTGGATAGGCGAAGTCGAAGACGACCTGATGGTTCGCGTCGAGGGCCACGATCCGGGTCGTCTGGTTGGCCGTTGCCGCGTAATCGATCAAAAGCGACTTGCCGGGCCCTTCGTATGCGCTCGAGCAGTACGCGGAATAGAGTGTCCGCCCGTTTTCGAAACGCCAGACCTCAGTTGCCATTCGGTTGATAGGGTCGATCAAATACGCGGAGACCGCGCTGTAGGTGCGACTGGCGCCGGCAGGGGCCCCGGATGGCTGATTCACACTGGCCGTCCCGTCATTGAACACCATCAGCAGTCCGTCCGATGTGATCGAGGTTGCGTGCTGGCCGATCGGATAGAGCCCACCAGGGGCAAGGGTCAGTGCCTTCGCCCGCAGCGAAGCGAATGTTGCCCAGTATTTCGTAGGATCCCCGAGGATCCACAGGATTTCCCCGGTGCTGTATTTCATCGTCATCAGGAAGTTCTCGCGGCTCGACACGATCAGCGTGTCGTCGCGCGGGTCGTAGGTGGCGGCGTTCGCGTGAAACCAATCGACGCCGGGTCGCACGAATGCGGAGGCATCATCACCGGCCGCCGCCATTGTTGTGCTGATAATGACTGCCAAGTCCCACTGCTGGAGCAATGCGCCGGACACCTCGATCTCGGCGACGGTGCTGTCGAGGTTCGAGACACCGCCAATCTGCGTATCGACCTCCGCGAGAAGCCCGCTCTTGCCCGGGTCCAAGTTGTGGCTGAAGTTCGAGATCTCGTTGGAATTCGTCGACGCAGCGATCACGGTTCCGTCGAGCTCCTCGCGAACGACGTGCGCGTCGGTTGAGTCGGCAATGACGAAACCGCCGTCCCGGAATGCCATCGCTCCGCCGTTGGCGACGCCGTCCTTTCCGATCCAGCGTACTTCTCCATCCGTGTCGACGACGACCGGCACTCCTGACGTGGACTTCATGAAGAAGAAGTCGAATCCGAGCGAGCTTGCGGATGTCCGTGACTGAATGACGCTGAGATGGTCGTAGACCCCGTTCGGGTCGGAATAGGCGCGGCTCGGCACTGCCGCCTGAAGCATCTCGCTCGAACCGTCGGCGAAAGTGAGCGTGAGATCGACGAAGTTTGTGCTTCCCGCGTAAAGCCCGATGACTGGCAGGTCGATTCCATCGCTGGCCGGCGCCAAGTAGCCGCGCTTCTGCAGTGCAGTCGACGTGTAGTGGACATGCACGGGCCTGGATAGGGAGCTTTGCTTGGGTTCAACCGTGTACTGTAGATCGACGATTCCGGCCAGCTTGGTGCCGCGCAGGTGCACGACGGCTATGAACGGCGAAAACCCGGCATCGACGCCACCTATGGACACGTCGGCCGTGTTCCCGGATTCCGTGGACCCCCCGCACGCTACAACGCTCGTGGCACACGCCATGGCGACCCCGAGCACCCGGCTTCGGCAGACCGAGAAATCCATCCGTCTAACCCCCGCAATGTCAAATATGCCGAAACGCGGCGTCGTGCTTGTAACGGCCTCGTGCTCGCGGCCGCAAGCAAGACTTATGCACTGGGAACATTTCGGAGACGCAAAAAAACATTTCAGAGATGCAAAAATAGTTACTGGCGATCAGGCACTGGCGAGACTCGGGCCTCGCGAATTCGCAACGGGTTGCCGATGCCAAGGGCCCTTTCTTGGCGGAATTACTTGCCGGTACTTGAACTCGCCCCGGCCCTAGACGATCCGCGGCACCCCTTCGAGGGTCTACCAACCCGCTACCCACCGGCGACCATTGGATGCCGCTTGCGGCGCTCGGACTGTCCGGACGTGTGGACGGGACCGATGTCGGCTTCAGCGTGAATTCGACGACGGCTTCCGTGCTGCGCTAACGGCGGCCAAGGTCGTACGGGACGTGGACGGACCGAGCGGTTGCCGCCGAACCGCATTGTCTTGCTGGTCATAATGTGGTCCAGTTTCCCCGGCGCTACGGAGGATTTCATGTCACCTTTGCGAAACGTGGACGAAGCGCGACGCCGCTGGCTGCTCGCGCCCGCTGCCCTCGGAATTGCCGCGGCACTCGATTCACCCATAACGTTTGCACAGCCTTCCGGTGGCAAGCCGCTGCCGATCGGCGTGATCGGCGCGGGGCGTATCGGAGGCACGATCGGGGGCCTGTGGGTAAAGGCTGGCCACCCCGTCTACTTCTCGTCGCGCCACCCCGAAGAGCTGAAGGACCTGGTCGCGAACCTCGGGCCGCTCGCACACGCGGGACCAGTCGACGAGGCGATCAGGTTCGGTGAAGTGATCTTCATCGCCGTCCCGTACGGTGCGCTGCCGCAGATCGGGCGCGACTATGGGGCGTTACTGAAGGGCAAGGTCGTTCTCGATGCAGGAAATGCGTCTCAGGCGCGCGACGGGGACATCGCGAAGGAGGCCGAGCGCGACGGCGTTGGCGGGACCTCCCAGAAGTACCTGCCCGGGACGCGGCTCGTACGCGCGTTCAACACGATGTCGTACACGATCTTTGCTCGGGAAGCGAACCGGCCCGCGCCGCGGATGGCGGTGCCGATCGCGGGCGACGATCCGGACGCAGTGAAGACCGCAGAAGCGCTGGTGCGGGACGCGGGATTCGATCCGGTCGTCGTCGGCAAGCTCGCAGACGCCGCGCGCTTCCAGCGCGGCGCCCCCGGGTACGGGCAATCGGTGACTGCCGCGGAACTGAGGAAGACGCTCTCGCTCGGAGAATGACGCTGGGGGAGCACTGGATCAGGCGGGTGGTGCCGGCGACTCCCGCCGAGCGCGCGGCCGCGCTGTGGTCGTTCGCGTACTTCTTCATGCTGCTTGCCGGCTATTACGTGTTGCGCCCGCTGCGAGACCAAATGGGCATTGCCGGCGGCATCAAAACGCTTCCGTGGCTCTTCACGGCGACGTTCGTGACGCTGTTGGTCGCGCAGCCGCTGTACGGGGCGCTCGTCGCGAAGCTGCCGCGGCGTCGGTTCATCCCCTTCGTCTATCACTTCTTCGCCGCAAACCTGGCGCTTTTCTGGCTGCTGCTGGTCCTCGGAATCGAAACCGTAGCCGTCGCCCGCGTGTTTTTCGTATGGGTAAGCGTCTTCAATCTCTTCGCGGTCACCGTATTCTGGTCCTTCATGGCCGACCTGTTCACGAGCGAGCAGGGCAAGCGGCTCTTTGGATTCATCGGGGCGGGGGGGACAGCGGGTGCGTTGCTTGGCCCTGTACTCACGATCGCGCTCTCGGTGCCGCTGGGGCCGGAGAACCTGCTGATCGTCGCCATTGTGCTGCTCGAAGCCGCTGTCTACTGCGTCCACCGCCTTGGCCGCATCGCTGCTCCACTGCCGCGGGCGAATCAGGCAATAGAGCGCATCGGAGGTAGCGCGTTCGCGGCGTTCTCGAAGGTGCTGCGGTCGCCGTACCTGCTCGGTGTCGCCGCGTGGGTGAGCCTGCTGTCGTTCGGCGCGACGATCCTCTATTTCGCGCAGGCCAACCTGGTGGCGAGCGGCGTGCAGGGTGCGGGGGCGCAAACCCGGGTATTCGCCAGCATCGACCTCGCGGTGAGCGTGCTGACGCTCGTGACACAGATTGTCGCTACCGGTCCGCTGCTTAAGCGCTTCGGCACCTCGGTTGCGGCAGGCGTCCTGCCCGCCGTCTATGTGGTGGGCTTCGCCGTGCTCGCGCTGCTGCCGACGCTGACGGTGGTCCTCGTGTTCCAGGTGATTCAGCGGTGGGCCAATTTCGCAATTGCCAATCCTGCCCGTCAACTGTTCTTCACCGTTGTCGGGCGTGACGAAAAGTACAAGGCCAAGAACCTGATAGACGTGGTCGTCTACCGGGGTTCCGATGCGGTTTACGGTTGGGTGTTCGACAGCCTCCAGGTGCTCGGCCTGAAGCTCGGCACGATTGCTGCCTGCGCGCTGCCCGTGTCGTTCGCCTGGATTGCGCTTTCCGCCGCGCTGGGCCGCACGCAGGAGAGACGGGCCGCGGCGGCGGCCGAACCTGTCCCGGGAGAATAGACATGCTGCTTTCGCGCCGTCACTTCGTGGCGTTACCGCTGGCCGCGCTGCTGCCGCATAGAGTGAACTCGCAGCCGGCCCTCGGGCCGCTCATCACGCGGGCGATCCCGAGCAGCGGCGAGGCCTTGCCGGCAGTCGGTCTCGGCACGGCGTATGTGTTCAACCGGGACGACGGCGAGACGCGCCAGAAGGCGGGCGAGGTCCTGCAGGCGCTCGTCAGCGGCGGAGGCCGTCTCATCGACACCGCGTCGACCTACGGCGACGCCGAGAGCGTGCTCGGAAGTGTTGTCGCGACGTCGGGCATGCGCGAGCGGCTCTTCCTCGCCACCAAGGTCGAAGCGCCTTCCGTAAGCGAGTTCAAGCGCTCGCTCGCCAGGTTGCGCGTGGCGCAAGTTGACCTGCTCCAGTTGCACAACGTGCGGGACGCCCGACAGTCGCTCGCGCAGTTCCGCGAGTGGAAAGCTCAAGGCCTGTGCCGCTACATCGGCATCACGTCGACCTTCCATCAGGACTTTGCAGCCGTCGAGGCGGTGCTGAAGAACGAGAAGCCGGAGTTCGTGCAGATCGACTACTCGATCGACAACCGGGTTGCCGAGGAGCGCATTCTTCCGCTCGCTGCCGACGTGCGAGCCGGCGTGCTCACCGCGGTGCCGCTTGGACGCGCGCGACTCTTCCGCGCCGTGCGCGGGCAGCCGATTCCTGAATGGGCGCGCGAATTTTCAGCCACCTGGGCGGAGTTCTTCCTGAAGTTCCTGCTCGCAGATGAGCGAATCACCGCCGTGATTCCCGGGACGTCGAGCGCGGAACATATGGCAGAAAACCTTGGCGCGATGCGTGGGCGTCTGCCGAGCGCTGATGAGCGTAAGCGCATGGCGTCCTTCGTCGCGACTCTCTAGAGCCAGGCCGCCCGAGGCTTGTCTGAAATCGGCTGGAGCGCGGGCCGCTGCAGTTCTCAAGGCAACGCGCCGGCCCAAGGCAGCGGTACGGCCGTCCGCTTTGGGGTCGATAGCCGCTTCGCTTCCCTTCGCGCGCGGACTGCGCCAAGTGTGATTGAGACCGTGGTGGCTCGCGCCTTTGCGTCCAAGCCGTTGACGCTCCAACTCAGCGCCGGCCGCCGGCAAGCGCACGTGCGCGCGGATGCGCGCGCAGGCGGATCATGGCCCACACGCCGAGCGCCGGCCCGATGGCCAGTGGCGCGAACGCGTAGGTCCAGCCGAGCGCGTCGATGAGGTACGGCATCAGGTGGATCGTCAGCAGCGTCAGCGTGAACCCCATCGCGGTCTGGAAAGTCAGCATGGTGCCGACGCGCGCCGGGTCGGCCAGCTCCGCAATCGATGCCGAGAACTGCGCTGAATCCGCGACGATCGCGATGCCCCAGAGGATGCAGACCGCGGTCAGCCAGGCCGGCGAGCCGCCGTAGAGCAGTCCGATCAGCGCAGCGCAACTGCCAGAGACGCTCATCGCGACGATCGTGATCGCGGTGCGCCCGAAGCGATCCGCCAGGTAGCCCGCAGCGACGCAGCCGATCGCGCCGGCGGCGACGGTCGCAAACGCCGCGAGTTTCGCGAGCGAAGCACCGTGCTGCGGCAGCGCCAGCGCGAAGCTCGCGTTCAGGAATACCGCGATCCACGCCCACATCGCGTAGAGCTCCCACATGTGACCGAGGTAGCCCAGGTTCGCCAGCCGCAGCGGCACGTCGCGCCAGGCCGCGAGCACGGCGCGCGGGTCGAAGCGGGGCGCCGGCGAACGGTTCGGCCCGATGCCGGCAAACCCGATCAGCACCGCCGCCGCCAGCGCACTGGCCGAGGCCATGGCGACGGGAATGCGCCAATCCACGCCGCCGATCAGATTGAACAGGTGCGGGGTCGCCGAACCGAAGGTGAGCGCGCCCACAAGGATGCCGACCATCAGTCCCATGTCGCCGCGCGCCCAGGTCGCAGCCAGCTTCATCCCGACCGGATAGACGCCGGCCATCGCAACGCCGGTGACGAAGCGCAGCAACGGCGCGACCGGCGTGGTCGGATCAATCGTCAGCAGCAGCGCATTGGCGGCTGCGCCGAGCAGCGCCGCGGCGGCGATGAAGCGGCGCGGGTCGAGCCGGTCAGCAAGTCCGAAGAAGGCGCTGAGCAGGCAGCCGACCACGAAGCCCGCTTGCACCGCGCTCGTCAGTGCCGCTTGCATGTTCTTCGACAGCGCGTACTGCGCGATCAGCGAAGGCACGACCGCCGAGGCCGAGAACCAGAGGGCCATCGCGCCCACCTGGGTCAGTGCGATGATCACGATCGAGCGGGTCTTGGGCGACACTGCCAGGCTCACGCGGCCGCGGACGGATAGAGGTCGAGCCCGCGCGTCGCACGCGTCGTGTGTCCGCGGATACGCTGTTGCAGCCGGTCCCAGTTCTCGCCTTCGGCGCGCCGGTCGTTTTCGCGGTGCCACAGGTGCAGCACGCCGGTGGCGTACGCACCCTCCTTGCGGCGCACGCCGGCGTTGATCAGCCGCACCGCCAGGTCGGAATCCTCGTAGCCCCACCCCTCGAAGCTTTCGTCGAAGCCATTGACCGCGCGCAGGTCTTCGCGCCAGACGCCGAGGTTGCAGGTGCGGACGCGCTGCCAGCGCTTCGCGGCAAGCTTGCGCAGTGGTCCGAGCGGAAGTTGCAGCAGCGGCAGGGTGCGATTGATGTCGCCGCGACGATGGGCCGCGCTCCACTGCGCGTTGCTCCAGTCGTGCAGCGGCAGCTGGCTGTCGAGCGCGGTGCGGGTGAAAGCCTCACCGAGCAATGTGCGGTTGCCCGCCACCATCCAGTGCGGTTCGGCGAGCGCCCGATGGCGCGCGAGGAACGTGGGTCGCGGGATGCAGTCGCCGTCGACGAAGACGATGTACTCGCCGCGTGCGATTGCTGTCGCGCGGTTGCGTGCGGCGCCGGCCCGGAACCCGCGGTCCTCCTGCCAGACATGCTGCACGGGCACAGGAGCCGCTGCGGCGAAGGTCTCGACAAGCGCGCGCGTGTCATCGCCCGAGCCGTCGTCGGCCACGAGGATCTCGAAGCCGCGGTCGCGCTGCGCGGCGAAGCCCATCAGCACCGCGCGCAGGGCATCGGGCCGGTTGTAGGTCGTGACGACGACCGAGATGAGCATTCGCGGGAGACCCTAGCGCTTCAAACTGGAGGGAAGAGCCGGTTCGCTTGTCAGCTGCTGCATGCGTTCCGTGTACTTGGCGTAGCGATAGAACGTGCCTTCGAAATTGGACAGCGCGATCACGAATCCGGCCCAGCCGTCGAGGAAACCCGCACGCACGACGTAATGACGCATGAACGCCCCGATGCCATGCGCGAGCGCCGACCACATCGACGGTGCGGTACTGCGAGCCGCGAGGCGCTCAACGCCCAGCGTCGAGTAGCGCTGCATCTTGTGCACGATCTGCGCCAGGTCGCGGAACGGCACCTGCGCGATCGGCTCGCTGGTGCGGTCGAGTCGGC
>Ga0335084_10002418_pt1 | contig 17967 bp, 30 predicted proteins | sample Lox_Sample_44_FD_206721 | JGI IMG/M metagenome (GOLD analysis project Ga0335084, IMG submission 206721) | Soil microbial communities from Loxahatchee National Wildlife Refuge, Florida, United States - Lox_Sample_4.4 | ecosystem: Environmental > Terrestrial > Soil > Wetlands | place: USA...
TGTCGCCGGCGATCTGCGTCAGCGTCTGCAGGTAGCGGAGCTGCATCGCCTGCGGCGCCTGCGCGAGCATCTGCGCGGCCTCGAGCAGCTTCACCGACGCCTGGAGCTCGCCCTCGGCGTGGATCACTTTGGCCCGCCGCTCGCGCTCGGCCTCGGCCTGGCGCGCGATCGCGCGCACCATCGTCTCGTTCAGGTCGACGTGCTTGATCTCGACGTTGGTCACCTTGATCCCCCACGCGTCGGTCTGGGCGTCGAGGATGCGCTGGATGTCGAGGTTGAGCTTCTCCCGCTCCGACAGGAGCTCGTCCAGCTCGTGCTTGCCGAGCACCGCGCGCAGCGTCGTCTGCGCGAGCTGGCTGGTCGCGGCGAGGAAGTTCTCGACCTGGATGATCGCCTTCTGCGCGTCGACCGCGCGGAAGTACACGACCGCGTTGACCTTCACCGAGACGTTGTCGCGGGTGATGACGTCCTGCGGCGGCACGTCGAGCACGATGACGCGCAAGTCCACCTTCACCATCTGCTGGACGCCGCGCACGACCACGACGAGGCCCGGGCCCTTCACCTTCCAGAAGCGGCCGAGCATGAACACCACGCCGCGCTCGTACTCGCGCAGGATCCGCAAGGACGAGAAGACGTACGCCGCCGCGGCGAAGACGACGACGAGGAGCGCGTAGTTGAGGTCGGGCAGGAACATCTCAGGTCTCCACGATTCGAGGGGGCCAAAGGAGGGTTGGGGCCCCTCCGCCCCACCCTGCCGCGTCGCGGCGCCCCCTCGTCCTCCCCGAAGTCGGGGAAAGCGACGCCTCCGGGATCGATTTCATCCTAGCCCCCGCCGTCTTCGGGCTTCACGTCGAGGATCAGGCCGTCGACGCCGGTGACGCGCACCCGGCGGCCGGGAGCGAGGCGCTCGGGGCTGCGGATGCGCCACGTCTCGCCGTGCACGCGCGCCCAGCTCTCGTCGCCTGCGGTCTCGATCACCTCTCCGCCCGCCCCGACGAGCTCCTCGCGCCCGGTCACGACCGGGCGCAGCCGCGCCTTCGCGGCCAGGCCGCCGACGAGGAGGATGAACGCTGCGCTCGCCAGGGCGAGTCCGGCGATCAGCGGGATCGGAATGCCATAGCCGGGCACCTCGGTGTCCATCAGGAAGATCGCGCCGACGACGAAGGCGATCAGCCCGCCGATGCCGAGCGAGCCGAAGCTCGGGAAGAAGACCTCGGCGATCATGAACGCGAGCCCCAGCACGAGAAGCGCGAGGCCCGCGTAGTTCACCGGCAGCATCTGGAACGCGAACATCGCAAGCAGCAGGCAGATCGCCCCGAACACGCCCGGGAAGACGAAGCCCGGGTTCGAGAACTCGAACCAGATGCCGTAGATGCCGAGCATCATCAGGATCAGCGCGAAGCTCGGGTTGGTGAGCGTCGCGAGCAGCTTCGAGCGCCAGTCGGGCAGGATGGTCTCGACGGACGCGCCGGCGACGGCGAGCTTGATCGCCTGGCCCCGGACCGTCACCTTGCGCCCATCGGCCTTTGCGAGGAGCTCGTCGAGGTCGCGCGCGATGAAGTCGATCACGCGCTCGCGCTCGGCCTCGACGGCCGAGAGGCTCACCGCTTCGCGTACCGCCCGCTCCGCCCATGCCGCGTTGCGGCCGCGGGTCTGGGCAAGGCCGCGGATGTAGGCGGCCGCGTCGTTGATCTGCTTCTTGGTCATCGTGTCGGGCGAACCGCGCTTGGCGTCGGCCTTGTCCTTCGAGCGTGGCTCCTCGGTGCCCGGCGACGAGGGCATGCCGATCGCGATCGGCGTCGCGGCGCCGAGGTTCGTCGCCGGGGCCATCGCGGCGACGTGCGCGGCGTAGAGGATGTAGGTGCCGGCGCTCGCGGCGCGCGCACCGTTCGGCGCGACGTATACCGCCACCGGCACCTCCGAGCCGAGGATGTCCTTGATGATCTCGCGCATCGCGCTGTCGAGGCCGCCCGGGGTGTCCATCCGGAGCACCGCCAGCGCGGCCTTGCGGCTCGCCGCCTTCTCGAGCCCGCGGCGGACGTAATCGGCGGTCGCGGGTCCGATCGGTCCGTTCACCTCGAGCACCACGACCGGCCCGTCGGCGGCCATCGGCGCGATCGCGGCGCAAGCGAGCCCGAGGAGGCCGGCGAGCCACGCGGTCCAACGCCAGCGGGTCGTGCGCATGGTGCCTCGTCGAGCGATGCGAGCGAGGCGGCCATCATACGCCCGCGCGCTTTGACGGGGCCGGAGGCGTGCCGGTCGTCACGAGACGCGGGGCCGCACCCCCTCGTGCTCCCCAAAGTCAGGAAACCGCTGCCTTCGGCCGCGGTTTTCGCTCTTAGCCGCTCGCGACGCGCTCCCGGTCCGAGGCGAACGCCGACGGCGCACCGTCGAGCCACGCCCGGCCGTGTCCGTACAGGCGCGCGATGACGTCGCCCTTCAGCTGCGGCAGGTCGAGCTTGATCGTGAATCCGAGCTTCGTCTGCAGATAGGCGAGGTGGCGATAGCCCTCGGGGAACCGCCCGAGGAGCGCTTCGTCGAGCTCGAGCTTCGCGGTCGGGCTGACCGGATCGATCCGGTCCTTCTCGTAGATCGGCTGGCGCCGCACGATCGCCCAGCGCCCGTCGCGCTTCGCGAAGAAGTCGTAGAACCGGCCGGTGCAGACGACGTCCACGGCCACGCCGTCGACCGCGCCGCGCTGGCTGATCGTCATTTTCGTCTGCGCGATCCCGCGCTCGCCCCTGACCTCCACGCTCGTGCCGCCGAGGAAGTGCAGGATGCTGACGCCCTTCTCGAAGCCGGCGCGGCTCACCTCGATGAACTTGTCCGCCGGGCCCTGGAACCAGGTGGCGGTCATCCAGCCGTCCGCGTGCCAGACCGTCCGGAAGCGGTCCCAGTCGCCGGCGTCGCGCCAGATCGCCCAGTTGTTGACGACTTCGGCGATCGCGAGCTTGTCGTTCAGTCGCAGGTCCATTTCGTTCGCTCTCCCGTCGCTACAGCAGCCGCTGCTGCCCGCCGCCCTCATACACCAATCCGCCCGGCACCGCACGAGCGGCCGCGCCGAGCCGTCCCGGCGCGCGGATCTCCGGCGCGACCAGATCTACCCCGCCCACGCGACCGGCATGCCCACGGTGAGCCCGAGCTCGCGCGCTGCGCTCCCGCGGGCCACCGCGATCTCCACGAGGCCGTTCGAGTTCTCGTACCAGAAGGCGGTTCCGGGTTCGGCGTCCGCGAACACGCGCGCGTGCGGGAGTTCGCGACCGCCGGCGACGAGGCGGTTCGCTTGCGACACGCCGCGCGCCCGGATGCCGCTGAAGCAGTTCCCGTAGTGGTCGACGTAGATCACCTCGGCGAGATCGTCCCCGCCGAAGCGCACCGCGAGGTCGGCCGCCGGCGCGACGTTCTCGTTCGGGAAGTCGTCGGTCGCCACCGCTGCCGCCATCGGCGCGAAGAGGTCGCGGCCATGGAAGGACGGCGAGACGCCGGGCGGATGCCCGGTGATGCGCCAGAGCGACTTCGAGGCGGCGCGCGCTGCGACGACCGAGAAGAGCCCGTTGTCCGGCCCGACATACGAGCGGCCGTCGGCACGGAGCACGACCGCTCCGCGATCGGAGCCGACCCCGGGATCGACCACGCCGAGGAAGACGTGGCCGCGGGGGAGGCCTTGCGCGAGCGCCGCAAGGAGGTGCGCGCTCGCCCGGACGGCGAACGGCGGAGCCTCGTGCAGGAGATCGATCACGCGCACCCCGGGCGCATGGCGATCGAGCATCGCCTCGACCTGGCCCACGTAGAGGTCGTCGGCGCCGAAATCGGTGAAGAGGAGGATCGCCACGCGTCGATTCTAGTCTCGGTGCTGCAGCGAGAAGCAATCGCCGGGGCAAGCCGCAATGAAAAAGGCCGGGCATGCCCGGCCTTCTCTGCAAGGCTCTTGCCGCGCTCAGCTCTTCGCCTCGGCGGTCTTCTCGCCCTTCGCCTTCTTGCCCTTGGCCTCGCCCTTCCCAGCACCCTCGGCCGCCGCCTCCGGGCGGTCCATCAACTCGACGAGCGCCATCGTCGCGTTGTCCCCGAGACGGAAACCCATCTTGAGGATGCGGAGGTATCCGCCATTGCGCTTCGCGTAACGCGGTCCGAGCTCGTCGAAGAGCTTGGTGACAACGTCGCGGTCGCGCAGGCGGTTGAAGGCGAGCCGCCGGTTGGCGACCGACGACTGCTTGCCGAGCGTGATCATCGGCTCGACCACCCGCCGCAGCTCCTTCGCGTTGGGAAGCGTCGTCTTGATCATCTCGTGCCGGAGCAGCGAGTTCGTCATGTTCCGCAGCATCGCGAGGCGATGCGTCGACGTGCGGTTGAGCTTCCTCAGTCCGTGGCCGTGGCGCATGGTCGGTTCTCCGGACGCCTCAGGGCGTCATCTTCTCCAGGCCGGCAGGCGGCCAGTTCTCGAGCTTCATGCCGAGCGTGAGCCCGCGCGCGGCGAGCACTTCCTTGATCTCGTTCAGCGACTTGCGGCCGAGGTTCGGGGTCTTGAGGAGCTCGGTCTCGGTGCGCTGGATGAGATCGCCGATGTAGTAGATGTTCTCGGCCTTCAGGCAGTTCGCCGAGCGCACCGTGAGCTCGAGGTCGTCGACCGGGCGCAGCAGGATCGGATCGATCGGGGGTGCCTTGGTCGGCTGCTCCATCGGCCCGACCGGCGTCTGCGGCAGGTCGGCGAAGACGTTCAGTTGGTCGACGAGGATCCGCGCCGCGTACTTGATCGCCTCCTCGGGCTCGATCACACCGTTCGTCTCGATGTCGATCACCAGCTTGTCGAGGTCGGTGCGCTGCTCGACGCGCGCGCTCTCGACCTGGTAGCTCACCCGCTTCACCGGCGAGAACGAGGCGTCGAGGATGATCTTGCCGATGCCCTTCGACTCCTCCGGGATCACGCGCAGGTTGCCCGGCTGGTAGCCGCGGCCGCGCTCGACCCGGATCGTCATCTCGACCCTGCCGCCGGGCGACAGGTGCGCGATCACGTGATCCGGGTTGATGATCTCGACGTCGTGGGTGGTCTCGATGTCGCCGGCGGTGACCAGGCCTTCGCCGCGCTTGTTGAGCCGCAGCGTCGCCTCGTTGCCGGAGTGGAGCTTGAGCACCACGCCCTTGAGGTTGAGCAGGATGTCGACCACGTCCTCCTGCACACCTTCGATCGTCGAGTACTCGTGCAGCACGCCGGCGATCTGCACCTCGGTGGGCGCAAAGCCGGGCATCGACGAGAGCAGCACGCGCCGCAGCGCGTTGCCGAGCGTGTGGCCGTAGCCGCGCTCGAACGGCTCCATCGTGACCTTGGCGTGGTACGGCGCGACCGGCTGCACGTCGATGATCCGCGGCTTGAGGAATCCAGTGCTTTGCATGCGTTTGTCCTGACCTTGATAGTGCGTCGTGATTACAGTTGCGCGCTTACCCGCTTACTTCGAATAGAGCTCGATCACGAGGTGCTCGTTGATGTTCTGCGGCAGCTCGGAGCGTTGTGGCAGCGCCTTGAACTTGCCCTTGAGGCCCTTCGCGTCGACCTCCAGCCACTCGGGGATGCCGCGCGACTCGGCCGCTTCGGCGGCGGCCTTGAGGCGCAGTTGCGCCTTCGCCTTCTCCGCGATCTCGATCGTGTCACCCGGCTTGACGACATAGGACGGGATGTTCACGCGCTTGCCGTTGACGAGGATGGCGTTGTGGCGCACGACCTGACGCGCCTCGGAGCGGCTCGCGCCGAACCCCATCCGGTGGACGACGGTGTCGAGCCGCGACTCGAGCAGCGCGAGGAGGTTGTCGCCGGTGATGCCCTTGCGGCGGTCGGCCTCGGCGTAGATCTTCCGGAACTGGCGTTCGAGCACGCCGTACAGGCGACGGACCTTCTGCTTCTCGCGCAGCTGCGTCGCGTAGTCCGACCGGCGGCCGCCCGACTTCTGGCCGTGCTGGCCGGGGGCGTAGCTCCGCCGCTCGATCGCGCACTTGTCGGTGAAGCACTTCTCGCCCTTGAGGAAGAGCTTCTCCCCCTCGCGGCGGCACTGGCGGCACTTCGAATCCAGGTTGCGGGCCATTCGGTTCACGACACGAGGGGCCACAGCCCCTCGTGCTCCCCAAAGACTGCTTTCGGCATCGTGCTTCTCCTAAATCCGGCGCCGCTTCGGCGCGCGGCAGCCGTTGTGCGGAACGGGCGTCACGTCCGCGATGCTGGTGATCTTGAGACCGATCGCGTTGAGCGAGCGCACCGCCGATTCGCGCCCGGGGCCGGGCCCCTTGATGCGCACTTCGAGGTTCTTCACGCCGCACTCCTGGGCCCCGCGTCCGGCGCGCTCGGCCGCTACCTGCGCCGCGAACGGCGTCGACTTGCGCGAGCCCTTGAAGCCGGCGCCGCCCGAGCTCGCCCAGGAAAGCACGTTCCCCTGGCGGTCGGTGATGGTGATGATCGTGTTGTTGAAGGACGCGTGAACGTGCGCGATGCCCTCCGCCACGTTCTTCTTGACCTTCTTGCGTACCCGCGTCGCCGCGGTCGGCTGCGCTGCTTGAGTCTGCGGTCGTGCCATTGCCATCCTTCCTCGATCAGACCTTGCCGGCTTGCGGCTTGGCCGCGATCGCCTGCTTGCGCGGGCCCTTGCGGGTGCGCGCGTTGGTGCGCGTGCGCTGTCCGCGGACCGGCAGGCCCTTGCGGTGCCGCACGCCGCGGTAGCAGCCGAGGTCCATCAGGCGCTTGATGTTCATCGATACCTCGCGCCGCAGGTCGCCCTCGATCGTGAGCTTCCCCACGTACTCGCGCAGGCGGTCGACGTCGTTGTCGGAGAGGTCCTTCATCTTGGTCGTCCCCTTCACGCCGGCGGACTCGCAGATGAGCTTCGCGCGCGCGCGACCGATGCCGTAGATCGCGGTCAGCGCGATCTCCGCGTGCTGCTGGTTGGGGATGTTGACCCCTGCGATACGTGCCATGGTTGCCCTCGTCTCTACGTGCTAGCCGGCTCGCGCCCTAGCCCTGCCGCTGCTTGTGCCGCGGGTCCTTGCAGATCACCCGCACCACGCCGTTGCGGCGGATGATCTTGCAGTTGCGGCACATCTTCTTCACCGATGCGACTACCTTCATCGCGCTACTCCTTGCCTATCGCGCGCGGAAAACGATCCGCGCTCTCGAAAGATCGTACGGCGTGAGCTCCACCGTCACCTTGTCCCCGGGCAGGATGCGGATGTAGTGCATTCGCATCTTCCCCGAGATATGTCCCAGCACGACGTGTCCGTTCTCGAGCTTCACCTTGAAGGTGGCGTTCGGCAGGTTGTCGAGAACCTCTCCCTGCATCTGGATCACGTCTTCTTTCGGCATACGCGGGTTCTAGCCGCTTCGCGTCCCTTCACCTCGTGGGGAACCCCGCTCCCTTGAAGTTCGCCTTCTTCAGCAGGCTCTCGTACTGGTGGGTCATGATGTACGCCTGGACCTGCGACATGAAGTCCATCGTCACCACGACGATGATCAGCAGGCTCGTGCCGCCGAAGTAGAACGGCACGTTCCACTTCAGGATCAGGAACTCGGGCAGCAGGCAGATCGCGACGACGTAGATCGCGCCGGCGAGCGTCAGCCGCGTCAGGATCCGCTCGAGGTACCTCGCGGTCTGCTCGCCCGGCCGGATGCCGGGGACGAACGCGCCCGACTTCTTCAGGTTATCCGCGGTCTCCTTCGGGTTGTACTGGAGCGCCGTGTAGAAGAAGCAGAAGAAGACGATCGCCCCCGCGTACAGCAGCACGTACACCGGCTGTCCCGGCACCAGCGTCGACGCGATGTCCTTCAGCCACGCCATGCCCTCGCCGCGGGTGAACCAGCTCGCGGCGGTGGTCGGGAACAGGATGATCGACGAGGCGAAGATCGGGGGAATCACGCCCGACATGTTGAGCTTGAACGGCAGGTGCGAGCTCTGGCCGCCGTAGACCTTGTTGCCGACCTGACGCTTGGCGTAGTTCACCAGGATCTTCCGCTGGCCGCGCTCCACGAAGCACACGAACCAGGTGATCCCCATGATCGCGACCGCGATCACGAGCGCGGTGAGCGGGTTCATCGCGCCGGTGCGGACGAGCTCGAGCGTGCCGCCGATCGCGTGCGGCAGCCCGGCGGCGATGCCGGCGAAGATAAGGATCGAGATTCCGTTGCCGAGGCCGCGCTCGGTGATCTGCTCCCCGAGCCACATCAGGAACATCGTGCCCGTGACGAGCGTGACCACGGTGGTGAAGCGGAACATCAGGCCGGGATCGATCACGAGGTTCTGCTGCTGCTCGAGTCCGAGCGAGATCATCGTCGCCTGGAACGTGGCGAGGACGACCGTGCCGTAGCGCGTGTACTTCGTGATCTGGCGCTGGCCGGAGGGACCTTCCTTGCGCAGCTGCTCGAGCGTCGGCGAGACCGCGGTCATCAGCTGCATGATGATCGAGGCCGAGATGTACGGCATGATCCCGAGCGCGAAGATCGAGAAGCGCGACAGCGCCCCGCCCGAGAACATGTTGAGCAGCCCGAGGATCCCGCCCTGGTTCGTCTTGAAGAGCTCGCCGAGGACGTTCGGGTCGATGCCCGGCACCGGGATGTGCGCGCCGACCCTGAAGACGACGAGGGCCGCGAGGAGGAAGAAGAGTCGCTTCTTCAGGTCCCCGTACTTGCCGGTCTTGCCGAGTTGTGCAGCTGCTGTCGCCACCGCTGGTACCTGCTACTCCTTCTTCCCCTTCGTCTTGCCTGCCTTGTTGTCACCTTTTTCGCCGCCCCTCGGCTGCTCCGCGCCTTTGGGCTGGTCCCCGCCCTTGGGCTTGCCGGCCTTAGTGTCGGAGGACCTGGCGGACTTCGCGGCCTTGTCGGCCGCTTCGCCCTTCCCCTTCGCTTTCGGCTTCTCTTCCTTCGGCGGCGCCTTGACCTCGACCGGCGGCTTCGGCGGCGCCTTCGGCTTCTCCTTGATGTCCACGAGGCTGCCGCCCGCCGCCTGGACGGCCGCGCGCGCGCCCTTGCTCGCGCCGATCCCCTTCACCGTGACCTTGCGGGTGAGCTTGCCCGACACGATCAGTTTCGCGCCCGACGCCTCCTTCGGAACCACGCCCGCCTCTTTGAGCGCGGCGAGGTCGATGGTGTCCGCCTTCATCTTCTCCACGTCGGACAACCGCACCTCGGCGGTCGCGTCGCGGAGAGGTGAGGCGAAGCCGCGCTTCGGCAGGCGCCGCTGGAGCGGCATCTGCCCGCCCTCGAAGCCCACCTTGTGGAAGCCGCCCGAGCGGGCCTTCTGACCCTTGTGGCCGCGGCCGGCAGTCTTGCCGAACCCGGAGCCGATGCCCCGCCCCACGCGCCGGCGCGCACGCCGCGAGCCGGGAGCGGGCTTGATGTCGTTGAGATGCATGGCTCGTTCCTATGCTTCCACGCGGACGAGATACGCGACCCGCGCGATCATCCCGCGCACGGCCGGGGTGTCCTCGAGCTCGACCGTCTGCCGCAGACGCCGCAGGCCCAGCCCGCGCACGGTCTGCCGATGGCCCGCGCGGCACGCGATCGGGCTCTTCACCAGCGTCACCTTGACCTTCTTCTTGTCCGCCATCTCGTCCCCGCTCTCAGCCGGTGATGTCCGCGACCTTCTTGCCGCGCTTGGCGGCGATCTCCGCCGGCGTGCGCATCTTCCGCAGGCCGTCGAGGGTCGCCCGCACGACGTTGTATGGGTTGGTCGAGCCGGTGCACTTCGCGAGGATGTCCTTGACCCCGGCCACGTCGAACACCGCGCGCATCGGACCGCCGGCGATGATGCCCGTGCCTTCGGAGGCCGGCTGCATCAGCACCTTCGACGCGCCGTGGCGGCCGATCACCGCGTGTTGCAGCGTCCCGTTCTTGAGGCTCACACGGAACATCTTCCGCCGCGCCTCTTCGAGCGACTTCTGCACTGCCACCGGCACCTCGCGCGCCTTGCCCTTGCCCATGCCGACCCCGCCGTCGCCGTCGCCGACCACGGTCAGCGCGGCGAAGCCGAGCACCCGGCCGCCCTTCACCACCTTGGTGACGCGGTTGACCGAGACCATCTTCTCGCGCAGGCCGTCCGAGCGCTCCTCGGAGGCCTGCATCCTGGGCTGCATTCTCGCCATCTTGTTCCCCGCCTCAGAACTTCAACCCGCTCTCGCGAGCGGCTTCGGCCAGCGCCTTCACCCGGCCGTGGAACCTGAACCCGCTGCGGTCGAACGCCACGCGCTCGATCCCCAGCTTCTTCGCCTTCTCGGCGATGCGCTTGCCGACCACCGTCGCCGCGGCCTTGTTGCCGCCGTTCGGGAGTTGCGCGCGCACTTCCTTCTCCGCGGTCGATGCGGCAGCGAGCACCTTCTTGCCGTCGCCGGAGATCACCTGCGCGTAGATGTGCTGGTTCGTGCGGTGCACGGCGAGCCGCGTCACACCGAGGTCGCGCTGCCGCGCCCGGGTCTGGGCGGCGCGGCGGATGCGGGATTCACGCTTGTCGCTCATAGCCCCACCCCCTACTTCTTCTTGGTTTCCTTGAGGATCACGGTCTCGTCCGCGTAGCGGACGCCCTTGCCCTTGTACGGCTCCGGCGGGCGGACCGCACGGACGGTCGCGGCGACCTGGCCGACGAGATGCTTGTCGGTGCCCTTGAAGACGATCTCGGTCTGGGTCGGCGTCTCGACCTTCACGCCCTTTGGCATCTGGTGCACGACCGGATGCGAGAACCCGAGCGTGAGGTTGAGCTTGTCGCCCTGCGCCTGCGCCCGGTAGCCGACGCCGACGAGCGTCAGCTTGCGCTCGAAGCCCTTGGTGACGCCAATCATCATATTGGCGAGGATCGCACGCAGCGTCCCCGACATCGCGTTCGCCTCGTTCGAGTCGCCCACCGTCTCGACGACGATAGCGTCGCCGTCCTTCTTCACGCGCACGTTCGGCGTGAACGGCTGGGTGAGCGTGCCGAGCGGACCCTTCACCGAAACGCTCGCGGCGGCGAGGTTGATCTCGACGCCCTTGGGCACCGGCACCGGAAGCTTTCCTACGCGGGACATGTCTAGTGCTTCCTTTAAGCGACGATGCAGAGGACCTCGCCGCCGACGCCGCTTGCGCGCGCCATCCGGTCGGTCATCACGCCACGCGGCGTCGAGACGATCGCCACGCCGAGGCCGTTCATCACCTTAGGGATGTCTTGTGCGCCGCGGTACACCCGCAGCCCCGGGCGGCTCACGCGCTCGATGCGCTCGATCACCGGGTGGCCGGCGTAGTACTTGAGCGCGATCTCGATCTCGGGCTTGCCGCTGTTCGGCTTGACGACGAAACCTTCGATGTAGCCCTCGTCGGCGAGCACCTTGGCGATCGCGCCCTTCACCTTCGACGACGGGATTGCAACCGTGGTCTTGCCGACCAGCTGCGCGTTGCGGATGCGCGTCAGCATGTCGGCGATCGGGTCCATCATGCTCATGGAGCGCCTCCGGTTACCAGCTCGCCTTGGCGAGGCCCGGGACCTCGCCGCGCATCGCGATCTCGCGCAGCTTGTTGCGCGCCAGCCCGAACTTGCGGAAGTAGCCGCGCGGACGGCCGGTGAGCGCGCAGCGGTTGCGCACCCGGACCGGGGAGCTGTCGCGCGGCAGCCGCTCGAGTTTCGCGCGCGCCGCCATGCGGTCCTCGTCGGCCGCGCTTGCGTCGTTGATGACTGCCAGCAGGGCCGCGCGCTTCGCCTGGAACTTGGCCACGAGCTTGCGGCGCTTCTCGTTGCGGAGGACGGTGGAGAGCTTCGCCATGGAACACCCTTCAGGTCTTGAACGGAAACCGGAACGCGGCGAGCAGCGCCCGCGCCTCGTCGTCGGTCTTCGCGGTGGTGGTGATGCTGATGTTCATCCCCCGGAGCGTATCGATCTTGTCGTAGTCGATCTCAGGGAAAATGATCTGCTCCTTCACGCCGAGGCTGTAATTGCCGCGGCCGTCGAATGAGCGGTTCGAGACACCGCGGAAGTCGCGGATGCGGGGCATCGCTATCGACACCAGGCGGTCGAGAAACTCGTACATCCGCTGGCCGCGCAGGGTCACCATGCAGCCGATCGGGTAGCCGACGCGCACCTTGAAGTTCGCGATCGACTTCTTCGCCTTGGTGACGACCGGCTTCTGCCCGGTGATCTTGGTGAGGTCCCCGACCGCGTTGTCGAGGATCTTCCGGTCCTGGGTGGCCTTGCCGACGCCGATGTTGACCGTGATCTTCTCGATCCGCGGCACCTCCATCGAGCTCTTGTACGCGAACTTCTGGGTCAGCTCGGGTACCACCTTCTCTTTGTAATGCTCCTGCAGGCGCGTCATTGGTCAGGTCCCTTCCGCCTACTGCGCGTCGACCATTTCGCCGTTCGACTTGAACACCCGCACGCGGCGGCCGTCGGGCATGGTCTTGACCCCGACGCGGTCGGCCTTCTTGGTCTGCGGGTTGAAGAGCGCGATGTTCGACACGTCGATCGGCATTTCCTTGTCGATGATGCCGCCCTGGATGCCCTTCATCGGGTTCGGACGCTGGTGCTTCTTGACCCGGTTGATCCCTTCCACCACGACGTGCCCGGCGTCGATGCGGCGTAGCACCGTGCCGCGCTTGCCCTTGTCGCGCCCGGCGATGACGATGACGTCGTCGCCTTTCTTGATCTTTTCCATCAGAGCACCTCAGGTGCGAGGGACACGATCTTCATGAACCGCTCCGAGCGCAGCTCGCGCGTCACCGGGCCGAAGATGCGCGTGCCGATCGGCTCGAGCTTCGGGTTGAGCAGCACCGCCGCGTTCGAGTCGAACCGGACGCGCGAGCCGTCAGGCCGGCGCACGCCCTGTGCGGTACGCACGACGACCGCGTGGTAGATCTCGCCCTTCTTCACGCGCCCGCGGGGCGCGGCGTCCTTGACGCTCACCTTGATCACGTCACCGATGCCCGCGTAGCGGCGCTTCGAGCCGCCGAGGACCTTGATACACATCACCGAACGCGCGCCGGTGTTGTCGGCGACGTCCAGCACCGTCTGCATCTGAATCATTTTCTTTTCTCCAACTTCTCCTGCTCGCCGGCGTCACTTGAGCCTTCACGCGCCCGAGCAGTCAGTCTTGGAGCCCGTTCAGGGCTTGAGGCCCCGCCTGACGGGAACGATCCGAGGCCGGGGCGAAAAAGCATGAGATTATAAGGGCTTCCGCGCTACTGATGCAAGTCCCTAAACCGTCTTCGCCTTCTCCACGAGCTTCGCCACCCGCCAGTTCTTGGTGCGGGAGATCGGCCGGCACTCCTCGATGGTGACGAGGTCGCCTTCCTTGCACTCGTTCGTCTCGTCGTGCGCGTGGTACTTCTTCGAGCGCGTCACGATCTTGCCGTAGAGCGGATGCGTCACCCGGCGTTCGACCAGCACGGTGACCGTCCGGTCCATCTTGTCGCTCACCACCCGCCCGGTGAGCTGGCGGGCGACCTTCCGCCCGGCCGGCGTACCAACCGGCGTCTGCTCCGTCATTTCGCCCTCGCCTTCTCGCCCATGATCGTCCGCACGCGCGCGATGTCGCGGCGGACCTTCTTCAACTGGCTCGTGTTGTTCAGCTGCTGGGTGGCCTTCTGCATCCGCAGGCTGAACTGCGCCTTGAGGAGATCCTGCAGCTCCTTCGTGAGCGCGGCCGCGTCCTGGCCGCGAAGTTCGCTCGTCTTCATCGCATCACCCCGGTTGCCGCTGCACGAACGTGGTGCGGATCGGTAGCTTCGCCGCTGCCAGCGCGAACGCCTCGCGGGCGAGCACCTCGTCGACGCCGTCCATCTCGTAGAGCACCTTGCCCGGCTGGATCTCGCACACGAAGTACTCCGGGTTGCCCTTGCCGTTGCCCATTCGCACCTCGGCCGGCTTCTGGCTCACCGGCTTGTCCGGGAAGATCCGGATCCAGACCCGGCCGCCGCGCTTGACGTGCCGGGTCATCGCGCGGCGCGCCGCCTCGATCTGGCGTGCGGTGAGCCGGCCGCGGGTGGTCGCCTTGAGGCCCCACTCCCCGAACGACACCTTGTTGCCGCGGGTCGCGACGCCGTAGTTGCGGCCCTTCTGCTGCTTGCGGTATTTGGTCCTAGCTGGCTGAAGCATCGCCCGGGCCTCCAGTTGTCTTCTTCACGACGCGCTTGACCGGCGGCTTCTTCGGCTCCGGTTTCGGCGCCTCGACGGCTTCGGGGCTCGCGGCCTCGCCCGCCTTCGCCTCGGCTGCGCCCTCGGTCTTCTTCGGGCGACCGCGCGTCGGGCGCGTCCGCACGTCCGGCGCCGGCGCGCCTTCGGGCCGGGCTCCCGGCCGCGGCGGCGCGCGGCGCACCCGCCGCGGATCGCGCGCCTCCTCCTGGGCTTCCGCCGACGGTGCGGTGGCAGGCTCGCCGTGCTTGGCGAGCACCTCGCCCTTGTAGACCCAGACCTTGATGCCGATCACCCCGTAGGTGGTCTTCGCTTCGCCGAACCCGTAGTCGATGTCGGCGCGGAGCGTGTGCAGCGGGACCCGCCCCTCGCGGTACCACTCGGTGCGCGCGATCTCGATCCCGTTCAGCCGGCCTGCGCTCATGATCTTGATGCCCTGCGCGCCGAGCCGCATCGCGTTCTGCATCGCGCGCTTCATCGCACGCCGGAACATGATCCGCTTCTCGAGCTGCTGCGCGATCGAGTCGGCGATCAGCTGCGCATCGGTCTCGGGCTTGCGGATCTCCTCGATGTTCACGTGCACCATCTGCACGCCGAGGAGGCGGCGAAGCTCGGCCTTCAGGTGCTCGATGTCCTCGCCCTTCTTGCCGATCACCACGCCGGGCCGCGCGCTGTAGATGGTGATCCGGGCGTCCTTCGCCGGGCGCTCGATGACGACCTTGCTCACCGAAGCGTGCGCGAGCTTGCGCTTCAGGAAGTCACGGACCTTGAGGTCCTCGTTCAGCATCGTCGAGAAGCCGCGCCCCTTCGCGAACCAGCGCGAGTTCCAGTCGCGGCTCACGCCGAGCCGGAAGCCGATCGGATTGATCTTCTGTCCCATGAGGGCTCCTTAAGCCTTCTTCGCCCGGGCGCGCTTCGGCGCGGGCTCGTCGCCGACGACCACGAAGATGTGGCAGCTCGGCTTGATGATCTTGAATCCGCGCCCCTTCGCGCGGGCATGGAAGCGCTTGAGCACCGTTGCGCGCTCCACGAGCACGCTCTTCACCTTCAGTTCGTCGATGTCGGCGCCGTCGTTGTGCTCGGCGTTGGCGATCGCCGACTCGAGCACCTTCTTGATGAGGCGGGCGCCTTTGCGCGGCGTAAAGCTGAGGACGTTGAGCGCCTTCTCGACCGGCAGGCCGCGGATCATGTCCGCCACCAGCCGGCCCTTCTGCGCCGAGAGCCGCACGCCGTAGAGCTTCGCTTGGGTTTCCATCGCCTGCCCGCCCCTACTTCTTCGCCGGCGCCGGCGCGCCCGGAGCCGGGGTCGGCGCCGGCCCGGCGGACGGCGCTGCGGTCTTGCGATCCGCCGAGTGCGCCTTGAAGGTGCGCGTGAGGGCGAACTCGCCGAGCTTGTGCCCGACCATGTTCTCGGTGACGTAGACCGGGATGTGCTGCTTGCCGTTGTGCACGGCGATCGTGAACCCGACGAAGTCGGGCACGATGGTCGAGCGACGCGACCAGGTCTTGATCGGACGCTTGTCGCCGCCGCCACGCGCCGCGTCGACCTTCTTCATCAGATGGTGGTCGACGAACGGGCCCTTCTTGATTGAACGCGCCATATCGGTGCTCCTCGCTTACTTCTTGTGGCGGCTGGTGACGATCATGCCGCGCGTGCGCTTGTTGGTCCGGGTGCGATAGCCCTTGGCGAGCTGGCCCCACGGCGAGACCGGGTCGCGCTTGGTGCCGGTGCGGCCCTCGCCGCCACCGTGCGGGTGGTCCACCGGGTTCATCGCGACGCCGCGGACGGTCGGACGCACGCCTTTCCAGCGGACTCGGCCCGCCTTGCCGGTCTTCTCGAGCGAATGCTCCTCGTTGCCCACCTCGCCGATCGTCGCCCGGCAGTCGACGTGCACCTTGCGGATCTCGCCCGAACGCATCCGGAGCTGTGCGTAGCTGCCTTCCCGCGCGAGCAATTGCGCCGAGCCGCCGGCCGAACGGGCGAGCTGCGCACCCTTGCCGGGCTGCAGCTCGATGCAGTGGATCGTCGTGCCGACGGGAACACTCCTGAGCGGCAGCGCGTTGCCGGGCTTGATCTGCGCCTCGGGCCCGCTCGCGAGCTGCGCTCCGGCGCCCACGCCCTTCGGCGCGATGATGTAGCGGCGCTCGCCGTCGGCGTAGCAGAGGAGCGCGAGGTGCGCGCTGCGGTTCGGGTCGTACTCGAGCCGCTCGACCTTGGCCGGGATCCCGTCCTTGTCGCGACGGAAGTCGACGATGCGGTAGTGCTGCTTGTGTCCGCCGCCGTGGTGGCGCGTGGTGACGTGGCCGTAGTTGTTGCGCCCGGCTGTCCGTGATTTGCGCTCGATCAGGCTCGCGAGGGGCTTGCCCTTGTGCAGCTCGGCAGTGACGACCTTGACGTAGTGACGGCGTCCGGCGGAGGTCGGTTTGAGTTTGACGAGAGCCATGGGTTACTCCGTAGCCTGGAAGTTGATGTCCTGCCCCGGCGCAAGGCTGACGTACGCCTTCTTCCAGTTGCGCCGCCGGCCCATCATGCGGCCGAACCGCTTTTCCTTCCCCTTCACGTTCGCGACCCGGACGCCGGTCACCTCCACTTTCTTCTCCTTGGTGCTGAACAGGAGCTCGACCGCGGCCTTGATCTCGGGCTTGGTCGCATCGGGCGCGACGCGGAATACGTACTGGTTCGCGCGCTCGCCGACGAACGTGCTCTTTTCGGACACGACGGGCGCGAGCAGCACCGTCAGGAGACGTTCCTGGTTGAAGCTCATGCGTACATCTCCTCGAGCTTCGCCACGGCCTTGCGCGTGACGAGCACGTTCTTCGAGCTCACCAGCGTCACCGGGTCCGCGTGCCGCACCTCGAGCACCTGCACGTTCGGCAGGTTGCGCGAGGAGAGCGCAAGGTTCTCGTCGACCGCGTCGGTGATGAGCACCACCTGGTCGAGCCCGAGCGCCTTGACCTTCTGCGCGAGGAGCTTCGTCTTCGGCTGGTCGACCTTGAAGTCCTCGACCACCGACAGCCGCCCGTCGCGCGCGAGCTGGGAGAGGATCGACGCCATGCCCGCCCGGTACATCTTGCGGTTGATCTTCTGGCTGAAGTTCTCGTCGGGCGAGCTCGGGAAGATCTTGCCGCCCCCGCGCCACAGCGGGCTGCCGCTGAAGCCGGCGCGCGCCCGGCCGGTGCCCTTCTGCCGCCACGGCTTCCGGTGCGAGCGGGTGAGGTCGCCGCGAGCCTTCTGTGCGCGGGTGCCCAGACGCGCGTTCGCCTGGTAGGCGACGACGAGCTGATGGACCAGCGCTTCGTTGAAGTCGCGCCCGAACGCGGCGTCGGACGCCGACACGGTCGACGCGCCCTTGCCCTGGTCGTTGATGAGCTTGAGTTCCATCGTGCCCCCTACTTCTTCGCCGGCGCCGCTTTGCGCGGCGTCTTGGCGGCGGGCTTCACGACGATGTGGCCGCCGGCGGAACCCGGCACCGCCCCCTGCACGAGGAGCAGCTGCCGCTCGGCGTCGATCCGCACGATCTTGAGGTTCTGCACGGTGCGCGCCTTCGCACCGAGGTGCCCGGCCATGCGTTTGCCGGGGAAGACCCGCCCCGGGCTCTGGTTCTGGCCGGTCGAGCCGGGCGTCCGGTGCGAGATCGAGTTGCCGTGGCTCGCGCGGCCCGACGCGAAGTGATGGCGCTTGATCGTCCCGGCGAAGCCCTTGCCGATCGAGGTGCCGGACACGTCTACCAACTGGCCCACCTGGAAGATGTCCGTGCCGATCTTCGCGCCCGGCTGGAAGCTGCCCGCTTCGGCTTCGGCGATCCGGAACTCCTTCAGGATCGTCCCGCCCTCGACGCCCGCCTTCGC
>Ga0335084_10002419_pt1 | contig 17964 bp, 14 predicted proteins | sample Lox_Sample_44_FD_206721 | JGI IMG/M metagenome (GOLD analysis project Ga0335084, IMG submission 206721) | Soil microbial communities from Loxahatchee National Wildlife Refuge, Florida, United States - Lox_Sample_4.4 | ecosystem: Environmental > Terrestrial > Soil > Wetlands | place: USA...
GAGCACGCGCGAGAACTCGGAGAGCATCTGCCGCTGCTCGAGCTGCGAGACGTGCTCGATCGTCTCGAACGACACGATGACATCGACCGACGCGCTCGGCAGCGGCAGGCCCGCGCAGGAGGCCGCGATGAAGCGCATGCGGGCCGTCTCCCCATATGTAGCACGCGCGTGCTCGATGGTCTTGACGTCGACGTCGATGCCCACCACGTTCTTCGCGACCGAAGCGAGCAGCGCCGTGCCGTAGCCTTCGCCGCAGGCGGCATCGAGCACGCGGCGGTCGCGCACGAAGCGTCGCGCGAAGGCGTAGCGATGCCAGTGCTCGTAGGCAATCTCGCCCGCGCAGCCCGGCAGGAAGCGTTCGCCGGTGAAGGTGAGGGAGTCGTTGGAGGACAAGCCGCAGGTAGCCGCGTTGAAGACGGCGCCGCGCGCCGGTCAAACGGGTAATTTTACCCTATGAGCGAGGCTGCGATCGGCCCGGCGGCGCCCCATTCCAGCGATGCTCGATCCTCACCAGCCCCAGCTCGCGAGTCTCCCCTTCGACGACGAAACTCTGCTCGACGTGGTCGAACAGGCGCACGCCTTCCGGATCGAGAGCGTGCGCACGCACGAGGTACTTGCCCGGCAGCAGGGGCAGGGAGGCAAAGTCGAGCGAGAAGGCGAACCGCCCGGACGCGATGCGCTGCGGCGCGGCGCCGTCCATGTCGGTGGCAACCCCGTAAACGGGTGTCCCGTCGGCACGCACGAGGCCCACCAGCACGACAGGCACGCGATCGTCGGGAGAGAAGACCTCGCCGCGTACCGTCAGGGACGCGCCTGGCGCGAGCGGTCCAGCCGGCTCGAGGGCGAGCGCCTGAATGGCATAGATGCCCGCGGCTGCCGCCGCCGGCGCGGCCACCGGCGTGCGGGAGCCGGCGGCCTTCTCCTCGTGATAGGCAAGATAGGCCTGAGTCACCTCGGCCACGGGCCCGTAGCGCTCGACGTGTCCGTCCCTGAGCCAGAGTGCGGCGCGGCAGAGCTTCTGCACGTGATACATGCTGTGCGAGCACAGCAGCAGGGTGCCGCCTCCGGCCAGAAAATTCTCCATCCACGCGATGCATTTCTTCTGGAAGGACTCGTCGCCGACCGCGAGCACTTCGTCGGTGATGAGGATGTCCGGCCGCAATGCCGTGGCGACCGCGAAGCCGAGCCGCACCACCATGCCGGAAGAGTAGTGTTTGATCGGATCGTGGATGTGCTCGCCGATGTCGGCGAAGGCGACGATCTCCTCGCGCTTGGCGGCGATCTCAGCCGGCGCAAGCCCGAGAAGCGCAGCCGCGAGCTCGATGTTGGCGAGCCCCGAGTACTCCGGATGAAAGCCGGACCCCAGCTCGAGCAGCGCGCCCACGCGCCCGTGCACCTCGACGCTGCCACGGGTCGGCGTGATCACGCCGGCGACGATCTTGAGCAGCGTGGACTTGCCCGCCCCGTTCTCCCCGATCACGCCGAGCGACTCGCCGGCAGCGAGATCGAAGCTCACCTCGTCGAGCGCGCGGAAGACGTGCGCCGCGCCCCGACCGCGCAGGAGGTCGAAGACGAGCCGCACCCGTCCCGCATGGGTATCGATGCGGGCGTAGTCCTTGCCGGCACCCGCGAGACGCAGCAGCGGTCGCGTCACACGAAATCCTCGAAATGCGGCGACAGGCGCAGGAACATCCAGCGCCCCCCGGCGAAGACGGCGAGCGCCACGAGCACCGCAACCGCGTCGCCCCACTCGAGCGCAAGCCTGCCCTCGAGCAGCGCATCGCGCAGCCGCTCGACGAGGTAGCCGAACGGATTGGCTGCCACCCAGGGCTTCATCCCGGCAGGCACCTGTGAGAGCGGGTAGAGGATCGGCGTGAGGTACATGAGGATCATGAGCACCGGCATGAGCACGTGCTCGACGTCCCGGATGAACACCTGCAGCGCCGCGAGCGCGAGCGCCAGCCCCGTTACGGCGACACCGAGCACGATCCACAGCGGCACCGCGAGGAGCAGCCCCTCGAAATGCACCGACTCGCCGAAGAGCGCGAGCGCGGCCAGCACCACCACGTAACCGACGAACTGCAGCACGAAGCTCGCCGCCACCGAGGCGTACACAATCAGCTCGTGCGGGAACGCAACCTTGCGGATGAGACCCGAGTAGCCTGCAATGCTGACCGTCCCCCGCTGCAGCGCCTCCTGCGCCGCAAGCCACGGCCACAGCGCGACAGCCACGAAGACGAGGAAGCTCCTTCCGTCCATCCTGCCGGCGCGGAACACCGTCGTGAACACGAAGTGATACACGCCGAGAAGGGCGAGCGGGTGCAGGAGCGCCCAGGCAAGGCCGGTGACGCTGCCGAGGTAGCGCGAGAACAGCTCGCGGCGGAAGAAATTGGACAGCAGCGCGCGGCGACGCGCGCGCGCGATTGCCGGCCCGGTTCCGCCAAGCGGCCGGTTCACCGTGGACATGCGGGCAACGCTTGTCGTCCCGGACGCGAGAGGCGAGTCGGGGCAGCGGGGTTCGTCGGCATCTGGCGCATTCTATGGGCTCGCCGCGCACGGGCCAAGCGTCTGCGGCACCCTGCGTCTTGGCGCAGCGCGGCGCGCATTGACGGCGCAGGTCGTCGCCAAGAAAATGGCCTTGTGCAGCAGCGCGACAAGCGAGTCGGATTCCTCATTGCCGGAACGATGCGTGGAGGAACGACCACGCTCTTCCATTACCTCCGGCAGCACCCCGAGATCTTCATCCCGCAGCGCAAGGAGGTGCACTTTTTCGACGACGACAAGCTCTGGCGCGACGGACAGGCCGACTATGCGCGCTACCACGCGGCGTTCGCGAGAGCGCCTGCCGGGCGCCTGCTCGGAGAGGCGACTCCGATCTACATGTACTGGGAGCCCGCGCTGCCGCGAATCAGCGCCTACAACCCGGCGATGAAACTCATCATGCTGCTGCGCAATCCGATCACGCGGGCGCACTCCGACTGGAACTTCGTGCGCACGGAGGGCGGCGAGCCGCTGTCGTTTCACGAGGCCCTGGCCGCGGAGCCCGAGCGCGCCCGCCAGGCGGCGCCCGGGCAGTTGCGCTTCAAGGCTTACGTCGGCCGCGGCATGTATACGCAACAGCTCGCGCGCATCTGGAGCTTCTTCCCGCGCGAGCAGACGCTGGTTCTCCGGACGGACGATCTTTCGCGGGCGCTCGCCCCCATGTTCGCGCGTATCGCGAGCTTTCTTGGCGTCGCCCACTTCAGCCCGGCGCGCGACTTCGTCGCGCACGCGCGCCCCTACGAAGGGGAGATGAGCGAAGAGGACCGACGCTATCTCGCCGGCGTCTTCGAGCCGGAGATCCGCGCGCTCGAGCGGCTGCTCGGCTGGGACTGCAGCGACTGGCTCGCCGAAGGCGCGCGGCGAGCTGGCGAGAGTTGACCCGCGCGGCAGCCGCCGTGAGAATCGCGCCGTGGCGCTCGGCGACGACGACAGGGTGAGCTTCCTCATCGCGGGAACGCAGCGCGGTGGCACGACCACGCTGGTCGAGTACCTGTTGCAGCATCCCGACGTCTTCATCCCGAAAAAGAAGGAGCTCCACTTCTTCGACACGGAGAAGTTCTGGCAAGCAGGCGCACCGGACTATGCGCGCTACCGCCGCGACTTCGCCGACGCGCCGGCGGGGCGGTTGCTCGGCGATGCCACGCCGATCTACATGTACTGGGAGCCCGCGCTGCCGCGCATCCGCGACTACAACCCGGCGATGAAATTCGTCATCCTGCTGCGCAACCCGATCACCCGGGCCTACTCGCACTGGAACCATGAGCGGCTCGCGGGCCGCGAGAAGCTGTCGTTCCGCGAGGCGCTGGCCGCGGAGCCCGAGCGCACGCGGCTCGCCGCTCCGCTTCAGCTCAGGCACAGCTCGTACGTGGACCGCGGCATGTACACGCGCCAGCTCGAGCGTCTCTGGGCCTTCTTTCCTTCGGCGCAGACGCTGGTGCTCAGGACCGACGACTTTTCGCGGGCGCTCGCGCCGATGTTCGACCGCATCGCGAGCTTTCTCGGCATCGCGCGCTTCAGCCCGGTCCTGGAGATCGCGGCGCACGCGCACGCGTACGAGTCCCCGCTCGGCGCTGAGGAACGCCGCTATCTCGAGGACATCTTCGAGCCGGAGATCCGGGCGCTCGAGCGCCTGCTCGGCTGGGATTGCAGCGACTGGCTCGCCAGTCGTTCCGGCGGTTGAAGTCATCCCGGCGAAGGCCGGGGTCCAAGTTCTCCGCCAGCCCGAGCGTCCGGAAACAGCTCGCGCACGAGCCGGTCGGTCACCGCGTCCCAGGTGAACCGCTGCGCGATCCACGCCGCGCCTGCGGCGCCCATCGCGCGGATCTGCTCGCGCTGGGCGAGCGCGCTGCGCAGCAGCTCGGTCAGATGATCGAGATCGGGCAGCAGCCCGTCGCCCACGCCTCCCCACTGGGTGCGCATCTGTATCGGCTGCGAGCGAATGCGCCAGGCGAACGAAGGGTCGGTGAAATCGTCGGTCGAGCCGCCGCCCGTGCAGATCACGGGCACGCCGCAGGCCGCCGCTTCGAGCACCGGAAGGTTGAAGCCCTCGGCCAGGTACGGCGCGACGTAGAGGTCCGCCGCATGCAGGAAGCCGGCCATCTGCCTCGCCGAGAAGCGCTCGCCGATGTAGGCGAGCCGCCGAGTGACGAGCGCGCGCTCGGCCGCCGGGAGCGCGTCGAGCGTTGCCCGCAGAAACTCGCGTGAGGCATACAGATCGTCGGCGCCCTTGAGCACGAGCCGCGCGTCCGGCGCGCCCTCGGCAACGCGGGCAAAGGCGCGCAGCAGCAGATCGATGCCCTTGTTGCCGGTCATGGCGCCCACCGACATGATGACGAATGCGTCAGTGAGACCCAGCTCGCGTCGCACGCGCAGCCGCCGCGCCTCCTGCGGGCGCAGCAGCCGCGGATCCACGCCGTGCGGCACGACGTGCACGCGCTCGGCGGGAATCCCGAAGCGCAGGTAGCCTTGTGCCGTCCAGCGCGACGGCGTGAGCACGTGTACGCTCTCCGGCACTTCGGCGCCGGAGGCGAAGCCACGCCTTGCCTCCGGCGTAAGCGCGCGCACCTCCGGGGTATCGAAGGTGAACTTGCGTCCGGCCGGCGGCGGGGAAAAGTCGCCCTTGAACTGCAGCGTCACGTCGGGGACGAATCCCGTCTCCGGCGGCGGCAGCGCCGCGATCGCCTCCTCGTCGCTCGCGAGGAAGATGCCGCGCGACTGTTGCCAGGCGGTCGTCGGAAAGGGCAGATCCTCGAAGCGCAGCGCGATATCGGCGTAGCGGCGCAGCGAGAGGCAATGCGCCTGCGCCACGAGCGCGTAGGAGTGGTGGATGAAGCGCCACCCCTGCACGAGCAGCTTGCCCGGCATCGGTCAGGCGGCGGCGCCGCGCATGCCAACGCCGTGCGCCGCGCGCTTCAGTGCGTCACCGGCCTGCGCGGCTGGACGATGTCGGGCGCCTTCACCACGAGTGCGTCGACTGCCGGCTGGTTCACTTTCATCGCCGGGTCCTTGGTGATGGCTGCGAGCTTCTGGTTGCGCGCCTCCTGCACGTAGCGCGCCTTCATCTCCGGCATGATGACCTTTTGCGCTTCCTCGAAGGTCATCGGGCGCGCGGCCTGCCGCCCGTCGAGGCGAATGATGTGCCAGCCGAATGCCGACTTCACCGGCTCGCTCAGATCGCCGACCTTCTTGAGGTCGAAGGCGGCCTTGCTGAACGCGGGATCCATCTTGCCCGGGCCGAACCAGTCCAGCGCGCCCCCGTTGAAGGGCGCCGTCTTGTCATCGGAGACCTGCTTCGCGAGGGTGGCGAAGTCGGCGCCGGCGAGAAGCTTCGCCCGAGCCTCCTTGGCGCGCGCCAGCGCCGCGTCGTCGCCCGCCTTCGAGGTCTCGAACAGGATGTGCGACGCGCTCACCTGCTCCGGCAGCACGTACTTCGCCTTGTCGAGGAGGTAGGTCTCGCGCGCCGCCGCGACGAATCGCTCGGACTGCTTGTCGAACTCGGCGGCGGCATCGGCCTCGATCTTGGCGAGCATCACCTGCGCGTACAGGCGCTCGGTCTCGCTCTGCAGCCGCTGCACCACTTCGGGGTCGCGATCCAGCCCCGCGTTCCGGGCCTCCTGCGCAAGCGTCTTGTCGATGAGCAGCGTATTCAGGAACAGGGTCAGCCGCTGCGGGCTCATCTGGAACTCGGTGCGCATGCCGGGGGGCACGCGCACGAGCAGCTCGGCCTCGTAGTTGGCGCGCGTGAGCTTCACCAGCGCATTCTCGGCGAGCACTTCGTCCGGGGCCCCCTGCGCCTGGGCGAGACAATCGGTGGCCGCGACGAGCGCGGAGAGAAGAAGAACGGATAGGGTGCGGTGCATGGGTCGTCGAAAAATGCGGCGGACAGGAAAACTCGTATTATCGCGTCCCGCGCCGCCTCGCGTCCACGCCTTTGCGCGACGTCCTTTGGTCTGCTCAAAGAAAAGCCCCGCCGTAGCGGGGCTTTTCCGAGACGCGCCTTGCGCGGAGGATCAGGTTCCGCCGGGCTTCTGGAAGTTGAACAGCATGTCGCACGAACCCTGGCCGATGCAAGTCGAGCCCGGCACCGTGTAAAGGTTGAAGTAATAGGTCGTGCTGGGTTGCAACGTCACCGCGCAACTCCGGTTCGACCCGGTGGCCTGCCAGAGCGGAACGTTCGGGCCGGTGGTGTTGAAGGCCGTCGTCTGGCCGGCGCAGTTGAACAACGGGATCCCGCTGTTGAAGTCGCACGGAGTCGTGTTGAGAGCACCATGGCGGGTGGCCGGCGAGCTTCCGAGCTCGACGCCGATGATCGACCCCTTGCTGTTGGCAGTGGTGGCTGCACTCGTCGTGAACCTGAGGACGACCGCGCCGCCGCCGTAGCCGCCATACGTGCTCGTGAAGTACTGGTGGACGCTCCCGTCGTTGGGCCACGCAACGTCGATCGTCATCGTTCCGCCCGGCGCGCCGGCCGCAGCGAGTTGTGCGCTGCAATCGAGCGCGCCGCCGCCGCCACCGCCGCCCCCACCGACGGTGACAGTCACGCCCGGCGTGCTCGCGGAGCAAACGCCTGGTGCGCTGCAAGCCGTGCCGGTAAAGGTCTTGGTCGACGTGATGTTACCGGAGCAGGTCTGCGTGACCACGCCGGTGCACGGCGCGCCGCCGCTCCACGTCCAGCTCGTGGGCTGTCCGCCGCCGGTGCAGTTGATGGTCAGCGCGATCGCCGCTCCCGACTGGACGTTGCCGGCCGGTGCGCCGGAGATCGTGCAGCCGCTCGGGGCCACCGGCGTATTCGACCAGGTAACGGCCAGAGCCGTGCTTTGCGGGCCGGAGCCGTTATTGTTGCTGCCGGTGACCTTGTAGTTGACCTGCTGACCGTTCGTGTAGCCGCTGCCGCTATCCTGGCAGCTTTGCGTGTTCACACCGGCACAATTGCCGCCAGTCCAGGACCAGCCAGTGGCGACCGGGCTGCAGTTTGCGGTGAGCGTGATCTGCGTCCCGATGGAGCCCGCGCCCGGGCCGTTGACCGTACACGTCGGCGCCGAGCTGACCACGCAAGTCAAGGTGCGCGCGCCCGGCGATCCGCCGAGAGTGAAGTCGTCGCAGTTGCTATCGGTCAGCGTGATCGTCGCCTGCGCGAATGCGCCGGCCGATACAAAGGCGAGCATGCAGGTCGCGAGCGCTGCGAGGGCCTGCCGGAAGAGGGGGATTCGCTTCATGCCATACTCCCTATCGAAACGCGTGGCTATTGCGGCTTAAAGACATTCGCAACTTCCGCGCCAGCGCCGCAAAAAAGTGCCGCATTGTATCCCACGATGTTGCATCGCGCCAAGCATCGTGGACCTGTCCCCCAGCTCCCACGCGCGTTGCTCCGCACACCACTCGCGGAGCGAACAGCAATCGCAAGGTTACACCCGAGAGCGCGTAAGACACCCGCGCCGTTCATCTGTGAGGAGCGACCGCCGGTCGCTCGCGGCTCTCGCACGACAATCGTTGCGCCCTGACGCTGCGCGGCACTTCATGACGCACCTCGAAGCCTGCGCGCGCGCTCGCGGCGGAGAAACGGCACAAAAAAAGGGCGGAACCGAAGTTCCGCCCCTTGCTTTGCACGCACGCTCTGTCAGCAGATCACCGTCGTGGTCTTGTGCACGAAGTTGCCGCCGTAGTTCGACAGCGTAGTTACGCCGCCGACCACCAGCTGTCCATTGACGAACTGCTGCACGGCGAAGCCGACCAGCGGCAAGCCGAAGTACGTCACGGTGGTGGGTACGCTCGTGCCGAAGAACAACACCTCGGTATTGGTCTGGTTGCCGAGGGTGTGGAAGGTCGCCGAGGTCGACGTCGAGAACGTCAGGTTGAGCCAGCCGTTCGAGTTGCCGGTGTTGATGTTGGCCGAGTTGACCGACCTCAGCACGTTCGAGTTGTTGAACGTGATGATGTTGGCTTCCCAGCAGATCGCCACGCCCGGTACCGGCGGCGGCGGCGAGAACGTGACTGGAGTCGACGTCGTGTGCTCTTCGCGGTCGTAGATCGCGAGCTTGATGTCGTCGCACGCTCCCACGCCGTCGTTGAAGTTGCGCTGGAAGAGCTTGGTCGCCGCGCCCGTTCCTGGATTGACGTAGAAGCGCTTCGTCGGGAAGGTGATCACCCAGTCGGTGCCCGACTTCGTGGCCGCATCCAGCACGTACTCGTTCATCACCTGGTTGCGCATCAGCACCGCGCTGACCGGGTCCGCCTTGTTGTAGGGCGGGTTCGGCCAGTTGCTGAAGAATACCGGGACCACGCCGCCACCGAACTTCTTGACGAAGAAACCGTTCTCGTCTCCGAAGGCAGCGCTGACCGGCGGCGAGGCGTCGGTGAGCTGCGGCGACACGCTGCCGGCAGGAGCGTACAGCGGGCCATTGCTGAAGGAGGTCAGCGCGACGGCATCTTCCGTGAAGTCCGTGCCGCCGGCGACATTGATCAGGCTCATGCCGCCGAACAGGCCGCCGGAGGCCGACGAGGCCGTGATGCTGCCGCCCGCTGCCGCGTCGCTCAAGCCCGCGCAGTCGAACGGCACGCCGCCGACGTGCGTGACCTGGATCGACACGCAGGTGGTCGGCGCATACGTCGCCATCTCGATGATTTCGACGTAGCCTTCCTTCGTCCGGTCGAGTCCCGAGCCACCCTTGTCGTCCGCCGTTCCCGTGTAGGCGTAGTTCACGAAGTCGTAACCTGCCTTAAGGAACGTGTTCGACGGGATCGTGCACGAGTTGTCGAACGTCAGGATCTTGCCGCCGCCGCTCGAGCTGGGCAGCACGGCTGCAGTCCATACGTCGTGCTTCGACAGGAACAGGTTGAAGTCGAGAACTTCGCGGCTGTTCTTGCCTTCGAGGAAGCGGACCTTCACCGCCTTCGCCGAGGAGGTCGTGTTGACCACCGACAGCAGCGAGTTGTACGCATTGCCCGAGACATCAGCCTGCACCGTGTAGTACGGATAGATCAGGACCTGGCCGAGGCCGTTGGCGTTGAGGCCGACCGCTTGCGCGGTGCCTACAGCTCCCAACGCGCCCGCACCTGCCAGAGCCGCGTACAGCGATTTTCTCTGGAACGAGTTCATAGTTTTTGATGACTCCTCTATTTCAGCAATTCAGGTTTAAAGTGATCACTTTAAGACCGACAGCACCCGCGAGTCTATTACAGCCGGACTGCTTTTACAAACAAACTTTTCCCCGCGGCACGCCGCCTTGCGGGAGTTGTGTGATATTTGCAACGCCATCCGTTACCTGTCCTAGCGATAAACGTACCAGGCGGACCCGTTCTCCACGATCCAGGTCTCGGGAACGGGGGTCTCGATACCTTTCATGTTGCGGAAATCGTAGGTGATCTTCATTTCCACCTTGCAGAGCTCCGCCTCGCAATTCACCTTGTCCACCTTCGCCTGGCGCCATATACCGGGCTTGATCTTGGCCTTGTACACGGGGAGCGGCGTCGCGGCCTTGGAGCCAGCGCTGAGAAACTCGTAGGCGCCGTCCACATCGCCCTTGACCAGCAGCTGCCAGCGTTGCTCAGCCCGTTCGGCCACAACCTTCTCCTTGGCTGCAGCCGAAGACTCCGGGGTGATGCCCGCGCAGGCCGCCAGGCCGGCTCCCAACATCAGCGCGCCCACCCATTGCATGGCGCGCCGCGCGCCAAAACTCCCCTTCTCGCGATCGAGACTAGCCAAGCGCTTTGGGAGCGTCAATCTGCAAAACCCCATTTTTCCCTCTCCTTTTCGTGTGTTGCATTCGCGCAACATTCATGGCGTCGTCATTTGACGACGGTTCCTGGCGCCGACTCTCCCTGCGGAGCAGTTTTCTCCGGGGCGGAGCCCTGCGACGCGGGCGTATTTCCGAGAGGAAAGACGCTGTCAAGCCGCTCCATCTTGTGGCGCAAATCGTCGATGATCCGGGTGATGTCGACCTCGTTCTCGACCACGTGCGGCGTGATGAACAGGATCAGCTCGGTCCGGTCGTTCTTGTTCACCTGATCCCCGAAGAGACCGCCGATGATTGGGATGCGGGAGATCAGCGGCAACCCTTCGGTGCTCAGCGACTTGTTCTCGAGGATGAGCCCGCCCATGACCATCGTCTGTCCGGTGGGCACCGCGAGCAGTGTCTGCACCGAGCGCGTGTTGATCGGTGGCGCGACCGTCGGGTCGGTGGTGGCGCCGGGCGTGCTCACCTCGGCGTCCACCTCGAGCGTGACCAGCCCGCCGGCATTGATGTGCGGCGTCACCTGCAGCAGCACACCGGTGTCGATGTACTGAGCGGTTGTGGTTACTGCGTTGGTCGTCCCGCCGACGATCGTCTGCTGCTGGATCGGGATGCGATTGCCCACCTTGATCGTGGCCTTCTGGTTGTCGAGCGCCGACAGGTGCGGGTTGGAGACCACCTTGGTGTTGCCGTAGGTGTCGAGAAGGTGCAGCGCCGCCTGCAGCCCGAACGGAAAGTTTGCGTTCTGGATGAGGTAGGTGAAGCCGTTGAGGATCTGCAGGCCGGTGTTGTTGGATGCGCTCGCCTGCGGAGCTCCGGGATTGAACGGGGTGGATCGCGTGAGCAGTCCGCCCGCGCCGCGGCCCGACGGCGCGCCCCCTTTGAAGAGCCACTCCACGCCGAAGTCGAGCTCGTCGGTGAGCGCGACCTCGGCGATGGTCACGTCGATCACCACCTGTCGCTGCGGGATGTCGAGCTTCCGTAGCGCCGCCTCGATCACCGAGTACTCGGACGGCGTGGCCACGATGAGGATCGTGTTGTTGTCCTTGTCGGCGACGACCTGGACGTTGCGCACGATGCCGAGGCCCTCCGCGGCGCTGAGCGCGCGGTTGATCGTGCCCTGCACCGTCCCGGGCCCTCCCTGGGTCTGCGCCGGCGTCTGTACCGGCTGGGTGCTCGTCTGCGGGATGGCGACGTTCACCAGCGGCTGCGCCTGATAGGCGGGCGGCGAGACGATCGTGCCAGCAGGCGTGCCCGGTGCGAGCGTCGGCGGTCCGGCAGGCTGCTGGGGCTGCGTCACGCGTCCGGTGAACGCCTGCTGCAGCAACGGAGCGATGCGCTCGGCCCTGCCGTTCTGCACCTGGTAGACGTAGAAACGCACCCCGGCGGCGGTATCCATGCCACCCTTGTCGAGGCGCTCGATCCACTTCTTCACGTCCTCCAGGTACTCGGGCTGCGGCGTGATCACGAGCAGCGCGTTCATGCGCTCGATCGGAATGATGCGCAGGATTCCGGCGAACGGGCTCTTGTCGGGCGTGCCGATCGCCTTCTCGAGGTCGGCCATCAGCGTCTTGACGTCCGTGCTCTGCAGCGTGAAGAGGCCCGCGGACATGCCCGCCATCCAGTTGACATCGAACATGTCGACCGTCGCGAGCAGGTGCTTGAGCTCGTACTCGGTGCCCGAGAGGATCAGGAAGTTGCGCAGATCATCGACACGCACCGTCGTCTGATCCTTGACGAAGGGCTCGAGCAGCGTGGCCATCTGCCGCACGCCGACGTAGTGCAGCGGCACGATAAGCACCGAGTAGCCCGGCGGCAGCGGGCGCGCCGAGCTGCCGAGCTGCGGCGTGACGTTCCCGCGCACCGCCGCTGCGGCGGGCAGGATCTTCCAGATGCCCGCCTCCTTGGTCATCGTCGCGCCGTTCATGCGCAACAGCATCTCCATCGTCGCCGGCAGCGCTTCGCGCGGGATGCCGCTCGTCGTGCGGATGGTGACCGTGCCGCCGACGTTCGGATCGATGGTGTAGGACTCGTTAAGGATGTCGCCGAGGATGTTGCGCACGACTTCGCGAATGTCGGCGGCTTCGAAGTTGAGCGTCACCGCGGAACCCGGAGCCTTCGCCGGCGCCGGCACCGCAGGAACGTCGCCGCCTTCTTCCTGGCCCTGGACCAGGATGCCGGTGCCCTTGTAGATGCGCGAAGTCTCCGGCGGCTTCTCGGGTCCAGTCGTCATGGCCGTCCCGGCGTCGCTCGCTGCTGACTTGGGCGCTCGTGGAGCCTCGACCTGGCTGGCACCTCTCGGAGTCGCGCACGCCGCGAGGAGCAGCGGCAGCAGCAACAGCAGTCTGGGGTCGAGCTTTGGCGTTGCTTGGCGTGGATTGGTCATCGTTATGGAGTTGTTGGTCGACGCCGCCCCCGCGGCGCTCTTGCGCTTACTGTCCGGCGCTCTGCCGCTGCGCGCGCCCCGCCCCGAATGGAGACCGCCCCTGGCCGGCGCCTGCGCCCTGCTGGTCGCCCATGCGCGCAGCTCTGCGCGCAGCGCGGGCAGCCGCGGCGTCCGAGGCCTGAGCGCCGGCGCCGGCGGCAGCCGCGGCCTGAGCCAATGCGCCGCGACCCGCACGACCCGCGGCAGGAGCCGCCGCGCTCGCCGCGGCGGCCGTGCCGCCAGGTGCTGGCGGTGGCGGGGCTGCGGCAATCGTCGTCTTCGGACCCGGTGCGACCTTGAGCACCAGTTCCTCGGACTCGTCACCGACCGTGAATTTAACGCGATCCGCCTCGACCGCCGCCACCAGCATCCCGTTGATCTCGTCGCCTTGCCGAACGGTGCGTGCCTTGCCGCCGGCGATTTCCTTCAGAAAGGCGATGTTTCGCTCCCCGGTCACCGTCGTGCCCATGAGCTGGAATTGGTTCGCCGCGAGGCGTCGCGGTGCGCCGTCACCGGCGAGCGTGGGCGCCGGGCGCCTCGTCGCGTTGAACAGCGTGCGGTTGACGGTCTCCGCGTGCGCCGCGAGCCCGCCCTCGATCCGGTAGTCGGGCAGCACCGACGCACTGATCGGCTTGGGCTCGATGGGTGCGGGCGCCGCCGGCACGCGCACGACGTTGCGGCCCCAGTCGGTCTCCCAGCCTAGCAACGCTGCGAGCACGATGACCGGCAGCGCCCACCACGCCCAGGCGCCGACACGGGAGCCGTTCAGCATCGGAGCGAGGGAGCTCATTTCTTCTGAGGCTCCGGAAGCGCGAATGCGGAGACGTCGAGCAGCACCGAGAGCTCCGGCTCGTTGCCGGGCACCGGCTTGAATCCGCGGAAGGCGTTAAGCGGCCGTACCGTGAGGCTCTCGATCAAAGCGTACGGCGTTTGCGTCTCGAGCGCGTAGAGGATCTTCTGCAGGTTGGGCGTCGAGGCGAAGAACTGCACATTGATGCCGACCTGCTTGAACTTGCCGTCCTCGCGCGGCTGCGCAGTCTGGATCGTCGTGATGCGTCCGTTGTTGTTTTCGATCGCCGCTCGCACGAGGTCCTGCAGCTCGGCGCTGGCGAGATTCGGCGCGGTGTTCTGCAGGAAAAAGCGCCGTCCGTCCTTCGAGCGCAGCATGTCCAGCGCGCGCTTTAGCTCCGGAGTCTGCGCCGCGGTCCGCCTATAGACGGCGATCCGCTCCTGCAGCGACTCGATCGCCGCATCGTAGTGACGATGCAGCAGCACGAACGGAGCGAGCAGCAGCGCCGCGCCGATGAGCACCGCGAGCGCAAGCAACGCGACCGCGACTGCGCGGCTCTGCCCCGGCGGGAGGGGGAGGGTCAGCGTCGACATCAGTCTTCCCCCTCGTCCTGGGGCTGCAGCTGCTGCTGCGGCTGAGGCTGCGCCTGCGCGGGTGGTGCGGGCGGCGCGGGTGGGACCGTGCCCGGCATCACCGGCGCGGGCGGCACCTCGAGGCTCGGCTGCGCGGGGACTGCGGCGGCGGGCGCTGCCGCACCTGGTGAGGCAACGGCGGCAGCTGGCGCACCCAACTGCGGCAAGGGCAGCACTGCACCAGGGCGCACGCCGGGCGGCGCGGCTACGGCGGGCTGCACCGGCGCCCCGGCCGGCGGCGCCGATCGCTGTGCACGCGGAACCCGTGGCGCTGGGGCCGGCCCCGCGCCGCTTGGGAACGGCCCGAACCCGTTGTTCGGGAGCGGAAGACCCACCGCGGGGACATCTGCCGGCGCGGGCGCGGGCACCGCAGCGGCCGCGCTAGGCGCTGCAGGCGCCGCCGCTGTCGGCGCAGCTGTCGCGGTGGCCGCCGGCGCGGCGTTCGTCGCAGCAGCAGGTGTTTCGCGCACTACCGGAATCAGCGTCGCGCCAATCGTAACGGGCTCGGACGCAGGCAACGGCAACTCGCGCAGCCGCGAGCTCAAATCGAAGATCTCGCCCGGTGCGCCCTGGATCTTGGTCGTCGGCGAGCGCGGCGCAGTCTGCTCGACGAGCTTCGAGTCCTCGAGCAGCGCGATCAGCTTGCCGGCGTTGACGGATTCGCCGCGCAGGTACAGATCGCGATGCATCTCCTTGCCGCGACCGATGGTCTTGAGCTCGAGCTGCGTGAGCCAGGTATCGTCGGGCAGCACGCGCGTCACTTCGTCGAGCACGCTGACCGCATTCGGATACGCGTATTTCTTGGTGAGGATGTAGTTGTAATCCGCCTGCATGCCTTCCAGTTGCGTGCGCACGCCGTCCGCCGCGAGCGCGCCCTGGCGCGCCTCGACGTCGATGGCATTGAGCGCGATCGCGTACTCGCGCTTCTGTGCGAGCGGCACGATCACGGCGGCGAAACCGAACAGCCCGATCGCGGCGATCGGCGCCCACAGCTGCCAGCGCCGCCATTGCAGCTGTCTCGGGCGCACGCCGTTAGGAAGCAGGTTGAGCCGCGTGCGCGCCGTCGGCGGTCCGGGCACGATCGCCACGGGCACCGCGCCCCAATCCTCGACGCGACGGCGCGCATCGTCGACGACCGTCTTGAGTGCAGCCGCCCAGTCGACGTAGAGCAGCTTGCGCTGTGCATCGCGCCTGACGACAACGGCGTCGAAATAGAGCTGCTCGGGGCGAAACGGCGTGTGTCGATCGAGATCGTAGACGAGCGTCTGTTCGAGATTCTGCTCGACCGCTGCCGGCAGCGTTATCTCCTTGCGCAGCACCTGCTTCGCGCCAAGCGCGACGAGAACCCTGGGCGCCGCGCCGCCTCCGGGCGTGTTCGCGGCAAGCCGACCGACCGCTTCGCGTCCCGCCGCGAGAACCGATGCAGCGTCGCCATTCAGCGACACCCTCTCCGCGATGACAAGGCGCGTGCTGGGGCCCTCGCCGAAATCGGGGCGCCAGAACACCGCCTCGCCGTCGACGAGCTCGATCACGGGTCTTGCGAAGCGGCGCTGGACGGCGATGAGTGATTTGCTCGGCAGAAGAGGCGCGAGCTCGCCCATCCACCAGCGCCAGAAGCGGGGAAGGCCCGCGCGATTTGCTGCATCGCGCAGGTATTGCCTCCAGTTGTCGATACCGAGCCTCATTCCCTTTACTGTCCCCGCCTTCCCAAGACGACCGCCTGCTCAAGACAGCGGCGGCGCGCGATGGTTCGCCGCCCTCACTGCGATGGCGGCGGTGTCAGGAGCTTCTGATCTCCTTCCTGCCACAGCAAAACGCTCACCGGATGCAGCGGATCAACCGCTCCCGGCCGCATGACCGCTTCGCGGATGAACGTCGTGCCATCCGCCGTCGTCACCTCCGCGCGAACGCGCCACACGTTGATCTGCGCGGCCCCGCCCGCGAGCGGAAACGGAGGCACCGGCAACCTCTGCGTCAGCGCGTCGTTCCTCTGCGCGAGGTAGGCGTCGACCACCTCCGGCGTCGCATTGGGCAACGCGAGCAGAACCGTGCGCGATGCGTAGGCGGGATTGACGCCGGACTGCCTGCTGAACACGGTCAGGCTTCCGGCAACCGCCGCGTAGATCGCAGGCGTCATCCCCATCACCCGCTGCAGCTCCGCGACGGTCTCCAACGGTGCATTGGCGGGCTTGTACTTGAGGCCGGCCTGCTCGTAATCCGCCGACTCCGCGCCGTACGGGCGCCTCACGTCGTCGGCATCCTTCCAATCGCCGATCGCGTCGACCAGGTGCGCTGCCGTGTCCGCGTCGACGCCTGCGGCCGTCTCGAAGAGATTCTTCAGCAGCGAATCCGGTGCGGCGTTGAGGTCAATTTTACCAGACTCGTCGATCGCATTGGCCGCGATCGTCGCATCACCTTCCTGCCAGGTATGCACGGCGCCGTCGGCCTGCCAGGCATCGTTCGGCTGGCGCAGGCGCATCAGCTCGAGTACCACGCGCGACACCGCGCCGTCGGCGATGGAGCGCGCCTGCGCGAGCCCGACCGCATTGCGTGCGGCGAGTGCTTCCGTGCGCATGCTGTACGCGAAGCCCGAAGCGATCACGGTAAGCAGGACGACGAGCCAGAGCACAAGGATCAGCGCGACACCTGCCTGCGCGCGCGCCGCGGGCGCGCCGTGGAAACGCTTCATCGCCGGCTCTCCCGGCAGAACTGCCACAGCTGCGGCCAGACCGCGAGCGCCGCCGCGTAGCGCTGGAGAAGCTCCCGCAGTGCGGGGACCGCCGGCGCGCGCGAGCGCATGATCGCGTCGTCCAGGGCAAGCGCAGGCGAGTCGAGCCAGGGCGCGAGCAGCCGCTTCCAGCCAGCCGGCAGGGCCGCGTCGTCGAGCTGCGCCTGGATCGCGAAACGCAGTCGGCTTGCGACGTCCATCTCGTGCCCCACGATCGTCTCCGCCAAGCGCGTCTCGCTCGCCGCGGCAAGATCGGCGAGCAGCGCTGCCGCCGCCGCGAGGCGACGCTCGGGCTCCTCACCGATGCACGACGCCTCGTTGCGCTCGAGATAACCGATGATGAATCCGAGCGGCTCGGGGCCGACCGCATCACCGGCGCCAAGCCATTGCCGCGCCGGCTCGCGCCGATGCAGCAGGGCAAATGGCAGATCCACCTGCCATGCGTACGGATGCATCCAGTGAGCGAGCGCCCCGAGCAGCAGGTCCTGGCTGCGCTGACTTCTCGTTGTCGGCGGAAGCAGGCGTGAATCGTCGAGGCCCGTGATCGTGGTCAGGGTAAGTTGCCAGCGCGGTGCGAAGCGCAGGCGCGCGTGGCCGCGCCAGTTTACGCGGCCCGCGAATGCCCAGGCGGCGGCCTGCGGATGCGCGGCGAGCCATTCTCGCGATGCCGCTGGGAGCTGGAAATGCTGCAGTGGCAGAGGGTTCGAGCCCGGATCGCCGCAGGTGTGGCTATGGGTGAAAATGACGTGGGCCCCGGCGGCAAAGCGACGCGCGTCAACCGCGGCGATCTGCATCGCAGCGAGCGATCCGCCGCGCGTTTCCGCGCGCGCCCATGCATCAGCCATCGGCAGGCAGAGCCACTGCGCATGCTGGGCGATCGGATCGATATCCGCCGCCGCGGGGCAGTGCGCGAGCAGCGATTCCTCGCTCTCGTACCACGTGAGCTCGTCGATCCCATCCGACACCGCGAAACCCTCGCCGGCGAGCGGCGGCCGGCGCGCATCGATCACCGCGTCGTCGTCGAAGCTCACGAACGCGCGCCCCGCGAGGAGCAGCAGCGCGTGGTTCAGCGGACGCCCCGGCGTGGCCTCGCCCGCGTCGCCGGGCGCGAGCAGCCA
>Ga0335084_10002420_pt1 | contig 17954 bp, 15 predicted proteins | sample Lox_Sample_44_FD_206721 | JGI IMG/M metagenome (GOLD analysis project Ga0335084, IMG submission 206721) | Soil microbial communities from Loxahatchee National Wildlife Refuge, Florida, United States - Lox_Sample_4.4 | ecosystem: Environmental > Terrestrial > Soil > Wetlands | place: USA...
CGCGCGGCGCCGCGCTCATCGTGTCGAGCAACTTCGCGCTCAACCTGCACGTCGGCGTGGGCGACACGCTGATCCTCGCCACGCCGAGCGGGCCGCTGCCGGTGCCGGTGGGCGGGGTGACGATGGACTTCGCCTCGCCCCGGGGCACGATCGAGATGAGCCGCGAGCTGTTCGCGCGCGCCTGGCACGACCCGCTGGTGACGCGGGTCTTCGTGCAACGCCGGCCGGAGGTCGCCCCCGCCGCGGTGCGCGGCGCCATCACCAAGCGGCTCGGACGCACCTATGGGCTGCGGTTGCTGTCGGCGGCGGAGATGGTGGCCTACTTCGCCGCCCAGGTGGAGCGCGCGTTCGCGCCGCTGCTGATCCTGTCGGCGCTGGTGCTGGTGGTCGTGCTGGTGGGGATGGCCGACACGCTCGCCGCCGACATCGCCGAGCGCACGCGCGCGTTCGGCGCCCTGCGCGCGGTCGGCGTGCGGCGCCGCCACCTCGGCCTCCTGATCGTCGCCGAGGCGGCGCTGCTCGGCGCGATGGGACTGCTGCTCGCGCTCGGCGCCGGGCTCGGGCTCGGGACGCTGTGGGTGCTGGCGACGTTCCCGTACCTGCTCGGCTGGGTGCTCAACCTCGAAGCGCCAGTCGGCCCCGCCGCAATCGTCGTCGCGATGACGGTGATCGTCTGCCTGTGCGCCGCCCTCCTGCCGGCGCGGCGCGCGGCGCGGCTGAACCCGGCCGTCGCGCTGCGCTACGAATAGCGAGGAGCGGCCATGCCCGAGACGCCGGCAGTGACCTTGGAGCATATCAGCAAGCACTACGGCGACGGTCCGCACGCCGTGTCGGCGGTCGCCGACGTCAGCCTGCAGATCCGGGCCGGCGAGTTCGTCTCGGTGATGGGCCAGAGCGGCTGCGGCAAGAGCACGCTGCTCAACTTGATTGCCGGGCTCGACACGCCCGACGAGGGACGGGTCGTCGTGGGCGGACGCGACCTGGCGCGCATGAGCGACGATGAGCGCAGCGACCTGCGGCTGCATCACGTCGGGTTCGTGTTCCAGAGCTTCAACCTTTTTCCGACCTTCACCGTGGAGGAGAACGTCGCCTGGCCGCTCGAGTTCCTCGGCCTGCGCTGGCCGCAAGCGTGCGCCCGCGCCCGCGCCGCCCTCGAGCAGGTGGGCGTGGCGGGCGCGGCGTCCGCCCGCCGCCCGGCGGAACTGTCCGGCGGCGAGCAGCAGCGCGTCGCGGTCGCCCGCGCGCTGGTGACCGATCCCGGCCTGTTGCTCGCCGACGAGCCGACCGGCAACCTCGACTCGCGCACCGGGCAGGCGATCCTCGACCTGCTCCGCACCCTCAACACGGAACGCGATCTGACCGTCGTCATGGTGACCCACAGCACGTTCGCCGCCACCTATGGGCACCGCACCGTCGAGCTGCGCGACGGGCACATCGTGCGCGAAGCCGCGGCGCCGCCGGGCCACCCCGTGCACGTGGTCCACCTGCACGACCCGCGCTGAGGCGGCGCGGTACCTTCCGCGTTGACGCTCCGTACGGAGGGCCGCTAAGCTCGCGGCGATGGCGGACCAGCCCCCCAAGGACGGCGACGGCGAGCGCGATCCGTTCGCCGAGTTCGACCAGATGAACGGCGCGGGCATCGTGCGCGATCCCTATCCGACCTTCGCCGAGATGCGGCGCGAGTGCCCGGTGCTGAAGGGCCCCCTCGGCGACCGCTTCGGCCTGCCGCTGGCGGAGCAGTCGATGCCCTCGCACTCGGGCGAGTACTACACGGCGCTGAGCTACGAGGCCGTGCAGCAGGTCCTGCTCGACGGCGAGACGTTCTCCTCCAGCGGCTACGCCCCGACGGTCGGCATGCTGATGGGGCACAGTATCCTGGAGATGGACGAGCCGGAGCACGGGCGCTACCGCGCGCTGATCCAGCAGGCGTTCAGCCTCAAGGTGATGGAGCGCTGGGAGCACGTGATCGTCGCGCCGATCGTCGACGACCTGATCGACCGCTTCGCGGCGCGCGGCCGCGCCGATCTGGTGCACGAGCTGACCCTGCCGTTCCCGATCCAGGTGATCGCCGCGATGCTGGGTCTGCCGGAGGCCGATCTGCCGCAGTTCCACCGCTGGGCGGTCGAGCTGATCTCGATCACCGTCGACATCATGCGCGGCATCGAGGCCTCGCAGAAGCTGCGCGACTACTTCGCCGGCATCCTGGCGGTGCGCCGCACCGAGCCGCGCGAGGACGTGATCAGCGTCCTCGCCCACGCCGAGCTCGACGGCCAACGCCTCACCGACGAGGAGATCTTCGCCTTCCTGCGCCTGCTGCTGCCGGCCGGCGCGGAAACCACCTACCGCTCGTCGAGCAACCTCCTGCTCGGCCTGCTGAGCCGCCCCGAGCAGCTCGCCGCCGTGCGCGAGGACCGCGGCCTGATGAAGCGGGCGATCGAGGAAGGCCTGCGCTGGGAGCCGCCGCTCACCGGCATCGCCCGCCTGGTCATGCGCGACACGGTCGTGGCTGGCGTTCCCGTCCCACGGGGCGCGGTGATCGGCGTTTCCCTCGGCGCCGCCAACCACGACGAGACGCGCTGGGAGCAGCCCGACACCTTCGACATCTTCCGCGAGCCCAAGCCGCACATGGCGTTCGCGTACGGCGCCCACACCTGTCTCGGCATGCACCTGGCGCGCATGGAGACGCGGGTGATGATGAACGCGGTGCTCGACCGCTTGCCGGGCCTGCGCCTCGATCCGGCCGCCGCCGACGTGCACATCACCGGGCTCGGCTTCCGCGCCCCGCGCCAGCTTCCGGTCGTGTTCGACCCCCGCTGAGGGCCGCGGGTCCTACGGCGCGTAGCGTCCCCACGCCAGCGCGGGCTGGCTGAACAGGTCGTCCGGCAGCCGCTGGTCGAAGGCGACGCGAAGGAAGGTCACGGTCGTCCGGCTGCCGGCCCGCGGCGTCTCGACCTCCGCCCGATGGGCGACCGGGATGGCACCGATGCGGCGCACCTCGGACTGACGGATGCGGCGGGTCGGTACCGCCGGCCCGTCGCCGCCGCCCAGACCGAGCCACCCAGACGGCGGGGCCGCCTCGTAGAGCTCGACCTGCCGCGCGACGAGGTCGTCGCGGCCGAGCCACACCACGATGCGCTGGTAGCCGGCCTCCGGGCGCTGCGGGATGAGCTCGATGACGTGGCAGGCGACGCCGTCGAGGCGCTCGTCCCCGCGCAGGCTTGCGGTCGCGTCGGCCTCGGTCCACCGCGGCAGCGCGGCCAGCAGGTCGAGGTCGTGGTAGGTGAAGTCGGTCCCGACGAACCCCTGCTTGCGGACCTCTCCGCCGATGCGCCGCGCGCGCTTGGCTTCGGGGAGGTAGAGCCACTGGTCCGCTGGCCGGTCCGCATGCGCGATGGCGAGGAACGCCGTCCCCTTCACGGCGTCGGGGGCGGAGAAGTAGACCATCGTCCGCCGCTCGCGGGCGGGATACTTCTTGTCGAACAGGTCGAGCGCCAGGGTGCGCGGCGCGCGCGATGGGTCGGCCACCTCCATGCGGAGTTGCTCGTGCCGGTCGACCCAACGCCGTTCGCCTTCGTCGAGCGCGCGCTGGCGATCCAGGATCTGCCGCGCCGTCTCCTCGCCGCGCGCCCCGGCCGCCACGGCGAGCGCGACCGCCAACCCGACCGCCGTTCGTCTCGTCATGCGCCTCGCTCCCTCGCAGAGCGGCGCCGCCGGCCTCAAGACTCCCGTGCAGGCAGCCGACGCATCGATGCCGCGCAGCCATGCCGCACCGTGCGCGGCGCAGCGACCGGGCAGCCGCGCGCCCGGCGGGTGCCGATGCGCGCCATTCCGCTTGGACATCCCGCCGCCCAGCCCGTACAAACGGGCCGCCGATGAAGCACTTCTCGATGCTGCGCAGCTTTCACACCGCCGATCTGTTCACGATCGCGAACGGGTGCTGTGGGATCGTAGCGGTGTTTCGCGCCATGCACTTTCTCGCCACCGGCGACGCGACCTCGATCTATCTCGCGGCCGGCCTGGTGCCGCTGGCGATCGTCTTCGACGTGCTCGACGGCCGCATCGCGCGTTGGCGGCACCGCGCATCGCCGCTCGGACGCGAGCTCGACTCGCTCGCCGACCTCATCTCCTTCGGCGTCGCGCCGGCCGCGATCGCGTATGCGATCGGCCTCAGCACGCGGCTCGATCAGCTCGTCCTCGTCTACTTCGTCCTCTGCGGCCTCAGCCGTCTGGCGCGCTACAACATCACAGCCGACGCCCTGGCCGGCGCCGAGGGCAAGGTCCGCTACTTCGAAGGCACACCGATCCCGACCAGCGTCATCCCGCTCGCCCTGACGCTCCTCGCGTTCCACCGCGAACAACTGCTGGCGGTGGTCGTGCGCGGCGTCTCCTTCCACCTCACCGTCGCCCTGTTCGCGATTTCCGGTAGTCTCATGATCAGCAAGACGCTGCACGTCGCCAAACCCTAGCGGGGAGCGCGCCGCTTGCGCGCGGCGTGCACCGTAGCGTAAACGCCACCCCTGGGGTCGCGGGTGGCCGCGCTGCACGAGCCGGGCGGCGGCCTGCGACGTCGAGTCGACGGGAGTCGAGAGAGGGGGCACGATGCGGCGGCTGCGACGCAACATCGGGATCGCACTTCTGGGCGCGGGGGTCGGGCTCGGGTCGGCGGCGCGCGCGGGCGCCGCGGCGCTCGACGCCAGCGGCGACATCACGCTCGGCGTCCGCACCTACGCCGCCGCGCGCGTCGGCACCCAGGATACCGACATTTCGATCATCTACGGCACGCCGCTGCACAACCGGCAGACGTTCCGCAGCCTCACCTTCCCGGTGTCCGCCGACGGCCATCTGCGCCAGAGCCGCTTTTTCGCCGAGGCCGAGCTGCGCCACAACCTCGATCGCTTGATCAAGGACGGGTTCGGCCCGCTCGCGTTGCTCAACGACCTGCCGTTCACCCTGCGCAACGTGAAGTACAGCCTCACCTACCGCGGCGCGTACGACGGCGTGTACGACTACGGCCCGGCCGAGTACAGCACGGCCTACCAGTACTACAACCAGACGCTACTGCTGCCCTTCAACAACAAGACCGTCAACCCCTTCCCCTGGCGCAATACCCTGCGCAACGTCGCCAGCGAGCGCCAGCAGCTGTTCCTGGCCTACGTCGAAGCCGACGCCGGCCCGATCTACTTGCGCTTCGGGCGCCAGATCCTCGCCTGGGGCGAGACCGACGCGTTCCGCCTGCTCGACAACATCAACCCGATCGACAACAGCTTCGGCGGCTTCCTCATCCCGCTCGACGAGCGGCGCGTCCCGCTCGACATGCTGCGCGCCAGCTACAAGATCCCCGATTTCTCCTTCATCCCGTTTCACGAGATGTTCATCGAGGGGTACGCAGCGATCGACAACGCCACGTCGATCAACCCCGGCATCCCGAACGGCTCGCCGTGGCAACTGCCGAACCTGCTGCCCAGCGCTACCCTGCAGACCACCAAGGACATTCCGCCCGCCAACATCCCGCATACGCGCGGCGGCGTGCAGATCAAGTTCAACACCCCGATGCCGCTGGTCGAGCAAGCCAACTTCGGCATCGCGCACTACTACACCTACCTCGACGTCCCGGCGGTGCAGACCTTCGTCAACCCGCAGTTCCCGCTTGCCATCCCGGACGGGGAACCAGGCGCCGGCTATCTCGCGCTCGCCGTCCAATCCGTGCCCACCACCCAGATCACCGGCGCGTCGACCAACTTCGCCATCCCGTCCGACATCGTCCGCCATATCGGTCTCAGCGGTGAGCCGGTCATTCGCGGCGAGATGGCCTACTTCCGCAACGAGGCGCGCTTCACCCAATCGACGCTCGACCCGTTCGTCTACGCGATCGGCGGGAACTGCGCGAACGGCGCCATCACACCCGGCGGGCTCTGCACCGGCAACGTCGGCTGCGCCAAATTCGATCCGACCACTGGGAAGTGCATCGAGCGGACGGACGCCGGTCCGCGCACCGGCGATTCGTGGCAGTTCGTCCTCGGCATGGACCTGAACCAGTTCATTCGCCCGCTCAACCCGAACCAGAGCTTCTTCATCACCACGCAGTTCTTCTTCAAGCACCTGATGTCGGCACAGCCACGCCAACCGATTCCCACCGTGCCGGGCGGCCAGTACATTCCCGGGCAGCCGCACACCTTCAACGGCGAGGTCCTGCCCGTCCCGGGGTACGACATCTCGCCCGACAGCCGCGGCATCGCCCGCCAACAAGCCACCGAGGCGGTCTTCGTCCACAACCCCATCGACCAGTACCTGCAGACCCTGCTGATCGGGACCTCGTACTACAGCGGCCAGGTCACCCCCGCGTTGGCGGTCTTTTACGACTGGAGCGGGTCGGTCGTCGCCCAGCCGCAGGTCACCTTCAGCCGCGATCCATTCCGCTTCACGATGAGCTACAGCTATCTGTATGCTACGACGCTGAAAGGCTCCTCCGGAATCAGCCTGCTGCGCGACCGCGACAACGTACTGTTCCAGTTCGAGTACGTGCTGTAGCTCGGCGTTTTGGGCCTGAGGGGTCGTCGCGCACGCGGCCGGTGGGCCAACTCGCCCTTGAGGCGGGTGGGCGTTCCGGCTAGGCTTGCGCGATAGGCCGACGCGCGCGGGTGACTTGCGGGGGGTTGCTCGCCGAGGGCCGGACGAGGGTTGAGGTGACTGAGGTGCGAAGAGCTCATGGGCAGCGCCGTGCCGTGCGGCGGGTGTCCCGCAAGCGGCCGGGGGTTGCATCGTTGCTGGTGCGCGGCTGCGTCCTGGTCGCGACGCTGTGGGCGGTGGTCGACGTCGCGCGGACGCCGCGTCTCCAGCCCGACCCGCTGACCGTACGCGACGGCGAGCGCTTGCTGGTCATCGCCCCCCATCCGGACGACGAGACCATCGGCGCCGGCGGCCTGATCCAGCGCGTGCTGGCTCGCCACGGCAGCGTCCACGTGGTGCTGGTCACCGCCGGCGACGGCAACGTCGGCGGCGTGGTGCTCGAGACCGGCCTGCGCCAACCGCCGGCGGCGAAGTTCGTCGCCTATGGGGAACGCCGCGTGAGCGAGGCGCGCGCCGCGCTGGGTCGGCTCGGCGCATCGGCGGACGCGCTCGACCTGCTCGGCTTTCCGGACGGCAGCCTCATGCCCTTGCTGTCGCGCAACTGGCGGCGGGCACAACCGGTGCATTCGACCACCACCGGCGCATCCGACCCGCCGTACGATTTCGCCGTCGAGCCCGACATCGCGTACGACGGCGCCGATCTGCGCGACGAGCTCGCGCAGGTCCTGCGCGCGGTGCGGCCGACCATGATCGCCGTGCCCGACCCGCTCGACCGCCACCCCGACCACAGCGCCGCCGGCATCTTCTCGATCCTCGCCATCGACGAATGGATCGGCGGGCGCTGGCCGCGCCGCCAACCGCCGCAAGTGCTCGCCTACCTGGTGCATTGGCCCGACTGGCCGCCAGGCTGGGACGTCGCGACGCCGGACCCCGCCGACGCGATGTCGCCGCTGGCGCGCCCGGGTACCCTCCCGGCCCGCCCGCTCGACAGCGCCACCTTGACGCTGACGCCGGCCGAAATCGACGCCAAGCGCGCCGCGCTGGCCGAGCACCGGAGCCAGCAGCGCGCCATGGGCTCGTTCCTCGCCGCGTTCGTGCGCCACAGCGAGCCGTTCACGGCGCTCGACGCCGTCGAGATCCGCAACATCGCCAGCGACTTCGAGCGCGAGCCGGCGCTGCAGGTGAGGAAGGTCAGCCCGCCGAAAGCGGGCTGACGTTCGGCGTTCGACGTTCGGCGTTCGGTACGCGCTGCGATCGGGGTAGCGCGCTGCCTGCCTTGTGGCGCAACCCTTTAGGGCAGGCAGCGCGCCTGCCCCGAGCTGCCGCGCACGCCGAACGTCGAACGCCAAACGCCGAACGCTGGCGCGTGCGCAGCACGCGCCAGCTCACTCCACCGTCACGCTCTTCGCCAGGTTGCGCGGCTGGTCGATGTCGCGGCCCAGCTCCAAAGCCGCATAGTACGCCAGCAGCTGCAGCGGGACCGTCAACAGCACCGGGTTGAGCTCGTCCTCGGTGGGCGGCACCAGCAGGATGTCGTCCGCCTTGCCGGGGAGACGCTCGTCGCCGGTGTGGGTGACGGCGATGATCGGCCCCTTGCGGGCGCGAACTTCTTCGAGCGACGAGAGCGATTTCTCGTACAGGTGGTCGCGCGGCAGGACCACCACCGTGGGGGTCTCCGGGCTGATCAGCGCCAGCGGCCCGTGCTTGAGCTCCGAAGCGGGGTAGGCCTCGGCGTGGACGTAGGCGATCTCCTTCAGCTTCTGCGCGCCCTCGAGCGCCACCGGATAGCTCGCGGCGCGGCCGATGAAGAAGGCGTTGGCGCGCGAGGCGTACTTGCGCGCGACGGTGCGCACCTGGTCGGCATTGCGCAGCACCTCGCGCATCTGCGCCGGCAGCTTCTGCAGTGCGTCGATCAGACGGCGCCCGGCGGCCGGCGAGAGATCGCGGATGCGGCCGAGGTGCAGGGCCAGGAGCGCGAACGCCACCAGCGTGCACGTGAAGGTCTTGGTCGACGCCACCGACACCTCGGGCCCGGCGTGAATGTAGATGCCCCCGTCGCAGGCGCGCGCGATGCTGCTGCCGACGGCGTTGACCACGCCGAGCACCCGGCCGCCCTTGCGCCGCACCTCGTGCACGGCCGCCAGCGTGTCCGCCGTTTCGCCCGACTGGCTGACGACGATGTACAGACTGTCCTTCTCGATCACCGGGTTGCGGTAGCGGAACTCGGAGGCCGGCTCGGCCTCGGCCGGGATGCGGGTCAGCGTCTCGATCAGGTGCGCGCCGCCGATGCCGGAGTAGTAGGCCGACCCACAGCCGAGGATCTTGACCCGCTTGATGTCGAGCAGGTCGCGCGCGGTGAGGTTGAGGCCGCCGAGATGCGCGGTGTTGAACTGCAGGTCGAGACGGCCCTTCAACGTGCGCTCGCAGGCATCGGGCTGCTCGAGAATCTCCTTCAGCATGAAGTGCTCGTGCGCGCCGCGGTCGTACGCTTCGTGTCCCCACTGCACGGTGAGCGGGCTCTTGCTGGTCGGCCGGTCGTCCAACGTGCTGGTGCGGTAGTTGCCGGCCTCGACCACCGCGACCTCGCGGTCGTCGAGGTAGACCACCTGCTCGGTATAGCGCACCAGCGCCGCCACGTCGGATGCCACGAACATCTCGCGCTCGCCGATCCCGATCACCACCGGGCTGCCGTTGCGCGCCACGACGATGCGCTCGGGCTGCCGCGCGTCGAGCGCCGCAATGCCGTACGTGCCCTCGATCACCATCAGCGCCTGGCGCACCGCGTGATCGAGCTCGCCGCCGAACGCCTCGATGAGATGCGCGAGCACCTCGGTGTCGGTCTCGGAATGGAACACATGCCCCTTCGCCTCGAGCTCGCTGCGCAACGCAGCGGCGTTCTCGATGATGCCGTTGTGCACCACGGCGACGTGACCGGAACAGTCGACGTGCGGGTGCGCGTTCACATCGGTGGGCTCGCCGTGCGTCGCCCAGCGCGTGTGCGCGATCCCGACCGTTCCCTTCAAGCGCCGCGGCAGCGTCGCCTCGACCTGCCGCACCTTCCCGGCCGCCTTGTGGACCTTCAGCCCGCTGCGCGTGATCACCGCCACGCCGGCCGAGTCATAGCCGCGATACTCCAACCGATGCAGCCCCGCGAACAGAATCGGCAACGCATCCTGGCGCCCGACGTACCCGACGATTCCACACATGCATTCCTCCGTGCGCGCGCGGGCGCGTGTGTGCGGAGCTGCGTGCCGATGGAGCGGCACGCTCACCCGCGCACCCGCCGACGCGCTTACCCGTACACCATCCGTCTAATCTGCCGCTCGCTCAGCTCCGGGGCGGCGAAGCGCCGCTGGCCCAGCTCGGCAGCGAGTCGGGCGAAGATCTCCGGGTTCTTCAACGCGTCGGCCTGGAGCTCGGCATGCCGCCGGGTGACGAACTCCTCCAGGGGCTCGGAGAAGTACTCCAGCACCTCCGCCACCACCCGCTCGGCTTCGGCGCGCGTCAGACGCGTCGTGCGCTCGAGGTGCTCCAGGAGGTCGAGAAACCCTGACGACGCATCCATGGTGGCCAAGAGAGCATCGAGGAGCACCGAAAGCAACGATTTTGCCCGATCCCGGGCAGTATTTGACGGTATCTATGCGATATGGTGGGCCGTTTGGGGGGCTACGCGAGGCGGATTCGCCCCGGGCGCTGATACGGGGTCCGGGCGGGGCTCAGGGCTTGCTCAGCGCGGCGATGCAGTCCTCGCGAACCCTCCACAGATCCTCGATGGTCAGTGGCACCTCCGGGTGAGCGCGCAGCCATCGCGCCAAGTACGTGCGGTGAAGATGGAGCTTGTGGGCGCCGATCTGGGACGGCTGGATCGTCCATTCCTGCTCGAGGCGCGCCGTCGCCAGCGCCGGCGTCACGCCGCTGCGCGTGATGTCGATCCGCTCCCCGCGATAGGTGAGATAGCAGTGTGCCTCGGGGATGCTCGCCAGCCCGTGCGCCGCGAGGACGCCGGCGACGCCCGGGGTGTTGGCCTCGCTCATGGCGTAGATCCCGATCGTCAGGGACACCGGCAGGCGCTGCTCGGCGGCGACCGCGGCGAGCAGGGCGTGTTTGGTGCTGCAGGTGCCCCGCCCTTCCCGCACGACCAGCGTGTAGTCCGCCCGATCGGAGTTGCGCCCGTACGGAAGCGCGTGCAGGTACGCCGCCGCCGCGCGGAACGTGTCGCAGCCGGCGGCGCGCAGCGCGGCGGAGCTCGGTCCGCAGTCGGCGAGCGCCGCGTCGGGCAGGACCTCCCACGAGGCTCGCATGGCGCGTCACGCCATCGGTGGCGCGAGCTGGGCGCGGTCGAACCAGATCTCGTTGCGGGCGATGCGATCGTCGCGCACCTCGACGAAGTCCATGCCGTCGATCTCGATCGGGGCCTCCCCGCCGGGCCGGCGGAAGGTGGCGTGCCAGAGCACCGCGCAGCCGTGGCGGTCGTCGAACAGATGGGCTTCGCGCAGCGACCAGTGCATCTGCCAGCGCCCGAACAGCTTCGACAGATAGCGGCGCATGGCTTGGGCGCCGCGCACCGCGCCGCGCGTGTTCGGATCGCGGTACTCGAGGTCCGCCGTGTAGCAGGAGAGGACCCGGTCGACGTCCTGCGTGTTCCAGGCCGCCAGGAACTGCTCCGCCAACGCGTTCATCGTCTGCTCGTCCATGACTCCCTCCGCGGGCGGTGGGTGGTGCGTTCGCGCGCCGCCCGTCGCAGCGCGAACGCGCAGGTGTGCAGCAGCAATGCTTCCATGTCCGCTCCCGGCGGCACCCCGGCCTCGACGTCGCTGCGCAGTGCGGCCGTCGGCAGGTCGACCAGCGCGAACCGCAGCACGCGCAGCTCGGCCGCGCCGGCGCGCCAGCCGAGCCGCGCCGCATAGCGGCCGAGGCTCGCCGACGCCTGCGCCGCCAGCGCCTCGGCCCGCCGCCGATAGGCGGCGGGCCAGCGCCCGGAGGCGAAATCCTCGCGCCGGTGGAGGAGCAGCAAGCGGGCTTCGCGCGGATGGCGGCGGATCCAGTCGCAGGTGAAGCGCACGGTCGCGAGCCCCGCCTCGATCGCCCCCTCCCCGTCGAGCCGCGCGATCCACTGCGCCTGGAACGCCTCCACCAGCTCCAGCCAGACGGCGGCCAGGATCTCGTCGCGCGACGCGTAGCGATGGTAGATCGAGCCGACCGGCACGCCGGCGCGCTGCGCCACCTTGGCGATGGTGAGCTTGTGCGGCCCGATTTCGGCCGAGACGTGCCTCGCCCCTGCGAGGATGTCGGCCTCGCCGTATCGGGATGGGCGACCCATGTGGTTTTAGAATACGTGCTCTAGAACGCACAGTCAACAACCTTCCGTACCGAGGCGCACGCCCCCTGCTCGGTGGGTCCTCCGTGGCCTCTGTGCCCTCTATGGTGCTCGAACTGAGACACGCCTGGCGCCGGCCGGGCTTGTCAACGCGTCGGCGCGTGTCATGGTGGCCCGGCCACCCCATGCCCCCGACCACGACGCTGCTCACCACGTTGCTCGGCACCACCCTGGCGTTCGTGCTCCTCTGGCTGCTCAGCCTGCGTCTGCGCGACGTCAGCATCGTCGACATCTACTGGGGGCTCGGCTTCGCGCAGATCGCGATCATCGCCTGCGCCCTCGGCGGGGGGCTCCCCTGGCGCCGATTGTTGGTGACCGGTCTGACGGTCGCGTGGGGCGTGCGCCTGGCCGGCTACCTGCTCTGGCGCAACGCCGGCCATGGCGAGGACGCCCGCTACCAGGCCATGCGCCGCCGGCAGGGCGAGCGCTTCTGGTTGGTCAGCCTGTATCAGGTGTTCGGGCTGCAGGCCGCGTTGATGTGGATCGTCTCGCTGCCCGTACAGGTTGCGCAGCTGGGCTCCGCGGGTGATCACCTCACCCGCCTCGACGCCGCCGGCGCGTTGCTCTGGGCGCTCGGCGTGACGGTCGAGTCGGCGGGCGATCTGCAGCTCGCCCGCTTCAAGGCCGATCCCGCCAACCGCGGCAAGGTGCTGGACGCGGGCCTGTGGCGCTACACCCGCCATCCGAACTACTTCGGCGACGCCTGCGTCTGGTGGGGCCTCTACCTCATCGCGCTGGCCACCCCACACGGCGGTTGGACGATCATCGGGCCGGTGCTGATGACGGTGTTCCTGGTGCGGGTGTCCGGGGTGGCGCTGCTCGAGCGCAAGCTGACCCGCACGCGCCCCGACTACGCCGCGTACATCCAGCGCACCAGCGCCTTCGTTCCCTGGTTCCCCAAACGCCGCGACCGTCAGGGCTAGGCGCCCTCCGGCGCAGCGGCCGGTGGCGGGCCGCGCCCACTGACCGCGCCCGGTTGCGCTTCGCTGTCGCGCGCGGCCCTGCTAGCGTAGTGCAGGGTGCGCCCGCGGGGCGCAGCGTCGCATGCCCACGCTGCTCATCGTCGAGGACGAGCTGGTGCTCGCACGCAATCTGTCGAAGGCGTTCGTGCGGCATGGGTTCGAGGTCCAGCACGCGACCGGGATCGCCGAGGGGCGCAAGATCGGGGCGAGCACACCGGTCGACGTGGCGCTGCTCGATCTGCGCTTGCCGGACGGCAGCGGGCTCGACCTGCTCGACGCGCTGGTGGCCGCCGACCCCGACCGACCGGTGATCATGATGACCGCGTATGGCTCGGTTGCCGATGCGGTGGGCGCGATGCAGCGCGGTGCGCGCGACTACGTGCAGAAGCCGCTCGACCTCGAAGAGGTTCGCCTCAAGGTCGAGCACGCGCTGCACAGCGCCCGCCAGCGACGCGAGATCTCCTACTACCGCGGCCGCGAGACCTCGGCGAGCTCGATCCTCGGCGAGTCGCCCGCCGCCCAGAGTCTGCGCGCGCTGGTGACGCGGGTGGCCCGCATGACCACCGGTCCCGGGGCCCCGGCGCCGACCGTCCTGCTGCTCGGCGAGACCGGCAGCGGCAAAGGCCACGCGGCGCGCGCCATCCACGCGCTGGGCGGGCGGCGCGATGGGCCGTTCATCGAGGTGAACTGCACCGCGCTGCCGGAGACGCTGGTCGAGTCGGAGCTGTTCGGCTACGAGAAGGGCGCCTTCACCGACGCCACCACCGCGCGCGCCGGTCTGTTCGAGACCGCCGAGGGCGGCGCCATCTTTCTCGACGAGATCGGCCACATCTCGCCGGCGCTCCAGTCCAAGTTCCTCAACGTCATCGAGACCAAGACGGTACGGCGCGTCGGCTCGACCGCGGCGCGCAAGGTCGACGTCCAGATCATCGGCGCCACCAACCGCGACCTCGAAGCCGCCGTCCGCCTCGGCGACTTCCGCGAGGATCTCTATCAACGCCTGTCGGTCGCCGTGATCCGCGTGCCGCCGATCCGCGAGCGGGACGGCGACCCCGTGCTGCTCGCCCGCGCGCTGCTCGACGATGCCTGCCGCCGCTACGGCGTTCCGCCGCGCAGCCTGGCCCGCGAGGCCGAGGCGGCCCTCGCCCGCTATAGCTGGCCCGGCAACGTGCGCGAGCTGGCCAACACGATGGAGCGGATCGTTCTCTTCTCGGACATTGATCCGGTCTCGGTCGAGCAACTTGGCCTGCCCACCGGCAACGCCGGCGGCGGGCACGTCGCCGTCGCGCCGTCCGGCCAGGTCCACATCGACTTCCCCGACGCCGGCCTCTCCCTCGAGGCGGTCGAGCGCGCCCTGCTGGTGCGCGCCCTCGAGAAGGCCGGCGGCAACCAGAGCGCGGCGGCGCGGCTGCTCGGCGTCTCGCGCGACACCCTGCGCTACCGGATGGACAAGTTCGGCCTCGGAGAGTGAACCGTGCGCGGCGATCGCCAGGCAACGCACCGCCCTGCCACAGCTCCCCTTCAGGAGGGGGGGTGCCTGGAGGGCGGGGGGACACCGCCCTCCAGGCGTTATAGCGACGTAGTCCTTAAACTCGGGGGGATGAGTTCTTACGGACCGCGCCGAGAGAGTGACAGGAGCCCTCGCACAGCAGCAAGAGCGGTGCCGCTCCCCGAAGGACTCGGTGTGCAGACAGTAAATCCCTTATCCAACTACGAGTTGGGGCAAATCCCCCACCCCGATAGGTGGCAAACCCCCAACCGTATCTGGGTGACGCCGCTGGGCCGGTGGGACCTTCGCTTGGCCTCCGGCGCTCAGGAATCGCCGCGATGACCCGCAAGCCGCTGTGGCCGAACCTGGGCTGGAAGTTCGTGGCGGCAGCCACGGTGGCGGTGGCGATCGCGCTGATCTGCACCTTCAACTCCCTCCTCTGGCTCAATCGGCCCTTCCCCGGCTTCTTCGTCTGGCCCAACCTGTTCGTTCCCGCGGTCGGCGCACCCGACTGGACCGGATACGTCGCCGGGGTGCCGTACGAGTCTCGCCTCACCGAGGTCGACGAAGAGCCCGTGCAGTCCGCCGAGGATGTCTACCGGCTGATTCGCTACGAGGGGCCGGAGGAGGATCTCACCTACACGTTCGAGTCACCAGACGGGGGCGCGCAGGTCCAGTTGACCGTGCCGACGATGCGCCTCGGTGTCGACGACTACCTGTGGAGTCTCGGCACCTACCTGGTCATCGGCAGCATGCTCACCCTGCTCGGGTTTGCCGTCTATCTCATCCGGCCCGATCGTCCCGGCGCCCGCGCCATGCTGGTCGCGAGTGCGATCTGGGGCCTCTATCTCGTCACCTCGGCCGACATGGTCGGCCCGGCCTGGTTCCAGCCGCTCTACCTCATGCTGCGGGCGATCGCGCCGGTGGCGCTCGTTCACCTGGCGCTCAGCTTTCCGGTTCAACGCCGCGTCCTCCGGCGCCACCGCTGGCTCCTGCCGGCCCTCTACCTGTGCGGCGCGGCGATGGGGCTGGCGGACAACCTGGCGTTCGAGCGGTCGTTCACCGCCTTCATCGCGCTCGGCCGGGTGCACGCCGCGGCGATGATCGTCGGCGGCGCGGTGCTGATCGGCCTGCTCGTCCTCAGCTTGCTCTTCCCGCCGTCTGCCGCCGCCCGCCAGCGCACGAAGATCGCGGCCGGCGGCGGTCTGATCGCCTTCGTCTCGCCGGTGGCCGGCTACTTCCTCTCCTCGGTCCTCGGCGTGAGCATTCCGTTCAACTACCTCGCGATCCCGCTGGCGGTGTTTCCGGTCGCGATCGGCTGGGCGATCGTCAAGGACGATCTCTTCGAGGTCGACGCGATCATTCGGCGCGCCGTCGCCTGGGCGATCCTCACCGGTGTCATCGCCGCCGTCTACCTGCTCGGCGTCGGCCTCCTGGAGGTGTGGTTCGCCGGGCGCACCAGCCGCATCGCGCAGCTCTTCTTCTTGCTCCTCCTGGTCGCGGTGCTCAACCCGGTGCACAACCAGGTGCAGCGCGCGATCGACTACCTGTTCGCGCGCGGGACGTACGACTATCGCAAGATCGTCGACGAGGCGAGCCAGGCCCTGGCGACGCTGCTCGACCTCGAGACGGTGGTGGAGCGCATCCTCGCCGCCATCACCGAGACCATCCACGTCGAGTTCGGCGCCGTGTGGCTGCGCGGCGAAGGCGGCAGCTACCGTCTGCAGTCGGTCGTCGGCGACGCGGCGGCGCTGCCCAAGAAGCTGGAGGCGGACAGCACGCTGATCAAGCGTCTGACGCGGCGGCCGCAGCACTTTCTCGCCGAGGAAGCGCTGTTCGGGCGCGACGGGCACCCGTCCGAGGAGCTGGCCCGGCTCGGCACCCATCTGCTGGTGCCGATGGCGTTCGAGCGCCGGGTGGTCGGCTTGATCGCGCTCGGCGCCAAGCAGTCCGGCCGCTTCTTCTCCGGCGAGGACCTGGCGCTGCTGCGCACGCTCGCCAACCAGGGCGCCGTGGCGGTGCAGAACGCGCGCTCCTACCACACCCTGAAGCGGGTCAACCAGGAGCTGCGCGATGCGCAGTCGCGCCTGATCGAAGCCGAGCGTTTCGCCGCCATCGGCGAGCTGTCGGCGCTGGTCGCGCACGGCATCCGCAACCCGCTCGCCGGCATCAAGGCGGCGGCGCAGTACGCCGAGCTCGACCTGCCGGGCGAGGACCCGCTGCGCGAGAACATCGCCGACATCATCACCGAGGTCGACAAGCTGGAGGGGCGGATCAAGGCGCTGCTCGACTTCGCTCGTCCGTTCGAGCCCCATCCGGCGCCGTGCGACGTGCGCCAGATGATCCACGAAGCGCTGGCGTCGCTGCGCACCCAGATCGCCGCCCAGGGCATCACGGTCGCGACCGAAATCGAGCCGCCGCTGCCGCGCGCGCAACTCGACTATGCGCAGATCGAGCAGGTCCTGCTGGCGCTGATCTCGAACGCGATCGAAGCCATGCCGCGCGGCGGCCGCCTCGAGGTGAGCGCCGCGCGCACGGCGGACGGCCAGCACCTGCGCATCGACGTCGCCGACAGCGGTCCGGGGATCCATCCGGAACAGATCCCGCACCTGTTCGACCTCTTCGTCACCGGCAAGCCGAACGGGACCGGCCTCGGGCTCGCCTTTGCCAAGCGGATCGTCGAGCTGCACGGCGGCCGCATCACCGCCGAGAGCCAGCTCGCGCTCGGCAGCCGCTTCACCATCGAGCTGCCGATCGCCGCCGCGGCGGCGCGCGACGAGCTGGTCGCGCCGCGGCGCGCCCGCAGCGGGTGAGCGCGGTCGGGGGGCGCGTGTCAGACGGTGCGATGCAGCCGCTGCGGGCGCGCGCCGCCGCCGCCGCGCGCGCCCTGGCCGAGGGTCGCATCGCCTTCGAGGAGTTCGAGCGCGAGTTCGGGGAGGTCGATGATCCGCGCATCGCCGAGCTCGTCGAGCTCATCGAGCGCGAGCCCGAGGTGGGCGGCTTCTTCGGCGTGAGCCGGCCCGTCTACCGCGCCTATCGCGCGCGCGTCGAGCGCCTCATCGCCGCGCTCGAAGCCGAGCCGTGAGCGCCCTGACCCCGGCGCCGCGCGCGCCGCTGCCCGAGCGAATCGAGACCCCGCGCCTGCAGCTGCGCTGCGGCACACCGGCGGACGCGGCCGGGCTCAAGCACGCCATCGACTCGAGCCTCGCCGAGCTGCAAGCCTGGATGCCGTGGGCGATGGCGGAGCCGTCGCCGCTCGCCGTCGTGACCGAACGACTGGAGCGCTTCCGCAGCGACTTCCTGGCCGGCCGCGAGTGGCACTACCTGATCGTCGACCGCGCCGAGACGTCGCTCGACGGCGTGGTCGGATTGCACCCGCGAAGAGGACCCGACGCGGTCGAGATCGGCTACTGGATCCGTACCGCGGCGACGCGCCGCGGGTACGCCAGCGAGGCGGTGGCGACGCTCACCGCCGTGGCCTTCGAGTTTCTGGTCATCGAACGGATCGAGATCCGTTGCGACCCGCGCAATCTGCGCAGTGCGGCGATCCCTCGCCGGC
>Ga0335084_10002422_pt1 | contig 17950 bp, 7 predicted proteins | sample Lox_Sample_44_FD_206721 | JGI IMG/M metagenome (GOLD analysis project Ga0335084, IMG submission 206721) | Soil microbial communities from Loxahatchee National Wildlife Refuge, Florida, United States - Lox_Sample_4.4 | ecosystem: Environmental > Terrestrial > Soil > Wetlands | place: USA: Florida...
CAAGATGCTCTGCGCGAGCTGATATCTGTAGTCCGCGCTCATGTCCCGCAGCGCCGCGAGCTCCGCATCCTTCCCGGCGCCCGCGGGGCCACCATACCGTTGTACGAACTCGGAGAGCTGATCGTCGTATAGCGACCCTTGAACGAGGTAATGGTTCTCGAACGCGTCCAACTCCGCGCCGCTTGCCGTGACACCCGCGAGCAGTGAGACGTCCGTACCGTTCGCGGGCAGCGCGGGGTTCAAGACATTGCCTGCGGACGTGACACCCAGCGAGGAGCCGAGATCGACACTCCCACCCGCTTCGAGCGCGAGCTGGCCCGGCCCTTCGATCTGGATACCGATCGTGTTGTCCACGATATAGCCGAAAACGGGTTGCCGCGGCGTGCGGTAGCGGATGCTTCCCTGTGCCGAGATGAGCGATACGCTCGCGTCGCTCAAGTTCTCGATCCGGGCCTGGAGGTCCAGAATGTCGCCGCCCGATATCAGGCGTAGAGGTTTAGCTACCTCGGCGAACGCGGCGCTGATTATGTCGCCGGTCGCAACGATCCGTGCCGGCTCAGGATCGTCCCGTCCGTCCGATCGGAACGCGGCAGAGTGGATCGGGACATGGGCGACGCCCGCGACCGGCGGCGTGACCAACGTTCCGAGCGAAAGGAGATCGCCCGCTGGCGACGCGATCGTGGGTAGTGCAGTAGTTGGATCGACGTCGGGCAGCGTGAGGCTCGGGGCTAGATTGAGATCGCCGTTGACGAGCAGCCGCAGGTCACCGATCGGCGAGGGCCACAGCACGACCGCCCCGGAGAGCGACATATCGCCAGCGAGCGAAACGACGTCGAGTGTGCCCGGATAGTCCGAGAAGCCGGCGATACCGCGCCCGAGCGCGAGGGACGAGCCCAAGGTCGAGAGCAGGCCGCCGGGCCGATTCGGCGAGTTGATGAGGGTCGTGTCACCTCCCGTCGAGACCATGTGCACGGCGGATCTCGGGCTGTAGCTAGAGAAGAACGACACGGCACCGGGACCACCCCCCTGGGCGGTGGCCTGCGGCAGCAGAAACGGGTTCACAACCGCTTCGAGCGTCAGCTGTCGCCGTGTCACGACGTCCATCACCGTGTCCCCGAGCGCCAAGGTCGGCGCGAGGGCGCTGGCACCCGGGGCCGTATTGATGCCGATGCCGCCCCACGAGCGGATTCGCGCGTTCCCCTTACCGTCGAAGTAGGAGCCGCCCGTGATATCGCCTCCGCTCTCGATCACGAGGTTGCCGCCGCCGATTTCCTCCACGACGCTCTTGGCCGCGGTCGTACCGCCCATCTGCCGGCCGATGGATGCGACCGACGCGCCCAGGTCGCGGATGTTACCGTCGGCGCGCACCGTGACGTTGCCACCTGCGAGCGCGCCGATTCCTTGCTCGAACCTCTGGAAGTTGACGTTCCAGCCGGTCGCCGACGGGAATAAGGCGGTGTCTCGGCCCGCGCGGTACAACCAACCCGTCACGAGCTGATTCGTCGGCGCGCCAACGATGTTGCCGCCGACGCTCACGCTGATGTCACCGCCGTCCGTCGGATAGTTACGCAGACCGAGCCCGAGCACGGGCAGCGCAACCCCAGCGCCCGAATTCGCTCCGGCCGTGTAGATGATCGACGCTCGGTTGGCCAGCACCAGGTCGGCCGCCGTCGCGATCTCGATGCTGCCAGTGCCCGTTCTGACCATGACCGGCACCGGCGCCGCAGTCGACGTGCTGACTCGGCCCGCCGCGACCGTCAGCTTGCCCGAGCCCGCGTTCGTGCCCGCCGTCTTGACTGCGAGGACGTCACCGGAGTTGAGGTCCGCGCCCGCGACGAGTCGATACGACCAGGAACGCAACGCGACATCGGCGATCTCGAACGCACCGGTCCCCGAAATGGCGGCGAAGCCGTCGCTTAGTGACTTCTGGATCAGCAGGTCGCCGCCCGCGCGCAGCGTGAGCGTGCCGGGCTGGCCGTTGAAGCGCCACGGCGCGAGATTCCAGTCCGCCGCAAGCGTGAGCCCCTGTGCGGCGTCCAGCTCGATACCCGGTGTGACAACTGTCGGCGCGGCGCCGTTCTTTAGTGCAGCGGCCAGTTGATCCGCCGATTGCATGAACGCGGACGCGTCGGCATAAACCGGATTGCTCGCGACGGCGCCCGTGTACGTAGCGTCGATGGTACCGTTCGCTACTTGGTAGCGTTGGTACCCTTCGATCGAGAGCTCGCGATTGCCGGAAATCTGCCCCGCCAACACGACTTGATCGTTGCTCGGGTCGGCGTCGAGCACGGACAACAGGTTCTGCCGAGGCGCGCGCATTGCGACGAGCCCACCGGCGCCGTTGGCGCCACCCGCGACCGAAACGCTGGCGCCGTCGCGAACGGAAATTCCACCCGCATCGGTCCAGAGCTCGACGCGGCCGCCCTCCTCGCGCACGGTCGTCGAGTCCGCCTTGACGAAGCCGGAGATGTCGACGTTGCCGCGTGCCGCAAGCTTGACCGTTCCGCCTGTTGGACCAGACGCGTCGATGCCGCCGACTACGGCGACCGCACCGCCGTCCGCGGTGATGTCGACGTTGAGGGCGCGGATGACGGAGTCGACGCCACTCGGGACGACTAGATCACCGGGGCCGCGTTGGTGGAACACGCGCGAGCCGTCGAAGCCCGCGGTGTTGAGCTGGCGGTTGAGAGAACCGAGCTCGGGGATCGAATAGCCGTCGACCGCGATCTCGCCCGATGCGCCCGCCGCGCCGTTGCCGAGCAGCGTGCCGGTGAGTGTGATTGCACCGGACGGTGCGCGAAGGTCCAACCGCCCGGCGTTGCCCTCGCCGGTACCGGCCGAAACGTCGACAACGGAGCCGGCGGCGAGCGCTATACCGCCGAGCTGCGAGGTCATTCGGACGAGGCCGCCATCGCCGCTGGCGACTTGGCCGTCGAATACGAGCTTGAAGCCGCCAACGTCGATCGCCGCGTCGCTCGTCAGCGCTACGCTCGCGGCGCCCGCGGCATCCGCCGCGTCCGCTTGCAAGCTCACGAGACCAGAGGGCAAACGGACCTTCGTGCCGATTGTTACTCGGCTCCCTTCCAACCACAACGAGCCGCCGGTACCAGGAGCGGCGGCAGACGACGGGCCCTGTCCCGTGCCGAGTACATCGAGGGCGCCTGACGCGCGGATCGCAAAATCGCTGCCGTTGCCGGTCACGATCTCCGGCGTTGCCACCCTGACGTCGGCTGCCGCCGACAGGCTGCCCGTCTGCTCTGCCCGCAACTGATTCGTCGCCGAGATCGTCACGGCGTTGACACCGGTCGCGGCCAACGCGCCACCGCCCCAGACGAGATCGCCGGCATCCAGCACCAGTTTCCCGTTGCCGGCGACCGACGTTGCACCGGTTTTCCCTGACAGCACGAGGTGGTCGGCTCCGATCGTCGCCGTCGGCGCGTCGTGGACGTTCAACGATTGCGCCGAAAGCGCCAGCGTGCCGCTCACGCGCAAGGTCGTGCTGCCGTCATCCGTAGCCGCCACGGGCGCCGTACGGAAGAAATCGATGTCGCTCGCGCTCGTCAACGACAGCTCGCGCAAATTCAGGGAGGACAGATCCTTCGCGGACAACGCAACACCCGCGTAAGTCGAGTCGGCGTCGCCGAATCCGAGCCGCGCGACGTTGAATGCCAAGGAACCGCCGGCGAGATCGAAAGTGGCTTTCGCATCCACAGCGCCGGTCGCTTCGATCAGCGCGGACCCGCCGCTCGAGATCCGGGCTCCGGCGTCGATTACCAGCCTGCCACCGACGCCGGTGGCGCCCGTCCGGGCTAGCTCGACTTGGTCGGCGGCCGAGACGCGCACGAGCGCGCCGTCGCCCGACAGCAATAGAGCCGACGAGGCGCCCGAGGCCTCTCCCGACGCCTGTAGCGTTGCGCCCGACTCGATCTCGAGGCTGTTTCGTGCGACGAGGGTCAGAGTGGGCGCCCGAATCGTGACCGCGCCGTCGACGATGAGCTGGTCGGCCGTCGTGTCGATTTGAGTTCCGGTTTCGACCGCTTGTCGCAAACCGCCGAGAAGCACGGACTCCGCGCCGAGCGCGTCGAGCTGCGAAGCACGAATCGTGACCTCGGTCGGGTCGGAGCTACGCTCGCCGTCCGCCACGACGCGCAGCCGCGAGGCGCTTACGTCGACGCGTGCGCCGCGGCCGCCGCTGCCGAGCGCCGCGGTCAGCACTCCCTCGAGATCGAGACGGGATGTGGAGATCAGCTGGAGCTGACCGGCGTCGCGCGGTAGCCGCGGCGGCGCCACCTTCTCGGTTTCGGCACGCGTCGCAAAGAAATCGTTGGCGAGCGTCAGGTCGTAACGCGCCTGCCCTTTGATGACGTCGCCGCTATAGATCGCGAAACCGGAGGTTCGCGAGTCACTGATCGTGGTGCCGGCCACGCCGCGCGACCCGGAGATCACGACGCTGCCGTCGAGACGCTGCACGGCTTCGTCCGGCAGGATATCGGTGTACCCCGCCACGGGGCGCACGAGATAGGCACCGGGCAACAGCGCGTAACGAGCGGGCAGCACCGCGTACTCGCCGCCGCGCAAACCGCCATATCCCGCGAGATGCACGGTGTCGCCGACTTGGTAGCCGAAACCCATTTGAGTCGCCGGATCGAACGGCGCGAACTCGAGCCCGAGCGTCGGGACGATCGCGAACTGGCCGTCGACGAACGCGTTGCCGAGCACGTCCTTGGTGCCGCTGACGCCGGGAATGAACTCGTATCCGAGCAGGTCGCCGCCACCACTCAGATCGATCGTGGCGCCCGGCGCGACGACGATGTTCTGCGCGTTGAGCTCGAGCCGCTGCGCAGGCGGACCCGCGCCGGTGAAGAGCTCGGTCTGGCCGAGCGGCAACTGGTAAGTCCAATCCGCGCCGACCTGCAACGTGCCGAACGGAATCGCGACGCCGTTTGCGGACGTCGAAGTGACGCTGCCTGCGACGAGGGTGAGATCCTGCGCCTTCAGCACGATCGCGCCGAGAGGCGCCCGCAAGACGCCTCCCTGCGAAATCTCATCGGCACTGAGCGTGATCCGCCCGCCCGCCGACAGCACTGCGCCCGGCGTACCGGGGCTCGAGTGCAGCGTGAGTACCTCGTGACCAGGGCCATCGAGCAACACCTGATAGTCCGTCAAGGTCGTCGCGTACACCTGCTGCGCGCTGAAATCCACCAGGCCTTGCGAATGCAGCAGACCGGCGATGGGCAGCGCCGAGCCGTCCCCGGACGTCGGCTCCACGCCACGCAGCCGAATGTCGCCGCTGCTCGCGAGCTTCGTCGTGCCGAAGCCATCGACGACGAGCGTGCCGATCAGATCGATCAGCCGGCCATTGACCGTCAAGCTCGATGCGCCCGGGGACGCACTGCCGCCGGTTTGCGCGTTCTGCGCGATGTCGTCATACCCGAGGCCTACGTAGGCCGCCGACAACGTCACGCCGCTGCCAGGCGCGCTCGCGAGCCGCGGTGTATCGAGCCGCAGCGTCCCGTCGACATTCAACGTCATCGACCCGTCGAACTGGATCGAGCCCGTCGAGACGGGAGTGCCCGTGTTGCTCAGGGCGTCGAACAAATTCTTCGCATCGAGCTCGACGCTGGTGAAACCGCCGCCCGCCACGCGCTCGACCGGCAGCACGCCACGACCGTAGAAATCCGCCGGCAGCGCCTGGCCCGGCGGGATCACGATCGGCGCCTCGCCGCTCACTAGATGCAGGTCGCGCGGTGCCCAAGGAAAGATGGGTGTCGGCGATGACGCCACGCCGTGCAGATTGCCGTCGAGCGTCACGCGCAACGATCCGCCCCGAGCCGTCGAGCCCGCGCCCGCGGGCGCGTTCATGGCGCCGTTCAACAGCAAACCCTCGGCTGCGGCGATCTCGATGCTGCCGCCAGACGACGCCACTCGCGTCGGCTGAGCGGACGACCCCGCCGGCGTCTGACCGACGACGAGGTCTGCCGCTGTGCCCGACGCGTCGAGCACGGACTGTTGCCCGGTGAAGACGTAGCCGCGCTCCGCGCGCACGCTGATCGATCCGCCGTCCAAGACCGAGCCGCGCAGAAACCCGAGGTCGTCCGGAAGGGCCTCGACCGCGCCGGCGACGACTAACCGCGCGCGATCACCGAGCCAGGCTCCCTGATTCGGCACGAACTCCTGGAGCTGCAAATCACGCGTGACGTCGACGACGATGCTGCCCGCCGGCGCGCTGAGCGAACCGTCGACGACGATCGTGCTCGAAGACTGGAGGGTCAGCGAGGCACCGACGTCGAGATCGAGAGCCGCGTCGCTGCCGATGCTGAGAAAACCGAGCTGGGCGAAATCCGCGCTCAGGATCGGACCGCCGTCGCCGACCTGCGGCCGCGCGGTCAAGCTCAGGTTGAACGGCTGACGTCCGGGGTCCGGCGCTAAGCCAATGGTCGTCATCGACGACAGAGGCGTGCCGGACTGCACGCGCGACGGCTCGAGCGCCCACAGGTAGTTGTGCTGCCGCAGCTGGAGATGCGTGCCGGGCGCAACGTCGATGCCGCCGAGGTTCGACGTGAGGCTAACGGCTTCGAAACCGTCGAGGGTGAACGTGGCGAGATCGACGTGTAAACCGTCGAGCGGCGACACACCGAGATCGTCGAGGTACGTGCCCGTGGCCGCGTCGCCGCTGCAATCTGCGTCGCTCAGGCAGAATGCGCTCAAGGTGAGCGACAGCCGCCCGCCGTCCCGAAATGCGTTGGCAAACATCTCGGACTCGAGCGTCACGGCCGCCGGTTTTCCACCCGGCCGCGGCGCGGCACTGATCGAAAGGCTACCCCCCCGGCCCGCGACGATCGTGCCGTCCGACCGCCGGTTGGCTCCGCCGGAGACATCGATGCGGCTGCCGACCAGCAGCTCGAGCTCTGCGCCACCTTTCGCGCTGATTGCGACCGAGCCGCCGTTCAGGGCGAGCGGATCGTGCTGGGCGGCCCCGCGCGGATCGGGAGCGTCGTTGATCCACCGTCCCGCGACGTCGATCGCAGCGCTCCGGCCGAGCTCGAGGCGCGCGTCCACCGGCGTGACGGTGATCGTGGGCTGGGCATTGAACGACACCGATCCGCTCGGCGCGACAACGTGACCCTGGATGTCGACGACACCGGCGGTGAAGCTGAGCTGGCCGGCGTTCGACAGATCCAGCGCGGATGACGCGTCGAGCGTCACTATGCCGTTCGCGTAGACGGTTAGCGCACCGAGCCCGTGCGCGCCGAACAGCTCAGGCCGCACGCGGACCGTCGCGAGCTCGTCCGGCAGCGGATCGAGCAGCGGGTCGAACGACGCACCGGTCGGTCCTTTGAGCTCGCCGAGCACGTCGCCGGGCGCGATCAGGGCTCCGGGGATCAGGAAGCCGCCTGTGCCGGTGGCGACCGCAGTGCCGAGTGTGAGGCGCCCCGCCAGCGGCAGCTCGGCGACGCTGCGGTATAGCGCACCTGCGGGGACGGCGCTCGGCGGCGTGCGCTGGTGCAGACCGGCGACGGCCTCGCCGCGGATTGCGCCGTCAAGCGCAGCGCGCGGCGCCGTGATGCTGACGGACCCCGCGTCCTTGCCTTCGTGGTAGCCGGACTCGTATACGCCTTGGCTGGGCCAGAACGTCTGGAATTGCTCACTGACGCCCCACTTCTTGTGCTCGACGGTTAGCGAGTTAGTCAGGCCCAGGTACTGTCGGTCCCGATCTGCGTTGCCGATGTCGTAGATGCGGCCGTCCGCGCCGAGTACCTGCGACGTCTTGACGAGCCCGCCGAGAAAATCGATGCCGCCGCCTGAGACGTTGACGAGCGAGCCGGATTCCAGCAAGACCGCTCCGGTCGCCGCGATCTGCACCTGGCCGCCGAGCAAGCTACGCTCCTCGACGGTCTTTTGAATCGTTGCGATGTCGCCCGCGAGGTCGCCGATCGGCGAGCCGACCCACGACGTGCCGTCGGCGCGCGTGCCCGAGCGGCGTATATCGACGTAAACGGTCTGGCCGCGCAACGGGCCGTCTCGCTGTTCCGGGCTGTCGGCGAGCTGGCTGCCGCGAAGCTCCACGCGTACGATGTTGCTGTCCACCGAGCGCTCGATCTGCGCGCCGGCCACGTCGACCGTCGCGTCCGGCGCCATGACGACGCGTCCCTGACCGGGTTGCGCCGCGAAATCCGCGACTTGAGTTCCGTCTTCCCTGGCCGTGATCTGCACGAGACCCGACGGCGCGATCACCTGACTCTGCGACTCGAGCGAGACGGTCTCGCCTTCGAGCTCCACGAACGAGCGCGCCTGCGGCGTCACGTCGACGGCCTTGTCGTCATCGTTGTGCTCAAGCTCGACGGCCGTCGTGCTACCGCCAGCGAGGCGCAGCGTCCCGCCGTTGTTCGCCTTCGTCCCGACGCTCGGGATGATCTGGCCGTCGTCGCGAGCGAGCAGCCTGACAGAGCCGTTCTCGCGCACGGAAGTCGTGGCCGAGGCCCGCCCTTCCTGGTTGACCATCAACCCGACGAGCGTCACGTTGCCGCGCGGCGCCGAAGCCACGCCGGTCGACGCGTTCGTGGCCGCGCCCCCGCGACCGACTTCGACGAGCAGACCGCGCAGGTTCGGATCTTGGCTCGGCGCGAGGTAGACAGCGTCGCCGGCCGCGAGGATGACCTGGCCGCCCGCGGCTTCGAGGGTTCCGGCGTTCGTCACGTTCGAGCCGAACAAGAACAGTTGACCGCCGTCGGCCGTCAGCTTCGCGCCGGCCTCGACGCGCACGTCCGCGCTCACCGACTGGCCCGCGTCGTCGACGAAGGCGCGAAAGGCCGGCGCTGATTTCTTCGCGGCGTCGAGCAAGCCGGTGACCGCATCGGGCGTGAGGTCGAGCGTCGAGGCGATCAAGCCGCCGACATTCACACGCGCGCTCGGGCCGAACAAGATGCCGTTCTGGTTGATGAGATACACCGAACCGTTCGCTTGTAGCGTCCCGAGGATGCGCACCGGGTCGCCCTGGAAAATCTTGTTGAGCGCGACGGAAGTCGCGTCAGGCTGGCGGAACTTGACCTCGCTGTCGGACCCGATATTGAACTGCTGCCAGTTCAGCACGAGGCGGTCCGACGACTGGTCGATCGTCAGCGAGCTCGCAGTCGCCGTGGCCGAAGCATTGCCGGCGGTGATCCAGGCGGTGGGGCCGGTTGGCCCGCACGTTCCGGCGCCGCACGCGATCGGCAACTCGCCGCCCGACGCTAGGTCGATCGTCAGACCGCTCACCGAGAGCGCGATCAGTGTCTGCAGGCCGAGAGCCGCGGCGCGGCTCAGCCGTACGTCGTCAGCGCCGCCGCTGTTCGCGCCAATCTGCTGTCGAGATGCCGCTTCGACCGTCGACTTCTCTCGCACGTTTCACGATCCCCGCAAAAACGAGGACGGGAGCGGCAATTACTCGCCGCTCCCGTCGCTCAAACGCAAGATACTATCAAATCAAAACTAGAGCTCAATCACCAAGCACTGCAAAGACTTCTACTTCGCCGTCGTCGGCGTGACCGCGATGGCCGGGCTGCAGTTGTTCACCGCGGAACCCGGCGTCTTCGTGAACGCGCTGACCGGGTTGCTGTCGAGAGCACCGGTCGTCACGGGGATCGCGTTCGGCGTGCCCGACAAGCCACCCGCGAGGCCGCCCGTATAACCGTGCGGCTGCGTCTTGATGATCAGCGAGTTGATGATGTCGAGGCTCGTGAAGGACTGCTTGATGTAGTCGGCCAACACGAGCTTGCCGCCGCTCAGTGCGGGGCTCACACGACGGTTCAGCACGTTCTCCATCACGAAGTCGTACTGGCCGTTCGCGACGGACACGAGGTCCGGCTTGCGGCCGTCGATCCCGACGTAACGCCACTGATTGGTGCCGTCCCCCGCGTGAGCCGCGCCGCCCGCACTCCCGAATGCGTCGTAGACGCTGTCCGTTCCGAGCAGACCGATCGCGTATTGCCCAAGGTCGTTATGCTGGTCGAGGCAGGTACGGACTTCGCCGCCGCCGCTGCCGGCGAACACGGTCTTCGCATCGTCGGTGACCCGATCGTACTTCTCCCCGTTCTGCTGCGTGCTGCCGTCGCTCGCGTTCTTGAAGCGGAGCGGACCGCTCGAAAGGCCGCAACGCTCGTTCAGGAAGTACTGAGCAGTCGACGCCTGCGTGCCCGACTCGTCACCGCGGCGGCAGACATAGAGTTGCGAGCCCCCGGCCACAACCGAGTTGCCGCTCGCGTCGACGACTGCGTCCCAGGTCGTGAACACGCCCTCGCCGAACAATCCGCGGATCTGGCCCGAGGTCAGCGACGGCACGTCTGCCTTCGCGTCGCTGGCCGTGGACAGGCCCTGAGACGCTTGCAAGGCGCGATACATGTTCAGGCTGACCGCAACGCCGAACATCGGCTGATACAACGCGTCCGAGTGGAGCGCGTCGATCTCCGCCTTCGAGATTGCCAAGCTGCCAATGTTGAACAGCTGCGGGTCGACGTCCGCAATGCCCACGTCCGGCGCGGTCGTCACGGTGGCCGTGCAGCCCGTGTGCAGGACAAACTGCTGGTGCCCCGGGAAGCTCGCGATCGTGCCCGCGTTCTGCGTCGAGCCGGCCGAGCAGCCGCTCAAGTCCGTCGTGCTGCGGAACGGGATCTGGAGGCTGTCCGCGACGTACACGGTGCCGCGGTCGGAGCCGCCGCCGCTCTCCTTGACGAACGCGACGTTCGTGCCGGCCGTCAGCTGCGTCACGCCGTCGTCGGCCGTGAGCGTGTTCTCGAGCGCACACATGATCGCGATGTTCGTGCTCTTCGTGACGTCAGTGCCGTCGATGTACACATCGATAACTGCCGGCGTGCCGGACGTCGGACCGCGGCAAACCCTAGGTGCGGCCACGCTTCCGGCGCGAAGGAACAGGGTCTTGAGCGTATTGTCGGTGGCCGTCGCGCCGCCGATGTTCAAGACCGCGCTAGCCGTCGTTACCGCGTGGGCCGCGCCGGCCGCGAGCACGCCCGCGATCGCGGTCGACAGAATATTCAGTTTACGCATGATGTAGTTTCCTTTGAGCTTGAATAATCAGACCTTCGGATTAAGCCCCGCGCCGGCGTCCGATCACGCCGACACCCGCGAGACCCGACAGCAGCAACCACACGGCCGCCGGCAGCGGAACCGTGTTCGCCGCCTGCAGCGTGTACGTCAGGGCGCCGTCACTGGTCAGCAGCCACGCGGCCGAGTTCGACGAGTTCTTGTATTGCGTGACGGGCGCGGTCGTGTTCAGACCGCTGTTGCTGTTCGCCGCCACGAGATAGAACCCGAGCGAGTTACCGACGGTGTTCGATGCGTTGACCGGCATGTTGTTGCCGTACTTGCTGCCGAAGATGCCCGTGTTCGCGTAGTCGGGCTCGGCGCTCGTCGCGGCCGCGCACGGGTTGCCGCCCGCGCACGCGCCCGTGCCGACACCGTTCAGGCCCGATGCGATGAAGCTCTGGCCGTTGGTGACCGCAGGGCTGAACGCCGTGTTCTTGATCGTGAAGTTCGAGACCGCAGTGGTCGCCAAGCGCTTGCCAATGAACGTGTCCGAGATGCTAGTCGTCGTGAAGTCGAAGGCCGACACCTCATAGTTGATGTTCCCGCTGCTGCTCGCGCCGAACACCTCGCTCCAGCTCGTGCCGGAGCCGTTGGCGCCGCCGAGCGTGCCGAAGTCGAGCGACAAGCCCGCTTCCGGCGCTCCGCTCGTGCTCGTCGGCAGCAGGTCGTCCATGCGCAGGCCGAGGTACTGAACGAGCGACACGCCACGGACGGCATCCCACACCGAAACGATCAGACCGCTGTTGCCGGTCTGGGCGTCAGGCGTAGGGCCCGGCGCTGGTTGCGACGGTACCGTCGGATCGGCCAGCACGGCGGAAGCCGCGACCGACAAACCGACGGCGAGGCAGGACTTGAGCAACTTCATGTGGTCTCTCCCTGGTTTCCCGAATTTTTGAGTTGGGCAGACGGGCGCGGGCACCCGCGCACCCGGAACAATAAGCCCGCCATATGTATTCCAGTTGGAGCAGAAATGACGTTTGCGTGAAGGCGCTCTAGCCGCCGCTCGCGAGCAACCGGTCGGCGTCGACGTGCACCTCCAGAGCGGAGCCTGACCGCAGCACCGTGAGCGTCAGCGAGCCGCCTTGCGCCAGCCTGTCAAACAGCATCGACTCCCCGCCGCGATCGCTAAGCGTGACGCCATTGATACCGGTGATGACGTCGTTCGACTCCAGGCCGAGAATGTCGAACGCGGTCCGGTTGGGCCCCGGCAGTACGGCAAATCCGACCAAGTGCCCTTCCTGCGTCTTGCGCATCAAGCGGAGAAAGTCGCTCCTGCGGTGCAGTGGCGGGTTTGCCGCCAAGCGCGCACCGCCCGTAGTGGCCACCGTGGACGCGATGCGCTGCGCGGACGCCGGCGATTCGCGTTCACGCGCGAATCGCAGCATTTCGGTGTTGCCTCGATGCTCGAGCAACACGCCATCGGCCGAGACGTCGACGACTTTCGCGCCCTCGGCGCCATCGATTTGCTGCCCCGCGCGGTAGGTCCTTTCCAGTCCGCCGCCCGCGATGATCGCCTGTCGGTACTCTTCGTCCGCCCCGAACAAAATTCCCGTGAGCGTGAGGTTCAGCGGCGTGTCGGGCGCCGCGACTGCCGACGGCACCTCGGCCACCGCCGTTTCAGCCCGAAAAACGCCGAACAGATGCGCGGCCGCAATATCGAACGACCGAGGCGTCGCCTCGCGCGCCGGACTCTCCGGCGCGCTCGACCCGGTCAACTCGGTAATCGGACGGCGAATCTCTCTCGCGATCACCACCGCGAGTGCAACGACCTGGCATGCCACTACGGCGGCACCGAGCGCCGTGGCGACCACGGCTGCGCGTCGGTTCAGCACGGCGCTTCGGGCGGCCTGCGTCCGCAACGCGACTGCCGCGACGCAGGCCATGACCGGTCGCGCGACGCGGTCGACGCGCGCTCGAAAGCTGTCGAGCGGCGAGGGAGTCCTGTGCGCCGGCTCGTTCATCAGAACTGGTTTACGTTGCGCTTCATTGCTACGCCGCGGCGGTTCGGAACCACCGACGAGCCGTCGCCGATTATGGATGGCATCCGATTGCAACCGAGCGTCCGGAAGATCACCGATGTGTTACATCGGCGACGCCACGGTCGTACACGGATCTGTCACATGCGTCTGCTTCACTGCCCGGCACTAAGCAATAACGCCCACGCTCGCTCGCGCTGGCTTGCGGCGGCGGCATGCGATACAGACTTCGAGCTGCGTCTGTCGTTGGGATCCGCGAGGCGCCTATGACCTATCTCCTGCGTCGTTGTTTCGTCGTGTGCGGCGTGGTCGCGTCGTCGGTATCGCTCGCCGAGGCACCCGCCACTGTCGAGCTGACGAAGCAACAACTCGTGGACCAATACCCTGAACTCACTGTCGATGACGTCTTCGAGAGCCCGGTGGCCGGGTTTTATGAAGTCAGCCTACGCGGCCAGATCTTCTACGTTTCGAAGGACGGCCAGTACATGTTGCGCGGCGATCTCACCGAGCTGAAGACGCGGCGCAACCTGAGCGAAGAGCGCCGTTCCCAACATCGCGCCGAGCTGCTGGCCAAGCTGGACCCGAAAAGCGAGATTGTCTTTTCGCCGAAGAACGCCGACGCAAAGTACCGGATCATCGTTTTCACGGACGTCGACTGCGGCTACTGCCGCGCGCTGCACCGTCAGATCAACGAGATCACCGCGCGCGGCATCGAGGTGGACTACGTTTCGTATCCCCGAACCGGTCCAAACACCGAGTCCTGGACGAAGGCTGAACACGTGTGGTGCGCGAACGATCGCAACACTGCCCTCACGCAGGCGAAGTTGGGCGCCGATGTGACGCCCGACCCCCAATGCAAGTCGACGCCGATCGCGACGCACTACGCGATGGGGCGAGCGCTGGGCATGACGGGCACGCCATCCATCTACGCGGAGACCGGGGAGGACCTCGGCGGCTTCGTCGAACCGGACGTCCTTCTTTCTCGGCTGCAGAAGATTGCCGCGGCGCATTGAGCCACATCTGCCACCTCGACTGCGAATCGGCCGGGACGGCTGAGCGCCACGATGCCTGGGAACGTCTCCGAGCGTGCCACAACGTTGATCGCGGCAAGCCTGTTCGGCACGGCGGCCGCGATTTCGCCTTTCGCGCGCGGTTTTTTCGGGAATGATCAGATTGCCGCGACGGCGGTCATCGCGCTGCTCGCCATGCCGTTCATCGCGGGGCTGCTCGCGCGCCCGCGCGACCGCGTGCGGCTCGAGCTCAGCCCGCTCCTGATCGCGATCCTGGCTTTCATCGCCTGGACAATCGTTTGTGCGTGGTTGAGCCGAGCGCGCGGTGCGAGCGCCGACGCCGCGCTCCAGATAGGGCTGCTCGCGCTGGCCGAGCTGGCGTTGCTGGTCGCACCGAAGCGCGAGTCCGCGCTGCGCGGCGTGCTCGCCGCGGTGATCCTTATCGGCGTCGTTTGGGCGGCAATCGGCGACTATCAACTCCTGGTGCGGCTCGAGCCGCCAATGGCTTACTTCCTCAACCAAAACTCTTATGCGGGTTTCTTGAATCTCGCGTTTCTCGGCGCCGCGGGCGCCCTGTTGAGCCTCGGCTCAACCTCGAGTCGCGGCCTGCGAGCGCCGTTGCTCGTAAGCCTCGTCGTGCTCGGCCTGTCGATCGGGGCGTCGAGCAGTCGCGGCGCGTTGCTCGGCGACATGGCGGGTATCGTCGTACTCACGAGCGGCGCGTGGCGGGCAGGACGGCTTCGACAGGGCGTGATCTTGGCCGCAGGGTTGTTCGCACTCGTCGTGCTCGGCGGCGAGCTCCCGAAGTTGCCTGTCGTGCCGTCGGCCGCCGCCGGCCCGGCAGCCGAACGCATCGACCACCGGCAGCCACCGCTGATTCAACGATTGGCAGAGTCGACGCCGGCGAATGCTCTGGCCGGCCGCACGGTCATCTGGGAACGCGCACTTGCCATGGTCGAGGACGCACCATGGCATGGCGTCGGCCCCGGTCTGTTTTGGCTAACCTTTCCGCGGTACCGCTCACCAGCCGACGCGAGTGCCGGCTTCCACGTTCACAACGACTACCTCGAATTCGCGGCCGAGCTCGGAGTGCCGGGCGCGATCCTGTTTCTCGCGATCCTGCTCGGCGCGACCGCCGCGTGGTGGCGCGCAACGGCGGGCGACCCCGGCGACGCGATGCTTGCATCCGGCCTCGGGGCGGGTCTGGCGGCAATGTTTGCGCACGGCGCTGTCGACTTCGACTTCTTTATCTTGCCGACCATCATCACAGCCGGCGCATTCATGGCGGGCTTGCACATGTTGGGCCACCGCGCGAGACCGTACCGGGAAGTCACCTTGCTGGCGAACACGGCGCGTGGCTCGTTGGGCGCACGTTTGCTGCTCGCTGCTGCGCCGGTCCTAGTCGTCGCTCACTCGGCGACGGCGGCGCTTGCTGCCTACCACTACGAATCGGCGCTCGCGCTGGGGCGGGCGGGCAGACCGCAAGATGCCGCCGCGGAGCTCGAGCGCTCTCTGGCCGTTCGGAGTCGATTCGAGGCCGTGCATCTCGCCTACGCCGACTTGGACTTGCACGCGTTGCGCGCGGACAGCGCAGCGAGTCATCAAGGTCGAATCACCTTGGCGACGCACGCGCTCGCTCAACTCGCGAAAGCGGAAGAGCTGAACCCATTGCGTTCGGACGTGCTATACCTCACGGGCTTGGTGCACCTGCAGACCGTGAACGAGGTCGGCGAGCGCGCGATCGCGAACGCGCGTTCGAGCTTCGAGCTCGCGCTGCGCCGCGACCCGCGGAACGTCGATGCGCGCTTCGCCCTCGTGCAGCTGCTTGGAGCCACAGGTGATGCCACCGGGGCGTTTAACGTATCGGAAGCGGGCGTGAATCTTTACTACGACCTGAGCGACCAATACATTCGGTACATGGCGCTTGCAGCCGAGCTGCGCATCCGAAACGGCGACGCGGCCGGCGCAGAAACGCTCGCGCTCCGCGCAGACCGGGACCTCACGAGCCGACGCAGACCCGCTATCGTTCTCGACGCGATGCGGAGCGCACATCCGGAGCTCGCGGAAAGCCGGGACGAGTGACTCGTCCGGCGCCCGCGAGGCGTGTGGCATCATTCGCGAGCGCTGCGCTCACGCGGCCACGGTCGTCGTCCGATCAGCCGAGCGCGTGAGGCGCGCTCGCACTGGGGTCGACAACTGGGAGCGCATATGAGCGATAGAGCGCTGATCGTCGCGGCGTTGATTCTCGGAGGCGCGATCGTCGCGGCATCCTTCCAGATGCGCTCGCGGTTCGCTCTGAGCGCCGCAGACAAGAGCATCGCGTGGCGTATGGACACTTGGTCCGGGCAGATCGACATCTGCGCCGCGGCTTTCACGCCGCAAGGCCCGGTGGTCCGCTGCGGCGCGTACCTCGTCCAACCGTCGTCTCCGTCGCCAGCGCCGAACAGCGCCGAACCTGCACCGTCGCCGACGCCGCCAACCGAGCATTCGACGCGGCCTGACCACGCGCCCGAGTCCGGTGGCCTTGCCGGTGGCAAAGAGCTCTAGGGCGGCGATGATCGGATCGTCGTGTCATGGCGGGACAGAGCATGTCTACCCACGATCTGAGAACTCTTGGAATGCAGAGCCAACTGCAGCACGTGGCGTTGAGAATGCTCTGCACGTATGCGCTGCTGACCTTCCTCGCGTTCCTGTGGAGCGGCGCCTATCTGGAGCTTTGGTTGCCGCTGTTGCGGCTAGAATGTGCCTCGCTCCTGCCGAAGGGCTTCGCAATTGAATCGCTGCAGCTCGCGAGCGCTGGAAACGAGCGGTTGATCGCACTGCAAGTGGTGACGACTGACACGCTTTCATATCAGCTCGGCACCCTAGCGTCGAACGTTGCGGTCAGAAGCACAACTTTGCAGGCCTACGCGCTGCTGCACCCGGTCCTGACCTTTACGGCACTCGCGGCGTGGCCCGCTGGCTCGATACCGCGGCGCGCAACGCTTCTCGCGTTCGGAGTTCCGTGCACGCTCATCGCAACGTCCCTCGACATCCCGTTCGTGCTCGTTGGTCTCGTGCAAGACTTGGTCCTCCAACGGTTTGCCCCCGAGCGGCTCGCTAGCGATTGGCGCACCGTCTATTTCACCGTCTTGCACAGCGGCGGCCGGCTCGGGCTCACCCTTGCGCTGGCGCTCGCTACCGCCCTCGTTGCAACGCGCGGCGGTGTTCGTGCGTCGACCTCTTGACTTGGCAGGACTCACGCGCGTGGTCGCCGAGATCGCGGCCTCGCGAGCGATGACACTGTTTTGTCATCTCTTTCTGTTCAACTCCTCCGATCGCTCGCAGAACTCGAACGAAGACACACACGAGTGAATCCCGTCAGCCAATGAACGCAATCCTCGTCGTTGAAGACGACAACGCCGTGCGTTCGTTACTTGTGTTCTTGCTGGTGCGTGGCGGCTATTCCCCAATCGAGGCCGCCACCGGGGCCGACGCGCGGAGCGCCATACGGCAGCAGCTGCCCGATCTCGTGCTACTCGACCGCATGCTGCCGGACATCGACGGGATCGAGATCCTTCGCGACTGGCGCCGTCACCCCGCAACGCGTGATCTTCCGATCATCATGCTGACTGCGCGCGCCGAAGAGAGCGACCGTGTCGACGGGCTCAGCGAAGGTGCGGACGACTACATCACCAAGCCGTTCTCGCGCACGGAGCTCATGCTGCGAATCGAGAAGCTCATCAAGCGCAACGGCTCTGGCTCCGGCAAAGGCCGAGACGTGCTTCAAATAGAAGGGCTTAGGATCGACCGCGCGGGCGTCCGCGTCGCGCTCGACGACGAGATCGTGCCGCTCGGCACGATCGAGTTCAGGCTGCTCGACTTGCTCGCGAGCAACGCGGACCG
>Ga0335084_10002423_pt1 | contig 17949 bp, 15 predicted proteins | sample Lox_Sample_44_FD_206721 | JGI IMG/M metagenome (GOLD analysis project Ga0335084, IMG submission 206721) | Soil microbial communities from Loxahatchee National Wildlife Refuge, Florida, United States - Lox_Sample_4.4 | ecosystem: Environmental > Terrestrial > Soil > Wetlands | place: USA...
CGCCAGTTCGATGTTGCTCCGCGACCACCTCCGGAATGCCTGGGGATTTGACGGCTACGTCACATCCGACTGCGGGGCCATCGGCGACATTGCGACGGGCCACAAATTCGCGCCCGATTTCGCTCATGCTGCTTCTGCCGCCGTCAAAGCGGGCGACGACCTTGAATGTGGATACGGTGCTGGCCAGGCCTATCCCGCATTGGTCGATGCGGTCAAACAAAACCTGATCACCGAAGCCGAGATCGATACCGCCGTAAAGCACCTGTTCACCGCGCGCTTCAAGCTCGGGATGTTTGATCCGCCGGACTCGTACGCGTATGGCCGCATTCCGGTCTCGAAGATCAATTCAGCAGAGCACCGCAAGCTGTCGCTACAAGCGGCCCGCGAAGCCATTGTCCTGCTTAAGAACGATCGCGGATTCCTGCCACTGCCGAAGACGATGAAGAAGATCGCGGTGATTGGTCCAACCGCCGAACTTGTGCAATCCATCCAGGGCAACTACAACGGAACCCCGCCCGATCCAGTGCTTCCGCTCGCCGGGATCGAACGCAGGTTTAAGGATGCGCAGGTTGTCTATGCGCAAGGCTCAACTCTGGTCGAGGGCTTTCCACTGCCGATCGCGCATACCGCCCTCCGAACAGCCGATGGGAAGGAAGGCCTGACTGGGGAATACTTCAGCAGCCCCGACTTGAGCGGCAAACCAGCGGCCACCCGCACCGATCGCACCGTGAATTTTAACTGGGATAAGGCTATCCCAGTGCCCGGACTTCAACGCAATCTCTTTTCCGTGCGTTGGACCGGGACACTGACGCCTCCCGCGGCGGGCGATTACAAGCTCGGCGGACGTGTGAACGTTTGCTATGCCTGTGAAAGCCACGAGCAGTTTCGGCTGTACCTCGATGACAAGCTGCTGGTGGACAGTGCGCAACACGAAACCGCTGAAGGAAGCGTCCACTTCGCGGATACGAAACCGCATTCCATTCGCCTCGAGTACCTCCACGGCACCAATGCCGCGGGCATCGATCTGACGTGGCAGGCCCCACCCGCCGCATTAGCGGCAGAGGCGCTCACGGCGGCGAAGGCCGCGGACGTCATCGTTGCCTTCGTCGGTCTCTCCCCGAATCTCGAAGGCGAGGAAATGCCGGTCAAGCTCGAAGGATTCACGGGCGGTGATCGCACCGACATCACGCTGCCTAAAGTGCAGCGCGACCTGCTCGAGGCCCTCAAGGCCCTGCACGTTCCTCTCGTTGTGGTTCTCACGAACGGGAGCGCACTTGCCATTCCTGATGTCCAGCAATACGCGAACGCCATCCTCGAAGCGTGGTATCCCGGCGAAGAAGGCGGCACTGCGGTTGCCGAGACTCTGGCTGGCGATAACAATCCAGCGGGACGGCTGCCGGTTACTTTTTACTCTTCCGCCGACCAATTGCCTCCGTTCGAAGAGTACTCAATGGCTAACCGGACCTATCGCTACTTCAACGGCAAGCCGTTGTACGGATTCGGCTACGGCCTGAGCTACTCGCAGTTCGAATACAGCAACCCGAGACTGCCGAGCCAGGTTAAGGCTGGCGATCCGGTAACCGTCGAGGTTGATGTGAAGAACACCAGCGGCCGCGCCGGCGACGAAGTTGTCGAAGTCTACCTGACTCAGCCCAAAGCAGCGCTGACTCCGCTTCGCACCTTGGCCGGATTCACGCGCGTTCGCATCGGACCGGGTCAGACCACGCACGTCACAATTCAAGTCGCACCGCGCACCTTGAGCCAGGTCAACGAAAAGGGCGAGTTTGTGATTTTGCCCGGAACCTACAGCGTGGCGATTGGAGGAACCCAACCGGGAGAAGTGCCCGGCGGAGTAACAGCCTCATTTGGCGTGGAGGGGTCAGCCACCCTGCCTCGCTGACATCTTTTGCTAAGAACACTGGACGCTGCCGCTCTGTGGACAACCAGGCTGGCAGCGTCCGGCTCATTCATTCGCCGCGTTCTGAACTACCACACTCTGCAAGCGTTCTGGTTCACCATCGGCGCGTCCGCCTTGCATTGGTAGGCCTCGCGGAATTCCGGCATGTTGGAGACGGTCCCATTCACGCGGTACTTGGCCGGCGAATGCGGATCGATGGTGACCAGCATCCGCTGGAACGGGTCAGTCCGATTCTGGCACCACGCGTTCGCCCATCCCAGAAAGAACCGTTGCCGAGCCGTGAGTCCGTCAGTTGGAGCCGGCTCTTTGCCTGCGAGCGTGCTCAGCAGCGCCATGTAGGCAATGCGGAGACCACCATTGTCAGCCGTGTTCTCGCCCAGCGTAAGTTTTCCATTGAGCTTTAGATCGTCGACGGCCACAAAGCTGCCGTACTGGTCCTTAATGCAACTCGTGCGCTCTTCAAACTTCTTCTTGTCATCAGCGGTCCACCAGTCGCGCAGGTTGCCGTCTGCGTCGAACTGGCTTCCTTCGTCGTCAAACCCGTGGGTGAGTTCGTGTCCAATGGCGGCTCCGATCGCGCCATAGTTCATCGCGTCGTCCGCCTGCTTGTCGAAGAAGGGAGGCTGCAGAATTCCCGCGGGAAATGTGATGTTGTTCTGATTCGGGTTGTAACTGGCGTTGACCGTCATCGGCGGATACGGCCAGTCCCGTTTATCGAGAGGCTTGCCAATCTTGTTCAGGCGCCGCTGCAGATCGTATTGATTCGCGCGCTGCGAGTTGCCGAGGGCATCGCCCCGAACAATCTGGAGCGACGAGTAGTCTCGCCACTTGTCCGGATAACCAATTCGGTTGGTGACCGCGGCCAGCTTCACGAGCGCCTGTTTTTTCGTGTCTTCACCCATCCACGGCAAGGATTGGATGTCTTCTCCCAGCGCTTTCTCTAAAGCATTCACCATGGTCAGCATCCGGGCCTTGCCTTCTTCGCCGAAGGTTTCCTTTACATAGATTTGTCCGATTGCCTCTCCCAAATCGTCGCCGGCAAATCCCACACAGCGCTTCCAGCGCGGCCGCAGCTCCTTCGTGCCCTGCATCGTCTTGGCGAAGAAGTTGAAATTTTCGGTGACAAAGGCGGCGGGGAGAACCGGAGCATTGGCGTGAACGACGTGCCAGCGCAGATAGGTTTTCCAGTCGTCCAGGGAAAACGAATTGATCACCGTCTCCATCTGCTTGAAGAAATCGGGCTCGATCACGTTGAGAGAATCAAACTTGGGCGCACCCACGCCTTCAAAATAGACATTCCAATTAAAGGCCGGGCTGAACGCAGCCAGTTCCCGGTTCGAGAGCTTGTGGTAGATCTTCTGCGGATCGCGGCGGCTGGTCTGATCGAGAGCCCCCATGGCTAGCCCGGTCTCAATCTCCATTACGATTTTTGCTTCTGCTGCGGCCTTGGCCGGCGCGTCGCCGAGCAACTCGAACATCTTCTGCACATGCTCGACGTACTTCTGCCGAAGCTCGACTGATTTTGCGTCATCTTTGAAGTAGTAGTCGCGGTCGGGCATGCCGAGTCCGCCCTGATCGACCTCGGCAATGATCTGGCTCGCATTCTTGAAGTCGGAGCCCGAACCGAAGCCAAACAGCACGTCCACACCTTCGCGGTGCAGGCGGAAGATTTCCTTGGGGAGTTCGTCTTTCGACTTTAGCGCGGCGATGCTCTGGAAATCATGCTGCATCGGCTTTGCCCCGGCCTTTTCGATCGCGCTTTCATCCATGCAGGTGGCGTAGTAGTCGCCAATCTTCTGTTCGGTTGCAGTGCGGCCAGGTTTGTCGACCGCAGCTTTCTCGAGAATGTCGCGCACGATGTACTCGCCATGCTCCTGCAATTCATTGAAGCGGCCCCAGGACGGCCGATCCGAAGGAATCGGGTTCGCCGCTTTCCACTTGCCGCAGGCGTAAGTGTAGAAATCGGTGCATGGGTCAGCGTTCTTGTCGAGCATGTCGAGAGTGAAACGCACGTCGGCAGGTTTCTTCGCTGTTTCCGGTTTGGCCTGGCCCCACAAAACGGGCACAAGTGCAGCACAGAAGGCCATTAGCTTTAAAAGAAAACGCATGAGTTTTCCTCGGGTCGAGATGTCGAAGTGGCGCACGGACAGGTGTGACAAGGTTGGGGGACGGTTCCCGAACGCATCCATTCAATTGTATTGGACGGTCAAGAACAGAAACAGTCAACAGAGGATTGTAGAGGTTAAGGCGTTTAGGGGGCGTGAGCGATGCCGGATGAAGCCGAGGCCGAGCGGTCTGTGGCTAAGCCCTGAGTGTAGTCGAAGGGCCGCTGCCGATATCCTGAGCGCAGCGAAGGATCTTTACCGGAGCGATATTTCTCCTGCCAGCTCTCCAGTCTGACTTCGGACCTTAAAATACCTTTACGTGGAACGTCAGATACTTCTTCGGATTCTCCCGAATCGCCTTGACCAATTCTCGCGTCTCGATCAGCATCTGGTTGCTATTGTTATAAAGCGCCGGATCCTTGAATAGCATTCCGACCGAGCCCTCGCCTTTCTCCATGCGGTTGGTGAGTTCAGTAAGGTTGTTCATGGTCGTTTGCAGCTTGGCGGCAAATTCCTCGTCATGCGTGAATTTCCCGAGAGCGCCCTTCCCGGCATTGATGTCGTCGGTCAATGAGCGAATGTTCGCAACCGTCTTGTTGGCGTTGTTGTAGAGCTCCGGATCCTTCAGCAGCTTGCCCGCCGAGCCCTTGCCCTGCTGCAGATCGTCGATGAGCAAATTGATCTTATCGAGTGCCGCGATGGCCTTCTTGTAAGCTTCATCGCTGGTCAGCAGCGGCCCGAGCGAGCCTTTGCCCTCCTGGATGTCATCCATGAGGTTTTTGAACTCGGCGATCGTGCTGTTCAACCGGTCGTAGAGGGCGGGATCATAGATGAGTTTCCCAATGGAACCCTTGCCGCTTTCGACAAATGCCACGATGCGGTCCAGCCGTTTCAGCAATGCGTCCATGTTCTGCAGGGTGCTTTGACTGGCGCGCACCACGTCGTCGATGCCGGGATTGGAGTGTGAAAGCAGCACGTCACCATCCACCGCTTGACGGTCCTTTGCAAACGCGCTGGTGATATTGATGTAGGTTTCGCCCAACACTCCCGCAGTTGCCAGAGACGCGGTGGAATCCTTGTGCAAGAGCGTTCCATAAGTAGTATTTACCTTCATCACCACTTCCACCGGCGTTCCAGGATGTCCGGAAACCAGGCCGATTCGGGTCACATTGCCAATGTCCACGCCTTCCAGCCGTACAGGCGCGCCAACGCGCAGGCCCCCGGAATCATCGAAGTACGCGCGCAGGGTAATTTTCTTGGTGAAGACACCGCCGGTCCCGCTCATGAGGAAAATCAGAACCATGAGCGTGGCACTGGCAAAGATGACGGTGAGGCCAACGCGGAGCTGCGACCATTTCAGTTGCTTTTGGCTAGGCACGGTGGTCTGAAACGACACAACATAATAGCAAACGGCCCCGGAATTTCCGGGTTTAAGCTGAGCCAGCTGGGTCTAACGTTCGCGAAAGTGCCATCGCCACCAGATAAGCGCCCGCCCCGCAGGCCAAGGTAATATTCAGCCCCCAATGTATTGCGATCACCATCGCCAGCACCGACCCAAGCACGCTGGACGCAGCATTCAGGGCCCACGCCCACTCCACCGCATTGCCGTCAGCGGACGCCGCGATCGTTTCGCCCCAGCTTCCCAAAGCACGTAACCCCGTCGGAAAGGGCATCCCCATCGCAAAACCCAGCGGAACCAACAGCAATCCGCTGACCAGCAGTTTGAGTTCGAACCTCATCCCAACCAGTGCCGCCAGGACTGCCGGGAGCAGTAGAACGTACAGGCAGAGGGCCGCTATCAGCAGAAGCAAAGGCAGCCAAACCCGGGACGGTTTCCCCAGCCATCGGCGAGAAATCAAACTCCCGGCGCCGCTCGCCAGCAGCAGCAGGAAGATCACCACCGTCAGGGCGTATGTCGGATGTCCCAGGAATAGAACGAACCGCTGAATGAACGCGATCTCGACCAGGATGTACCCCAGGCCAACCGCCACAAAATAGAACAGCGAAACCACTCGGCGCGACGGGCCACCTGCACCAAGAATCATCGGCAGAATCAGAAATACGACCACCGCCACCAGCGAGATCAGCAAGACCATCCCCAGAACGACCACTCCCAGATTCACCTTCCAGTCAATGCCTTGTTGCAAGCCTTCGTCGTGCAGAATTTGCCCGGTCTTCAGGGTGAAGAAGAAAAATGGAGCATCATCGCTGACCGGCGCCACGTTATACGCATATTCCCGGGCGAAGGCCCAGGGATCGTTGCGCACAATCAAATCGGAGAAAGGATTCTTTCCAGGCATGGATGGGCGATATAGGCAATCCAGCGCCGGATAACGCTCCAAGTGGCGAGTTACCGCAATCTCCTCTTCCTGTGTAAACGCAGACTTCTTGGCCAGCACGACCACCGGGATTCCGTCTTCATCCAGTTCACCCTCCGACACAACCATGAAATGCGCAGCGGGATTCTTCACCCCCAGATCGTGCAACGCCTCTATTGCAACCGAGACCACGCGCAGAGCCTCGCGCGGCCGGCGAAATTCCCAGCGCGTAATGGCGACCAGTCCATCCGGCTTGAGGTGCTGAAAATACTCGCGGAAGGCATTTGCCGTGTAAAGGCTGTTTTCACTTAGCGCGAACGCGCCCGCGGCAGTCGACGCCCAGGTGTCGACCAGCGTCATCTGGATCACGTCATATTGCGCCTGCGAGTTGCGAATGAACGAACGCCCATCGGTGGCATGCATCTGCACCTGAGGCCGTTCATACAGATGATAGGAATAGTCCGCATAGCGCCCGCGCATTATGGTGTCGGCGATGATGGGATTAATCTCGATTCCGGTGACATTCGGACTGCCGTTCGCGAGCGCGCGCAGTACATCGACCCCGCCGCCCGGCCCGATGATCGCGTAATCCCCATGCGGGCGAAGCACATTCGCCAGCGCTGGCGGCGATGCCATCAGGGTCTTATCGGATTCGACGCCGCCCCAATGGTCCAGATCAACGCTCATGATGTAGGTGGAGGCGTCAGCATCGATAACGATCGCTTTCGCGCCGCCCTGATCGTCCACTTCGACGCGCGAGATCGCGTTCCACTTGGCAAATTCCACCCACGAACGGTCGCGGAACATGCCTTTTGCGTAGATGACATCAATCAGCCGGCCGGAATAGTTTGCGGCGATAAGAAGAACCAAGACTGCACCAGAAATCCAGGGAGCGTAGCCTTGGAACGACCTTCCTTCAGCCCCCTCCATTCCACGCCGCCAGATCACCGCTGCCCCTGCCATTCCCAACGCGGAGAAGAGAACGGCATTCGGGCCGCCGATCCAATTCAGCAGCGGCACCACTGCCAGACAGGCCGTCGCTCCGCCCAGCAAATCGGCCCCGTAGAGCCGTGTAACGTGATGCGTCTCGCGCGCAAACACGACCGAAAAGATCAGCCCTGTAAAAAAGAACGGCACCGCCGACGCCAGATAAAGCGCCGTAAGCCGCATCAGGTTCCAGCGCGACAATTCGAGCGACACCGGAACATGCAACACGACTTCGAGTGCCAGAAAGATGGCCGCAGCATTGATCGTGCAAAGCGTGGCCGCCAGAGATCGCGTCGCGAAGCGCGCCAGCCAGTTCTTGCGCAGATAGGCAAACACTCCACCTGCGCCAAGACCAAGCAGCGCCACTGAAATGGCCAAAAATGCGAAGTGATAGAAGAGCACCACCGAAAAAAGGCGCGTCAGAGCCAGTTCAAGCAGCAATGCGGAAAAACTGGTCAGGGCAATGGCGACAAGAAGTGCAGGATCAGTTGGATGAATTGCAGGAGAGATCGATTTTCTTTCCATGAGGTCGGCTGGTCAGAATAGCAGATGAATGGGCAGGTCATGAGGGAGCATGTTCGTTCATGGCAGCTACTCAATTCCGAACGAATTCAGTGTGACTGTTGTAACCACACTTATTGATCGAGCATGGCCTCGCGGTGGCCAGCGCTCTTAAAGCGGCAACGTTAGGGTCCTCTCCGTGTCTCTGTGGTGAAATCGGCTCTTTCGACTCCGACTCATGCTTCCAGAATCACGTGCGCGAACGCCTGCTCCGACGTGTGCGTGATTGAAAGGGCAATATTCTTCGCACCTAACTTCGCGGCGAAAGTAGCCGCCACTCCGTGGAACTGAATTGTCGGCCGCTGTCCCTTCGGCCGCACCACCTCGATATCGCGCCAGCGCACGCCATGATTCCATCCCGTGCCCAACGCCTTCATGCCGGCCTCTTTGGCCGCGAAGCGTGCGGCATAGCTTTCAAAGCGGTTAGCCTTCGGCTGGCAGTATGCGATCTCGCCCTCGGTAAACACACGATGCAGGAAGCGCTCCCCAAAGCGCTCGATCGATGCTCGAATGCGGTGAACCTCGGCAATGTCCACGCCGGTCCCGACGATCATGAGAACCATTGTTAATGGCCAATTCGAAATTGGCAATTCCCTCGGGATCGAGCGAACCCCGGTTCGTCGCCGGTGAAGCATCGCGATGACACGCTTGCCTTCCGGGAAAGTGACGGCGACCGCCTCCCAGCGATTCCTTCTGCTATGATCGCGCCAAGGCGGCGGAAGAATCCGTCTGCGCCCTGACTAACCGACGACTGGAGTTCGATCATGGAAACACCCGCTCTCCCTCTTGGCTCGCGGCGCAATGAAGATATCGCGCTCGACTTGATGAAGTTTGTCGCCATGACCACCGGCTATGGCAAGACCAGTGGAGCAGGGGGAGTCGGGTTTCAGGGTGGAGGCGCTGCGTCGAAGCCCGAGGAGTACGCCGACCATCTGCTGGAGCTCTACGGAAAGTGCCTGGCGGCGGTGAGCGGAAAATAGCTGACGGCCCACAGGCTGACGGCAAACCATGGGCCCTGTGCCCGACTGAACGCCGCTCATCACCTGGCAACTGACCGCTGGCCACACCGACAACTTTCGGTAACCCATTGTCCCTCAATCTCTTCGTTGACAACCCTTCCGCGCTACGCTATCCTAAATTCCTTTGGAAGTCCTGCGGTTGCCCGCCTGAACGCCCTCGCGCCTTCTGCGTGGAATGAGATTGGGCACTCAGCGGTCTTCAATTGCGTTCTTTACTCGGAGAGTCTGATGTCAACCTATTTCCCGAAAGAAGGGGAAATTGCGCGCAAGTGGTTTGTCGTGGATGCTGCCGGGCAGCCGCTCGGACGGCTGGCCTCGCGCGTGGCCCGCATTCTGATGGGCAAAGAGAACCCCAGGTACACGCCGTTTCTCGATACCGGCGACCACGTGATCGTCATTAATGCCGAGAAGATCAAGATCACCGGCATGAAGACCGAGCAGAAGAAATATCAGCGCTATACGGGCTATCCGGGTGGGTTGCGCACGGAAGGCCTCGAAAAGCGCTTGACGCGCAAGCCGGAACTAGTGATCGAACAGGCGGTCGCGCGGATGCTGCCCAAGAACAAGCTGGGCAAGCACATGTTCACGAAACTGAACGTGTACAAGGGCGGGAAGCATCCGCATCAGGCGCAGAAGCCCACGATGCTGATGCCGCAAGAAAGTCACGGGTAGCCGGCTTTTAGCTATTAGCTCTTGGCTCTTAGCTAAAACAACGAATACGAATGTTGGTTTTACACACGTTTTCAAAGTTCTGAGAATTTGAGGAAAGGCGCAAAGTTGGCACTTGGCAAAAAGAGCTAAGAGCTAACAGCTAAGAACTAATGGCTGATCTGGTTCAGTACTACGGAACGGGCCGGCGCAAGTCGGCGATCGCGCGGGTGTTTCTGCGTCCCGGCAGCGGCGATTTCAAGGTTAACGACAAGCCCTTTGACGAGTACTTCGTGACCGCCTCGCAGCGGTCCAGCGCGAAGCAACCGCTGGCGATCACCGAGACCGCCGCCACCTTCAATGTGCTGGCGAATGTCTCGGGCGGCGGCGTCGCAGGACAGGCTGATGCCGTGCGCCTTGGCTTGGCTCGTGCTCTGATGGAGTTCAACGCGGAACTGCGTAAGCAGCTCAAGAGCGCCGGCATGGTGACGCGCGATCCGCGCGCCAAAGAGCGCAAGAAGTACGGTCAAAAGGGCGCGCGCAAGCGGTTCCAGTTCAGTAAGCGCTGAGTTTCATTGTTTCTGGTTTCTCGTTTGCGCGATTGCGGTGGACAAGAAACGAGCAGCTAAGAACGAGAAACTGGTTTTCGGGTTTTGGCTGACGCCTGAGAGCGGACAGCCGAGAGCTAGGTGTAAAATTCATCCCCCCACCTCCCTGAGATGGGGAGGACGGGAATGGCAATCCGGAAGAGCAGTTGCCGGTTGCCAGTAGCCAGTCGATTCCCACTGACAACTGGCCACTGACCACTGGCAACTGGGGTACGGATGCAGACCAACATAGGAGGTTGATTGGCTACCATCACCATGAAGGAGTTGCTCGAAGCGGGCGTCCACTTCGGGCATCAGACGAAGCGCTGGAATCCACGGATGAAGGAGTTCATCTTCGGCGAGCGCAACGGGATTTACATCATCGACCTGCAGAAGACGCTAAAGATGTTTAAGGAAGCGTCGAAGTTCGTCCAGGAATTAGCCTCGGCCGGGCGAGTCATTCTCTTCGTCGGTACCAAGCGCCAGGCGCAGGATGCGATTGCCGAAGAGGCGCAGCGATGTTCGATGTTCTACGTCAACCAGCGCTGGCTGGGCGGACTGCTGACCAATTGGGTCACGGTTCAGAAATCGGTGAAGCGGCTCAAGGAACTCGACGACATGGCCACGGATGGCCGTTACGAGCTGCTCCCGAAAAAAGAAGTCATCAAGCTGGAGCGCGAACGCAAGCATCTGCAGGCCAACCTCGCGGGCATTAAGAACATGTCGCGGTTGCCGGATGCGATCTTTGTCATCGATTCGAACAAAGAACAGATCGCCGTGCGCGAGGCGCGCAAGCTGGGGATTCCGGTGGTCGCCGTGGTCGACACGAATTGCGATCCCAGCCAGGTGGATTATGTGATCCCTGGCAACGATGATGCGTTGCGTGCGATCCGGCTGTTTACCTCAAAGATCGCCGAGTCGATTGCCGAAGGCGTCCAGATGCTGGGCGACAAGCAGATTGCCGACATGCAGGCCGGCGTGAGCGCGGCGCAGGAGGCCGAAACGGCCGAAGCTCCGGTTGAGGGCGGAGAAGCCGCCGCTGCGGCCACGGGAACCGATGGCGAGGAAATCCGCATGGAGGACGTGCTGGGCGCGGGTACGCGCAAGCGTCCTACCGCCGCCGCGGAAGATTACGACGAACTGCCGGCGGAGACGCACAGGTTTTAGAACGGCTACTAGCTTCGAGCTACTGGCCGTTACCGAACACAGACTAGGAAAGCCCGAGAAGGTATCTGACCCGCGGCTGGTCTGGCGCGGGTCGAGTTTTATAGAACAGTTTCTGGTTGCTCGTTTCGTCGTTTGTAGTTCTTCCAGGCCCCGACACGAAAAACGACAAACCGGAAACTAGAAACGGAATTATGAGTACAGCTACCGTGAATATATCCGCTGCACAAGTGAAAGAGCTCCGGGAAAAGACCGGAGCGCCCATGATGGACTGCAAGCAGGCGCTGACCGAATCGAAGGGCGATCTGGAAGCGGCCATCGTCGTTCTGCGCAAAAAAGGCGTGTCGGTCGCGGCCAAGAAGGCATCGCGCGTTACGAGCGAAGGTTCGGTGGCGAGCTACATCCACGCCGGAGGCAAGATCGGCGTGCTGGTTGAAGTCAACTGCGAAAGCGACTTCGTCGCCCGCACCGACGATTTCAAGGAACTTGTCCACGATATCGCCATGCACATCGCGGCGAGCGACCCGAAATTCGTCCGCAAAGAAGATGTGACGAAGGCCGATTTCGATCGCGAGCGGGAAATTTACATCGCGCAGGCAGTGGCCTCAGGCAAGCCGCAGCACATCGCCGAGAAGATGGTCGCGGGCAAGATGGAGAAGTTCTACGAAGAGGTTTGCCTGCTCGATCAGCCCTTCATCAAAGACCAGACCATCAACATCGCGCAACTGATCGCGTCGAAAATCGGAAAACTGGGCGAAAACATTGCCGTGCGCCGCTTTGCGCGCTTCAAAGTGGGAGATGCGAGCGCCACGGTGGCCTTCACCGCCTCCAAACCCGATGAGGGCGAGGGTGGCGGGGCAGCCACTCCGGTTGCCAAGTAATTTCAGGGGCGCTACGGCGCCCCTTTTGATTTATGCTCTCCTGCGCAGGCTTGTGAGCCTTGCTGAGAACTGAGAACCGGGAACTGAGACTCGCTCATGTCCACTGCCATCTTCAAGCGCATCCTGCTCAAACTCTCCGGAGAAGCCCTTGCCGCCGACCAGGGCTTCGGCGTCGATACCACCCACATTCATTCCATCGCGGCCGAAATCGCCGAGGTTCATAGCCTGGGCGTGCAGATCGCCATCGTTGTAGGCGGCGGGAATTTCTTCCGCGGGGTGGCCGATCAGGCCAAGGACATGGACCGTGTCTCTGCCGACCACATGGGGATGCTGGCTACGGTCATTAACTCCTTAGCGCTGCAGGACGCGCTCGAAAAGCAGAACGTATTTACTCGGGTGCAGTCGGCGATTGAGATGAACCAGGTTGCTGAGCCTTTCATCCGCCGCCGCGCCATTCGCCATCTGGAAAAAGGCCGGGTTGTGATTTTTGCCGGTGGCACGGGCAATCCATACTTTTCCACTGACACCGCGGCTTCGCTCCGCGCGATGGAAATCAAGGCCGACGCCATTCTAAAAGCGACCAAAGTCGACGGCATCTACGATGCCGACCCCATGAAGGTGAAGGACGCAAAGAAATTCACGCAGATCACCTACATGGACGTCCTTAAGAAGGGCCTCAAGGTTATGGACTCGACTGCCATCTCGCTCTGCCAGGACAACAACCTGCCCATCATCATCTTCAACCTGAACCAGCATGGAAATATCCGCAAGGTCGTGCTCGGAGAAAAGATCGGTTCGCTGGTCTGCGCGTAAAACCAGCTGCGAGTTGCGAGCCACGAGCTTCGAGGAGCCCCAGTGCATGCCATGTCTCGCTCGTGGCTCGAAGCTCACAGCTCGTAGCTGGTTTATAATCTACGGTTTTGATCCTTGTTCTTTTCGGAGCTGATCGATATGGCGCCAGCCACGATGGCAGCGAATCCCGCCCTGAAAGAAACCTACGCGCAACTGAAAACCCGGATGGATAAAGCAGTTGAGGACTTCCGCCGCGAGATGGCAGCGACCCGCACCGGCCGCGCCAACGTCCACATGCTCGAGCCAGTGCACGTGGACTATTACGGTTCGCAGATGCCGCTCAACCAGATCGCGCAAGTGCATGCGCCCGAACCCCAAATGATTACCGTACAGCCCTTCGATCCGTCGTCGCTCGCGACGATTGAAAAGGCCATCCGGAGCGCGGACCTTGGGCTGAATCCGATGAACGACGGCAAGATGATTCGTGTGCCCGTGCCGCCGCTCACCGAAGAACGCCGCAAAGAGATGGTCAAGCACCTGCACAAGATCCTCGAAGAACACCGCACGGCGATCCGCAACATCCGGCGCGACGGAAATGACGCGATCAAGAAGACGATGAAAGACAAGAAGATCACCGAAGACGACGAGAAGCGCGCGCTCGAAGAGATCCAAAAGCTCACTGACGACGAGATCAAGAAGATGGAAGACATGAGCAAGGCGAAGGAGAAAGAAGTCCTGGACTTTAAGTAGGCATCGCTCGACTGCGAGCGATCTTTCATCCGGTCCAACAGGCGCGGTAGGTAGCGCCGACTGTTTGTTCCATTCTGGGAAATTCTCAGTTCATCCCCCGCCGTAGCACAGGGCAAAATCTCCCACCCGTGCGTTAAAGAACCCAGCAAGCTTGATACACCTGAGCTTGTGCAGAGTACTGGTAGAGCAGCAACACTCCCCATTTCTGCACAGTGGGCATTCGACCCGCCCGCGATCTATTGAAAAGTAAGCCTCTTCCATGAATGTGTACCTCCGTGCCCCGGAAGGGCATTCCCTTGTCATTGTCGGTTAGGTGTTTGCTCCACTGATGAGCTTGCCTGGGACTGAAGACGGGCGAAGCCTTGTTCGCAGTCCAGCGCAGCATTCTTTTGGAGTGAGGCATTCATGAAGTGGTCATTGTTCGTCGGTTTGTCTTTTTTGCTGCTTGCTGTTGGCTTGCACAGCCAGCAAGGTGTGCAGGGTAAAGTGCAACTTCCCGGGGCGGTCCGCATCACGGCCACGGGGCACACAATCGAACTGAACTGGAACGCAAGTTCTTCTTCCGGCGTCACCTACAGCGTGTATCGCAGTGGCACGCATAACGGGCCGTATTTGCGCATTGCGTCCGGAATTTCGTGCCTTACTTATATCGACCTGAATGTCCGGCGTGGCAATAGCTACTACTACGTCGTGACCTCCGTGGATGGTTCAAGAGAAAGCGCCTATTCCAACGAAAGTACGGTAACTATTCCTTAACGAAGCAAGAGAACTCCAAGAAAGGTAGTTTTAATAATGAAGAAGTCGTTTGCCCTTTTACTTCCGATTATCTTGTCTGTCTTTTCCGCTGCGCAATGCGCTGCTGGAGGATCAGGAACGACCTGCACGGGAACGCTAACCATCAATCCTCCGAACGGAAACGCAAACCAATCGGCAATTGTTCTGACTGATCTGGGTTTGGCTCTGCCTTCGCCGTCAGGTGGCAGCTACATTCTGAGCATCGCCAACGGAATTCTTCAGGAGTCGGACAACGGCGGCTCCTATCACTCACTGGTGGGCGCTCTGGGCCCACAGGGTCCGCAAGGCGCACCCGGACCGACGGGAGCGCCAGGCACGGCAGCAACGATTGTCGTCGGGAGCACGACCACCCTGGCTGCTGGCAGTCAGGCAACGGTAAACAACAGTGGCACATCGGGGTCGGCCGTTTTGAACTTTGGTATTCCGCGAGGAGCGCAGGGAAATCCGGGACAAGCTGCGACCATCGCCGTCGGCACGGTGACGACCCTCGCAGCGGGAAGCGCTGCCATTGTCTCAAACTCCGGCACAACTGGCGCAGCAATTCTCAACTTCGGGATTCCGCAAGGATCTCAAGGTATGAATGGCCAGAACGGACGCGACGGTGAAGGTGTGCCCACGGGTGGTTCTTCGGGCCAGTTTCTCGCGAAACGAACTGATTCCGACTACGACACCCAATGGACCAACGCTCCCTTGGTGATGCCCTTTGACTACACCATGCGTTACGCCACCGGAGGATACAAAGCGGGGGTTGGACTCGTCGAAGTCGGCCAGGCCTATTGCCGTGATCAGATTGACATGACTTCTGTGTCTATGGTCAGACTGGCGATTGTCATGGGACCAAGCCCTTTGAAAAGCGGCAGCTATGTTGTGGCACAGTATTCCGCCGACGCCGGGGAGACCTGGAATCCACTTTCCCCTGAGGTTGACGTGGACACTCCCAACGTTGCTCTCAGTTCGGCATGGGCGCCGCTTCCGCCGGGAGCGAATGGGGACTACCTTGTCCGATTAGCGGTGTACAACGCGGGTACGGCTGCGGCGACCGTCGGCCTGCAAAACGCTCATCTGCAGTTCCGATAGAGATTTGCATAATTTCGAAGAGGGCACCCGTGCGCATGGTGCCCTCTGTTTGTTTGCATCCCCTTCGTTCGTCCGACCTGCCAAAAGCCGCGCCCAAAACAGGAATTGAAGGTAATGATTACCACGAAGTTCCGCAACTTCGGGCAACCATGCGTGTTTCCATGTCCGTACTGAGCAAAATCCGTTCTTCTTCATCATCCGCCAGTACCCGGAGCTATGTCATGAAACGTTTTGCGACGCTTCTTGTGTTACTCGCCCCGATGCTCTTGCTCTTGGCGTGCGGCGGTGCTTCCTCAACGAGCAACCAAAGCGGCGCCCAGACTGGTCAGGTCTTTATCACCGGCGAAGACGCGCCGGTCTCGTCGGTAGTCGCCTTCAACATCACCATCAACAAGATCACTCTGAACAATAGTTCCACAAGCGTTGATGCGCTCACTGCGCCCACCGCGGTTGACTTCGGACGCCTCATGGGGCTGCGTTCCCTTCTCGGGTTTAACACCATCCCACAAGGAACCTACAAAAGTGCGACCCTCACCTTCGAAGGCACAAATCCTGCCCCGGTCATCAACTACATCGACTTGAGTGGCGGCACTCCGACCGTAAAACCACTGAGTGGGACACTGACGCAGGCCACCCTCACGGTCCCGTTCCCTGCGGGCAAGCCGTTAGTGGTGGGAAGCAACAGTCTTGCAGGACTGCATATTGATTTTGATTTGCGCGATTCGTTAGCGGTTGATGGCAGCGGCCAGATGACCGGCAGCATTACACCCGTGGTTGCTGTACAGGCCGTTTCAGCGTCGGAAGAGCTTGGGGAAATCACTGAATTCACCGGTAATGTGGTTTCGGTAAACGCCGCTGGTAGTTCATTCGTAATGCAGGGCCCTTACGGGTTTCAGCGCACGATCGACGTCAACTCCAACACGCAATACAACGGCTCGAACAGCATCAATACCATCGTCGCCAATGCGATCGTATCCGTGATCGGACGCATGCAGGCTGATGGCAGCATCCTCGCGAAGGGCGTGGATGTTATCTCGACCGACAAAGCTTTCGTCTCGGGACGGATTCTGGCTGTTAACCCTGCATCGGGCCCGGTTCAGAACGTGACGATGTGGGTCGGAGAAGAGCTGGGAACTTCGGGAGTCATCCCGGTCGATACCGTGCAGACCATCGATCTGAGTGATCCGAGCCTGATCTATGCGGTGTGTTTCTTCGATAACATCCTGACCCAGCAGGTGTTCAACCCGTCGGCGCTGGTTGTCGGGCAGCGGATCTTCATCGGCGGCATCGTGAGTAACGGTTCTTTCACTCCCAAATTGGTATCGCTGCGGCGGCAGGGCGTCGTGGGTCAACTGGTATCGGGTAGTGTGGTTGTCACCGGCGGGACGGGCAGCGACCTGGGCTACTTCCAGATGCAGAACGACCTGCTGATGAGCTACTCCGCCGGTGGGCCGTTTACCGTGAAGACCGGAGATCTGACATTGTTCGCAAACATCAACGGCCTGGCCGGATTGGCGCAGGCAGGAACGCCGAAACTGCTGTCCCGCGGCTTGGTATTTAAAGATATGAACACCGGTAAACCGTTCGTCGTAGCCGGTTACGTGCGAGTCCTGCCATAACACCAACGCTTTGAAGAGACAGCTCGGGCATCTCGCGTAAGAGAAAGGGCGGCAGAATTGCCGCCCTTTTCTCAGCCCGCTTTGCCTGCAGGGACTCCACGATCTCCTCCAGCCTGTCGCACCTGCGCGCGATGCCGCCTTCCATCCGAACTTGAAAACCGTATCGCGCGTTTCGCGTGACTCGAATCGCACCACGTACGCAAAAGACACGGTACGAGATGGCGACGCCCCTGGAATGCTGTCGCCCTCCGTGAAAAATTGACGACCTTCAATCTCGAACTCTAGAATCTCTTTACCCATGCCCCTCTACGAATACCAGTGCAAAAAGTGCGGACACCGCTTCGAAAGAATTCAGAAGTTCTCCGACAAACTGCTCAAGAAGTGCCCCGAATGCGGAGGTGCTCTCGAACAACTCATTTCGGCTCCAGCCGTCCGATTTAAGGGCGCAGGTTGGTATGTGACCGACTATGCGAAGAAGGGACATGCGCACAGTTCCGCGATCGAGAGCGATGGCGGCAGCAAAGAAACTGCCAAGGACTCAAAAGAAACCAAAAAAGAAGAAAAGCCAAAACCGGAAACTCCGCCTAAAAAACACAAGAAAGATTGATCGTCTGCTGCCGTCAACCGGGACCTGAAAATCTGCTCGGACAACGTGTGAGCGCACGTCCTTGAGCAGCTCCTCGCCCCGAATCTTTTTGCGATTCTTGGCATCTGGATAGTCACAACCA